>Ga0081540_1002598_pt1 | contig 14674 bp, 15 predicted proteins | sample TabmetS2T1R1_FD_71024 | JGI IMG/M metagenome (GOLD analysis project Ga0081540, IMG submission 71024) | Tabebuia heterophylla rhizosphere microbial communities from the University of Puerto Rico - S2T1R1 | ecosystem: Host-associated > Plants > Roots > Rhizosphere ... | reverse complement strand
ATCGGGCCAAGGCCTATCCGAGGCGCCGCGAATGCCGGCCGGGAACAGCCCGTTGGCCGTCTTGCCGCAGGATCGCAATACGCTGCGGGTCGCGGATGGTCGGTATTCCACCCCTCTGCTTCCCGGGCTACCGGGTTGTCTCCCAGCGCATGTTCCAAAGGTGGCTCTATCATGGGCGGCCGGGCTCCGGGACGAAGCGCTATCGCGAGCGGCCGCGCTACGAGCCGGGGCGGCCGTATTGAGCGGTGCGGCAGGCGCACGGATTAGAAATCGATGGCGTCGCGGCGCGACGTGCATGAACGACTGTTAAACGAAGGTATTGGATCGCCTGGGGAACTGGCCTCGGTCAATCACGTTAATGTCTCGAAACGTGACTGCCTACTCAAGAGACCCGTTATGGCGAATGCGCAATATTGGCGCGAACAAGTCGCGCAGCTGCATCGCGCTGCCTGGGCGTCCCGGCGCCGTAACCAGCGGCGACTTCCGCGAGAGCGGGTACTGCGGCTGTGCCTGCGCAACGATCCGGCTCATCGTCTGCCCCCCGCATACGATCCTGTCGGGAGCGCAAACACGATGGGACTGAGGTCCGGCTGATCAGAAATCGATCGCGTCGCTGCGCGGCGTGGCACCACCCTTCAGCACGGACAGGTCGGGCTTGCCCACCGGCGCGCCGGAATCGCGGAAGCGATTGGTGATCGGATAGCGACGGTCGCGCCCGAAATTTCTCAGGGTCACCTTCACGCCGGGCGCTGCCTGCCGCCGCTTGTACTCGGCGAGGTTGAGCATGCGCTCGACCTTCGCCACGGTGTCGCGGTCGAACCCGTCGGTCACGATCGCGGCCACCGCATCTTCGCGCTCCACGAGACGCTCGAGGATCCGGTCGAGGACGTCATAGGGCGGCAGCGTGTCCTGATCCTTCTGGTTCTCGGCAAGCTCGGCGGTGGGCGCGCGCGTGATGATGTTCTCCGGGATGACCAGGCCGCCGGGGCCGCGCGCCCACTCCGGCTTCCATTCGTTGCGCAGCCGCGCCAGGCGGTAGACCTCGGTCTTGTACAGGTCCTTGATCGGATTGAAGCCGCCGTTCATGTCGCCGTACAGCGTGGCGTATCCAACCGACATTTCCGACTTGTTCCCGGTGGTCACCACCATCAGGCCGAACTTGTTGGAGATCGCCATCAGGATGGTGCCGCGGGCGCGCGCCTGCAGGTTTTCCTCGGTGATGTCGCGCTTCTTGCCGGCAAACAGCGGCGCCAGCGTCTTCTCGAGACCCTGCACGGCGTCCGCGATCGGGACGACATCGTATTGCACCCCGAGTGCCTGCGCGGCTGCGGCCGCATCGTTAAGCGAGTCCTGCGACGTGAAACGGTACGGCAGCATCACGCAGCGCACGCGCTCGGCCCCGAGCGCGTCGACCGCCATGGCGGCGCACAGCGCCGAATCGATGCCGCCCGACAAGCCGAGCACGACGCCGGGGAAGCGGTTCTTGTCGACGTAGTCGCGCAAGCCGAGCACGCAGGCGGCGTAGTCCGCCTGGTCCACGTTTTCGAGGTCGTTGACGGGCCCCTCGCAGCGCCAGCTGTTGCCGACCCGCGCCCATCGCGTCGTCACCACGCATTCGCGGAATGCCGGCAGCTGCATGGCCAGCGAGCGGTCGGCATGCAAGGCAAACGACGCGCCGTCGAAGACGAGCTCGTCCTGGCCGCCGACCTGGTTGACGTAGAGGATCGGAAGCCCGCTCTCGGTGACACGCGCCACCGCGATGTTGAGGCGGACATCGTCCTTGTCGCGCCAGTAAGGCGAGCCGTTGGGAACGATGATCAGTTCCGAGCCGGTTTCGGAGAGGCACTCGACCACATCCTCGCCCCAGATGTCCTCGCAGATCGGCGCCGCCACGCGCACGCCGCGAAAGTTCAGCGGGCCGGGCATCGGGCCCGGCGCGAACACCCGCTTCTCATCGAACACGCCGTAATTGGGCAAGTCGACCTTGAAGCGCACCGCCGCGATGGCGCCGTCCTCGATGAGCGCGATGGCGTTGTAGAGCTTGTCGTTCTCAAGCCAGGGTGTTCCCAGCAGCATGGCCGGGCCGCCATCGGCGCTCTCGCGCGCCAGCGCCTCCACGGCGCCGCGGCAGGCCGCCTGAAAGGCCGGCTTGAGCACCAGGTCCTCGGGCGGATAGCCGGCGATGAACAGTTCCGGGAAGACCACGAGGTCGGCGCCGTCGGCGGCTGCCTGCTTGCGCGCGGCCCGCACCCGATCGGCATTGCCGGCAACGTCGCCGACCGTGGGATTGAGCTGCGCCACCGCGATGGCGAGACGATCGGAAGGACGGCCGTTCATTGGATTGATGTAGCGGCGCCCGCAGTGGGCCGCAATGTGGCGCAGCGCTTAAGGCGCCGTCAGAGTAAGCCTAGGCGCTCGGCGAGCGCGAGCAGCCACACCGAGCCGGCAAACAGCAGCGAAAGCCCGACCGCGGCCGAGCCGAAGTCCTTGATCAAGCCCATGCGCGGGTCACGCTCGCGGCTGACGCGGTCACCGAGCTTCTCGATGGCGGTGTTGAGGAGCTCGACGATCATCACCAACACGATGACCAGAATGAGCGCCAGCCGCTTCCAGGCTTCGATCGCAACCACGAAAGCCACCGGGAACGCGATGAGGAAGGTGAAGAATTCCTGGCGGAACGCCTCCTCGGTGCGCATGACGGCGCACAGCCCATTCCAGCTGTTGATGGCGGCGCGCCACAGGCGGTGCACGGTCAAGCTCCGATCGGTTCCGGCGAATCGAGACGATGCTTAACCGCGCTGCCGTTAATACCGCATTGCATCGACCGCGCGACGCTAGAGCGAGATGACTTTTCTTCGAATCGTCATCTCGCTCTACCCTATTGTTGGAGCACGATCTTTTCCGAAAACCGGCATCCACTTTTCGGGATCATGCTCTAGGGCGAGGCCGTGCCGATCGCAGCCGGGCTACCGTCGATCTTCAGCGTGCCGGTGGGCGTCACCGCCTTGCCGTCGAAGCCGAACACGAGAATTTCCTTCTCGACCATGCACTCGACCAGAAGGGTCTTGCTGTCGTGACTCCAGGCCGCGCCCTGGCACCAGTGGCCGACCTTCCCCTCGCCCACCTTGGTGAGCTTGCGGCCGTCGATCGCCAGCACCACGACGAGGCCGTTGTCGTTGAAGAACGGCGAATTCTTCGGCTTGTTGGAGCCGTTCATCACCGTCACCGCCACATGGCGGCCGTCGGGAGCAATCTTCAAGCCTTCCGGCGTCTGGCCGACCGTCACGGTCTCGACAACGCGGGGCGGCTTGGCCGCAAGGTCGATCAGGCTGACCGTGTCGGCATCGCCGCCGCCGATCCCGATGTTGCTGATCACCGCCAGGTCGCCCTTCGCCGTGATGTCGAGCGGATACGGGCGCAGGCCGGCATGGATGTCACGCTTCGTGTACTCGACCTTGTTGCCGTCGACCGACAGCACCGAAATCTTGTTGTCGCCGTCGCGGGTGACCAGCGCGGTCTTGCCGTCCGGCGAGAACGCAACCGCGCTCGGACCGGACTTGGCGTCGCCGAGCTCGATCTTGCCGGCGGGCGTCAGCGTCTTGCCGGCGACGGTGAATACCGAGACGGTGCCTTCGTTGCGGTTCGCCACCAGGGCGAGGTTGCCGGCGCGGTTGATGGCAACGCCGGCGGCGCCGGCTCCCGCCTCGACCGTGGCGACGACGGCCGGCGGCGACGCCTTGAGATCGATCAGCGAGAGCTTGTTGTCGGGCACGACCTTCTTTGGGTCGGACGGATCGATCTTGGTGGCGGCGCTGACAAGGGCGATGGACTCGTCATGCGCTACGGCGACGCTCGACGGCGGACCGACGACGCTGGCCGGCGCGTTGACGCTGCCGACGATCTTCGGCGGCGAGCTCTTCAGGTCGATGATTGTGACCGAGTCGGGCGGCGGGTTCTGCACCACCGTGGTGACGCCATCGACCAGGGCCGCCTTGTTGTCGTTGGCGACGACGGCCAGCTGCGCCACGGCAGAGACCGAAAGCAACGGGAGGGTGAGAAGCGCAAACGTGCTCACCCGCGGCAGGCGGGACGTCATGATTTCCTCCCCGGCTCGGAGTGGTTGTCGAGCGGGCGCCGCGCCGAGCCGCGGCAGCCTCGCCTGGTATCTACACCGGCGCGCCGGAGTTCATCCGGCGCCCCCCCTCAACCGGCAGCTATGGCGGCAACAGGCTTTGCGTTGGCAGCGCGCTCCCGCTTGAGAAGGTCGGCCAGCAGGAAGGCAAGATCGATCGACTGCTCGGCATTGAGGCGCGGATCGCAGACGGTGTGGTAGCGGTCGTTGAGGTCGGCCTCGGTGATGGCGCGGGCGCCGCCGGTGCACTCGGTGACGTTCTGGCCAGTCATCTCGAGATGGACGCCGCCGGCGTAAGTGCCCTCGGCGGCATGGACCGCGAAGAAGGTCCGCACCTCCTGCAGGATCTGCTCGAACGGACGCGTCTTGTAGCCGGTGGCCGACGTCACCGTATTGCCGTGCATCGGGTCGCACGACCAGACCACGACCTTGCCCTCGCGCTTCACCGCCCGCACCAGCGGCGGCAGCATGTCGGCGGACTTTTCGGCGCCGTGCCGGCAGATCAGCGTGAGCCGCCCGGGCTCGTTCTCCGGGTTGAGGATGTCGATCAGCTTCAGGAGGCTGTCGGCATTGAGCGACGGGCCGCATTTGAGGCCGAGCGGGTTCTTGATGCCGCGGCAGAACTCCATGTGGGCGTGATCGGCCTGCCGGGTGCGGTCGCCGACCCACAGCATGTGGCCGGACGTGCAGTACCAGTCGCCCGAGGTGGAATCGACGCGCGTCATGGCCTGCTCGTAGCCGAGCAGCAGCGCTTCATGGCTGGTGTAGAAATCGGTTGTGCGCAGCTCCGGATGGCTTGCCGGGTCGAGCCCGCAGGCCCGCATGAAGCTCAGCGCCTGGGAAATGCGCTCGGCGAGCTCTTCGTAGTGATGCGACTGCGGCGAGTCCTTGATCGACCCGAGCATCCACTCGTGGGCGCGGGCGAGGCTGGCATAGCCGCCATGGGCAAAGGCGCGCAGCAGGTTCAGCGTCGCGGCGGAGAGCCGGTACGCCTCGATCTGGCGCTGCGGGTCGGGAGTGCGCTCGGCCTCGGTGAAGCCGATGCCGTTGACGATGTCGCCGCGATAGACCGGCAGCTCCTTGCCGTCGCGCTTTTCCACCGGCGACGAGCGCGGCTTGGCGAACTGCCCGGCGATGCGGCCGACCTTCACCACCGGCGACGACGCCGCATAGGTCAGCACCACCGCCATCTGCAGGAACAGGCGGAAGAAATCGCGGATATTGTTGGCGGTATGGCTGATCGCCGCGTGCTCGGTGAAGCTCTCGGCGCAGTCGCCGCCCTGCAGCAGGAAAGCCTCGCCCAGCGCCACACGGCCCAGCGCCTGCTTCAGATTCCTGGCCTCGCCGGCAAAAATCAGCGGCGGAAAGGTCGACAGCTGGTGCTCGACCGCGGCGAGCGCCTGGGCGTCCGGGTAGTCCGGCATCTGGGCGGCCGGCTTGCTGCGCCAGCCATCAGGCGTCCAACGTTCGGGCATTGCAACCTCCGCAACCTACGCGGCGCGCCTCGCGCGCCATACGGATGCGCCGCGGCGGCGCCATCCTGGCGCGCTGCGCGCGCCCATAGGGCCGTTATACACAACCGCGGGCGACACGAGAACGGCCGCCAGCCGTGCCTCCGGCCCGGAAATAGGCGACGGCGCGCGGCCTGGCCACGCGCCGTCGACGAATGTCAGCGGTTGATCGATCAGTTCAGATGCGCGGCGGCCCCGGCATGCGGCAGGTCCACTTGGCGCAGGACCCGCACTTGGACTTCTTCGTGCAGAAAGAGAATTGCGGCATGTTGCACTTCGGGACCACGGCTTCCATGCAGCGTGGCGGCCCGGCCGACTTGCGGGCCGCCTGGGCATCGCCCGTCGACAACCCAAAGACGACGCCAGCACAAACAACGCTCAGCGTGAGTGCACGCACGATCATGATTATTCCCCCAGCTGGTTGACGCGTTTCCTCCCGGGAATGATTGAATGCTTCAAGCCCCGGTGCGCTGATTGGTCCAGAACAACCAGCCCCCGTCAATCTGCCGCGGCGCTATTCGGCGGCTTCGCGGACGTAGCTCTTGCTGATCTGGCGCAGCGTCACGAGCTCTTCGGTGATGGTCGGATGCACCGCCATTGTCGCGTCAAAATCGGCTTTGGTGGCCCCCATCTGGACCGCGATGCCGAGGAGCTGGATCATTTCGCCGGCGTCGGGTGCGACAATGTGACAGCCCAGCACCCGATCGGTTGCGCCGTCCACCACCAGCTTCACCAGCACCGTGGTGTCGCGTCCGGAGAGCGTCGCCTTCAGCGGCCGGAAACTCCGCATGTAGATGTCGACCTTGCTGCAACGCTCGCGCGCCTGCATCTCGGTGAGGCCGACCGCGCCGACCTCGGGCTCGCTGAACACGGCCGTGGGCACGTTGGCATGATCGACCCGCGTCGCCTTGCCGCCAAATACCGTATCGGCGAAGGCGTGACCTTCACGGATGGCGACGGGCGTGAGGTTGACGCGGTTGGTGACGTCACCAACGGCGTAGATGTGCGGCACCGACGCGCGGGAATACTCGTCAACCGCGATGCCGCCGTTTGCCGCGAGCTTCACGCCAGCGGCGTCGAGGCCGAGCTTGGAGACATTGGGCGGGCGGCCGAGCGCGAACATGACCTGGTCGGCGCTGACCTCCTGGCCGCCGGAGAGGTGCGCGCAAAGATGCGTCTTCATCTTTTCCACGGCGACCACCGTGTTGCCGGTAATGACGTGGATGCCGCGCTTTTCCATCTGGTCGCGCAGGTGCTGGCGCACGTCGTCATCGAAACCGCGCAGGACGTTTTCGCCGCGATAGACCAGCGTCACCTTGGAGCCGAGCCCGGCAAAAATGCAGGCGAACTCCACCGCAATGTAGCTCCCGCCCTGCACCAGGATGCGGCGCGGGAGCTCCGGCAGGTCGAACGCTTCGTTCGACGAGATGACGTGCTCGAGGCCGGGTATCGTGGGTCCGGGGTGCGGCGTAGAGCCGGTGGCGATCAGGACATGTGCGGCGCGTACCCGCTCCCCACTCGCCACAAGGCGGATGGTGCGCGGATCCTCGAACAGGGCGCGGCTCTTGACGATGGTCACGCCGGCCTTTTGCAGGGTCGCCGTGTAGGCCGCCTCGAGGCGGGCAATCTCCTTGTCCTTGTTGGCGATCAGCGTCGCCCAGTCGAAGACCGGATGGTTGACGGTCCAGCCGTAGCCGGCCGCTTCCTCGAAATCGAGGGAGAAGCGGGACGCGTAAACGAGAAGCTTCTTGGGCACGCAGCCGCGAATCACGCAGGTGCCGCCGACGCGATATTCCTCCGCGATCATCACGCGGGCGCCGTAGCCGGCGGCAATGCGGGCCGCGCGCACGCCGCCCGATCCCGCGCCGATCACGAACAGGTCGACGTCGTAAGCCGCCATGATCACGCCGGCCCGGCGGCGCCGCGCCGCGCGTCCATTACGCCGCTCACAGGTCGTAGCCCTTCTTCTTCATCTCGGCACGGAACCGGTTCAGCACCTCCTCGGACATCTTGCGCGACCATGCCTCGGCACGTTGCAGACCCTGATCGATGATCGCCGGTTCTTCGTTTACGAATTTCTTTCCGATCGGCGACTTGTAGAAATTGATGACCTCTTTCATTTCGGCTTCGCTGAAGCGCTGGGCATAAAGCTTGGCAATCTCGTCGACGATCTCGTTGCGGCGTGGCGCCAGCTCGTTGCGCAAGCGGCCAGCCACCTCGTTGAGCTCCTTGAAGAGATTGGGATTGGTCGGGAGGAACGTGTTCATCGTGCTCTGGACCACGCCGGGAATGATGGGATCGAACATGGCCGTGGCATTCTTGGCCGCGAGCAGTTCCTTGGCGGTGGCGACCGCAGCCGGCGTGGGCTGCTGTTGCGCGGCCGCCGGCATAACGCTGGCAAGCCAGCCGCAGGCAAGCCACGACAACGCGACGGCGGCCGCCGCATTCCGCCATGCAATTGAGGTCTTGATCATGAAATTCCTCCCGATGGATTCCCCTCGACGGTGCGTACCCCGTTCGGTCCTGCGATGATAGCGGTTCGAGCAAGGCCAATGAACAACCCGTGCTCGACCACGCCCGGAATCGCGGCAAGGCGCCGGGCGAGCGACGCCGGGTCGGCGATGCGCTCCAGCGCGGCGTCGAGTATCCAGTGGCCGCCGTCCGTGACGAAAGCGTGGCCGTCCTTGGTCCGGCGCAGCCGCGCCGGCCCGGGCGCACCGCTCGCCGCCGCGGCCGCCTCGATGGCCCGGTGCGTGGCGGCAAGCCCGAAGGACACCACCTCGATCGGCAAGGCGAACCGCCCGAGCACCGGCACCCATTTCGATTCGTCGGCGATGATGACCAAGGCCGCCGACGCGGCGGCAACGATTTTTTCCCGCAGCAGCGCCCCGCCGCCGCCCTTGATGAGGCTGAGATCCGGGCCGATTTCGTCGGCGCCGTCGATGGTGAGGTCGAGTTGCGGGATATCGTCCAGAGTGGTCAGCGGGATGCTCAAGGCCTCGGCCTGGCGGCGTGTGTCCTCCGAGGTCGGAACCGCGATAAGCTTCAGGCCGCCGCGCACCCGCTCGCCGAGAAGGTCGACGAAGTGGCGGGCAGTCGAGCCAGACCCGAGGCCCAGTCGCATGCCGGGCTGCACATAGTCGAGGGCGCGGGCCGACGCCGCGCGTTTCTGGGCTTCCACATCCATGCCGGCACCTTACCGGAAAACCGCCGGCGAAACCGCCGTCCGGGGAAGAAATGCCGCCCGTCCACGGCGATCATGCCGGGCCGCTGCCCGGTCGCTTCACGGCGCAAGCGCGGCCGGTCCGCGATGCACGTCTGCCACACGCGCCAGCGGCGCGCGCGTGGCGCATGTCAGGAGCCTTGCGTTCCGTCCGGCCGGCGGTTAGCCATCGCGCATGGCTGGGGTGACGGTGGTCTTCGACCTCGACGGGACGCTGGTGGATACGGCGCCCGATCTGGTCGAAACGTTGAACGTGGTGCTTGCCGGAGAAGGCTTGCCGGCCGTTCCATTCGAACGGGCGCGCAACCTCATCGGTGGCGGCGCCCGGCGCATGCTCGAGCTCGGTCTGCACGAAGCGGGCCGCGCCTGTACGCCCCCCGAGATCGACCGCCTGTACGGCGAATTCATCCGCTTCTATGCGGCGCATATCGCGGAGCGCTCGCGCCCCTTCCCGGCGCTGGAGGCGGCGCTTGCCAGCCTGTCGGCCGCGGGCATGCGGTTCGCGGTGTGCACCAACAAGCTCGAATGGCTGTCGGTCAGGCTGCTGGAGGCACTTGGTCTCGCCGGAACGTTCGCCGCCATCTGCGGTCAGGACACGTTCGGCGTGCAGAAGCCCGACCCGGAGATCCTGCGCAAGACGATCTGGCGCGCCGGCGGTACGGTGGACGAGGCCATCATGGTCGGCGATTCCGGCAGCGACATCGATACCGCGCGGGCAGCCGGCGTGCCGGTGGTGGCCGTCGATTTCGGCTACAGCGAAGTCCCGATCGCGGAGCTCAATCCCGACCGCGTCATCTCCAGCTTTGCGGACCTGCCGGCCGCTGTGCATGAACTGCTCGGCGGCATGCTGACCCGCACCATGCCGATGTCGGCTGCAGGCGGGGCGCGTTAGGCCCGGCGCCGTTGACGTTTCGGGACAATCACGGTTACGTGCCCGTCGGGCCGCTCCTATGGTCCGCCCGGGAAGGGGCGCGGGGACGGCTGCGGCTATCCGTGGATCGGGCGTATGACGCGCATCGCCATCGTGGTTGCGGGCGGTCTGGCGGTCGCCGGATGCAGCTCATTTTCGGTGAACGACCTGATGCCGAGCCTGTCGACGGGCGGCGGCGGATATGCGCTGGCGCTCGTGTCCGAGCCGCCCGGCGCCGAGGCGCGCACCTCGGTGGGCCCGTCCTGCCAGACCCCTTGCTCCGTCACGCTGACCGGTCGCGAGGATTTAACCGTCACCTTCACGCTTCCCGGCTACCAGAGCCAGACCCTGCCGGTGACGATTGAGCGCGCCCCCACCCGCGCGCTCGGCAGCGAGCTGCTCACCGCCGTCCAGTTCGTCCCCAATCCGCTCATCGCCGAGCTCGAACCGGTGCCCGCCCCCGCGCCCAAGAAGAAGATCAAGCCCAAGGCGCGTGCGGCGGCCAAGGACACGCCAGCGGCCGGCGGCGCATCCACCGGCGCTGACGTGCCGGCGGCGCAACGCACGATCCCGGGCGCCGCCCCGACCGCGCCCTCCACCTTCTCGCCCGCCCGGTGATGCAATCGGGCGGAACCGCGCCTATGTGCAGCGGTCTGGAGGCGGACGTCGGCCCCGTTCCTTGAACTTTGGCGGCGAGCCCGCTAATCGTCGGACGACCGGGCGCTTAGCTCAGCGGGAGAGCGTTCCCTTCACACGGGAGAGGTCGTAGGTTCAATCCCTACAGCGCCCACCATCCAGCGGCTTCTGGCATAGCCGGCAGAAGCTCTGCGCCAATCAGCAAATTTCGAATATTCGGGCGCGCTGGCACCGATGGAGCGCGTCGGTCTGTTCGCGCTCTTTCAGCACATGAAGCTGCGCTATGCGTCAAAAAGGCGCGCGATGCTCCAAAGGTGACGCAAAAAGGAATGCTCAGCCTTTGATAATGCGACCGCACTTATCGAGCGCTGCCAGGAAGCTTTGTGCCGGTAAGAAGCGAGCCGCCAAAACCTATCCCTAATGCCCCGCCAGCGGCCAGGCGCGCGCATACCCATTCGGCCGCTGCGCCCGCACGAAGCAGAGCGCAGTTGGCCGTTGCAAAAACGTGTCGGGTGCGAACGTGCGAAGCGAGGAAGGGAAAGACGTCGCCTGAGCGACGACCTTCAGGCGGCCTTGCGCCGGCGCGACCTCTTGACGGCAGTCTTCTTGCGCGAAGCGGCAGCGCCCTTGGCGATGAGAAAATCGTCAGGCTTGGCGCCGGACTTCATCGCCTCGGCCAGCCAGCGCGGCCGCGCGCCACGTCCGGCCCATGTTTCGCCATTGGGCCCACGATACTTCGGTGCCACCTTGCGGCCCTTGAGCGACGTCTTGCGCGTGGTCGTCCGTCCGCCCGACGATCCCCAATCGCCTAACCGCGCCAATTGCCGCTTCAAATCGCCGGCTCTCCGGCTCAACGTTGATGTGATTTCGTCCCGCAATTGCAGCAGGGCATCGACCGACATAGAGGCGAGATTTTGTTTGGCCATAGACGGCTCCTATTACTGAAAACCGGCCGGGTATAGACCTTTCCTCGATTCTAGCAAAGGCCATGGCGTGGCGCCGGCGCAACATGCGCGGCGGAAGTGGGCTTCCTATTCAGCATATCTTTGGTTTTCGGTTGCCGCGGGCGGCGAATTATGGCCTCTCGGTGCCGTATCGGCGGGCGGTTTTGCCCCAACGATTTTAACAACTTAGAGCACGAGGATAACGATGCGGGTGCGTCTCTTGACCGGGCTTTTCGTGGCGCTCGCGGGCCTTTCGACTTTGGCCGAAAGCGCCAGCGCCAATAACCTGCTGTTCGAAGAAATCCTCTCCGGCGGCGCGCCACGCGGGCGCGTCCAGAACAGTTACGGCACCTATTTCGGTGGGTCGTCGCCCATTGCGCGAACAACGGTGAACTTCGCCAGCAATGAGGCGCCCGGCACCATCGTGATCAACACCGCGGAACGTCGCCTCTATTACGTGCTCGGCAATGGCCAGGCGCTGCGCTACGGCATCGGCGTCGGCCGCGTCGGCTTCACCTGGGGCGGCGTCACCCGCGTGGTGGCCAAGAAGGAATGGCCGGCCTGGACGCCGCCGCCGCAGATGCTGCGCCGCCGGCCGGACCTGCCGCGCCACATGAAAGGCGGGCCGGAGAACCCGCTGGGCGCCCGCGCCATGTATCTCGGCTCCAGCCTGTTCCGCATCCACGGCTCCAACGAGCCGGAGACGATCGGATCGGCGGTCTCCTCCGGCTGCTTCCGGCTGACCAATGACGACGTGATCGACCTCTATGGCCGCGTTCGCGTCGGCACCAAGGTGGTCGTGCTGCGGTAGACGGCTTTCGCGGGCGATCGCTCCGCGCGATCGCTCGCCCGTTCCGCTAGCGCGCCAGCCCTTTGGCCGCGAGCTCGTCGAGATAATCCTGCCAATAATCGGCATGGTGGCGGCCGAGCTCGCGCAAATAGTCCCAGCTGAAGATGCCAGTCGAGTGCATGTCGTCGAAGACCAGACGCACGGCGTAATTGCCGACCGGCAGAACTTCCAGAATTTGCACGTTGCGTTTCCCCGCCACCGTCTTGCGTTCTTCCGGCGCGTGGCCCTGGACCTCGGCGCTCGGGCTCTTGACCCGCAGATATTCGGCGGGAAGCGCGAAAGTCTCGCCGCTGTCGAACGCTACGGTCAGCGTCATCCGGTCCTTGCGCAGCCGAATCTCGGTCGGCCACGGGTCGTCATGCTGCGATGCCATAACGGGCAACCTTTCGCTTTCCGGCTCCAGGGATTACATATGATGGGCGGGCGGAACGAGACAATTGCAAGAGCGGCCGCGCGCGGCGTCGCAACCGGACGCGGGGGGTCGCAGGAGGAGTTGGATGGAGTTCGAGCGCGCCGCATCGGTGCACCCGGCGCCCATGATCGATCCGTTCGGGCGGACGATCAGCTATCTTCGCGTGTCGGTAACCGACCGCTGCGATTTCCGCTGCGTCTACTGCATGGCAGAGAACATGACGTTCCTGCCGAAGGCTGACCTGCTGACGCTCGAAGAGCTCGACCGCCTGTGCTCCGCCTTCATCGTCAAGGGCGTGCGCAAGCTGCGGCTGACCGGCGGCGAGCCGCTGGTGCGGCGCGGCATCATGACCTTGGTGCAGTCGCTGTCGCGCCATCTCGCTGACGGCTCGCTCGACGAGCTCACCCTCACCACCAACGGCTCGCAGCTTGCCAAGTATGCAGGCGAGCTCAAGGCCTGCGGGGTGAAGCGCGTCAACATCTCGCTCGATACGCTCGACCCCGATAAGTTCCGCGCCATCACCAGGTGGGGCGACGTCGACAAGGTGCTCGACGGCATCACGGCCGCGCAGGACGCCGGGCTGAAGGTCAAGATCAATGCGGTCGCGCTCAAGGGCGTCAACGAGGATGAGATCCCGCGCCTGGTGGCGTGGGCGCACGGCCGCGGCATGGATCTCACGGTCATCGAGGTGATGCCGCTGGGCGACGTGGGCGAGCAGCGGCTCGACCAATACCTGCCGCTCTCCATGGTGCGGGCGCGGCTCGCGCAGCAATACACCCTCACCGACATCGACGACCGCACCGGCGGCCCGGCCCGCTACGTGCGCGTGGAGGAGACCGGCGGCCGCCTCGGCTTCATCACGCCGCTCACCCACAACTTCTGTGAATCCTGCAACCGTGTCCGCCTGACCTGCACCGGCACCCTGTACATGTGCCTCGGCCAGGAGGATGCGGCCGACCTGCGCACGCCGCTGCGCGCCTCGGAAGGCAACGAGCTCATCTATGGCGCCATCGACGCGGCCATCCTGCGCAAGCCCAAGGGGCACGACTTCATCATCGACCGGCGCCACAAGCGCCCGGCGCTCGCCCGCCACATGAGCGTCACCGGCGGATAGGGCTGCGACGCCTTCCAGTCGCGCGGCCGCTGCGGCACCTGGGCTTCGGCCGGGACGACGACAGGGGCCGGGCGCCTCATCCCAACTATTCGATTGACGGCAACCATGCGGTTCGCCGTAAGCTGTGGCAGCCTCGAGCGGGAGGCTTGTCGGCCTGACCGGCGTCGAAGAGACAGTGCCGCGCAAACCAGGCGGCCGAGGGGATGGAATGGACGGAGTCCTTCAGGCTCTCCTGCCGGTGAGCCGTGGCATCGACGCAGTCAATTCACGCATCGGAAAATGGCTGAGCTGGCTCGTGCTGGCCGCCGTGCTCGTTTCGGCCGTCAACGCGGTGGTCCGGAAACTCTTTGACACCTCGTCGAACGCGTGGCTGGAGCTGCAGTGGGTGCTGTTCGGGACCGTCTTTCTCCTGTGCTCGCCATGGACGCTCTCGGTCAACGAACACATCCGCATCGACATCGTGAACAACGCCCTGCCCAAGTGGCTGCGCAACTGGATCGACCTTGTCGGCCACCTGTTCTTTCTGCTGCCGCTGACGGTGGTGATGATCGTGACCAGCGTGCCGTTCGCCATCCGCTCCTATCAGATCAACGAGCAGTCCTTCAGCGCCGGCGGGCTTCCGCAATGGCCGGCCAAGGCCCTGGTGCTGTTCGGCTTCGTGCTGCTGTTCGTTCAGAGCATTTCCGAGATCATCAAGCGCATCGCAATCATGCGCGGGCTCATTCCCGACCCGCACGATCACGGCGGCGGTGTCCTCGCCGCGGCCGAAGCCGATGTGGAACGTCTGCTTGCCGAGGCCAAACCGGATTCTCGTTGACGCTTCGGATCGGAGCCACGCGCATGATCGACCTGCTTACCCACTACATGGCGCCGATCATGTTCCTGGCGCTGGTGGTGTTCCTGCTGCTCGGCTATCCGGTTGCCTTCTCGCTCGCAGCGGTG
>Ga0081540_1002597_pt1 | contig 14675 bp, 14 predicted proteins | sample TabmetS2T1R1_FD_71024 | JGI IMG/M metagenome (GOLD analysis project Ga0081540, IMG submission 71024) | Tabebuia heterophylla rhizosphere microbial communities from the University of Puerto Rico - S2T1R1 | ecosystem: Host-associated > Plants > Roots > Rhizosphere ... | reverse complement strand
ACCAGCGCGCAATGTCCTCGGTGGCCTCGGGGTCTGCGGCGGCCTCGCCTCGGGTGGGGCGCGCCGATCCGCACCCGCACGCGGGAACGGCTCGGCCCGCGCGGAGAGGTGTCACTCCTCCCCGCCGGGCCGTCGGGTCAGCTCCGTTCCGCGATCACTCGCGGTGGCAGGTCGTCGTCCCGCCGTCGGCCGCGGGCGTCTCGTCGCAGATGAAGTAGCCCAGGGCCTGGGGTCCGGTGCCGCCCACGAGCCCAACCAGCCAGACCGCGGTGATGTTGCCCGCGCGCAGGTCGACCGGCGCCTCGAACAGGTTCGTGGTCTCCTGCGGGCGCGTCGGCCGGATGGCGAGCGGCAGCGCGGGATTCGGCGGCATGTCGTGGTACCCGTCGAATACCCCGTCGCCCGTCGCGAACCAGCGGAAGGCGATCTCGGTATCGGTGAACTGCTGGACCCAGTCTCCACCGTCCGCCACGCCGTCCCAGATCGGCGGCGCGTTCGGCGCGAGGTTCAGGAAGCGCATCCGCGCGAAGCCGGCGTCGGGTGGCTCCTGGTGCTCGATGTACTGCTGGAGGCGGTACGGGCCGCCCGAGGTGGTTCCCGGATTGAGCATCCCCACCGCGGTGATGGTGTACGTGCCGTGCTCGTTGAGCTGCTGGGCGGTGAGGTCGATGCCGATGGGCGTCGCGCAGTCTCCGCCTGGCGCCACCGCGCGGAAGTCCAGCCAGCCCGCGTCGATGTAAGTGACCTTGCTCATCGCCGGGAAGGCCAGCCCGCCCGGCACCGAGCTCCCGAGGAGCGGCGAGCCCCACTGGCCAGCCCCCATCGCGCTCACGCAGATGTCGAGCGCCGGCGCGTCCGGAGAGAGGTTCCCGAACCGAACCCAGGCGCGATCCTGCGGCGGACCCGAGGGCCCGGAATCCTGTCCCCCACCCCCTCCTCCCCCACCGCCGCCTCCCCCGCCTCCCCCGGTGTCGTTGCTGCACCCGATGGCCACCGCCACCAGGGCCATACAGATTCCTCGTCTCAACATCATCGCCCGCCACCTCCCTCGGCATGGACCCGAGCGAGCCATGGATGGGGATGGCCCCCCCTGGACGGAAGGCCAAGGGGGCGGGTTTGTGGCGAGGGCCGTTCTGCCTTGAACGGACGGGAGAGGGCCAGTTGTGTCTGCCTGCCCCCGTGCAGAGGTTCCAGCCGTTCGCATGCTGAAGAACATCGTTGCGCTCGCCCTGGCGCCGCTGCCCGTGCCGACGTGGGCGAACGGCTCCGAGCGGGGGCTGCACCTGCGCTGGCGCTGGGGCTGGCTCCGGGGGTGGGCGGCCCGGCCAACCTGGCGCGTGCGCGAGCTGCTCGGAGGCCCGCGCATCCGGGTGGGCCGGCGCTTCTCGCTCCTCGGGCGACTGAAGGCGCACGGACCGGGCGAGGTCATCATCGGCGACGACGTCACCGTGGACGCGCTCACCACGCCCTTCACCCACTCGCCCGGGGCCCGCATCGAGATCGGCAGCGGGAGCTACGTGAACGGCACCCGCTTCGGCTGCGCGTCCCTCATCCGCATCGGCCAGCGGGCGATCCTCGCCGACGCCCGGATCATCGACACCGACTTCCACTCCCTCCACGCGGCCGAGCGGCACGATCCGCGCGCCCCGGTGCTCACCGCTCCCATCGTGGTGGAAGAGAACGTCTGGGTCGGCGGCGGGGCGGCAGTCCTGAAGGGCGTCCACATCGGGAAGGACGCGGTCGTCGGCTTCGGCTCGGTGGTGGTGCACGACGTCGAGGCCGGCTCGGTGGTGGCAGGGAATCCCGCGCGGCCGGTGGCCCGGGTCCCGGGTGCCTGAATGCGCGTCGAGGCGCAGATCCATCCGCACCCGAGCTTCACTCACCTCGGCTACGTGCTGACCGGCCTGGAGGGGCTCGCCCGGCGCGGACGCCTCGAGCTCATCGCCGGTCGCGCCCCGGCCAGCTCGCATCCGCTGGTGCTCCGCTGCCGCGTGGAGGCTGGCGGCACGGAGCGAGCCCTCGTCCTCGACATGCTCGACCGGAGCAGCGAGTGGGATCTGCCCGGCCTCGACGAGGCGGACCTCTATTTCAAGCGGAGCTTCCACCGCCCGGACGTGGAGCGACTCGGCCCGGAGCGCGCGCGGCGGGTGGAGCCCTTCGGGATGAACTTCCTCGTTCGCTCGGCGTCGAGCACCCGCTGGGTCCTGGCCCACGCGGTTCTCCCCGAGCTCCTCGCCTCGGTGCGGGGGGCAGGGGCTCGCCTTGCCGACCGCCGGGTCGAGTACCGGAACTTCTTCGGATCGCCCGGCCTCGCCGCCTTCGAGGTGCCCCCGGACGTGCCGGCGCCAGAGCGCGTGGCCTTCCAGACGCGGGTCTGGACGCGGGGAGAGCTTGGCCCGGAGTCGGAGGCGCTCAACGAGCAGCGGGTGGAGATGGTGCGCGCGCTCCGCCGGGCGCTCGGCCCGCGGTTCTCGGGCGGGCTCGTCCCGACGCCGCTCGCCCGGGAGAAGTGGCCGGAGTGGGTCTCCGATGCGCCCACGCGTCGCCGGGAGCACCTGCGCTGGATGCAGGGTGCGGTGGTGGCCGTCTACACCCGCGGGCTGCACCACTCGACGGCCTTCAAGCTCCCCGAGTACCTGGCCGCCTCGCGTTGCATCGTCGCCGAGCCGGTCCGCAACGCGCTGCCGCGGCCGCTGGTCCCGGGGGAGCACCTGCTCGAGTTCTCGAGCGCCGAGGAGTGCGTGGCCCGGTGCGTGGCGGTCCTCGACGCCCCCGAGCTCCAGGCGCGGCTCAGGCAGGCGGCCTGGGAGTACTGGACGGCGGAGGGCCACCCGGAGGAGCGGGTGGAGCGTTGCCTGGCGCGACTCGTCGAGCGGACCGAGGTTCGCCGCCGCGCCGCGCTCTCCTAGACCACCGGCGCCTCGGTGACCTCACCCGGGTCGGGCTGCGCGGGCAGGGGCGCGGGCCGCCGCGACTTCCGGAGCGACTTGAGCACGTCGAGGAGGCGCACCCCCTGGAAGTGCAGCGCGGTCACGTAGGTGAACCCGAAGACCAGCGAGTCGGTGCCGATGGGGACCAGCCGCCAGAAGAACCGGTGGGGCAGCCAATCCCAGTGGCCGGCGATGGCCCGGTCCCAGATCCACGTCAGCGCGACGGCTCCGGCCGATGCCACGCCGGCGCGCAGGCAGGCGCGGATCGGGACGAGCGAGAGCAGATCGCGGAGTCGCCGGGTCCCGAGCGCCCTGGGTAGCCGGGCGACGAGCAGCACCTTGCCCAGCGCCTCGGCCAGGAGCCAGGAGAGCACCCCCCCGATGAGCCCGAACCAGTGGACGAAGAGGAGGACCAGGGGAACCGTGGCCGCCGCCTTCACCACGTAGGAGCGGAAGATTGCCGCGGTGTCGCCCCGGGCGCGGAGGAGCCCGTCGAGCGGGAAGCAGCCGAAGAGCACCGCCAGCGTGCTGACCCGGAAGAGGGGAACGGAGGGGAGGAACCGGGTGCCGAACAGCGCCTCGATGAACGCCGGCGCCGTCGCGAGGAGAAACGCGCAGGTGGGGACGAAGACGTACGCCAGCCGGGCGGCCGCGTCGCGGAAGGCCCGGGCCACCTCCGAGAGCCGCCCCGCGCGCTCGAGCTCGCCCACGTGGACCATCAGCACCTCGCTGGTGGGCGTGTAGAGCAGGTCCACGATGGGGAGCTGGAAGCACCCCACGGCGTAGATGGCGAAGAGAGCCGGATCGAACCGCGCGCTGATCACCCACTGGTGGAACGAGTGCTGGGGCACGGAGACCGCCAGCGCCGCGCCGAAGGGGAGGGCGTAGGCGAGCTGGACCCGGAGCGCCTCGCGATCCCACCACTTGCCGAGGGTCCGCCGCAGCACGATGAGCCAGGTGGCGCCGAAGCGGACGACCATCAGCAGGGCCACGCTCCACATCGTCGCGTGCAGCCCCAGGCCCAGGAGGATGGGCACGGTCATCGCCGCGGCCCGGAGGCTGTCCCAGACGAGGTAGTTGATGGCGGCGAGCCCGGTGCGCCCCTCGCTGGTGAGGATGGGCTCGAGCGCGCAGGCAGCCAGGTAGAACCCGGTGTACGTGGCGAGCGCGCCCCGGTACTCGGCGAGGTTGGGCGCGGAGAAGAGCTCTCCGATCCAGGGCGTCGCGGCAAGGACCAGGAAGGCCGCCGCCGCTCCGGCCACGGCGAGCAGCGCGAGCGTGTGGACCACGAACGGCCGGGACCGGTCGGTCCGCGGCATGAAGTAGTAGAGGCTCTGCGGAAGGCCGAAGGTGAAGATCGCGGTCAGCGTCGTTCCGACCAGGAACAGCTGCTTGTAGGTCCCGTACTCGGCAATCGCCATCGCCCGGGCCAGGACCAGCGGGACGACGGTGGTGACGACGGCGCTCGCGAATCGCGCCAGGACCAGCGGGCCGGCGCGCCGCAGGAAGGAAGGAGAGCTCATCGTGCTGCGCCGCAAGGTGCGTGCGGTGCGCCCCGGAGCCAAGCGAGCGCGCGCTGCAGGCTGCGCGGTCCGAGACACTCGGGCTGAACCGCGCGCCAGTCGGTCAAGCGCTATCGGGCACCACTCCGCCCATGGCTCGGTCGCCTGCCCGTGTCTCAGACTGGCGACAATGTAAGAGCAACGTTCACCGGGAAACATCGCCGTGTCGCGTCGTACAAGGGTCGCCTTCTCTCCCAAACGTTCAGGAGGCGGCGTTGCAGAAGGTTGGTCGGATTCTCGGACTGGTGATTGGACTCACGAGCGCTGCGTCGCTCGCCGCCGGAACGGACGGGAGCTGGTCGGCGTGCACGATGCCTGCTCGCCTGAGCCCCGACCCAGCAGGCAAGACGAACTACGTGGCGACCTGGGGCACCAACCCGGGCAGCTGCCCGAGCTGGTCCGGCTACACCTTCCGGACCGTCGACGCCGCGGTGAAGTGCGCCAAGGGCAAGGACACGATCATGGTCCGGGGCGGGAGCTACAGCCCCTTCGGCATCGCCAACACCTGGCCGAGCGACCGGATTCTCATCACCAACTACCCCGGCGAGAACCCAGTCATCGACGGCTGGTACAGCGTCGGCGACTACCAGGCCATCATCTGGCTCTGGAACGTCTCGAACATCGCGATCCAGGGCCTGACCATCCAGAACACTGGCGTCCCGGACGACGAGCACGGCGGGTACGGGGTCAAGGTCGACAGCTCGACCTCGGTGAAGTTCTATTACAACACGATCAAGAACACGGCCCGGCACGGCATCGTCATGGACGGCCACCAGCACGAGGTCGTCGGCAACGAGATCGCCAACACGGTGATGCGCAACCAGTGGAAGTCGTCCAACTGGTGGGACGCGGGTTTCGCCAACGCCGGCACCCGCCAGCAGTGGGGCTTCAAGTTCATCGGGAACCTGGTGCACGACGCCTGGGGAGAGTGCGTGGACATCATCCAGATGTCCGGCGCCACGGTGCAGCAGAACAAGATCTACAACTGCCTGAGCGGCAACCTGTACGTCACCAACTCCGAGAACGTCACCGTCAACCGCAACTGGATCTTCGCCAACACCGACGCCTACAACCGGCCCGGCTACTGGTACCGCTCGATCGCCATCGGCATCGCCAACGAGGGAGCCACCGGCGGCTTCACCACGAAGAACATCCGGGTGACCAACAACCTGGTGGAGCGGCTGGGCCAGGCGGTCCGTTACTGGCGGAGCCACACCGGCGGGAGCATCTGGGACATGTACGCGAACGTCTACGTGGGCTTCAACACGTTCGCCTATACGCAGACCTGGCCGATCCGCTTCGACGCCCCGGACGGGACTCCGCAGGGCTGGAACCGCATCCGGCAGAACATCGTCATCAACACCAGCGGCTGGGCCTGGTACTCGAACGACAACACCAGCAACTGGGAAGTGGCGAAGAACTGGCAGTACAGCAGCACCCAGTGGAACACCCCCGGCATCACCGACGGCAACGGGGGCTGGGCGGGGGCCTACAAGCTGCAGAGCTACTCGACCCTGCGCTGGGTGGTGCCCCCCAACTCCGAGTGGGACATGCCGTCCGACGACTTCAACTGCAACGCGCGCAACCCCAACGACTGGGGCGCGGCCGGCGCGTCGTTCTGAGCGCCGCCCTCACCGCAGGGCGCCGCCGTAGCTCCAGGTGCCGAGGTTCCGGTTCTGGCAGTAGTAGTCCTGCGACGGAGCGTCCCACTCCGACCCCGGGGGGATGCTCCAGCGGATCGCCGAGTCGCTCCTGAGCTGGTACGCCCCGGGCCATCCGCCGCCGGTGTAGATGACGCCCGGGTTCGTCGTGCTGGTGCCCCAGCTGTAGTTGTAGTTGGAGCCGACCTCCCAGTTGGTCCAGTTGACCGTGGAGAAGTAGTCCCAGCCGCTGTTGTTGATGACCAGGTTCCGGCGGAAGCGGTTCCAGCCCTGGGGATTCCCGTCCGGCCCGTCGAAGCGAACCGGCCAGGTCTGGGTCCGGTTGAACGTGTTGAAGCCCACGTAGACGTTCGCGTACATGTCCCAGATGGCCGTCCCGCTGTGGCTCCGCCAGTAGCGGACCGCCTGCCCGGTCCCTTCGACGATGTTGTTGGTCACCCGGATGTTCTTGGCGGTGAACCCGGTGGTGGTCCCTTCGTTGGCGATGCCGATTCCGATCGGCCGGTACTGGCCCGACGGGGTGTAGTTGTCGTTGTTCGCGTAAACGTAGTTCCGGTTGAGGGTCACGCTCTCCGAGTTCGAGACGTAGATGTGCGCGCTGTAGCAGTTGTGGACCCGGTTGCCCTCGACCGTGGCCCCGCTGGCGTTGATGACGTCGAGGCACTCGCCCCAGCTGTCGTGGATGTCGTTGCCGACGATCTTCAGCCCCCACTGCTTGATGGAGCCGCTGCTGGCGAAGCTCGCGTCCCACCAGTCCGAGGACCGCCACTGGTTGCGCATCGAGGTGTTGCCGATGTCGTTGCCCACCAGCTCCATCGAGTTGCCCTCGAGCATCACGCCGTGCCGCGCGGTGTTCCGGATGGTGTTGAAGTACACCTTCACGTTGCTCGCCGAGTTCACCTTGATGCCGTACCCGCCGTGCTCGGCGTCACGCACTCCGGTGTTCTGGATGGTCAGACCCTGGATGGCGATGTGGCTCACGTTCCAGAGACTGACGATCGCCTGGTAGTCACCGACGCCGCTCCAGCCGTCGATGACCGGGCTCTCCCCCGGTGCGTTGGTGATGAGGATGTCGTCGTTCTGCCACTTGTTGATGAGGGTGAACGGCCCGTACGTCCCGTTGTGCACCAGGACCGTGTCGCCGCCCCACGCGCACTTCACCGCCGCGGGAATGGTCCGGTACGTGTAGCCGGCCGACGACGGGCAGCTCCACGGGTCGGTTCCCCACGTGGCGACGTGCCAGGTGCGTCCCCACCAGATCGGCTGCAGTCGCGCCGGGGCAGCGCACCAGGTCCAGCTTCCATCGGCGCCGGCGGCGCGTACCGCGAGCGGTACGACGGCGGTGAGCAGGGCGAGCGCAGCAGTCCAGCGAGACGTCGACAAGGCGAGTCCTCCTCCAAGGTTCGAAGGGCGCGCCTTTACGCCGCACCGCAGCTCTTTCGCGCGGTAGACATTTCGCCCACATTGAAAGCAGGCCGAGGCTTGGCCGGGGGAGCGAGGGGAACGGCTGGTCGTTCCAGGAGCACGCGTCGCGGGGGCGGGCGTCCCCGCAAGCGCTCGCGGGCGCAGCGCTAGTCCGGAGATCCGAGCGCTTCGAGGAACGCCCGGGCAGCGGCCGCGGGATCGAGCGCACGCAGTACGCCGCTCTGTACCGCGATGCCCCACGGTGAACGGACGGTGCGTGTCCGCTCTGCCGTCATGCCTCCGAGCGCGAAGCAAGGGGTCGGCGCGGCAGCGCGCGCGAGCCGCTCGAATCCCTCGGCGCCGAGCGGAGGACGGCGGTCATCGGGCTTCGAGCCGGGGGCATGGACCGGCGAGACGAGGAACGCATCCGCGCCCGCGGCCTCGGCGAGCTCCGCGGTGGAGTGCACCGCCGCGCTGATCCATCGATCGGCCGGCAGGACAGGGCGGACCTCGCGCGGGCGAGGCGCCTCCACGGGAAGATGCAGGTGCGCGCGAACCAGCAGGGCCACGTCCAGCCGGCCGTTGATCGCCAGCTGCGCGCCACCGGCCCGGGTCAGCTCCGCGAGCCAGCGCGCCCGCTCGAGGAAGGTGCGGACCGGCGTGCCCGGATCGCGGTGCTGGAGGCAGACCTCGGGCCCCAGACGGGCGAGGGCCTCCAGGGCGGACCGGTGTCGTTCCTCGGGCAGCGTCCAGTCGGTGATGACGATGAGCCGGGGGAGCCCCATGGCGGAGACCGAGTGGGCGGTCAGATGATTGCGCCGCAATCGCGGCCGAGGTCCAGGAGCGAGGGGGACGAGCCTAGTCGACGAGGCCCTCGACCGGGCTCGACGCGGAGCCGTAGGCCTTGCGCGGGATACGACCGGCCAGGAACGCCGCCCTCCCGGCCTCGACCGCGAGCTTCATCGCGTGCGCCATCCGGACCGGGTCCTTCGCCCCGGCCACGGCGGTGTTGAGGAGCACCCCGTCGCAGCCGAGCTCCATGGCGATGGCCACGTCCGAGGCCGTCCCCACGCCCGCGTCCACGATGACCGGGACCTTCACCACCTCGCGGATGAGCCGGATGTTGTGCGGGTTCCGGATGCCGAGGCCCGAGCCGATGGGCGCCGCCAGCGGCATGACCGCCGCACAGCCCGCGTCCTCGAGCTTCCGCGCGGTGACCGGGTCGTCCGAGGTGTACGGCAGGACGGTGAAGCCCTCCTTCACCAGGATCCGGGCCGCGGCCACGGTCTGCTCCACATCCGGGAAGAGGGTGCGCTCGTCCCCGAGCACCTCCAGCTTCACCCAGCGGCTCATGCCCAGCTCGGCGGCGAGCCGGCAGGTCCGCACGGCGTCGTCGGCCGTGTAGCAGAGGGCCGTGTTCGGCAGGAGCGTCATCCGGGTGGTGTCGATCCAGTGGAGGAGCGAGGCCTCGCCCTTCGCGCTCAGGTCGAGCCGGCGAACGGCCACGGTCACGATCTCGGACCCGGAGGCCTCGTGACAGCGCTTCATCACCTCGTGGCTGGGGTACTTGCCGGTGCCGATGAGCAGGCGGGAGCCGAAGCGCTTGCCCGCGATGACCAGTGCGTCGTCCATGAGGGACTTCTACGCCCCTCCGCCCACGAACGTCACCACCTCGAGCGTGTCCCCGTCGCGGAGCGTCGTCTCCGGATGCTGCGCCTGCCGCAGGACCTCGCCGTTGAGCTCCACCGCCACCCGGCCACGGATGCCGAGCTGGGTTACCAGGAGAGCGAGGGTGAGCCCGTCGACGACCTCCCGGCGCTCTCCGTTGATGGTCAGGGTCACTCGGCGCCCTCGGTCAGCGCCTTCCGGAGGAGGGGATCGGACAGGTAGGTGTCGGTCAGCCGTCGCGGCCGCCGGAGCCGGTTCAGCTGGTGGCGGAGGTACGCGCGGGTGACGAGCCAGGCCCGGCGCGCCCAGCCGATGTCTCGAAGCAAGCCGCGGAGGACGCCGAGCCGCTGGAGCCGCACCTCGGTGAGCCGGACCACGTGCTGGAGGAAGGCCTCGGTGTGACGGAGCACCTCGTGGTCCGTCCCCAGCCGGCGCTGGATGAACCGGGCCAGGCGGGGCAGGGTGAGGAGGCTCAGGAGGTTGGCCCCGAGGAGGTCGTCGGCGAGCCGGGGCCGCTCGGCGAGGAGGCGCGTGGTCTCGGTCTCGCCGAAGGCGACGTGCCGCTCCTCCTGGCGGGCCGCGGCCTCCAGCAGCCGGACCACCTCCGGCGCATCGACGGTGTCGATGAGGGCCTGGAACACCGCGAGCACCAGCCCCTCGCCGACGGCCATCTCGGTGGCGACGTGCTCGGCGTAGTCGGTGCCCATCGCTCCGGTGGAGAGGAAGCGGATGACGGGATGGGCAGGCCCCGGCTTCGTGCCGAGCAGCGCGTGAATGCGGAGGAAGACCCGCACGTGCGCGAGCTCCTCGCTCGCCTGGCGGGCGAAGAAGGTGGCGGCCTCGAGGGAAGGGGCCGCGTAGAGCCAGTGGCCGACCTGGATGCCGGTGACCTCGCCGTAGAGGAACTGGTCGACGATCCAGCCGAGCAGCTCCCGGTCGCGGGGCAGCCGGAAACGCGCTCCACCGAAGTCGAAGCGCATCTCCTCGCGACTCACGCGCATGGGCTCGGTCGACGGCGCCACGCCATCGACTCTAGCGTCCCCGGCCCCCGCCCGCCTCTGCGGCCGGCCGGAGGACGAATCGACCCACCCGGGGCAGGATCTCCTCCGTCCGATAGCGCCGGAAGTCCTCCGCCAGCGGCACGGAGGCGAGCTGCTCGGCGGCGTCGGCGTCGTGCTCCGCGTACTCGCCGGTCACCTCGAAGCCCGACTCCTCGAAGAGGGGCCGGAAGTCGCGGTGGCGCAACCGGTTCTGGAAGTGGAACGCGCTGTTGAAGCGGGCCCACTCCTCGGGGCGGTAGCGGAGGAAGTTGTAGACGTTGATCTGCCGGTCGCCGTGGGCGAAGTGGTCCGAGTAGTCGATGATGTGGCTCGCCACCGAGCGCGGATGGCACAGCCGGCGGGTCTCTCGGAGGATCGCCCGGAGGTCCGGCGGCGGGATGTGCTCCAGCGTGCTCGTCGTGGCGACGAGGTCGACGCTCCCCGCGGGCAGGCGGCTGTCGCGGGCGTCTGCGGGGGCCAGGTAGCGAATCCCGTACGCTTGCTCGAGGGCCCGATCGAACCCCGGGCCCTCGGGGAGGAGGGTGCCGGGAATCCGGACCGCGTCGTCGGGAGGCTCGCGCTGGAGGTGACGGATGGCGCCGTTGACGAAGCCCGGGCGCACCCAGCGCGACAGGTCCATCACCGTCTGGTGGTTGATGCCGAGGGTCCAGAAGACGAGGTTTCCGTAGAGGTCCCAGCCGGCGCCGAACTCGAAGAGCCGGGCGGCATCGAGCGGGCCGAACCACTCGCGGAAGGCGCGGACGTGGTGCTGGTGGGAGGCGCTCGTCTCGCGGGTGGGGGAGTGCTCGCGCGGATAGCTCCTCGTCACGTGGCGCTGGAGGAGCGCGTAGGCGGTCCGCTGCATCGGAAGGTGCTCGAGCACCCGGAACGCCAGCGCCTTCAGCCGCCAGTCCCGGAGCGCGTCGTGGAGGGTGCGTGGCGGCGGTGCTTCGGCTCGAACGTCGCTGTGCTGCACGGGTGGTGGCCCCTCCGTCGTCCCTGACTCGCCGGAAGCTGGGCACTCCCCGGCCGCTTGCCAGCCTGGCTCCGCCGCCGCAGTTCGTTTGACACCGAACGGACCCCCGGCCCAGCGTGGGAACCTTGGACGCATCCCTGGAGACGGAGGCGAGGGCGCTCCACCGCACCGCCTACGTGGCGGATGCGCACGCTGACGCGCTCCTCTGGAACCGGGACCTCCGGGTGCGACAGCGACGGGGCCACGTGGACTTCGTGCGGCTCGCCGAGGCCGGGGTGCGGCTGCAAGTCTTCACCGTCGTCTCGCGCGGGTTCCCGTTCATCGGCGGCTTCCCGGCCTTCGCCCTCGCCCACGGGTGGCCGCTGGAGGCGGTGCGGAGCCCCTGGAGCCGGACGCTCTTCCAGCTCGATCGGCTGACCCGGCTGTGCGGCGACGGAGCGGCGGCCGTGCTGGCGACGACGCCCAGGGCGCTCTCCGCGGCGGAGCGGAACGGAAAGCTGGCCTGCGTGCTCGGAATCGAGGGTGGGCATGCGCTGGAGGGGCGGGTGGAGCGGGTGGGGGAGCTCGCCCGGCGCGGCGTGGCCTTCCTGGGGCTCACCCACCTCGTCCCGAACGAGCTCGGCGGCTCCTCGTTCCCCTTTCGCGGCCGCCGGGGTCTCACGCCGCTCGGTGGCGAGGTCCTCGAGGCGATGGCCGGGCACGGGCTCGCCGTCGACGTGGCTCATGCCTCGCGGCGGCTGCTCGCCGCGCTCCTGGATCAGCGGCAGGCGCGGATCTTCTGCTCGCACACCGGGGTGTCCGCGCTCGGGCCCAGATGGCGCAACCTCGATGACGAGGTGCTCCGCCGCATCGCCGACCGGGGCGGCGTCGTCGGCATCATCTTCGGAACGCCCTACCTCGGGAGCCGGCGGCTCGAGGCAGTGGCGGACCACCTGGAGCACGCAGTGCGAATCGCCGGCGAGGAGTCGGTGTGCCTCGGCAGCGACTTCGACGGCATGGTTCCGCTCCCCTCGGAGATGCGCGACGTGACGGATCTCTGGAAGCTGACCGCGCTGCTCCTCGCCCGCGGCCACCCCCGCGCGCGCATCGAGCGCATCCTCGGGACCAATCTCCGGCGCTTCCTGGCCGAGGTGCTCGGGGAGATCGAGCGTCGATCGGGCAGCGAGGAACTGCCAGCCCGGGCAGAGTCGTGACCTCGAACGGGCCCGCTTCTTCCGGCGCGTCGCTCAGCGTCCGATGCGCGCGAGAAACTTCCCCAGCGCGGTGTTGAACGCCTCCGGCTGCTCGAGATTGGCGAGATGCCCGGCGCGGGGAATCTCCACCAGCTCCGCGCCGGGGACGAGCTCCGCCATGGCCTTCGCCTTCGCCGGCGGGGTGAGGACGTCGTCGGCGCCCACCAGCACCAGCACCGGCCCACCGAACCGCGCCAGGATGTCCCGGGCGTCCGGCCGGAGGGCCATGCCTCGCTGCGCCGCCGCGAACCCCTCGGGAGATCCGCCGGCGATCCACGCCGAGACCCGCGCCCGGAGCTCAGGCGAGGCGGATGGCCCGAGCAGCTTGTCCACGCTCGGAAGGAGCGCCGTCGCTCCCTGCGCCAGCACCTCGCGAGCGGTCGTCTCCCGTCGCTCGCGAGCGGGCCCGTCGTCGGCGCTGGTCTGGGTGTCGGCGAGCACCAGCGCGCGCACGCGGCCAGGGTCGTTGCGGAGCAGCGCCAGCGCCGCGTAGCCGCCCATCGAGACGCCGCCCACCACCGCCGAGTCGATGCCCAGGTGGTCGAGGAGGCCGAGCACGTCGTCCGCCAGGACGCTCATCTCGCTCGCTTCCGGCCCTCCGTCGCTCTCGCCGAAGCCGCGGAGGTCCGGGACGACGAAGCGCGCGCGATCGCCGAGCGCGGTCCACTGCGGCTCGAACATCTCGCCCACGAGAGGGAAGGCGTGAAGGAGCACCACCGGCGGGCCGCTCCCCACGTCGCGAAAGCGGAGACGCATTCCTCCAGGCGCGGTCCATGTAGGCATGAACGGTGACATGGATCGCCGAGAGGAGTCCGTGCAAGCTCTCGGAAGATCCCTTGCTTCCTCCCGCACTCGAGTCCGCCCTCTCCTCGGTCCCGGAGTCGCAGGCCACCCGTCTGCGTCAGGTCTGTCACGGCGCGGCCGCGACGCTCGGCCACCTGACCGATCTCGACCTGCTCCAGTACGAGTCGCCGGTCACCACCGACAGCCTCGACCTCTCCACCTGGGAGGAGATGGCCCCGGTGGTCGCCGCCACGCTCCGCGACGTCAACGCCTTCATCGACCTCGTGCGGACGCAGCTCGCGGCCCAGCCGAAGGTCCGGGGCAACGGCCTCGCCTCGCTGGTGGAGGACGCGGTGCTCGACGACGCGGCCCGCGCCCAGCTGGAGCGGGTGCTCGAGTCGGCGGCGTCGCAGCTCTTCGAGCAGGTGCAGTCCTTCGGCGCGAAGGTCCGCGACCCCGCAGTGGTGGCCGACCGGTGGAACCTCCTCGCCGAGGTGCAGGCCTCCCGCACCCGCTTCCGCGAGCACATCGGGACGCTGGTCTTCGACCTCGTCGTGCCCTTCGCCGACGTCGAGCGGTCCGAGGTGGTCCCCGGGTTCGCCGAGGAGGTCGCCGGCGCGGTCGCGGTCCGATCTGCGGTGGCCGACCTGCGCCGGGTCCTCGAGGCCCGCGCCGCCAAGCTCCGCCAGGGCAGTGCCGAGGACGTGCAGTGGCACGCCCAGCACCTCGAGCAGGAGATGGACGCCTTCGGCCGGACCGCCCCCTACCGCTCGCTCCGCGCGCAGGACAAGCGCCGCCTCATCGAGTACCGGCACGACGTCCGGAGCATGGCCGCAGAGCCCCTGCCGGCGAAGGCCGACGTGCTCGACGTCTGCCAGCGCGTCCTCGAGCTGGTGAAGAGCCTCGCGGTGGTGAGCCAGCGGACCCTCCTCCGGCGGCACGACCACGAGGTCTGGGCCCGGAGCGGGGTGAAGCTGGAGCAGGGGGAGGCCCTGCTGTCGATGGACAAGCGAGCCGCCGCGGTGGCCCTCGCCGAGTCAGCGGAGCTCGCCGCCGGCCTCTACGGGCGGAGCGACCCGCTCGACGAGTTCCTCCGCCGCGCCCGGAAGCAGAGCCTGGCCCTGGTGCCCGCAGAGGATGTGGGCCGGGTGGTCGAGGAATTCCGGGGGCTGCTCGCCGGCCTTCCGCTCTCCGACTGAGCCCCATCGAGCGGCGCCAGGCGCCGCCACCTCAGCGTCCCCCTGGTTCGGGGGGCTGAGCCGCGGACCCCGGTCTGGTGTCCCCCCTGGGGTAGGGTGCGCCCGGTCCCGATGACCGAGCTCCGTCCGCTGCGCGAGGCCGACCTGTCCCGCGTCGCCGCCCCGGTCTCCCACGCCCGCGGGAAGCCGCACCCCCCCCGCCCGCCGCGCGCCCCCCCCC
>Ga0081540_1002596_pt1 | contig 14676 bp, 15 predicted proteins | sample TabmetS2T1R1_FD_71024 | JGI IMG/M metagenome (GOLD analysis project Ga0081540, IMG submission 71024) | Tabebuia heterophylla rhizosphere microbial communities from the University of Puerto Rico - S2T1R1 | ecosystem: Host-associated > Plants > Roots > Rhizosphere ... | reverse complement strand
ACAGGCCGAACATCGTCGGCGTGCGACGCATCGCCTAAGTCCCCCCCCAGCCCCCCTCGGGAGATTCGCCCCCCGGCCCCCCCCCCGGCCGGGGGCCGAATCTTGTCTGGACCAAGATCACCCGCACACTGTCGTGCCCGGTTGAGGCATTGCCGCACCTAGTGGTCACGACCGGAAGTTCGCCCAGGGTCTGCCGGGCCCAGATCGCGCCTCGCGGCGTTGTCCTCGTCGTCCATACCTACAGGTATGGCCTCCTCGTCCGCCTTGCGATGCATCCATCTGATCTCCGGCATCCCCCGATCAACTTCCGGTCGTGACCACTGGGCTGCGATGCTCGCAGGCGTGCGTCGAACGCTCATCGTGACGAACGACTTTCCGCCTCGAGTAGGCGGGATCCAGTCGTTCGTACACTCCGTCGCGGTTCGGCAACCGGAGGGGTCGGTTGTCGTGTACGCATCTGATCACCCGGCCGCGGCCGCGTTCGATTCGGACCAGCCCTTCCCGGTGATCCGACACCCGACCGGCCTGTTGCTTCCGACGCCGAGCGCTCGCCGTCGTCTCGTCGCCGCGCTGGTCAAACATCGCTGCACTGCCGTCTGGTTCGGAGCGGCCGCCCCCCTCGGCCTGCTGGCTCCGCACTTGCGGCGCGCCGGCGCCGAACGCATCGTGGCCAGCACCCACGGTCACGAGGTCGGCTGGGCCATGCTGCCAGTCGGCCGCCAGGCGATGCGCCGGATCGGATCGCGCTGCGACGTTGTGACCTACCTCGGTGAGTACACGCGCGGGCGCCTGACCCGAGCGCTCGGGACCGCCACCACCTTGCGGCGCCTGGCGCCGGGCGTCGACGTCCAGCAATTCCACCCCGGGGTGGACGGCAAGGCCGTCCGAGCCCATTACGGACTCGACGATCGAGCCGTCATCGTCTGCGTGTCCCGTCTCGTCCCGCGGAAAGGCCAGGACGTTCTCATCCGGGCACTTCCGATGATTCGGCAGCAGTCCCCGGATGCCGCGTTGCTTCTCGTCGGGCGACCCAATCGGGCGGGGTACTTACGGTGGCTCCGACTGCTTGCGGCTCGCGAAGGTGTCACCGATCACGTTATTTTCGCCGGCGGCGTTCCCGATGATCAGCTGCCTGAGTACTACGCAGCGGGCGACGTCTTCGCCATGCCGTGTCGTACCCGCCGGTTCGGCCTGGATGTCGAAGGGCTTGGCATCGTCTATCTGGAAGCCTCAGCGGTCGCCAGACCGGTAATCGCCGGTGAGTCGGGAGGTGCGCCGGAAGCCGTTCGGGAGGGCGAGTCCGGGTACGTCGTCAATGGACGCGACCCGATTGCTGTGGCCGGCCAAGTCGTTGGCATGTTGGCCGACGCGGCGGAGCGAGAGCGGCTGGGCCGCGCCGGCCGTCGATGGGTGGAGCAGGCCTGGACATGGGATGTCGCCGCCGCGCAGTTGCAGGACCTCATGCAAGGCTAATTTGGTGCTCGGCATCCGGATTGCCGACGAGACCTGGGTCGCGGCCCCGCAGGCAGCTCTCGCGGCTGTCATCGGCGACGAGGTCAGGTGGCCGGCGTGGTGGCCCGACCTGCAGCTAGCGGTCACGGAGCGGCGTGGGTTGCTCGGCGTGCGATGGGCGGTCGCCGCGACCAATCGGGGCATGGCGGCGACCGGAAGCATGGAGGTGTGGTTGCTGGGCTGTCCCGACGGCGTCCTGCTCCACTATTTCCTTCGACTGGATCCGGTGGACCCGCAGACGTCGGTTCGGCGCGTTCGACGGGCGGGCGAGCGGCACCGGCGCCACGCGCGACACGTCTGCTGGGCGATCAAGGACGAGTTAGAGGCGAGGCCGGGTCCAGCGGTGGGCGACGGCAGACCGAGGCGGCGGTAGCCTCACCGCATGCCCGACGAGTCCACGAAGTCGATCACGATCAACGCCGGCGCTGCCGACGTCATGGCCGTTATCGCGGATTTCGACAGCTATCCCGAATGGGCTGGTTCGATCAAGACCACCGAGGTTCTTGCTACGGGTGCGGATGGGCGCGCGGAGCGGGTTCGCTTCGCGATCGATGCTGGAGTGTTCAAGGACACCTACGAGCTTGCCTATATCTGGACTGACGATCGAAAGGTGGAGTGGGATCTTGTCTCGGGCCAGATGCAGAAGGCCCAGCACGGCTCCTACACGCTCGACCCCAGCTCGGAGGGCACCGAGGTGACATATTCACTGAGCGTTGATGTCGCGATCCCGATGCTCGGCATGCTCAAACGCAAGGCCGAGCGCGTGATCATGGACACGGCCCTGAAGGAACTGAAGAAGCGCGTCGAGTCGGCCTGACGTGCGCATCATCCTGTTCACCGGCAAGGGCGGCGTCGGCAAGACGACAATCGCCGCCGCTACCGCAATTCGGCTCGCCGATCGCGGCGTCAAGACGCTCCTGTTGTCGACCGATGCTGCTCACTCGCTGGCGGACGCGTTGAACTGTCCACTCGGCGGTGAGCCGGCCGAGGTGCATTCGAGCCTGTGGGCAGCACAGATCGACACCCAGCGACGCTTTGAGGTCGCATGGCGCGACCTGCAGCGGTACTTGATTGACATCTTGGCGCGAGGGGGCGTGGACGCGATCGCGGCGGAGGAGCTCACCGTCCTCCCGGGCGTCGAGGAGGTCTTGGCGCTGCTTGCGGTCCGCGATCTGGCCGCGAGTGGTCAGTGGGACGCAGTTGTCGTCGATTGTGCGCCGACGGCCGAGACGCTCCGATTGCTCGCTCTGCCGGAAGCGCTCGGCTGGTATCTGCAGAAGGTCTTTCCGACTCATCGACGCCTGGCCCGAGGCATGCGGCCGCTCGCGGTCTTCCTCGGGCGCGGCGAGGCCGTGCCGTCAGATGGCGTCTTCCAGGCGCTGCTCCAGCTCGCCGACGAGCTGGAGTCGGTGCGGGCGATGCTGGCCGACCCGACATTGACCACGGTGCGCCTCGTCCTCACTCCGGAGGCGGTCGTCACGGCCGAGGCCCGCCGCACGTTCACGGCCCTGGCCCTGTATGGCTACGCGGTCGACCTCGTCATCGCCAACCGAGTGTTCCCGACCGGCCGGGATGCGTTCCGCTCGGCCTGGATAGCCGCCCAGCGCCGCCAGCTGGAAATGGTGCGGCAATCCTTTGCCGGCCTGCCGGTGCGGGAGGTCGCGTACCGGCCGGACGAGCCGATCGGTACCGAGGCGTTGCGGTTCGTCGCGGCCGCGCTCTACGGCGAGCTGCCCGGCGAAGACCCGGTCGACTATGGCCAGCCGAGCGAACTGATGTCGGTGGACGCCGATGGCGACGGATATCTGCTGCGGATGTGGCTGCCGCTTGTCGCGGAGACGTCGGTGGACGCCGCCCGCGCAGGCGACGATCTGATCGTCACCGTCGGTCCGCACCGCCGCGTGCTGACACTTCCGAGCGGGCTGCGCCGATGCGAGGTCGTCGGTGGTGAATTCGTCAACCGCGAGTTACGCATCCGGTTCCGGCCCGACCCAGCTGTATGGCGGCGAACGTGACGACAGGACCGAGTGGCGCCGAGGGGAGGGCCGCGTCCGACGCTGGACGGCTGCTCGCCGATGCGGTGCACGAGTGGGCCCGCGCGCGGTTCGGTGACGCGGACTCGGCGCACATCGCAACCGGTGCGCCCGAGTGCGCCTGGTGCCCGATCTGCCAGCTCATCGCCGCGCTTCGCGGCGATCGGCCGGACGTGACCGACAAGCTCGCCGCTGCGGCCACTGCCGTCGTCGACGTCGTGGGCTCGCTGCTGAACCCACCACCTGCACGGACCTCGGATTCGGCTGAAGACCGGACGCGCACTGGGCCGGATGCGGGGGCGGGAGAAGCGGCGAGCCCGACCGAACTAGCGAGTGCGCAATCGAGCCCGCGCCGTTCCTCTGGTCGCCGACGCTCGGCTGGGTCGCGAGTGCAACGCATTGACCTCGACCACGGCGCCGCGAGCGACGCGGATCGCTGACGGCCGGGAGGAAGGGCACATGCCACTTGCCGTCGGGGTCGACATCGGCGGGACCAAGGTCGCCGCAGGTGTCGTAGACGAGGACGGCCAGGTGATCGATCGCGAGCTGCGGGCGACGCCCGGTGCGGACGTCGTGGAAACCGAGCGGGTGATCGCCGAGGTGGTACAGGCACTCGCCGCCCGCCACCTGGTCGTCGCGGTCGGCATCGGCGCGGCGGGCTGGATTGCCACCGATCGGGCGACCGTGCTGTTCGCGCCGCACCTCGCGTGGCGCAACGAGCCCCTCCGGGATGCGCTATCAGATCGCATTGGCACCCCGGTGACGGTCGAGAACGACGCCAACGCGGCCGCGTGGGCTGAGTACCGGTTCGGGGCCGGTCGCGGTGCACGCATCCTCGTTTGCGTCACGCTCGGCACCGGCATCGGCGGCGGCCTGGTCGTCAGCGGCATCCTGTATCGAGGCGCGAACGGCGTGGGCTGCGAATACGGGCACATGACCGTGGTGCCGGACGGGCGGCGTTGCGCGTGTGGCAACCGAGGTTGTTGGGAGATGTACGCGTCGGGTACGGCGCTAGCCCGCGATGCGCAGGAACTCGCCGCGGTGTCGCCGCTGCAGGCACACCGGTTGCTGGAACTGGCGAACGGCAATCCCACCCAGCTGACCGGTCCACTCGTCACCGCCGCGGCCCGGGAAGGAGACCCGGCCGCGGTGGAGATCTACTCGGCAATGGGCCAGTGGCTGGGCCGGGGCCTAGCGAACCTCGCGGCGATTATCGACCCAACCCTGTTTGTCATCGGCGGCGGCGTGTCGCAGGCCGGTGACCTACTCATCCCGCCGGCTCGCGAGATGCTCGAGCGCACCCTGACCGGCCGCGGTTATCGGCCGATGCCCGGGGTAACGCTCGCCCAGTTCGGTCCCGAGGCCGGACTCGTGGGAGCGGCCGATCTCGCTCGACGACGGGTGTAGCCGTGTCCATCGTGCGGATGCTGTCCTACAACGTCCGATCGCTGCGGGACGACGCGGGCGCTGTCACACGCGTGATTCGCTCGGTGGAGCCGCACGTGGTTTGCATCCAAGAGGCTCCGCGGCTGTTGCGCTGGCGCTCCAAGTGCGCCGCGCTAGCCCGCCGATCGGGTTTGGTCGTAGTGACCGGTGGCCGAACTGCCGCGGCCAACCTCATCCTGTCGTCCCTTGACGTGGACGTCCTAGCCACTCGGGATGTGCTATTCACCAAGGATCGACGCCTTCACCAACGGGGCGCGGCGCTCGCCCTCCTTAACTACGACGGCGGGTCGTTCGCTGTGGCTGGGATACACCTCGACCTCGTGGCCGAACCGCGTATTCGCCATGTCTGCGAGCTGGACCGGGCGCTGACCGGGATGGCGCCCGCCGGCACGCCAACCGTGGTGGCCGGCGACATCAACGATCTGCCCGGATCCGCCGCCTGGACCCAACTGACGGAGGACCGACTCGATGCCTGGGCGACGATCGGTGAGGGAGACGGCTTCACCTATAGCGCGCGGAGCCCGCGACGCCGCATTGATGGCGTCTTCACCGGTCCCGGCGTGGTTCCGGTCTCCGCGCGGGTAATCGACTCGACGGATGTACGCCAGGGGAGTGACCATCGACCGGTCTTCGTCGAGCTTGAGCTGGCCCGCTAGCTGTATCAAAACGGACGGATGGGCCTCCGACGACGTAGTCTGCCCGCGAGGAGAACGCCATGCCGTCGCCGCACATCACGGACCCTCCGCCGACGCCACCGCCGGTACCGGCGGCGGTAGAGGCCGAGCCAGGAGTCCACCGGCATGGCCCGAGCTGCTTCTGGCAGGTCGAGGAGGCGCGGTGGTCGTGTGACGTGTCTGCGCTATACCCCCATGGGTGCACGCCGCAGTGACCACTCGGCCCGCCGCTACGCCGTCGTCATCGCCTGGGAGCACACTGTACCGATGGCGGATTGGGGCGGGGCCTCCTACGAGCAAGTAAATGCGCTGCAGCGCTGGGTGGCGGATCGATCCCTCGCGGACGTCTCCTTCCGAGGTGACGAGCAGGTTCTCGACGTCGGTTGTCGTGACGGAGCGATCACGGCGCGGCTGGCTGAGCGGCTGACGGGCGGCGAGATACAAGGGATCGATGCGTCGCCGCGGATGATCAGCGTCGCCCGGAATCTCCATGCTGGCCTGACTTTCGAGGTTGGCGACGTGCTGACCATGCGCTATGACTCGGCGTTCGACGTCGTGACATCGTTCAACGTTCTGCATTGGGTGCTGGATCAGCGGGAGGCGTACGCCCGAATTCGTACGGCGCTTCGACCGGGCGGGTGGGCGCTGGTGCAGTTCGTATGCGGCTCGCCCCGACCAAGCCTCGAGGCGACGGCCATGAACGTGTGTGAGCAGCCGGAGTGGGCCGCCTCGTTCAGCGACTTCGAGGCACCGTTCGTGCACCCGGACCCGGGCGACGTCCTCCGATTGATCCAGGCGGTCGGCCTGGAGGTGATCTCGTCCACCGTTGACGACCTGCGGTGGGACTTTCGATCAAGAGCAGACTTCGAGCGGTGGGCCGGCGCCGGATTCGGAGACTGGACAGCCCGAGTGCCCGGTCGGGAAGCCGCCTTCGTCGGCGAGGTCGTTTCTCGCTACTCCGAGATCACCGGGTCGGACGACACGCTGCTGTTCATGCAGCTTCGAGTCCGGATGCAGCGGCCGGACGCCTAGCGCTGAACTCCGGCGTTCGGCCGGACCGTGCGGACGGCATTCAGCCAGCGCTCCAACGGTAAGGATCCCCGGCGGGCGACGGAGATTCCTGTGTCGAGCAAGACGGAGTACGGCGTCGCGACCAGGTCGGGAACCTGAGGTCGGGCCCAAAATGCCTCCCGCTCCTCGATGTCGACCTGATCGGGATCCGTGCCGGTGAGCCGGCACCAGAGAAGGAACACCGTTTCCGGCGACGTTTCGCGCACCATCGGTGATCACCTCCGACCCCATCGTCGGCGCGGTAGGTAACACGACCGGGACGTTCGGGTGTCGGGTCGGCGAACGGGGCGCGGACCTTCAGATCACCGCGCCGTCATCGTCGTCATCGTCGTCGGAACCGTCGCGAAGCCGCATGATCAGCAGGCCGGCGCCGACCAGAATGCCGGCGACTCCGGCCACGAATGCCAGATCTCCGGCCAGGCCGAGAGCCCGTCCGAACGCCATCATCATGACCGACGCGGCAACCACCACGAGCGCGAGAATCGTCCCGCCGGCTAGGCGAGGCAACGGCGGGGGCGCCGGTGGCACGTAGTGATCGTCATCGTCGGCATCCGACCCCGCGGCCGGCAATTGCAGCCGCATCCGCCAGTCGGCATCCTCGCGGGTGAGGTCGCGTTCGGCGGCCCGAACCGCGTTGATGGTGTCCACGTGCCAATCGCCGACCAGGGCATCGAATTCCGCTTGCGCGTCGACGCCGGCCAGTAGATCCGGTCGACGCGCCGTAGCGTCATGCGCGAATGACCTCGCGGCAACCTCGATGACCGAGCGCGCGTCGGTCCGCTCGTCCGCCGCAACATAGAGCCGTTGCCGCGCGGTCTCTTCCGGCGATGACATCGGCTCGAGGTACGCCGCGATGCGAGCTCGTCGCAGGGCAGTCAGCAGCGTGTCGCCCACGGATGGGTCAATGTCTGCCAGCGCCACATACGCCGGCGCCTCCAGCCCGTTATCGCGCGTCGCGCCTTCGCTCATCACATCGCCTCTTCGCGCGCGCGCACATGCACCCCACGAAAACGCTCCGCGTTTTCGCAGGGACCCCGCAATTCGGTCGCTCGTTCCGCACCTGCACCCCACGAAATCGCCGTGCGATTTCGCAGGGACCCCGCGGATCGGCGCTGACGCGCCTGCGATGCTCGCTCGCTCATTGCCTAACCTGCGTCGCCTGCTCCTGGATGAACTCGGTGCTGAGATCGAAGATCAGCTGCGCGTCGTTGTCCAACGTCGCGACGTGATAACTGTCCTCCAGTATCACCTCGCGCACCGTCGTCGAGGTCGCGCCCGCCTGCAGCAGCAGACCGGAGAGCGGTTCGACGACGTGGTCTTCTCGGCTTCGGAACATGAGGATCGGCGCGGTCACCTTCGGGAGGTCCGCCAGCGTCACCTTCCACAGTTCCTGCAGCGACGCGAACGCGGCGATCGGCGTGCGGTCATAGGCGAGTTCCACCGGACCGGACAACTTGATGTCGTTACCGATCGCCGGTTGACTCTTGATCACCGGCGCCACGTACCTGGCGAGCCCGGCAAATCGGCGCTGCGTAGCGTAGGCCGGGTTCACCAGGACGAGTCCGCCGATGGCATTGCCGTTCTGTTCCGCTAACCGGGTCACGAGAGTGCCGCCCATCGACAGGCCACCCGCGAACACGTGCTCGCATCGAGCCGCCAGCTCGTCGTACCCGCGCTCGATCTCCGCGTACCAATCCGTCCAGCGGGTCGTGTTCATCTCCTGCCAGCTCGTGCCGTGTCCGGGCAGTCGCGGCAGTCGGACCGTGTAGCCGGCCGCGGCTAGGTGTTCTGCCCACGGCCGCAAACTCTGCGGCGAGCCGGTGAAGCCGTGGCTCAGCAGCACGCCTATCGGTCCACCGTCGGCAGCGAACGGCTCGGCACCGGGCAGCAATGGCACGGGGCACCTCGATTCACGAGCAGCAGCACCGGTCTCGTCGACCGACCCGTCAATTGTCCCTCATAGGGCCGAGTCGGGTCGGTTGTGGACCCAGCCTCGCGCGGCCCACTACTGTGCGGAAAGCGGCCTACTCCGGTGCTGCCCGCACGCCTGGGGCGGAGCGGTGACGTGAGACGGTCGAGCGAGAGGCGGTGGCCCGTGCTCTACGGTTTCCTGAAATATGTCGCCGTCGGCCCCCTCCTGCGCGCGATATGGCGCCCGTGGACGGAGGGCCTGGACAACGTTCCGAGTAAGGGGGCCGCAATTCTCGCCAGCAATCACCTGTCTTTTTGCGACTCCTTCTTCATGCCGGTGATGGTGCCCCGGCGGGTGACCTTCCTCGCCAAGTCGGAGTACTTCACAACGCCCGGCCTGAAGGGCCGGTTGTCGCGCGGATTCTTCCGGGGTGTTGGTCAGGTGCCGGTTGACCGCGAGGACGCCGACGCGGCGAAGGCGGCTCTGGATACCGGTGTTCGAATTCTTGGCGAGGGCCACCTGCTGGGCATCTATCCCGAGGGAACCCGGTCCCCCGACGGCCGGCTCTACCGGGGTAAGACCGGCGTCGCTCGGATGGCGTTGGAAGCGCGCGTTCCGGTCATTCCCTGCGCGATGATCAACACGGACATCATCCAGCCGACGGGGCGGCTTATCCCGCACTTGCGGCCCCGACCGGGAGTCCGGTTCGGGCGACCGCTTGACTTCAGCCGGTATGACGGCATGGCCGGCGACCGGTTTGTCGAACGGTCGATGACCGACGAGATCATGTACGAGCTGATGCAGCTGTCCGGCCAGGAGTACGTCGACATCTATGCCGCGAAGGTGAAGAAGGCGGAGGGCAACGCGGTGGCGTTCGGTGCGCGGGCTGCGCGCCGCACTGCTGACCGGGACCAGCCCGGGCCCGAAGAGCTCCGGGAAGCGGCAGACCGGATGCCCACCGAACAGGCCGGATGACTGCCGGTCGTGACCACCAGTGGTCACGACCGGCAGTTCGCCCAGGATCTGCCGGGCCCAGATGGCGCCTCGCGTCGTTGTCCTCGTCGTCCATACCTACGGGTATGGCCTCCTCGTCCGCCTTGCGATGCATCCATCTGTTCCCCGGCATCCTCCGAACAACTGCCGGTCGTGACCACTAGTCTCGCCGATCGTGCGGTATTTCTACGATTGCGAGTTCATCGAGGACGGTCAGACCATCGACCTGGTGTCGATCGGAGTCGTGGATGAGACCGACCGCGCGTTCTACGCCGTCTCGACGGAGTTCGATCCCGCCCGAGCGATCGACTGGGTCCGCCGGCACGTGTTGCCGAAGCTGCCTCCGATGGCCGATCCAGCGTGGCGCAGCCGTAAGCGAATCCGTGACGATCTACTGAAATACCTCCTCGAGCCAGGGGAGTCCATCGAGCTCTGGGCGTGGATGGCCGCCTACGACCATGTGGCGCTGGCCCAACTCTGGGGCGACATGCGCGCCCTGCCACCCCAGATCCCCCGGTTCACGCACGAATTGCGGCAACGATTCGAGGATGCCGGCTCGCCAACGATGCCCGAGGCGCCTGCCGATCAGCACGATGCGCTTGCCGATGCTCGCCACAATCTCGCGCGCTGGCGGGTCCTCACCACTTCCCAGCCGACTACCGACAATGTCCTAGGCTCGGCCCGCGCGCCAGATGACGGCAGCGCGCCGGCAACGGATCGTCTCGAGGAGGACGCCTGATGCGGGTAGGAGTGCTGACCGGCGGTGGCGACTGTCCGGGATTGAATGCGGTCATTCGTGCGATCGTCCGCAAGGGCGTCGGAATGTACGGGTACGAGTGCATCGGCTTTCGGGACGGCTGGAAGGGGCCGCTGGAAAACCGGACCATGTCGCTCGGCATCGCCGAGGTTCGTGGCATCCTGCCCCGCGGCGGAACCATTCTCGGCTCGTCGCGTACCAATCCGTTCAAGGTCGACGGCGGTGTCGACGCCATCCGCCAGAACCTGCACGCCCTTGGCGTGGACGCGCTGATCGCCATCGGCGGCGAGGACACCCTCGGTGTCGCCACCAGGCTGAACGAGCTTGGGATCAACGTCGTGGGCGTGCCGAAGACCATCGATAACGACCTGAACGCCACGGACTACACGTTCGGCTTCGACACCGCCGTGAACATCGCGATGGAGGCCATCGATCGGCTGCATACGACCGCCGAGTCACACCATCGAGCCCTCGTGGTCGAAGTGATGGGGCGCAACGCTGGCTGGATCGCCTTGCACGCCGGTCTCGCGGGGGGCGCCAATGTGATCCTCATTCCAGAGGTGCCGTTCTCGGTTGACCGAGTCTGCGCCTATGTCGAGAGCCGGTTCCAGTCGCACTACGCGCCAATCCTGGTCGTCGCCGAGGGTGCTACGCCCGACGTCGCCGAGGATGTGCTCGTCGACCAGGGGACGGACGCCTTCGGGCATGCCCGTCTCGCGCAGCGCGGGATCGGCGAGTGGCTGGCCGGGCGGATCGAGCTCCAGACCGGAGTCGAGGCCCGCACCATCGTGCTCGGCCACATCCAGCGAGGCGGTACGCCAACGGCATTCGACCGGGTGCTCGCCACCCGATTCGGGCTACACGCAGTCGATGCCGTGCAGGATGGTGACTGGGGGATGATGGTTGCCCTGCGTGGCACCGGCATCGTCCGCGTCCCGCTGGCCGCCGCAACCGAAAAGCTGAAGACCGTCTCACCGGAGCTCTACTCCGAGGCGGAGGTGTTCTTCGGCTGACCTGATTTGCGGGCGAGACGATCAGGACCTAGACGAATTACTCTGATTTGGTGGAGTCCAGCAACGTCATCAGCTTCGGCTGTGCCGTGGTGGCGTCTGCCGGCAACGCGACCGCCAACGTCATGCAGCGCAAGGCGAGTCTGAGCCAACCCGACCTGCCCTTCGGTCCGCGGCTGCTGCTCGCCCTCGTGCGCAGTCCAACCTGGTTGTTGGGCTTCGCCGGGCTTGTCGCGTCATTCGTCCTTCAGGCGGTTGCGCTGAGCTACGGCGAACTCTCGGCGGTCGAGCCGATCATCACCCTCGAGGTGCCTTTGACTCTGCTCGTCGCGTCACGCGTGTTCTCCGGCCGGCTATCAGGCTACGACTGGGCCAGCATCCTGATCATGACCGGAGGCATGATCGTTTTGGTGTGGTCGCTCGACCCGAGCGGCGGTGACGCGACGGGCGTCGATCACCTGACCTATGTCGCGGCCGGGACAGCGACGGCGGCGACGATCTTGGTTCTCATCCTGGCCTCCCGCCGCGGCGGGCGACTGTGGCGTACCGCATGCCTGGGCGCCGCGGCCGGCACCAGTTTCGGGATGACCGCGACGCTGATCAAGGAGACGGTGGAGAAGCTGTCGCGAGACGGTGTGGCTGGGATACTCATGTCCTGGCAGACCTATGCCGCCGCGTGCTTCGGCATCTTGGGTCTGGTCCTGGTCCAAGCGGCACTACACGAGGGTCCGCTCGTGGCCGCGCAGCCCGGGTTCACCCTCATGGATCCGCTCGTCTCGATCCTGTGGGGTGTGCTCGTCTTCAACGAAGTGACGCAGACCGGCGGCTGGCTGGTACTCGCGACATTGGGTGCGGCGGGGGTTGGCTACGGGGTGCTCCGCCTGGCCCGTTCACCCCTGCTCGTCGAGGTCAAGGAGGAACTGCCCCCGACCGTCCGGGTGGCCCGCCCGGCCGAAAGCCTCTGACCACCGGTCCCATTTCGCCCCGGTCGGCCAGTACGGGCGGCCTGGTGCGCCCGGGCCGATTAGGCTGTGCCGGTGACCGTCACCGACCGCATCGTTCCGCCGACCCCGGATCTCTACGGGCTCGACGCGTGGCGGACCCTTCCGGTGGCACAGCAGCCGTCGTGGGCGGACGAGGCCGTCGTGCGGGAAGTCGCGCTGGCCCTGGCCGGGCAGCCGCCGTTGGTCGTGGCGACCGAGGTCGATCAGCTCCGCGATCGGCTCGCCGCCGTCGCACGCGGTCAGGCCTTCCTGCTTCAGGGCGGGGACTGCGCGGAGACGTTCGCAACGAGCTCGCAGGCCGACATCGCCGGCAAGGTTCGGGTGCTGCTGCAGATGGCCGTGGTCCTGACCTACGGCGCGTCGATGCCCGTAGTGAAGGTCGGTCGGATCGCCGGGCAGTATGCAAAGCCACGTAGCGCTGACATCGATCGCAGCGGCCGGCCGTCCTACCGCGGTGACATGGTGAACGAGCTCGCCGGCGATCGCACGCCGGACCCGCAGCGCATGCTGCGGGCCTACCATTCAGCCGCGTCGACGCTGAACCTCATGCGGGCCTACGCGGCCGGTGGCAGCGCCTCGCTTGACCAGGTCCATGCCTGGAATGCGGCCTTCGCGCGCAGCACAGACACCGGCGCTCGGTACGACCAGCTGGCAAGTGAAATCGACCGCGCGGTGCGGTTCATGCGCGCCTGCGGCGTGCGCGACGCGGCGCTTGACAGCGTCGAGCTCTACGCCTCCCATGAGGCGCTGATTCTGGAGTACGAGCGGGCGCTGACCCGGATCGAGGACGGGAAGCCGTACGACCTCTCCGGTCATTTCGTATGGGTCGGCGAACGGACCCGGCAGATGGACGGGGCCCACCTCGACTTCGTCTCTCGGCTCGCCAACCCCATCGGCGTCAAGCTCGGCCCGTCCGCGACGCCCGAGTTCGCGGCGGAGGTCGTCGAGCGACTCGATCCGGACGGCGTGCCGGGCCGGCTCACACTCATCACCCGAATGGGCAACGCTCGGGTGCGTGACGTCCTGCCGCCGATCATCGAGAAGGTTGCGTCAACCGGCCACCTCGTCGTGTGGCACTGCGACCCGATGCACGGCAACACAGAGGAGACGCGCGACGGAATCAAGACCCGGCACCTCGACCGGATCATCGACGAGGTGGACGGGTTTTTCGACGTGCATGCCGAGCTGGGCACCCATCCCGGCGGCTTGCACGTCGAGCTGACCGGCGACGACGTGACCGAGTGCATCGGAGGCACGAACGAGTTGACCACCGCTGACCTGGCCCGGCGGTACGAGACCGCCTGCGACCCCCGGCTGAACATCGAGCAGTCGCTCGAACTGGCCTTCCGGGTTGCCGAACGGCTGGTCGCCGATCGACGACGGCGCGGGGTGTGAGCGCCCCGGTAGTCGACCTCCGCAGCGACACGGTCACCCGGCCAAGTGCCGGCATGCGGGCTGCGATGGCGGAGGCAGAGGTCGGCGATGATGTCTACGGTGAGGACCCGACCGTCAACGCCCTCGAAGCAGAGGTCGCGGCACTTCTCGGGTTCCCGGCCGGGTTGTTCGTCCCGTCGGGCACGCTCGGCAACCAGCTCGGCATCCAGAGCCTCGTGCGACCCGGCGAAGAGCTTGTCTGCGACACGCTGGCCCATATCGCCCGCGCGGAGGCGGGCATTGCCGCGGTGTTCTCGGGCATCACCTTCCGGACTTGGCGGGCGGATCGGGGCCGATTGGACCCGGATGCCATCGCCGAGTTGATCGCGCCCTCTGCTGGCCCGCACCTGGTGTCGACGACCGCGATCGCCGTGGAGAACACCCACAACTTCGGTGGTGGGACGGTTCAGTCACCCGAGGCGGTGGCCGCCGTGGTCGCGCTTGCCCGCGAGCACGACCTGCGCATGCACCTCGACGGCGCCCGGCTGTGGAACGCGCACATCGCGACGGGTCTGCCGCTACCTCTGCTGACGGCGGGCTTCGACACCGTGTCCGTGTGCTTGTCCAAGGGGCTGGGCGCGCCGATCGGTTCGGTCTTGGTCGCGTCCGCCGAACGCATCGCTGAGGCGCGGGTATGGCGCAAGCGGCACGGTGGCGCGATGCGGCAGGTAGGCATCCTGGCGGCCGCCGGGCGTTACGCGCTGGCCCACAACCTGTCACGCCTGGCCGACGACCATCGGCGGGCCCGCGAACTAGCGAGCGCGCTGGGGATCGATTCGTCCGCGGTGAGCAGCAACATCGTCATGCTCGCCGTTCCGGACGGCCCCGAG
>Ga0081540_1002595_pt1 | contig 14680 bp, 16 predicted proteins | sample TabmetS2T1R1_FD_71024 | JGI IMG/M metagenome (GOLD analysis project Ga0081540, IMG submission 71024) | Tabebuia heterophylla rhizosphere microbial communities from the University of Puerto Rico - S2T1R1 | ecosystem: Host-associated > Plants > Roots > Rhizosphere ... | reverse complement strand
GTGCTCGCGACCGGCGTCGCCCTCGCCTGCGGTCCCGCCGGCGTGGCGCGCCTGCGCAAGGCCAAGGACAGCGGCGCCCATCTGCGCATCGACGTAAGCCGCGCGCCGGCGAAGCCGCGCCGGGGTGTGTAGTAAAACTACAGATCAGTGCTGTTGTTGACCGCATGCGGGGCGATTGTGTAGTATCACTACACAACAAGAATCGCCCACGAAACGCCCCACATGACCGACCTCGCCATCTCCGACGTGATCGCGCATCCGCTGCGCGTCGTGCTGCCGCAGCCGCAGCGCACCGGCGCCGCCGACTTCCCCGCGATCGAGCTCGTGCTGGTCGAGGTGCGCACCGACGCGGGCATCACCGGCTTCGGCGAGTGCCTCGGCCGCACCGGCGCGCCGGCCTATGCCGAGGCGATCCACCGCATCCTCAAGCCGGTGCTGGTCGGCCGCAACCCGCTCGACAGCCAGGCGCTGTGGCGCGCGATGCATCGCCGCCTCACCGGCCGCTCCGGCGGCATGCTCATGGAGTCGATCGCGGGCGTCGACATCGCGCTGTGGGACATCGCCGGCAAGGTCGCGAAGCTGCCGATCCATCGCCTGCTGGGCTCGATGGGGCGCGCGCGCGTCGATGCCTACGCCTCGTCGATCAACTGGTTCGACGACGCGCAGGCCGAGGCCGAGACGCGCGACTGCCTCGCGCGCGGCTTCCAGGCTCGATTCGTGATTGACACCGGAGACGATCAAGCACGCCTTCGGCGCATGCTCGCGCGCGATCTCCACCACTCGCCTCTTCTCGGCCGTCGACAGCACAAAATTCTCGCCGGCATGGCCGTTGACCAGGAGGCCGTTGATACCGGGCACCGACGTGACAGATGCGATATGTGCCGCCAGCGCCGGCCCATCGATGGCAAAATCCGGCGTCATCGGCACGATGGTCGCGGCGTGGATCCCGCGCAGGCGGCCGCCGAAGGATCGAACCATGTGGTCGCCAGACGCTGTCATCCGGTCAGTGGATGATCTGATCGAGGAATGTCCTTGCCCGCTCGGACTTCGGATGCCTGAAAAACTCTTCCGGAGCGGCCTGCTCGACGATCTTGCCCTCGTTCATGAACACGATACGGTCGGCGACCTCGCGGGCAAAGCCCATCTCGTGGGTGACGCACAGCATGGTCATACCCTCTTCTGCGAGTTTCTTCATGGTCTCCAGCACCTCCTTGACCATCTCCGGATCGAGCGCGGAAGTCGGCTCGTCGAACAGCATGATCTTCGGCCGCAGGCACAGCGCCCGCGCGATCGCGACACGCTGCTGTTGGCCGCCCGACAATTGTCCGGGGAATTTGCCGGCCTGATCCGGAATCCGGACCTTGGTGAGGAAGTGCATGGCGAGCTCGATGGCTTCCTCCTTCGTCATGCCGTTCACGGTCATCGGCGCCAGGGTGCAATTCTCCAGCGTCGTCATGTGCGGAAACAGATTGAAGTTCTGGAACACCATACCGGTATCGCGCCTGACGGCGTTGATGTTCTTGGTCTGGTGATCGAGCTCGGTGCCGTTGACGTAGATCAGACCCTGATCGTGCTTCTCGATGTGATTGATGCAGCGGATCAAGGTCGACTTGCCCGAACCGGAGGGACCGCAGACCACGATCTTCTCACCCTTGGCCACCTTGAGATCGATCTCGTTCAGCGCGGTGAAGTCGCCGTAATATTTGTAGACTGCTTCCATCCGGACTGCAGGCACCTCACGCGCGTCCGGCCGCACCACGTCATTCCCGATATTGGCGGCCATCGATGCGTTCCCCATTGGCGCATTCATGCTCTGGCCTCCAGGCTGGCAGCGGGCGCCGACACCCGCGCCGCCGCACGGCCGGTCTTCGCGGTGCTCGAGCGGCCGAAGTGCTTCTCCAGCCGGCGCTGGACCGCATCCCAGACCGAGGTGAGGATCAAGTAATACGCGGTCGCGGCGGCGTAGACTTCGAGGATCTGGAAATGCTCCTGCATCAGCATGTCGCTGCGGCGCATGATCTCCTCGACCGAGATCACCGACGCGAGCGACGTCGCCTTCAACAGCGAATTGATCGAGTTGCCGAGCGGCGGGATCATCAGGCGGAACGCCTGCGGCAGGGTGATACGCCGGAACGTCACCCACCGTGGCAGGCTCAATGCCCAAGCGGCCTCGCGCTGGCCCGCCGAGACGGCCATGAAGCCGCTGCGCACGATTTCGGCGAGATAGGCGGCCTCATTGAGGATCAACCCGATCAGCGCGCATGTGATCACGCCGAACTTGATCCCCAATTGCGGCAGGCCGCTATAGATCACCACGAGCTGGATCAAAAGCGGCGTGCCGCGAAAGAACCAGATGTAGAAGCGCGCAAAGCCGGAGAGCACCGCATTGGAGGACATCCGCATCAACGCGATGCCCATGCCGAGGATCAGCCCGCCGACGACGCCCGCGGCCGTCAAGCCGATGGTGACGAGCACGCCTTTCATCAGGAAGTAGTTGAAGAAGTAGTCGACGCTGGCGGCCGGGTTGAAATAGTGCATCGGCTTGTCTCCGTGGCTTAGGCAGGACCGGGGCCTGCGATCGCAAAGGGCTGATCGGTCGGCAGGCTGGTCAGGCCGAACTTGTCGAACAGCGCCTTGTAGGTGCCGTCGGCACGCATGGCAGTGAGCGCCTTCACGACGGCATCAGCCACCGTCTTGTTGCGGAAGGTGAGCGCGACGCGCGCCATACCGAGCCCGCTCAGGACCTCCTTGACGCGGCCGCGGCCTGCGAGATCGCGCGCCACACTGTCAACCACGAGCGCGTTGTCGACCTGGCCGGCAAGCAGCGCGCTGACCACGTTGGTCGCAGTCGGAAAGGTGCGCATCTCGACCGCTCCGCCACCTTTCGCGACGCTCGCGTCGCTGAGTTTTTTCAGCCAGTTCATCTGGTAGGTGCTCACCTCGACGGCGGACGTCTTGCCGATCAGATCAGCTTCGGTAGCAATTTTTGTGCCGCTGTCGGGCGCAACCACGACCGAGATCGCCTGGATTGAGTACGGCACCATGAACATCAGCTTCGAGCGCTCTTCGGTCCAGAACATGCCGGTATCGGTGCCGTCGATACGGGCCGCATTCATCGCCGGCATCATCGCCGGAAAGTCCATCCGGATCAGCTCGACCGGCATGCACAACCGCTTGCCGAGCTCATTGGCGAGCTCGACATTGAGCCCCTGCAATTGACCGTCCTTGTCGACGAACTGCTGCGGCGGGTTGGTCGGATTGATCGAGAGCTGCAGCTTGCCCGGCGCAATCAGGTCGCCGTCGCCGATAGCCGGAGTACATGCGGCATGCGCCGCGGCGGACGAGAGAACGAGCGCAACAACGCCAGCACGCAACAGGGTTGAGATCATGCGATACCTCCAATAAGACGCCAATGACGATGCAGTCCCCTCGTCGTTTCCCTTGTCCTTCAGTGTTCTTGGATGCAGACGCATCGCAGCCTTGCAATCGCGGTGCACCGCATCGTCAATCCGGCGCAGTCGATCCCGACAGCGGCTTCAACTGGATCCGTGCAAAGTTCCGCACGTGACTCTCGAACGGCCCAAAACCCCTCACCTTGTGGAACTCCGGCGTCTCGAACGCCCAGCGGCCGGCGACTTCGTACATCGCGGCGTATTTCGGCCCGTCGCCGACGGAGACGAAACGCCTGGCGGAGAGCCAGCCAGGACAGGCCAGCAGATCCGGAAAATGCCGCTGCTCGTACCAGGCGTTGAAGGCCGCCTCATGCTCGGGATCGATGTCGACCCGCACGATGTGAATGAAGGCCTCGTCACTCATCGCCCCCTCCTCACGCCAGCCGGATGTCGCCGGCGCGTCGCGCGTCGCCGACAGTGGTGGCGATGGCATCTCCGAGCTTCGGTGACACCGGCAGCAGCGGGGGCCGGGGATCGGCGTTGCGGATGAGCCCCAACGCCGCCAGACCGACCTTCATGCGGGTGTGCATGTCGATGATCGGGGCTGGCCCATAGATCGCGCGGACGATCGGGTGCAGCCGTTCGTTGACCGCGCGCATCGCCTTGAGATCGCAGGCAAGCGACGCCTGCCAGAGCTCGATGAACAGATGCGGCGCGAGGCTGACAAGCCCGGACAGGATGCCGTCGCCGCCAAGCGCGAGCTGCGGCAGGAACCAGTTGAAGTTCGACGGCAGGATCGCGACCTTCGGATTGGCCGCCTTCACGGCCCGCCGGTTCTCGTCATAGGCCAGCATCGTGTCGCTGCCTTCCTTGATCGCGATGACGCGGTCGATTGCCGCGATCTCTGCGAGCGTCTGCGGCGAATAGCCGAAGCCGGATGTCAGCGGATACTGGAAAATCGACATGGGAATGCCGATCGCGTCGCTGACGGCGCGCACATACGCGACCGGCGCCTGCGATGTCGCCGACGCACCACCGCCGAGCGGCGCAGGCGGAAACAGCACAGCGCATTCCGCGCCGGCCGCTTCGGCGAGTTGCGCCTGCCGGATCGCTTCCGCAGTCGAATGCGCGATGATGCCGGCAAGCAGCGGCTTCTTGCCGATCTGCGCGCGGGTCCGCTCAATCACGGCAACACGCTCCTCGTCCGACAGCGAACCGCCCTCGCCCGCATGCCCATTGACGAAGACAGCGGCAATACCATCCAGGCAGGCGCAATAGTCCAGCACCCGCGCATAGCCGTCCCAATCGATCGACAGATCGGCCTTGAAGGGCAACACGGTCGCGACGGTGACGCCGCGCAAATCTGGCTTTTGCATCGGTCCGCTCATGAGGGTTTGCGCCGCGGAAACTTCAGGCTGGCGCGCGCCTTCAGCACTTCGAGGCCGTTCTCATTGCGCGCGCTGGCCTCCCACACGATGGTGCGGGTCTCGTCATGTTGCTCGGCAATCCACACGTCGAAGGTCAGCGTGTCGCCGTAGAACACCGGGCCGGTGAACCAGAAGCGATCCTCGACGGAAACGCCGATCGTACCGACCAGCTCGCTGGTCAGAATGCTGGTGCAGAGGCCCGCAACCATGATGCCCGGCGCCAGGCGGCGGCCGAAGCGCGTCGCGCCGGCATAGACCTCGTCGACATGCACGGGGCCGAAATCGCCGGTCGCGGCGATATAAAGTGCGCCATCGGCCTCGGTGATGGTCTTGCTGAGGCTGACCTTGTCGTTCACCTTCAGATCATCAAACGATTTGGGCTCGTACATGACGCGCGGCCTTCTCAGTTGCCCGGTGCAAACGGAACCAGCGTCGCGGTGCCTTCCACGACCGTTGCCCCCGACGGCGCTAGCGTGCAGGTGATGCGGCAGACGGCCTCCTCGCCCGCCACCTCCACGATCTCCGCTTTGGCTTCGATGGAATCGCCGACAATAACGGGCGCGGCAAAATTCAGGGCGATGCGGCCGATCCGCCGCGCCGGACCGCCGAGCTGGCTCAGGCATGTGGTGGCGAGACCGCCGACCGCGAGCTCGAAGGCGACCATGTTGGACGCCCCGGCTTTCCTGGCGCGGACCGCATCGACATAGAGGCCGCCGAGATTGCCGCTGATGCCGGTGAACATGGCCTGCTCGGCGACCGTCATTGTCTTGCGGAAGGAGAATGCCGCTCCGGTCTTCAAGGGAACGAGAGACTGAGTCATTGGATGCTCCTAAAGCCGCAATCCGCTCTTGATGGTGCTGCGCGCGATTAGCATCCGGTGGATCTCGGAGGTACCGTCATAGATGCGCGTCACCCGCGCATCGCGATACATGCGCTCCAGCGGCAGGTCCTTGCTGAAGCCCATGCCGCCGAACACCTGGATGGCGCGGTCGACAACGCGCCCCTGCATCTCGGAGGCTGCGACCTTGATCATCGAGACCTTGTCGCGCGGCTCCAGTCCCTGGTCGATTTCCCAGGCAGCGTTCATCACCATCATCTTGACGCCGAAGATCTCGGTTGCGGAATCCGCGATCAGCTTCTGCACCATCTGGAAATCGCCGATCGGCTGACCGAACTGACGTCGCTCGCCGGCGTGATTGCGCATCATCTCGAGCGCCCGCTGCGCCATGCCGACGGCGCGCGCGCCGATATGCGCAAGGCGAATTTGCAGGACGCTCTGCATGATCAGCTTGAACCCGGCCCCGACCTCGCCAAGCACTGCATCCTTCGGGATGCGGCAATCCTCGAAGGTCAGTTCGGCGTGACCGTAACCACGATGACCCATCATCGGTTGGGTGCGCGCCACCTTGAAGCCGGGCGTATCGCGATCTACCAGGAACAGCGTGATGCCGCCGCGGGCGCGCTTGTCCTTGTCGTTGAGCGCCATCAGGATGATATAATCGGCGATATCGCCGTCGCTGATGAAATGCTTGGTGCCGTTCAGCACCCACGCATCGCCATCGAGATGCGCCGTGGTGCTGATCGAGGCGGCATCGGATCCCGCGCCGGGCTCGGTGATCGCCATGGCGCAGATCTTGTCGCCCTTCACCGTCGGCAGCAGATATTTCTCGACCTGGTCGCCTTTGCAGGCAATCAGCATCGGATAGACTTGGCCGAACACGCGGCGGATCAGCGCGTCTGACGTCTTGCCGAACTCCTCCTCGACCAGGCAATGCTCGACGCAAGACAGCCCGCCGCCGCCGACGCTGGCCGGCATGTTCATGGCGTACAGGCCGAGCTCCCGAGCCTTGGCCTTGGTGACGCGCAACGCATCGGACGGCACCGTCGCCGTGCGCTCGACTTCGTCTTCGAGCGGCTGAACTTCGGTCTCGACGAAACGGCGGACCGTATCGACCAGAAGGCGGGTATCGTCGGGCAACGAGAAATCGATCATCGCGCCGTCCCCACGGCCTTGCTGGCGATCATCGTCTCGATGTCGGCCTCGCCATATCCGATCTCGGCAAGCACGTCGCGCGTTTGCGCCCCGAGCGGCTGCGGCACCAGGCGGATCTCTGTGGAGCAGCCGTCGTAGCGCGCCGGATGCATCACCATCGTCACGGGCTTGCCGCGGGCCCCCTCGACCGTCTTGAAGACATCCAGATGCCTGAGCTGGGGGTCTGCCTTCAGATCGGCATAGTCCTGCACCGGCGCGTGCCAGATGCGTGCGGCCTCCAGTGCGGGCAGCCACTCCGCCGTCGGCTTCCGCTTCAGCCGCGCCGCGACGATCGCTGTGATTTCCTCACGCCGCGAAAAACTGTCGGCCTCGACGAACTGCTTGAGATCGTCGCTGTCGAGCGCGGTCGCCAGGGCCTGGGGCGAGGCCATGGAGATCGCGAGATGGCCATCCGATGTCGGATGGATACCGTAAGGACCCGGGCTGAACCACGCGGCGATGCCGGCCGGCCCGCGCGAGGTCGGCGATGGTGCGCCGTTCAGCCAGGCGGTCAGCGGCTCGACCTGCAGGTCGATGGCGGCTTGATAGAGATTGACCTCGACGAGTTGCCCCTTTCCGGTCCTCGTCCGCGCATACAGTGCAGCAAGGATACTCATCGCATAGAGCGACGCGGCGTGCTGATCGACGATCACGGCGCCGACCGCGGTCGGCTGCCCATCGGCGCGGCCGGTCCGCATCGCAAGACCCGACATCGCCTGGAGCAGGAGATCCTGCCCCGGCCGATCCTTGTAGGGTCCCCCCGATCCAAAGCCGGTCGCCACCGCGTAGATCAGGCGGGGATTGATCGCCTTGAGGCTGTCATAGCCGAGACCGAGCTTGGCCATCGTGCCCGGCCGGAAATTCTCCATCACCACGTCTGCGCTCGCCACAAGCTTCTTCACGACGGCAATGCTGTCGGGATGCTTGAGATCGACCGCGAGGCTGCGCTTGTTGCGTCCCGTGGCCAGATGATTAACGCTATCCCCGGCGACAAAATGGTTTGCGACCGCCCAGTTGCGCTGGAACGCGCCTTCGATCGGCTCGATGGCGATAACGTCCGCGCCGAGATCGGCAAGTGTCTGCGCGGCCAAGGGACCCGCGAGATAATGGTTGAAACTCAGGATTTTGACGCCGTCGAGCAACTTCATCAGATCACACCATGGTTGAACCGTTCGGCCTGCACCAACCTCGCCGGGGCGGCCGCATGCGGCCACGTCAGGCCAAAGCTTTTGACCAACGACCGTGCGACCTCATCTTGCGCTGCCGGCAGCGGTAGGCGCGGCGGGCGGGGATGGCCAGCGGCAAATCCCATATGGCCGAGCAGCGCCTTGGTACCCGCCACATAGGCCTGGCCGCCAACGAACTCGATCACCGGCAAATATTGCAGATAGAGCTCGCGCGCCTTGGCGATCGCCTGGTCATCCGCCACCAGGCTGAAGATGCGCGCCATCGCCGCGGGCACGACGTTGGAGGCGACCGCAACCCAACCCTGCGCGCCTTCCACAAACGACTCGAAACCCAGGATGCCGCCGAACACGGTCATCCGGTCGCCGCACAGCCGGATGATGTCACGCACGCGCGTAACCTCCAGCGTCGACTCCTTGATATAAAGACAATTGTCGATCTCGGCGAGCCGCGCCACCAGCGCCGGCCTGAGATCGACGTTGGCGGTGCCCGGATTGTTGTAGAGCATGATCGGCAGCGAAATCGCGTCCGCCACGCTCTTGTAATGATGGACCAACTCGTCGTCCGTCGGCGTCGAATAGAATGGCGGGATGATCATCACGCCGTCGGCGCCCAAACTTTCGGCACGGCGGCTGAGGCGCACCACCTCGCGGGTATCCTCCGCGCCGGTTCCAATCAGCACCGGCACCCGTCCTGCCGCCTGCCCGATGACGGTCTCGGCGACCAACGCCTTCTCGTCATCATCGAGAGAGAGGAACTCGCCGGTCGAGCCGAGCGGGATCAGCCCATGAATCCCTTCCGCGATCTGCCAGTCGACGAAGGTGCGCAGGCCTTCGACATCGACATCGCCGGCCGGCGTGAACGGCGTGATCATGACGGTGTAGGTGCCGCGAAATGTCTTCATCGTGGACTTCCAGACGACAAGGTTGACGCGAAGCTCTTCCAGACATTCGCAAGGCTTTGCAAACGTTTGCAAGATTGATGCTGCGTTGGGCAGTATCGCTCCAATATTTAGGCTTGCAGACCGCATATTTAGCCAATAGCGTTTTGCAATCGTTTGCAGTCTATCGGCAGGATTGATGAGCGTCACGCTCAAAGATGTGGCACAGGCGGCCCGCGTTTCAGTCAGCACCGCCTCCCGCGCACTGACCGGAACCGGGCTCACCAGCGCGCGCACGCAGCAGCGCCTGACGCGCATCGCGCGCGAGCTCGGCTATCGGCCTAACCCGATCGCGCGCGGCCTGAAGACCGGGCAGTCGCGGCTCGTCGCGCTGCTGGTGCACAACCTCACCAACGCATCGTTCCAGGTGATGGCGGAGGTGGTGCAGGCGCGGCTGAAGACGCGGGGCTACCAGATGCTGCTCTGCATCGGCGGCGACGATCCGGAGCAGGAGCACGACACGCTCACCACATTGGCCGATCACAGGATCGACGGGCTGATCGTCGTCCCAACCGGCAAGAACGGCTCGCAGCTCAAGGCGTTGGCCAAGGACATTCCGACGGTTTGCCTGGTCCGCCGCGACGACAAGACTGATCTCGAAACGGTCCTCGCCGACGATCCGCAGGGCGCCTATCTGGGCACACGCCATCTGATCGAACTCGGGCACCGCCGGATCGGCTTCATCATCGGCCGCCAGGACACTACGTCGGGACGCGAGCGCTTGTCAGGCTATATCCGCGCGCTACGCGAGGCGGCGATCCCCGTCGACAATACGCTGATCCATGCCGGGCATTTCGAGCCCGAGACCGGCGCGACATCCTGCCGCAAGCTGTTGGATCTCCCAGTCCCGCCGAGTGCGATCTTCGTCGCCAATCATGAAGCGACGCTCGGCGTTCTGCGCGTGACGGCGGAGCGCAATTTGTCGATCCCGGCCGATCTCTCGCTGCTCTGCTACGAAGATATGCCGTGGTTCGCCTGGCACCGTCCGGCGATCAGCATCGTCGACAACGGCGCCCGCGACCTCGCCAACCTTGCCGTCGACCGGCTGCTGCAGCGGATGGACGCCAAGGAAAACGGCGACAGCGGCGTGCGCGAATATCGTGTCGGCGCCCGGCTGATAAAGCGCGACTCGTGCCGCCAGATCGAAGCCCCAAAGCCTGCCAAACCCAAGTCCATCCGATCCAGATCGCCCGTATCGAAGGCATGACCGATGCCCTATGTTGAAGTTCTCGCACCACCCGCCACGCAACAGAGCAAGGCCGCGCTCGCCAGATCCGTCACCGACGGCCTGATGTCGACGTTCAGCGTCGGCCCCGAAACCGTCACGCTCTATTTCCTGCCGATCACGGCGGACGACTATGCCCATGCCGGCGAGATGGGAGCACAGAGCATCGGCCAGCGTATCTTGCTCAAGGTGCATGCCTTCCGCCGCGACGAGGCAGAACGTCGCGCCGCGGCCGCAGCGCTGACGCGCGGCGTATGCACCGCCTATGGCGTGCCTGCCGACGACGTCGCCGTCTATTTCCTCGATCGCGACCGCAGCGAGGTCGCCCACGCTGGCATCCTCGCCAGCGACTGACAAGAGCGATACGCCATGGACCGTTTTTACACCCAAGATCAGAAAGCGCTGCGTGACACCGCACGTCGCTTCGCACAAAGCGAGATCCTGCCCCGCGCGGCCGCGATCGATCGCGAAGACCGATTCGACCGTGCGCTCTACAAGGGCATGGCCGAGCTCGGCCTGTTCGGCATCTGCCTGCGCGAAGGCGCCGGCGGCGCCGGCCTCGATGCCGTCGCGGCCTGCATCACGATGGAAGAGCTTGCCCGCTGCTCAGGCGCGGTCGCCAACGCCTTCGCGATCCCGGTCGAAGCCGTGCTGTTCTTCGACCAGCACGGCACCGATGAGCACAAGACCCTGATCCCGAAGATCCTGAGCGGTGACATCATCCCCGCCACCGCCGTTTCCGAACCCGATCATGGCTCCGACGTCGCCAGCATCCGCACCATGGCCGTGCGCGACGGCAATGGCTGGCTGCTGAGCGGCACCAAGGCCTGGGTGACGCTCGGAGGAGTCGCCGACCGCATCATGGTGTTTGCCCGCACTGGTGCGGAAGCCGGACACCGTGCGATCTCCTGCCTGCTGGTCGACGGCGCATCGCCGGGGATCGCGCGCGGCAAGACCGAAGAGTTGCTCGGCATGCACGGGCTGGAAGACTGCCAGATCACCTTCTCCGACGTGCGCCTGCCGGCCCACAGCGTGATGGGACAGGAGAACCAGGCCTTCAAGATGGCCATGAGCAATTTCAACTTCAGCCGGCTGATGATGGCCTCGATGGCGCTTGGCATGGCGCAAGCGGCGTTCGAGGACGCCACCGCCTATGCCCGCGACCGCAAGCAGTTTGGCCAGGCGATCATCGGCTTCCAGGCCGTGCAGTTCATGCTCGCCGACATGGCTACCGACATCGCCGCGGCGCGGCTTTTGATCCACCACGCGGCACGGCTCCATGATGCTGGCGAGTCGATCGCCAAGGAGGCGGCGCAGGCCAAGCTGTTCACCACCGACATGGCAATGAAGCACGTCTCCAACGCGCTGCAGATCCATGGCGGCAACGGCTATTCGCGCGAGTATCGCATCGAGCGGCTATTCCGCGACGTCCGCCTCGCCCAGATCTACGAAGGCACCAACCAGATCCAGCGCCTGATCATCGCGCGCCAGGTCGAGAAGGAGGCCGCATGATGCGGAGCGCGCGCCGATGCTAAGCATCATCACTGCCGAACAGGCCGCCGGCATGATCCGAGATGCCGACACGTTGATCGTCGGCGGCAATGGCGGAACGGGTGTCGCAGAGACCATCCTCGATGCCCTGGAGCAGCGTTTCCTCGGTGGCCACGGCCCGCATGGGCTGACGTTGATCAACATCACCGGCGTCGGCGCCGTGACCGAGAAGGGCCTGTGCCATCTCGCCCATGAGGGCATGATCGCGCGAGTGATCGGTGGCAATTTTGGGCTGCAGGTGCCGTTCATGCGCCTGGTGCGCGACGAGTTGATCGACGCCTATAACTTCCCGCAAGGCGTCATGAGCCAGCTCTGCCGCGCCATGGCCGCCAAACATCCCGGCGTGCTCACCCATGTCGGGCTCAACACCTATATGGACCCGCGCCAGGACGGCGGCCGCATGAATGCGCGCACCACCATGCCGCTGGTCGACCTCATCGAATTGCACGGCCAGCCCTGGCTGCTTTATCGCGTACCCGCGCCGCCGAGTGTTGCCATCATCCGCGGTACCTCCGCCGATGAGGATGGCTATATCAGCATGGAGCATGAGGGCACCACGCGCGAGGATCTGTCGATCGCGCAGGCCGTGCACAATGCCGGCGGCACGGTGATTTGCCAGGTGAAACGGATCGTCAAGCGCGGCTCGGTGCATCCGCAACTGGTCAAAATCCCCGGCTTCCTGATCGATCACGTCGTGCTCGAACCCGATCAGATGCTGACCTACGGCACCGCCTACGATCCGGCCCGCTGCGGCGACACGCGCGTCCCAGTCGCGATGATCGCGCCCGATCCGCTCACCGAGCGGCGGGTGATCGCGCGCCGCGCGGCCTTCGAGCTGCATCCGCGCGACGTGGTCAATCTTGGGGTCGGCATCTCGGCCATGATCCCCAATGTAGCCGCCGAGGAAGGCATCTCGGATCTGATCACGCTGACGGTGGAATCCGGCGTGGTCGGCGGCGTGCCGGGCCATGCCCGCGAGTTCGGTACCGCGATCAATCCACGCGTCATCCTCGACCAGGCCTATCAGTTCGATTTCTACGACGGCGGCGGGCTGTCCTGCGCCTTCCTCTCCTTCGCCGAGGTCGACGCAACGGGGAATATCAACGTCACAAGGTTCGGCGACCGTCGCGACGGCTCGGGCGGCTTCATCGACATCACCCAGAACGCCAAGCGGCTGATCTTCAGCGGCACCATGACCGGCGGCAAGTTCGACATCGGCGTCGAGAACGGCCGCCTCGCGATCCGGCGCGACGGTGCCTTCCGCAAATTCGTTGCACAAGTGGGCCAGATCAGCTTCAGCGCCTCGCTCGCCGCGCAGCGCGGCCAGCACGTCAGCTACATCACCGAGCGCGCCGTGTTCGAGCTCGAGAACGGCTTCGTGACCCTGACCGAGATCGCGCCGGGCGTCCGCCTCGAGGAGGACATCCTCGCCCATATGGGCTTCAAGCCGCGCATCAGCCCGCATTTGAAGGACATGGACCCGCGCATTTTCCGGTCCGGCCCGATGGGGATCGCGCAGAGCTTCAAGGCGCTGCCGGCGCGGCCACGGAAGGTCGCCTGAGGGATCAGCATGGACACGAGCGCTCCCATCAATCTCCGCTACGAGGACATCGCGCTTGGCGCCGAGTTCGAGACCGCTGCGCATACCGTGACGGAGGCGGACATCGCGACCTTCGCCGACGTCACGCGCGACCATCATCCGCTTCACATCGACGGAGGCTACGCGCGCTCCCGCGGCTTTCCCGCCGTGATCGGCCACGGGCTGTTTGGCCTCTCGCTGATGGAGGGACTGAAGTCGGAGCTGAAGCTGTATGAGGAGACCTCGGTCGCCTCGCTCGGCTGGGACGAGGTGAAGTTCAAGGGCCCCATCGTCGCCGGCGACACCTTGCGCGTCCGCTTCCGCTTCATCGAGAAACGGCCAACCAAAAATCGCGAGCGCGGCATCGTCGTCGAGACGCTCGACCTCCTCAACCAGCGCGACGAGGTGGTGACCGCGGCGCGCCACATCTCGCTGATCCTCACCCGGCAAGCCGACGCGACGGCGGCCACATGACGAGACATTGAAGAAGACGCGGACCGGAGAACGGCTCCTCTGCCACCCCCGATTTGATTGGAGTACTGAGATGCGATATCCGAAAACCTTCTCCGCCCTCGCTCTGCTCATCGGCCTGTCCCAGGCGGCCGGAGCCCAGACCTGCACGCCGAAGGTGCCGGCGTCGAGCCTGATCGAGGCGCCGAAATGGCAGATGTCGATCAACCCGACGCTGCCGCCGCAGCAGTTCGTCGACGACAAGGGCGAGTTGCAGGGCCTCAATGTCGAGCTCGCCCGCGAGATCGCCAAGCGCATCTGCGTCGAGGCGGTGTTCCTGCGCATGGATTTCCCGCCGATGATCCCGGCGCTGCGCTCGGGGCGCTTCGATGCCATCAACACCGGCCTGTTCTGGACTGAGGAACGCTCCAATATGCTCTACCTCGTGCCTTACGCGCAGCAGGCGATCAGCATCTACACCGACCCCTCCTCCAGCCTGAAGCTCGAAAAATTCGAGGATCTCGCCGGGCGCGTGGTGGGCGTGGAATCGGCGACCTACACCGAGCGCAAGGCACGCGAGTTCAGCACCGCGATGGAGGCCAAGGGCCTCAAGCCGATCGAGCTGCGCACCTTCACCACCGTCACCGCCACCTCGGCAGCGCTGCGCGCCGGCCAGCTCGAGGCCGCGCTGAACATCAACGAGACCGCCAACTCGCTCGAGCAGAAGGGCATCGCCAAGATCTGGGTCCGCGACATCGCCGGCACCGACATCACCTTTGCCTTTCGTGACAAGCAGCTCGCCCAGGCGGTCGCCGATGCCCTCACCGCCATCCGCGCCGACGGCACCTATGATAAGCTGTTCGACAAGTTCGGCATGACCAAGCTGAAGGCGACCACGT
>Ga0081540_1002594_pt1 | contig 14683 bp, 5 predicted proteins | sample TabmetS2T1R1_FD_71024 | JGI IMG/M metagenome (GOLD analysis project Ga0081540, IMG submission 71024) | Tabebuia heterophylla rhizosphere microbial communities from the University of Puerto Rico - S2T1R1 | ecosystem: Host-associated > Plants > Roots > Rhizosphere ... | reverse complement strand
CCCAAGCGCGTCCTCCAGTGCCAGCACGACGAGGCGGCTCGGCGTCGTGGCGAGGAATTCGGCCACCGCCGGGGAGTCCAGGGCGGCGCTCCCGCGCTCGCTGACGACGGTGCGCAGACGCTCGATGGCATCGCGGCGCTGCTCGACGCTTTCGCCGGGATCGATGCCGATGGCGAGCTTGACGTCGCGGTCGTGCCCGCTGAGCCAGCCGGCAAAGGTCGGAAGATCATGCGTGTTGAAGCTCGCCAACGCGTTCTGCTTGTACTCGCCCGGCGAGCGGAACGAGCCGTCGTGGCGCCGCTCGAACAGCAGCACGAGGTATGACCACAGGCCCCAATCGGCCATGGCCTCGCGAAAGCCTTCCGGCACCGTACCGAGATCCTCGCCGATCACGATGCATTCCTGCTGCACGCTCTCCTGCGCCACTGCCGCCAGCATCGCCTCGAAAGGAAACTGCACATAGGTGCCGTCCTGCGGCTTCATGCCATGCGGGATGACGAACATGCGGCGCAGCCCCAGCACGTGATCGATGCGGATGGCGCCGGCGTAGCGCATCGCCTCGCGCAGCATCTGGCGGAACGGCTCGAACTGGCGGCGCTGCAGGCCCGACGGACTGAAGCCTGACAGGCCCCAGTTCTGGCCGCCAGTGTTCAGCGCGTCGGGCGGTGCGCCGACCGACAGGCTGTTGAGCACCCCGTCCGGCTCGCTCCACGCGTCGGCACCGCCGGCGTCCACGCCCACTGCGACATCCATATAAAGCCCGATCGGCAGCCCGAGCTCGCGCGCCTTGGCGCAGCATTGCGCCAGCTGCGAGTCCGCCAGCCACTGCACGAATTCGACGAACCCAATCTCGTCGCCGGCTTGCTGGCGCAGCGCGGCGATCTGCTTCTCGTCAGGCTGCCGCCACTCCGCTGGCCATTCCCACCACACATTGAGGAAGCGCCGCCGCAGGTGCTCGAAAGCGGCGTAGCGCTCCAGCCACGGTGCACGCTCGCGGCGAAACGCCTCGAAGGCCGACCGGCGTTGTGGGTTGCCGGAGTCGCGGAAGCGTTGATAGGCGAGGCGCAGGCCCGCAAGCTTCGCGGCCGCCACCCCGACATAGTCGACCGTGTCCTGCTGGCGCAGCCGCTCGATGTCCGCCGCGATGCCGGCAGCCTCTGCGCCGGGAAAATCCGGGACGGCGTCGAGATCGATATAGAGCGGGTTGAGGAACAGGCGGCTGTTGGGCGAATAGGGGCTTGACTGGTGGGGGCGGTCGTCGAACAAGGCATGCAGCGGGTTGAGCGCAATGCCGGCGGCGCCGACCCGCGCGGCAAGGCCGACGAGGTGGGCGAGATCGGTGAAATCGCCGATGCCCCAGTTGCGCCGCGACCGGATGCCGTAGAGCTGCACGGCCAGCGCCCACCAGCGCGCCCCGGGATCGCGGCCCTGGAACGTCGTCTGCGGCACCACCAGCAGCGTCGATGCTTCGTTGGCGACCCCGTCGGCTGCACTGAGGTGGAGATGATAGGTGCCGGGCTGCAGGTCGGGCAGCACGATGGCGCGAGCGTCCACCGTCCCTTCCGCCACCATGCCGTCGGCAACCAACATCTGCCAACGCAAGGGCTGGTCGGACGGAACCTCGATGCGACGGTTTTGCCCGCGCAGCACCACGGTCGATGGCAGGTGCCGGCTTTCCGGCTCGCGTCCGCCGCTGATCGCACCGACGATGCGGCCGAGCACGTCCCGATCGACCGTCTTCCGGTTCCCGAATGCGTCGAAATACTCCGCCGCGACGCCCCAACGCGCCGCAAGATCGGAAATATCGTCCATCGATCAGGAGCTCTTGGCGGCGGCTATGCCAAATGCGTTGGAGGTTATGGCCGTGCTTGCAGACGTCGACGTTATAGCAGTGGTCGCGGGAATAGCAGGCTTGGGGGTTAAGGGGGTGTTGGGCTGTCTCTCAGGCGCATGGGGCGGCAACACCTTCCTGAACGGAATTTGTGCCGGCCGGCGCGTTACGCCCGTGAGGGCCGCGCCCGCAAGGGCCGCGAGGAAGTTGTCGAACCAGCTGTCGATATCGGATGTGCGCAGCACCGCCATCATGGCGTCCCAGCGCTCGCGCCGCTCGTCGGCGCTCATGGTCATGGCGCGGTGGACGGCGTCGGCCATTTCGTCGACATCGTTGGGATTGACCAGGAGCGCGGCATCGAGCTGGCGGGCGGCGCCGGCGAACCGCGACAGGACTAGGACGCCAGGATTCAGCGGATTCTGCGCCGCCACATATTCCTTGGCGACGAGGTTCATGCCGTCGACCAGCGGTGTCACCACGCCGATCTGTGCCGTCCGATACAGGCCCGCCAGGGTCGACTGGGCAAAGCCCTTGTTGAGGTAGCGGATCGGCGTCCAGTCGACCTCACCATGACGTCCGTTGATCTCGCTCACCAGGGTGGCAAGGCGGCCGCGCAGCTTCTCATAGGTTGGAATGTCGCCACGGGACGGCAGCGCGATCTGCAGGAACGAGACATGCCGCTTCAACTCGGGATCGGTTTGGAACAGCCGGTCGAACGCCCGCATTCGATTCTCAAGGCCCTTGGAATAGTCGATGCGGTCGACCCCGATGGCGAGCTGCCCGGTGTTCAGGCTGGCGCGCAGGCGGGCGATATCGGGTCGCGCGGAGGCCCGCAGCGCGCCCTCGGCAAAGGCCTCGACATCGATGCCGATGGGGAAGCTCCCCAGTCGCGCCTTGGTGCCGGTGACGAAGGCGCCGCCTTCCACCGCCATGCCGAGCTCCTGCTCGACATATTCGGCGAAGTTCGCCCGGTCGTCCTCGGTCTGGAACCCGATCAGGTCGTAGTGCAGCAGCGCGCGCGCGAGGTCGCGGTGATGCGGCAAGCTGGCGAATGCGATGCGGGATGGAAACGGCGTATGCAGGAAGAAGCCGACCGGGCAATGCACGTTGAGGCGGTGCAACTCCTCGGCCATCGTCATGAAATGATAGTCGTGAATCCATATTGTGGCACCGGGCCGAACCAAAGTTCGCAGGGCCACGGCCATCATGCGGTTCACTTCGCGGTAGGCGGCGTAGTCGTCGTCATGGGCGCGGATGAGATCGGGGCGGGAATGCAGGACCGGCCACAGCCCGGAATTGGCAAAACCACGATAAAATTGCTGATACAGGTTGGCCGGCAGGTCGACCCGGGCCGTGGTTCCGGCGCCGATCGTGGCCAGCGCGGTCAGCGGTTCCTTGCGGTCGGGGTTGGCTTGCTGGACGCGGGTTCCGACCCAGGTCGCTCCGGATGTCTTGACCGCCTGGAGCAGGGCTGAAGCCAGCCCGCCCTCAATCGGCCCATCGCGACTGGGGTCGGCGACGCGGTTGGAAACCAGGATGACAGTCACTCGAACACCTCCGACCGTTAACCGGCTTGGGTGGCGTTAGTTCCCGCGCTATCTATGCGTCCTGGCGCGGCCTTCATGCGTCCCGGCGCGAGTTCCGCGGGCCGACGGAACCAAACAAATACCGCCCGGTTTTTCCTGTCGTCGGCCGTCCTTGAGATTTCATGACCATTCACCCTCCGGCCGGGCCAGCTAAAGGTTCTTGCGACGTGAAAGCGAAGGCCAGCACGACTCGCGTCGGCGACCATTCTGGCAGCCGATTTTGTATCGAAGATGTCTACCCGAGCGTCGATGGCGGCCGTTACCCGGTGAAACGGGTGGCGGGCGAGCCCGTGGACGTGTGGGTGGACATTTTCCGCGACGGCCACGACGTCCTGGCGGCAGATCTCATCTGGCGGCCGGAAAAGGAGAACAAGTGGCATCGCGCCGCCCTGCGGCATCACAGCAATGATCGCTGGGGCGGCGCCTTCGTGCCTGAAGACCTCGGCCGTCATGTTTTTGCGATCGAGGCGTGGACCGACACCTTCGGCACCTGGCGCCGCGAGGTGCGGCTCAAGCGCGCGGCCGGCCAGGACGTGTCCTTGGAGGCCAAGGAGGGGCGCGAGCTCATTGCGTCGTTTCGGCCGCGCGACAAAGCCGCCCAGGCGGTGATCGCGGCGGCCTGCGAAGCCTTCGACTCCAGCGGCGACGTCGAGGTTCTCCTCTCCGACGAGCTGGCGGCGGCCGCCGCGGCCGCCCAGGACCGGCCCGATCTCACGCGCAGCGACCTCTTCCCGCTCCTGGCCGAACGGCCACTTGCCCGCGCCGGCGCCTGGTACGAGATGATCCCGCGCAGCCAGGGCACGGTTCCCGGCCGTCATGGCACGTTCGATGACTGCATCGCGCGGCTGCCGGAGGTGGCCCAACGCGGCTTCAATGTCGTCTATCTGACTCCGATCCACCCGATCGGCCGGACCAACCGCAAGGGCCGCAACAACGCGCTCGTCGCCGGGCCCGACGATCCGGGCAGCCCCTATGCCATCGGCGGCGCCGAAGGCGGGCACGATGCCGTGCACCCGGAGCTCGGCACGCTCGACGATTTCCGCCGCTTCGTCAGCGCCTGTCACGATCACGGCATGGAGGTCGCGCTCGACTTCGCCATCCAATGCTCGCCCGATCACCCGTGGCTGCGCGAGCATCCCGGCTGGTTCCGGCGGCGGCCGGACGGCTCCATCCGCTACGCCGAGAACCCACCGAAGAAATACGAGGACATCGTCAACCCGGATTTCTATTGCGCCGAGCGCGACGCCCTATGGGACGCGTTGCGCGACATCGTGCTGTTCTGGGTGGATCAGGGGGTGCGCGTGTTCCGCGTCGACAACCCGCACACCAAGCCGCTGCCGTTCTGGGAATGGATGATCCGCGAGGTGCAGGATCGCGATCCCGGCGTCATTTTCCTGTCGGAAGCCTTCACCCGGCCGAAGGTGATGAAGGCCTTGGCCAAGCTCGGCTTCAGCCAGTCGTACACGTACTTCACCTGGCGCACCACCAAGGCCGAGCTCAGTGCCTACATGTACGAGCTGACGCAACATCCCGTGCGTGAGTATTTCCGGCCCAACTTCTTCGTCAACACGCCCGACATCAACCCGATTCACCTGCAGGGCGGCGAGCCGTGGATATTCAAGACGCGGGTGGCACTTGCCGCGACCATGTCCGCCAATTACGGCATCTACAACGGCTTCGAGCTGCTCGAGCACGAGCCCATTCCGGGCAAGGAGGAATACCTCAACTCGGAAAAATACGAGATCAAGGTTCGTGACTGGCACAAGCCCGGTAATATTGCCGATTATATCGGGCACCTGAACGCGATTCGAAGGGACAACCCCGCCCTGCTGCAGACCGCCGACTTCCGTTTTGCCCAGGTGGACGACGACGAGGTGATCGGCTTCGTCAAGGAGTCGGTCGCGCGCGACAACGCCGTCGCGGTGGCGATCGCGCTGACCGGCCATGGGCCCCGCCAGTTCTGGTTCCATTTCGGCGACATCGAGATCGGCCCCGACAACGCGCGCCGGCGCGTCACTTCAGTGGAGAACCTCGCCACCGGCGAGCGCCACGCGCTGGAGTGGGGCGGCCTGCGGCTACGGATCGATCAGGCGCAGGACCCCGCTCTCATCTTCCGCTGCTACGCCTGAGGTGCCGGGCCGTGAACATTGCGCCTCAGATCAGCCTCGAGCGCGACGCGAGCGACGACGCCCTCTGGTACAAGGACGCCATCATCTATCAGCTGCACGTCAAGGCGTTCGCCGACAGCAACGGCGACGGCATCGGCGACTTTGCCGGCCTCACCGAGCGGCTCGAGTACCTGCACGAGCTCGGCGTCACCGCGCTGTGGCTGCTGCCGTTCTATCCGAGCCCCGGCCGCGACGACGGCTACGACATTTCCGACTACCGCCGCATCAATCCCGATTTCGGGACGATGAAGGATTTCCGCCGCTTCATCGTGGAAGCCAAGCGCCTGGGCCTGCGCGTCATCACCGAGCTCGTGGTCAACCACACCTCCGACCAGCACTCATGGTTCAAGCGCGCGCGCCGCAGCAGGCCGGCCAGCGACGCCCGCAACTGGTACGTCTGGAGCGACACCGACCAGAAATATCTCGGCACCCGCATCATCTTCACCGATACCGAGAAGTCGAACTGGGCGTGGGACCCGGAAGCCGGCGCCTACTACTGGCACCGCTTCTTCTCGCACCAGCCGGACCTCAACTACGACAATCCGCGGGTGCTGTGGGCGATCCTGCAGGTGATGCGGCGCTGGCTCGATCTCGGCGTCGACGGGTTCCGTCTCGACGCCATTCCGTATCTGTGCGAGCGCGAGGGCACCAACAACGAGAACCTCGCCGAGACCCACGCGATCATCAAGAAGATCCGTGCCGAGGTCGATGCCTACGGGAAAAACCGCGTGCTGCTGGCGGAAGCGAACCAGTGGCCGGAAGACGTCAGCGCCTATTTCGGCGAGGGCGACGAATGCCACATGGCCTACCACTTCCCGATCATGCCGCGCATCTACATGGCGATCGCGCAGGAAGACCGTTTCCCGCTCACCGACATCGTGCGCCAGACGCCGGACATCCCGGCGAACTGCCAGTGGGCGATGTTCCTGCGCAACCATGACGAGCTCACGCTCGAAATGGTGACCGATTCCGAGCGCGACTACCTGTGGTCCACCTACGCATCCGATCCGCGCGCGCGCATCAATCTCGGCATCCGCCGGCGCCTGGCGCCGCTCATGGACAATGACCGGCGCAAGATCGAGCTGATGAACTCGCTGCTGCTGTCGTTCCCCGGCACGCCGATCATCTATTACGGCGACGAGATCGGGATGGGCGACAACATCTATCTCGGCGACCGCAACGGCGTGCGCACGCCCATGCAGTGGACGCCCGACCGCAACGGCGGCTTCTCCCGCGCGGATCCGGCCAAGCTGTTCCTGCCGCCGATCATGGACCCGGTCTACGGCTACCAGGCCGTCAACGTCGAGGCGCAGTCGCGCAGCCTCTCGTCGCTGCTCAACTGGATGAAGCGCCTGATCGCGGTGCGCAAGACGTCGCACGTGTTCGGCCGCGGCTCCATGACCTTCATCCGGCCGGCCAATCGCGCGGTGCTCGTCTATGTGCGTCAGTACGAGGACGAGGTGCTGCTGTGCGTCGCCAACCTGTCGCGCTCCGCCCAGGCCGCCGAGATCGACCTCGCGCCGTGGCGCGGTCGCGTGCCTTACGAGCTCTTGGGGCGCACGCGCTTCCCCCGCATCGGGGACGGCCCTTATGTCATCACGCTCGCGCCGTACGGATTCTTCTGGTTCCAGTTGCGGGACGAGACCGACGGCGGCTCGGAAGCCATCATGGTGGCGCCGGAATTCGTGACCCTGGTGATGAGCGGCGACTGGCGTTCGCTGCTCTCGGGACGCACACGCACCAGCCTGGAGCGTGAGGTCCTGCCCGGCTTCCTGGCGGGACGGCGCTGGTTCGCCGACAAGGGCACCTCCCATCTCAACGCCGCGATCCAGAGCGCGATTCCGCTGCAGGACGGCGATCCCGGCGTGGTGCTGGCCGTCCTCGACGTCACCAGTGGGCGCGGCCACTCGCGCTACGCCGTTCCGCTGACCGTCAAGTGGAGCCGCTTCGACAAGATCGCGGCAAATCCCGGCACCATCGTCGCGGCGGTGCGCCGCATCGCCCGCGAGGGGACCTTGGTGGATGTCGCCACCGATCCGGAATTCGTCGCATTGCTGCTACGCAAGATGCACGCCGGCGACACCATCGACACCGGCGAGCGGCAGCTCGCGTTCCAGCCGACGCAAACCTTCGCCGACATGCCGGCGCCTTCGATCGAGAACGTCCACGCGGTCGAGGGAGAGCAGTCGAACACGACCGCCATCGTCGACGAGAGGTTCGTGGTCAAGCTGTTGCGGCGGCTGCAATCCGGCGCCCACCCGGAAGCCGAGATGGGGCGTTTCCTCACCGACGTCGCACACTTCAAGAACGCGCCGCCGTTCCTCGGCACGTTGGAGCTGCGCGAAGGCGGTACCACCACGGCGCTCGCGGTGGTGCATGGTTTCGTGCAGAACCAGGGCGACGCCTGGACGGTGACCAACGGCTATCTCGACCGCTTCATCGACGAGCAGCGTCTGTTGCCGCCCGATGCATCGGCTGGCGGGGCCCCCGGCGGCACCGAGCTCGCCGCGTACCTGCATCGCATGCGCCAGATCGGGCGGCGCACCGCCGAGCTGCAGAATGCCCTGGCGAGCCGCCTCGACATCCCCGATTTCGCCCCCGAGCCGGTCACGCGCGACGACGTGCGGCGATGGACCAACGACCTGGTGGAGCGCGCCGGGGCGGTTTACGGCGAGCTGCCGCGGCGCCGCGCCGAGCTCAACGAACCGACGCGCGCGCTTATCGACCGCCTCCTCGCTTCGCGCGACGACGTGCTGCCGCGGCTGCGTGACCTCCTCCCCACCGACGCGCAGGCGTTCAAGACCCGGCATCATGGCGATCTGCATCTCGGCCAGGTGCTGTTCGCCAAGGACGACGCCTTCATTCTCGATTTCGAAGGCGAGCCGGAGCGCGGTCTCGATGAGCGCCGGCGCAAGACGCCGGCGGCGCGGGACGTCGCCGGCCTGCTACGCTCGGTCGACTATGCCGCCACGTCGGCATTCGAGCGGGCGCTGCTCACCTGGCCCGACGAGCACGACCGGCTGCTCACCGCGCTGGAGCACTGGGGGCGGCAGTCGGTTGCCACGTTCATGGCCACCTACCGCGAGGCCCTGACCAACCCGCAACTGTGGCCAGTCGACACTGAACAAGCCGGCCGTCTGCTCGATTTCTTCTTATTGGAGAAGGCCTTCTACGAAATCCAGTACGAGCTTGCGAACCGCCCCGGCTGGTTGCGCGTTCCCCTCATGGGTCTGGAGCGGATTCTATCAAAGAGAACGCGGACATGAGGGATCTGAGCCCAGAAGCATTCGCCATTATCGGCGGATATCACGCAAATCCATTTCAGTTTCTCGGCCCCCACCGCGAAGGCGATGAGCCGGTTGTTCGCGTCTTCATGCCCAACGCCGAGCGCGTCGCCATCCTCGACGAGGGCGGTCACGAGCGCGAGCTGCCGCTCGTCCACGACGCCGGGTTGTTCATCGGACCGGTCGAGACCGATTCCAGTCATTATCGCCTGCGCGCGCAATTCGGATCGGACCTCGTCGAGCTCGAGGACGCGTATCGCTTTCCGCCCATCCTCACGGATTTCGATCTCTACCTGCTGAACGAGGGCACGCACGTCAATCTGTACGACAAGCTCGGCGCGCACCCGATGGTGCTCGACGGCGTCGTCGGCGTCGGCTTCGTTGTGTTCGCCCCCAATGCGCGCCGCGTCAGCGTGGTCGGCGATTTCAATAACTGGGACGGGCGGCGCCATGCCATGCGCGTGCGCGGCAACGGCTTCTGGGAAATCTTCGTGCCCGGCGCCCGTGACGGCGACAAGTACAAGTACGAGATCCTCGGGCCGCAAGGCCTGCTGCCGCTGAAATCCGATCCCGTGGCGTTCGCCGCCGAAATGCGCCCGTCGACCGCATCGGTGGTGGTCGACATGGCCAAGCTGCCACGGCCGCGGCCGCTGCAACACGACGTCAACAGCGTGAACGCGCCGATTTCGATCTACGAGGTTCACCTCGGCTCCTGGCGCCGCCGCCCCGAGGAAGGCCAGCGCTGGCTCACCTATCGCGAGCTCGCCGGGCAGCTCCCCGCTTACGCCAAGGACATGGGCTTCACCCACATCGAGCTCATGCCGATCATGGAGCATCCGTTCGACGGCTCGTGGGGCTATCAGCCGACCGGCTTGTTCGCGCCCACCAGCCGTTTCGGATCGCCGGCCGATTTCGTCGCGCTCGTGGATGCCTGCCACGCGCACGGCCTCGGCGTGCTGCTCGACTGGGTGCCGGGACACTTCCCCGACGACCCGCACGGCCTGGCCTGGTTCGACGGCACCGCGCTGTACGAGCATGCCGACCCGATGCAGGGCCGCCATCTCGATTGGGATACGCTCATCTACAACTACGGCCGCGCCGAGGTGACGAACTTCCTGGTGGCCAACGCGCTGTTCTGGCTCGACCGCTACGGCGTCGACGGGCTGCGCGTCGATGCCGTCGCGTCGATGCTGTATCTCGATTACAGCCGTCCGCCCGGCGGCTGGATCCCCAATCGCGAGGGCGGTCGCGAAAACCTCGACGCCATCGCCTTCATCCGCCGGTTCAACACCGAAGTCTACTCGCGCTTTCCCAAAGCCACCACGGCGGCGGAGGAATCAACCGCGTGGCCCATGGTCTCGCGTCCGGTCGACTGGGGCGGGCTCGGCTTCGGCTACAAATGGAACATGGGGTGGATGCACGACACCCTGAACTACATTTCCAAGGACCCGGTCCATCGCAAGCACCATCACGGCGACGTCGTGTTCGGCCTGCATTACGCCTTCTTCGAGAACTTCATGCTGCCGCTGTCCCACGACGAAGTGGTGCACGGCAAGGGCTCGATTCTCGGCCGTATTCCGGGCGATCCGTGGCGGCGCTTCGCCAACCTGCGCGCCTATTACGGCTTCATGTTCGGCCACCCGGGCAAGAAGCTTCTGTTCATGGGCAACGAGTTCGGCCAGCTGTCGGAATGGAACCACGACCGCAGCCTCGACTGGCACCTGCTGCACGAGCCGGAGCATGCCGGTGTCCAGGCGGTGGTGCGCGACCTCAACCATCTTTACCGTACGCTGCCGGCGCTGCACGAGCTCGACTGCGACGGCGAGGGCTTCGAGTGGATCATCGCCGACGACTGGCAGCAGAGCGTGTTCGCCTGGTTGCGCAAGGGCCGCGATCCCAAGGCCCGCTGCCTCGTGGTGATGAACTTCACGCCCGAGGTGCGGCGCGACTATCATGTCCGGGTGCCGCTGAACTGTAACTGGCGCGAGGTGCTCAACACCGATGCCGCCGTCTATGGCGGCAGCAATGTCGGCAACGGAGGCCTCGTTCCGGCGGTTCAGGAAGGCGATAATCTCAGCCTACGGCTGACGCTCCCGCCACTCGCGGCGCTGTTCTTCGTCCCGGAGATGTGAATGCAGCGAGTTATCGAAGGGCGGCCGCATCCCTTGGGAGCCACATGGGATGGGCGGGGGACGAATTTTGCCCTCTTCTCAGCCAACGCCAGGAAGGTCGAGCTGTGCCTGTTCGATTCGCAGGGCCGGCGCGAGCTCGATCGCGTCGCGTTGCCGGAGCGTACCGACGACATCTGGCATGGCCACCTGCCGGACGTGTCTCCCGGCCAGCTTTATGGCTACCGCGTGCACGGCCCATACGAGCCGGAACGCGGACATCGCTTCAATCCCAACAAGCTGCTGCTCGATCCCTATAGCAAGCGCCTGTTCGGGCGCATCGTGTGGAGCGATGCGCATTTCGGCTATCGCGCCGGCAGTGCGCGCGCCGATCTGTCGTTCGACCGGCGCGACAATGCCCGTGGCATGCCCAAGTCGGTGGTGATCGACGAGGCCTTCACCGGGCATCGCGGGGCGCGGCCGCACATCCCGTGGGAAGACACGATCATCTACGAGGCGCATACCAAGGGGCTCACCCAGCAGCGTGACGATGTGCCGGCGGCGTGGCGCGGCTTCGTGCGCGGCCTGGCGGCGCCGAGCGTCATCGATCATCTCAAGCGGCTGGGCGTGACCAGCGTCGAGCTCCTGCCGGTGCACGCGTTCGCCGACGATCGCCATCTCGTCGAGCGCGGCCTCAAGAATTACTGGGGCTACAGCACGCTGTGTTTCTTCGCCCCCGAGCCGCGCTATGCGCCCGACAATCCGATCGAGGCGTTCCGCTCGACCATTGCGCGCCTGCACGATGCCGGCATCGAGGTCTTTCTCGACGTCGTGTTCAACCACACGGCGGAAGGCAACCACATGGGGCCGACGCTGTCGTTCAAAGGCATCGACAACGCGTCGTATTACTGGCTCCTGCCCGACAACCCGCGCCTTTATGACGACTTCACCGGCTGCGGCAACGCGCTCAACCTGTCGCATCCGCGCGTGCTGCAGATGGTGATGGACTCGCTGCGCTACTGGGTCGATTCGTATCACGTCGACGGCTTTCGCTTCGATCTCGCGACGACGCTCGGGCGCGGCCCGCACGGCTTCGACAGCCGTTCCGCCTTCTTTGCCGCCGTGCGGCAGGATCCGGTACTCGCCACCGTGAAGCTCATCGCCGAGCCGTGGGACGTGGGTCTCGGCGGTTATCAGGTCGGTGCCTTTCCGGCCGGCTGGTCGGAGTGGAACGATCAATACCGGCGCACCCTGCGGCGGTTCTGGCGCGGCGACGGTGGTCTTCTGGGCGAGCTCGGCCGCCGTCTCACGGCATCCGCCGACATGTTCGACCGCAGCGGGCGCGGCCCGACTGCCAGCATCAACCACGTCACCGTGCACGATGGGTTCACGCTCGCTGACCTGGTCAGCTACAACGAGAAGCACAACGAGCTGAACGGCGAAGACAATCGCGACGGCTCGAACGACAACATCAGCACCAACTGCGGTGTCGAGGGGCCGACCGACGATCCGGACATCATCGCGCTGCGCCAGCAGATCCGGCGCAACCAGCTTACCACCTTGATGCTGGCACACGGCGTCCCGCTGCTGCTGGCCGGCGACGAGGTCGGCAACAGTCAGGACGGCAACAACAACGCCTATTGCCAGGACAACGAGATCGGTTGGGTCGACTGGAGCAAGCTCGGGCAGGACAGCGAGGACATGACGGCGCTGCTGTCGCGCCTGGTGGCCCTGCGCCAGCGGTTTCCGCAACTTCGTCCGCGCTACTGGGTCGAGGGAAAACGTCCTGATGGTTCGTTCGGCGCCCTGTGGCTCACCCCCGAAGCCACCGAAATGAACGCGCAGGATTGGGCGTTTCCGGATGGGAAGTTCCTCGCCTACGTGCTCGGCGGAGGCGCTCGCCCGCCGCTCTATGTCGTGTTGAACGCCGGCGGCGAGGCGATCCCGTTCAAGCTCCCACAATGGCCGGGGTGGCGCGGCTGGAACCCTCTCGTCAACACGACCGTTGTGGACGGGGGTGCGAGCGGCGGGACGCTCGAAGCAGCAGGCATGTCCGAAGCGCCGCCGTGTTCCATCCTGGTGTTCGAGGGAGCGAAATGAATGATGCGGCGCTGTTCGGCCCACGCCTCACCTCGGACGGAGTGACCTTCCGCTTATGGGCGCCTGCCGCCCGGCAGGTCGAGTTGCTGATCGATCGGTCCGACGATGCGCCCGGCGGCGGCGTGACTTCATCGCCGGCCGCTCGTCCGATGCAGCGCGGCGCCGGCGGTTGGTACGAAGCGACGGTGGCGGGCGCCGGTGCCGGAACGCTCTACCGCTTCCGTATCGACGGCGAGCTGGCGGTGCCGGATCCGGCATCAGCGTTCCAGCCGAATGATGTCAACGGCCCGAGCGAGGTGATCGACCATCGGTACGATTGGCGCGCGACGCAGTGGCGCGGCCGGCCGTGGCAGGAGGCGGTCATCCTCGAGCTGCATGTGGGCACGTTCACGCCGGCAGGGACGTTCCGCGCCGCGATCGACAGGCTCGACCATGTCGTTGATGCCGGCATCACGGCCATCGAGCTCATGCCCATCGCCGACTTCGCCGGCGCGCGCAATTGGGGCTACGACGGCGTCCTCCTGTTCGCGCCCGACAGCGCCTATGGCCGTCCGGAAGACCTCAAGGCGCTGATCGATGCCGCGCAGGCGCGCGGGCTGATGGTGTTTCTCGATGTCGTCTACAATCACTTCGGACCGGAAGGAAACTATCTCGGCCGCTATGCGCCGTCATTCTTCACCGATGCGGCGACGCCATGGGGACAGGCCATCGACTATCGTGTGCCGCAGGTGCGCGCCTTCGCGATCGAGAATGCTTTACATTGGCTGCGCCACTACCGCTTCGACGGGCTGCGCCTCGACGCCGTGCATGCCATCGCGGCGCCGGGTGAGCCCTCCATGCTGGCCGATCTCAGCCACGCCGTGGGCAAGCTCGCCGCCGCCACTGGTCGCATGATCCACCTGGTGCTGGAGAACGACGACAACAGCGCGTCGTTCCTCGATCCCGCCGCCGATCCGCCCGCCGGTCGCTATCGCGCGCAGTGGAACGACGACTACCACCACGCCTGGCACACGCTGCTGACCGGCGAGGACACGGGGTACTATCGCGATTACGCCGACGACCCGTTCCGCCGTCTCGCCCGCATTCTCGCATCCGGTTTCGCCTATCAGGGCGAGCCTTCGCGTCACCGCAAGGGCGCGCCGCGGGGGGAGCCGAGTGGTGGCCTCCCGCCCACCGCGTTCGTCAGCTTCCTGCAGAACCACGATCAGATCGGGAATCGGCCGTTGGGCGACCGGCTCACGCAGATCGTCTCCGCGCCTGCGCTCGAAGCGGCGCTCGCTGTCACGTTGCTGGCGCCGATGCCGCCGCTCCTGTTCATGGGAGAGGAGTGGGGCGCGACCGAGCCGTTCCCGTTCTTCTGCGACTTCACGGGCGATCTCGCAGACGCGGTGCGCAAGGGACGTAAGGGGGAGTTCGCCGAAGCCTATGCGAAGCTCGGCGATGACTGGCCCGATCCGCTGGAGGAGGAGACCTTCTCGTCGGCGATGCTCGACTGGAGCGCACGCGAGCGAGAGCCGCATCGCAGCCGCCTCGCCCTGGTGCGGCGCCTGCTGCAGCTGCGTCGCAGCGAGATCGTGCCGCGGCTTGCCGGCGTGAAAGGCGGCTC
>Ga0081540_1002593_pt1 | contig 14684 bp, 14 predicted proteins | sample TabmetS2T1R1_FD_71024 | JGI IMG/M metagenome (GOLD analysis project Ga0081540, IMG submission 71024) | Tabebuia heterophylla rhizosphere microbial communities from the University of Puerto Rico - S2T1R1 | ecosystem: Host-associated > Plants > Roots > Rhizosphere ... | reverse complement strand
GAGCGCGGCGTGTTGAAGTAGTATCCGGGATTTTCCTTTCGTCGTGAGAGAAAGCAATAAAGTATTTCACTGCCGGCGCATCGCATGGATTCATCTTGTGGGTTGTGCTCTCAGGCAGTGTTATTCGGGCCCCACCGTTTGGCAAGAAGGCCATCGATTGAAAACGGTCCAGAACCCCCGAGGACGAGCGTTATCAAACAAGCGAGGTAGATGAGATCGCACTCATATCCCGGCGGCCCGAATGTTGCTCCGGTGGGTGTTACCGCCATAATCTTGATAGAACTGAATCCGTAACGCAAGTGAACCGTAAACATGGCTGTTAACAACACCACTGCCATTGGCACACTGGCCAAGCGGATGAATGCTCCGAGCAGCACAGCCAAACCACCGAGCAGTTCAACCAGGATGGTTAACCATGCCATGAGGTGGGGAGCGGGAACGTTGAGCGCGTGCAGGATCGATGCGAACCTGTCCGGGCCCTTGATCAGCTTGGCGTAGCCGTGCTGCATAAATCCGTAGCCCACGATAAGGCGCAACGCGATGGGCGCCCACGAAGAGAATTTGAGTCGATTAAACATAGCGCGGGAAACCCAATGGTTGCTCAAAGGTGATGATCTGTGGTGGCATTGACCGAAAGAAAACTGCATCATCTATTCGACCCAGTTTTCGGGAATGGGTTACAAGGAAAGTGTGGCTGCGGTTGGATGGAGTGTTGATTGAATACGCTGGGGTTGATTGCGGGCAACGGGCGCTTTCCTTTTCTACTGCTGGAGGCGGCTCGTGCGCACGGGCTTGAGGTTGTTGTCGCGGCGATCAAGGAAGAGACCGATCCGGAGATGAATGAACGTGCTGCCGCGGATGCCGGCGTGCGCGTTTACTGGCTTTCACTGGGTGAGCTGTCGAAGCTGATTGAAACCTTCCACAAAGAGAATGTGAACCGCGCGGTGATGGCGGGGCAGGTGAAGCATAAGCAGATTTTTTCGCACATCCGTCCTGACTGGCGGCTGGCAAAGCTGCTGCTTTCGCTGGGGACGAAGAATACGGACATGCTGCTGGGTGCTGTCGCGAAGGTGCTGGGTGATGAGGGCATCGAGCTGATCTCGTCTACGGCGTATCTGGAGCCGCTGCTGGCGAAGGTGGGAGTGCTGACGGCGCGTGAGCCTTCTGAACAGGAGCGAAAGGATATCGCCTATGGGAGAGAGGTTGGGTTAACGGTTGCCGGATACGACATCGGGCAGACGGTAGTGGTGGCGAGTCAGGCTTGTGTCGCGGTGGAAGCGATGGAAGGCACGGATGCGGCCATTGAACGCGCAGGCGCGATCATGAAGACGATGGCGGCGGAAGGAGATGCTTCTACTTTTGACCGCAGCCTGACGGTGGTTAAGGTTGCAAAGCCGAATCAGGATATGCGCTTCGATGTTCCGGTGATTGGGTTGAAGACGATCGAGGCAATGGAGCATGCCAATGCGACATGCCTGGCGATTGAAGCGGAGCGCACGCTGATTTTTGACAGGGACACAGTTGTTTTGCGTGCCGATGCCGCAAAGATTGCGATTGTAGCTGTTGAACAAGGATAATGATGGTGTCCCTGAAAGGAGACTGGTTGCTGTGTCGAAGATTTGGATTGTATTGATTGCCGCAGTGGTTGTGATTGGCGCAGGTCTTTTCGCAGTCCGCGGTTTTGCTGCCGACGAGTCGGCGATGCCGCAGGTGGGTCAGCAGGCGCCTAACTTCACGCTGAATTCGCAGGAAGGTAAACCCGTCAGCCTGGATAGCTTTCGCGGTAAGTGGGTCGTGTTGTACTTCTATCCGAAGGATATGACGCAGGGCTGCACCATTGAAGCGCACAACTTCCAGCATGATCAGGATAAGTTCCTGAAGGCGAATGCTGTGATTCTGGGAGTGAGCGTGGACTCGGTGGATAGCCACAAGCAGTTCTGCGCTAAGGATGGTCTCAACTTTACGCTGCTGAGCGATGAGCAAAAGAAGGTCGTTGCGGAGTACGGATCGCTTGGGAGCTATGCAGGATTCAAGATCGCGAACCGGAATACGTTTCTGATCGATCCTCAGGGCAAGATTGTGAAGGTGTGGACCAAGGTTGATCCTACACATCACAGTGAAGAGGTATTGACCGCACTGAACCAGGTTGAGGGCCAGCACTAATCGGAATGACACATCAAACAGCGCAGGATTTCATGGCGGGTTGCGAGGCAATCCGCCATTCGCTTTTGCAGGTTTCAGAAGAGGTTGCTGATCGGCCGTGGCGTGTGGGCGGCTGGACGCGCAAACAGGTGCTCGGTCACATGATTGATTCGGCGGCGAATAACCATCAGCGTTTTGTGCGCGCGGTACTGGATGGGAACTACGCGGGTCCGTTCTACGCTCAGGAGGGTTGGGTCGCAGCGCATGGCTATAACGAGATGCCGTGGTCCACGCTGCTGAGATGGTGGCAGAGCTATCACGAGATTCTCGAAGCGGTGGTTCAGCGTATTCCAGCGGAGAGGCTGGATGCAGTGTGCCGCGTTGGCGATGACGCACCGGTGACTCTTCGATTCCTGATCGAGGATTACATCGCACATCAACAGCATCATCTGGCGCAGATACTATGCCCGTCCTGAGAGGAGTTGTGGTTTCGGGAATGGGGAATTTTTCCTTCTGGCTGGAGAAGCTTGAAAGCTTCTATACGGGGAAGACAGGGATGCGGCTCTTTCCCGGCACACTGAATCTGCGGCTTGCCGAACCGTATTCTCTGCCGGTGGAAGTGATTCGTCTGGAGAAGGAAGAGTATGGCGGCACGGTTTCTGTAAGCATGGTGCCTTGCCGCGTCTTTGAGAGGCGGGCCTTTCTGTTGCGCACGGATGCGAATGAGGCGGGAACGGGGCATCATCCGAAGAGCGTCATCGAGATTGCAACCGATGTTAAGTTGCGCGATACGTATGGTCTTCGCGATGGGGACGAGGTGGAAGTGCATCTTCCTTAGTGCAATCTGAGTACAGACGCAAAAAAGCCCGGCGATGAGCCGGGCTCTTTTGCTTGCCTGGAACTACTACGTTACTTCTTCTTTGCTGCCTTCTTTGCTGCCTTTTTTGCAGGAGCTTTCTTAACTGCCTTCTTCGCTGCCTTCTTTGCAGGAGCCTTCTTGGCCGCTGCCTTCTTTGCTGCTTTCTTTACTGCCAAAGTAGTACCTCGTGTGGTTGATTTTTTACCGCTGGCGCCCTTCTTCTTACTAGCCACGGATTTCTTCGTGGCCTTACCGCCGCTACGAGCGCCACTACTGCTGGTCTTAGCGGCAGACTTCTTTGCGGCCTTTTTGGCCGGAGCTTTCTTCGCAGCTTTCTTAACTGCCTTCTTCGCTGCTTTCTTTGCAGGCGCCTTCTTGGCTGCCTTCTTAACCGGAGCTTTCTTTGCGGCCTTTTTGGCCGGAGCCTTCTTCGCAGCCTTTTTCGCAGGCGCTTTCTTCGGCGCGGCCTTCTTGGCCGGCGCCGATGGCGGAACTACTCCTACTTCTTCGGCTACGATTGCTGGTTCTTCAAACCCTTCCGGCTTTTCTTCATCCATGTCTTCGATATCATCATCGTCCGAAGAAATGGATATGCTTACTTCTTCTTCCTCTTCGTCTTCGCCGAAGCCATCTTCCACTTCTTCCGAGTAGTCGTCCGCTTCAGGTTCAAATTCACCATCGTTCTGCGCGTAAAGTTTGCGATCGTCCTGCATGAAAGTGCCCTCCGGCTTCGGTACCTGTTTTTCCGTTCTACCACAGAGTGCGTATTCAGAATGCACTGCCCTGCGGCGCGGATTATAGCAACAGCATGCAACGGCTTGCCAATGAACGCAAGTATTTAGTGAGCGTCACTGTTCTGTTTTCTTCCCCTTTACCGATGCGGCGTGCGTGGAAGTTGCCGCTTTCGACTCTGCATGCACCTTCTTGGCTCCGTGCGCTGCCTGATGGGATGCAGTTTGCGAGTTAGCGGCTGTTCCTTTTCCTCGACGGGAACGCGAGCTGGCAGAGATGCGTGCCGGCTCTGTGACATATAACCTGCGTCCCGGCGTGATGGCATTAGCGCTGATATGATTCCAGCGCCGCAATTGATCGACTGTCACGCCAAAGCGATCGGCCACGGTAACAAGAGTATCACCTCGCTGCGCCTTATATGTACTGCTGCGCGTTGACGATGCGGGAGGAGCAGCGGGAATGATGAGGGAATCGATGCCACTGAGGTCGGCTGTGGTCGAGTTGAGTTGATTGACGAAGGCTATCTCGGAAGTAGAGACGCGATACTGACGGGCTACGTCCTGGAGAGACTCGTCGGATGAAAGGATGTGGAAGCGCCAGGCACGCCGTTTGTCTTCAGGGATTTCGGCGATGCGCTTCTCATACAGGTCTTTTCCGCCATGTGGAAGCTGCAGATCGAAGGGCTCGTCGGGCGGCGTGCTCATACGCAGCAGGCTGGGATTGAGAGCGACAATCTCCTGCAACGGAGCGTCGACGACATCGGAAACGAGCCGCAGATCGACGGCGTAGTTGGTCGTAACTTTGTCGGTGACGAGAGGCGGATCAGGCACGAGGTCTGTCAGACCATATTGCTTCGGATTCTTCGCCATGATGGTGACGGCAAGAATGATGGGGACGTAGTTCTTCGTCTCCTGCGGAAGATTGTTGCGGCGGTACAGCTCCCAGAAATCGGCGTAACCGGTGCGCTCGACGGCTCGCTGCACGTTGCCGGCGCCCCAATCGTATGAGGCCATGGCGAGATACCAGTCGCCCAACTGGTTATAGAGGTACTTGATGTATTTCGCGTAAGCGCGGGTAGACTTTTCGGGATCGAAACGCTCATCGTACCAGGCACTTCTTTGCGGAGCGAATCCATCTCCGGGCATGAATTGCCACATGCCGCCTGCGCGCGAACGCGGATTCACGGCCTGCGGACGAAAGCCTGATTCGGCCACGGCCTGATAGATGAGGTCCTGCGGTACGCCTTCTTCTTTGAGCACGCGCTCGATCATGTCCTTGTAGCGGCCGGCGCGTGTGAGCGAGTTGACGATGGTGTTGTGGCCCTTGGCGGTGTTGCTGAAGAAGTTGATGTAGCTCGCGACATAGTCGTTGATGACGAGCGGAAGATCGGACTGCGTGGTTTTCAGCTCTGCTTCGGCCTGCGCTCTCACGGTGGGATCGACGGGGAAGGTGACGTCGTTGGCAATGTCCACCGGGGCGTCTTCAGGATGCTGTTGCGCGGTCTGCACAGCGCTCTCGCGCAGCGCGTCCAATTCGAGCGCATTGATGGCATCGACGATGTGATCGAACTCTTCGCTGATGGCGGGATCGTTTTTGATGTCGATGCCGCTGCGCAGCATGATGTCGACGGCGTAGTCGAAGTTAGATTTTGCCGCCTCGATGTGGCCGTCGCGGTAATTGCTGAGGCCTATTTCATAGGCTTTCTCGACGCTGTCGATCAGGGACTGGTCACGCGACGATAAGGCCTGCGCTGATATGGAGGGCTTCTGCGGCGCAGGCTCCTGCTGCGGTGATGTGCTTTGCGTCTGAGAAGCAGCACCAGAAATAAATGGGGAAACCCGGCCTTCAGCGCCAGCGTCGCAAGTTAAGAGACATAATGTGGCCGCAACAAGAGCGGCGCTGTAGAGTTTGACTACAACCATTCGAATTTACTGCTTTATTGTATGGGTTGCGGGCATCTGCTAGCCATAGTGAATGCGATAATAAAACCTGTAAGCTAGAGGAGTTTCTATAGAGGCGCTTCCGCCTCGCGCTTTTCTCATGGACAGTAAGCTTATCCGCAATTTCGCGATTATCGCGCATATCGACCACGGCAAATCCACGCTCTCTGATCGCCTGCTGGAGCTGACCGGCTCTCTTACCGCGCGCGAAATGCAGGCGCAGGTACTCGACGCGATGGATCTGGAGCGCGAGCGTGGTATCACTATCAAGGCCCATGCCGTGCGCATGATGTATCCGGCAAAGGATGGAAAGACGTATCAGCTGAACCTGATCGATACGCCGGGCCACGTCGATTTTTCCTACGAGGTGTCGCGATCGCTCTCATCCTGCGAAGGCGCATTGCTGGTTGTTGATGCCTCGCAGGGCGTTGAGGCGCAGACGCTGGCGAATGCGTACCTTGCCATCAATCATGGGCTGGAGATTATTCCCGTCATCAACAAGATCGACTTGCCGAGTGCCGATATTCCGCGCACGCAGGAGATGATTGAGCAGGCTGTGGGCCTGGATGCGACGGATGCGATTCCAGTAAGCGCAAAGACTGGCCAGGCGGTGCCGGACATTCTGGAGGCGATTGTGCATCGGCTGCCTTCGCCTTCAGGCGACGCAGATGCTCCCCTGCAGGCACTGATTTTCGATTCGTGGTTCGATGCGTATCGCGGGGTGATTGTGCTGGCGCGTATTGTGAACGGCACGCTGCGGAAGGGCGCGAAGATCCGTTTGATGTCGAATGGCAAGGTCTTCGATATTGAGTCGATGGGCGTGCTGACACCGAAGCCGGTTGAGATCGACGAACTCACGGCGGGCGAAGTCGGGTTCTTTGTGGCGACGATCAAGAACGTTGCTGACACGAAGATCGGCGATACGGTGACGGAAGACACTCGACCTGCGGCCGAACCGCTCGCTGGGTTCGAAGAATTGAAGCCGATGGTCTTTGCGGGGCTTTACACAGTTGATTCCCATGAGCACACATTGCTGCGCGAGGCGCTCGAAAAACTGCGGCTGAACGATTCTTCGTTCTTCTTCGAGCCGGAGAGTTCGGTGGCTCTCGGATTTGGATTTCGTTGCGGCTTCCTCGGTCTGCTGCACATGGAGATCATTCAGGAGCGGCTGGAGCGCGAGTTCGATCTGGACCTGATTACGACTGCTCCGGGTGTGCGTTACAAGGTCACGATGACGGATGGGTCAATGGTCGAAGTCGATAACCCGTCGCGCTGGCCTGATCCAAGCGAGATTGAAAAGATCGAAGAGCCGATCATTACGGCAACGATTCTTACGAATGAAGAATATGTCGGCGGGATTCTGAAGCTGGTGGAAGAGAAGCGCGGAAGGCAGAAGAATTTCGAATACGTTACGCCGACACGCGTGATGCTGACATATGAGCTGCCATTGAATGAGATCGTGCTGGATTTTTATGACCGCTTAAAGTCGGTTTCACGCGGATATGCTTCGCTTGACTATCACCTGTCGGGAACGTGGGATTCGCCGATGGTGAAGATGGACATTCTTGTCTCGGGCGAACCCGTCGATGCCCTTTCGATCATTGTGCATCGTGAATTTGCCTACGATCGCGGGCGAGCCCTAGTTTCGAAGATGCGGGAGCTGATTCCGCGGCAGCAGTTTGAGGTGGCGATTCAGGCGGCTATCGGGTCGAAGGTTGTTGCCCGCGAAACGGTTTCGGCGCTGCGAAAGAACGTGCTGGCGAAGTGTTACGGCGGCGATATTTCCCGCAAACGCAAGCTGCTCGAAAAGCAAAAAGAAGGCAAGAAGCGGATGAAGCGGATCGGCAAAGTTGATATCCCGCAGGAGGCGTTTTTGGCAGTGCTCAAGGTTGGCGAGGACAGCAGCCGCTAAGGCCATCTCGCTCATCGGGCGAGGCTTGCGAAGTCATGGTCCTTTAACCCGATCTGTGGAAAGTACAATTTGGAACTTTAGGGGTGGGGCTTACATTCGTGTCGACGGCAAGAGTACTTTGGTCACAATTCCGTATTGAAAATAAAGAAGTTGCGAGTCCGTTTTGGGCCAGTTTCCAGAATTTGCCGTAATTTTGCGCGACGGTGTCTCGCGCGCCAAATTTCTTCCACATTTTTTTCCACAGAATTCCGGATGGTTTTAGCAACCCCATTTCTTTTCGGAAAAGAACAAAAAAGACCCCGAAACGGGGTCCTTTTTGTGTGGCGTGAAATGCTGTGTTACTGCTTCGGAGCCGGGGGGGCGGCGTGCGGTGTGGTTGTGCGCGGAGTCGGAGCCGAAGGCGTACCGGCTGCCGGAGTTGGCGGGGCGGGAACACCTGACTTCTGGTTGTAGGCCTGGATGACAGCGGCGGAGATGTCCGTACCCTGATTGGCCCAAAGAACGGGGCTCTGCTGGGTGCTGCCGTCGATCACGAGCGAGTAGGCATTCTGCTGCGCATAAGCCTGAAGTACCACGAAGACTTTCTCGGCAAGCTGAGTGTAGGTCTGCTGCAGATCCTGCTGGAAGTCGTTCTGGGTATCTTCACCGAGACGCTGATAGGCCTTTTCTTTTTCGTCGAGGCTCTTCGTGCGGTTCTGGCGCTCGGCGTCGCTCAGGTTGGCTCCGGAAGCCTGCAAACCCTTCTTGAGCGAATCGATTTCGTCGCTCATCGCCTTGAGCTGAGTCCGCTTGGGATCGTACTTTTTCTGCAGATCGGCAAAGTTCCGCTGGCCTTCGTTGGTCTGCATGACGGCGGGTTGAAACATGATGACGGCAATCTTCGTCGCGCCCGTTGGGGCAACCGCAGTGGTAGTAGACGAGGGCGCGTTAGGCGCGGAGTCTGTAGTGGCTGCGCTGCCGGACTGCGCGAGGGCGCTGACACAGAGCCCGGACGCGAGCATGCAAACGAGTGATAACGAACGCTTCATGGAAATGTGAAACTCCTTCGGTTCTTGGGTGTTGTCGCCCGCATTTCTGTGCGGAAGCGAACTTTCGCTTCCTGGCTTTCCCGTCTGAGGCGCTTCGTGGAGGCGGCTTTCCGGCCGCAAACGCCGGGGACGCAGAACAGAAACACGAACAGAGGACATTCTCAGGAACTCAAGCGAATTATAGGTGTGCGAATAGGCAAGGTCAAACCTTGTATCAATGAATTTTACCCTGCATGATGCTTTTTCACCCTTGTTCTTTGCCGCGAAATGCGAGCCTCCACTTTTCGGGGTGCCCTTTGCAAATGCCTCCAAGTAAAGCAAGTTAGGCGCATCGAAGGCTCGATATCAGCGTGGTTCGATACGTTTTGGGCAGTAGAAGACATATTCCTCTTATCAAATGCTGGAGCGAGGGGAAGATCGTTCCCGTCACGGTTACAACATTTATATATAGCTTGAAATGAATGACATGCAGATGGTGAGCGCAAATACCGACCGGGCTCGCTGCTGTTTGCGCTCAATTCCGGCGTTCGCGGTTCCAGCGGACAACTGGACCGGCGACCGAGGAGACCTCCGATACCAGCGTCTGAAGGAGGGCGGTGGCGTTGCTTTGTCGAGTCAGGTTGGCACTCTGCCCTGCCCAAAGCTGAAGTAGTTCCGGATTCGCGGCTTTCTCGGCGAGGGTGGTTAGGTTCTTCACCAAGAAACGCTGCAGGGGATACGGGAGAACTTCAACGCCCGGACGATTGAGTTGTTCGAGCAATTCATTATGGATTCCGCGGGCTAGCCTTCCGGTAAAACCTCTCGTTAATCCGGTTCTGCCAGCGTTGCCACTCAGGAGCGCTTTGCGATGATGGACGTTTGCGCCGGATTCTTCACTCGCCAGAAAAGCAGTGCCAAGTTGAACGCCTTCGGCTCCGAGAGCAAAGGCAGCAACGATCCCGCGAGCATCGGCGATACCTCCGGCAGCGACTACGGGGATCGATACGGCGTCTGCGACCTGAGGTACGAGCGCGAACGTTCCAGTGAGCGACTCTTCGGACGGGCGCAGGAAAGAACCGCGATGGCCACCTGCTTCAAAGCCTGACGCTGCGATCGCGTCGACGCCTGCCTGCTCAACCAGAATTGCTTCTTCAGGTGTTGTCGCCGCTCCGATCGTCACGATTCCCTGCATACGACATTCGTCGAGGATCTCTTTCGGCGGAATTCCATAGATGAAACTGAAGACGGGTACTTTCGCGTCGAGGACGATGCGAACCTGGTCTTCAAATTTGATCGGAACGTAGGGCTGATATTTGGGGAGTGCGCCGCCCAGGGACTGGATGTGTTCTGCGAGCGGCGCCAGGCTGCGCGAAAATGCTTCGCTGTCGGAAGTGTGCGCGCCTTCGTCTTCCATTGAGACCCATAAATTGATCGCGAATGGTTTTGAGGTCAGCGCGCAAATCTCTGCGATTACATCTTTGATGGCTGAAGGACTGAGACCGTGTGCTCCGAAAGAGCCGAGGGCGCCAAAGTTCGAGACGGTGGCCGTCAATCGCTGCGTCGACAGACCACCGAGCGGGCCTTGAATGATTGGATACTCGATTCCTATGCGAGAAGAAATGCGAGTTTTGTTCCACAACGACGATGAGTCGATGGACCGTTCTTCCATAAGCACCACTCCAAAAAGGCGGCAGACAACAACCTTAGAGCTTATCTGCCTTAATCAGTTTGCAACTTCGAAGATGACCTCGAGTTCGACGGGTACGCCGACGGGAAGGCTGGCAACTCCGATGACCAGACGAGTCGATATCTTCTCGGTGCCGAAGACATCTCGAAAAAGGTCTGATGCGCCGTCGGCGACTTTGGGCTGGTCGAAGAAGTCACCTGAAGTAGCCATGAATATTCCGAGCCGGACGACGCGAGTCACTTTGTCAAGCGATCCCAAATGTTCTCTGGCTGCAGCGATGGCGTTCAAGGCCGTAGTATAGGCAGCATCCCGTCCAGCCTCAGTGTCGAATTCTTTTCCAAGCCGGCCAACATACTTCGGCTTGTGATCGACTATGGGGAGCATTCCGCTCAAGAAGAGCAGGTTGCCGGTCCGGACAGTTTCGACGTAGTTGCCTAGCGGCGTGGGAGGTGCAGGGAGCTGAATGCCGAGGTTCTGCAGCCGGAGCTCCGCACTATCCGGCTGCAAATCTTTTGAGCTTACCATCTGCCGTTATGCGCACCACCGTCCACGTGCAGCACCTCCCCGGTGACGTGACGAGCTTCCGTCAGATAAACCACGGCATCGGCGATGTCTTTCGAATCCGAGATGGTGCCCATGGGTGAGAGGGTCTTCAGGAAGTCCTTTGGATTGTCGTTGTGAAGTGGCGTATCGACAACCATGGGCGCAACCGCGTTGAAGCGAATGTTCCTCTTTGCGTATTCAGTAGCCAGACTGCGAATAATTGCTTCAAGTCCACCCTTCGTAATCATGGGAACCGAGGCGGGCAGGTCAGGATTGGGGTTCTTGACCAACGATGCGGTGATGCTTGTTACGCTACCACCGGTACCCTGTGACAAGATCTGCTTGACTGCGAGTTGAGTGATGAAGAGGAATCCTTCGAGATTGGTGGAGACGTAGCTGCGGAACTCGTCGACCGTGAAGTCGGTAAAGGACTTCGCGGCGAAGATGCCGGCATTGTTGATGACGTGGTCGATCGACCCGAACTTGTCGACCGCAGTCTTCGCGACCTTCTCAGCCGTTGCCTGCTGACCAATGTCTCCGTCGACGAGCGCGAGGTTGGGCGACGGTGCGAAGCCGGCCTTGGAGACATTGCGCGAGGTTGCGACGACGTTATAGCCGCGATCCAGGAACTCCTGAACAACGGCTGCTCCGATGCCTTGCGAGGCGCCGGTGACGATGACTGTCTTTTTGCTTGCCATACTTAACTCCTGTAGTTTCCCGCAGAGCACTCAGTGGTTTCTGCCATGTGTGCATCTGAAACTATGTAACCACTAAATATTTATTTGACAGGTTACGCACAAGGAGATTCCTGTAACACGTGTAAGGATTCGTAAAAAGTTACAGGTTGCCAGATTACTCCAAAAGCGAGTGTCCCGGCGCAGGCCGAGGAAATTCTCAGTGCCTATCAAATCTGCGGATACTTTGCTGGACTTCCTTATGTAACTAGACAAAATAGCTATCAATGGTTACAATGAGAAATTAGATTGCCATGGCGTAGGTGGATTCCCTTCCATTGGTTATCACGAAAGGTGACACAATGCACTCCGGGCCCACTGACGCGGCCAACGGGCCGCACAAGCTTGACTTCATCGGCGATCATCTCGCGATCAATTTCATCAACACATTCAGAATTGAACAGGGCGAGCCCTTCGACGTATTCCAAACGGACGAAGATGTAAGGGATTGGATGGTTCGTCTTGATGTGCCTGTCCATTTGGGAATGGAAAGCTGGCCACGTGGGACCCTTCTGCGCAAGGCGCGGCAATTGAGAGAGATTGCATTGAAGGCAGTCCAGGCCAAAAAAGCGGAAAAGCGCCCTTCGCTCGACGCGCTGAACTCATTTCTTGAGTACTCGACGAGCTACCCTCAGGTGGTTACGCTGCCACGCGGCAAAATTGAGGTCAAGAAAAATTACAGCGGTCGGGGCGCTGAAGGATTTCTCGCTCCGATTGCCGAGTCTGTCGCTGATCTTCTGGCGAATGGTGATTTCGAGCTTGTTCGATCCTGTGAGGGCGAGGAATGCGTTTTGTGGTTCTATGACCGGACCAAGGCGCATCGTAGGAGATGGTGCAGCTCGACTGTTTGTGGAAACAGAGCAAAGGTTGCGGCATTTCGGGCACGCTCGCACGCCCACGCGAAATAATTTTGAGCGCGTGGTGCACATGTTACATGCAGATTACAGTTTGAGAAGTATCTGCGCGTGAAGAGTTCGAGACGTGAGTTAAAAACAACGCTGCGCACATGTGCGTCATCAAACCTGCCAGGAGGTTTGATGAACTGCATTCGGAAGGCTTTTGCTCTCTCCATGCTCGCTGTAATCCTCGTTCCCGGAGGAGTTGCATTCACCGAAGATCACCACGATGACCACCATGACGACCACCACGACAATCACGCTTATGTCCACCATGAGGAATGGCGAAAAGGCTATCACCTGCACCATGAAGATTGGGACCGCGGTGAACGAATTGACTACCGTCACTATCATCTCCACTCGCCTCCACGCGGCTACGAGTGGCGCGAAGTGGACGGAAATTATGTCTTAGCTGCGGTTGCAACCGGGGTTATCTCGTCGGTCATCATTGCGTCGGCAGTTCACTAATTATTGCGTTAGTAGTTCGTAAGGAATCACGCCGGGGCAGAGCGCTCCGGCGTTTCCACTTGTATGAAGGGTAGTTTCGCGAGCGCTGTTACTTCTGCGTCACGGCGATTGTCTGCGCAGTCAGATTCCAGCCGCGGAGGCTGAGTTGAGGTTCGGAACCATCAGCCACGGAGGCCGGATATTCAATGTCGATGTCACGTGTCTCACCCGGAAGGAGCGAAACATAGTTATCGCTCAGATATGCAGGTAGAATCCGTTTGCCATCCACAGCATTCATGAGTGTCAATTTATTCTCAAGGGCGACACTGCTGCCAGTGTTTCTGAGCTGGACGTGAATCTGAGTGTTTCCGCTGTCTTCGGTGGAAACAGCGGTAGCAACTATCGTAGCCGCAGGGAGTGTGTTCAGATCCCGATATGCAGCACTGTTCGCAGCAAGCCAATAGAAGTTGCGCGACAGGATTTCACCGCTGGATGATTTTAATTCCATCTTCACAAATACAACGCCGTTCGCGAAGAGCGGCGCGAGATCAAGATGAAAGGCATTGGCAACGCTATCCGGAGATGAGCTTTTCTGTTCTTCGTGATGCAGCAGCAGCTTGTTGTCGAGTGCATAGACGTCCGCTGTGATGGTTGCATTTGAGAGGGCAGTGTTTGTCGTATTCACCAGTTGGACATCGTGACTGGCCAGATCAAGTTGAATGTGCAGAGGCTCACATGCCTTCATGACTCCGTAGAAAGACGCTTGCGTATCGTAGTCGGAGCTGAGGATCTGCCACATGGTGCTTGGCCACGCGGGTTGCGTCATCCACAGCAGGCGGCCGCTGTTCGGCGACCACAGATGTGCGTTCATGCCTTCAAAGATGGCCCGATGATTCACATAATTCAGCATCTGAGCTTTGCGTTCGAAGTCTTCGAGACTGACGGGAGCGCCGAACTCACTTTGAACTTCAGCCATGAATGAGCCGGTCGCGCCGTTTCCGCTGTGATGCCAGTCGTGATATGCCCAGACGTCGTCGATGGGCCATTGATCTTCTTTGGGTACCCATGCGCGGAATGACTCAAGCGTCGACATGGAAGGCGTGCCTGTTTCCACGGAGAAGCCGTGATTCAAGCGCGTGTAGTACAGCTTTGGATCCTGATAGCTGTATGGTCCGCTATTCTGCAGATTGACCTGATTCGAACTCGGGAAGTAGTAGCGTGTGCCGTCGAGTTTTGTTGTCAGGTCAACGAGACCCTCGTTGACGATGGGCTGCGGTACGCCTTCGTTGCGCCCGCACCACAGCAGGATCGAAGGATGATTGCGGTAGCGCAGAATGACGTCGCGCGCGTTCTTCAACAGAAGCTGCGGATCTTCTGCTTCTACGTTGTAGTTTTGTGTCGATTCCCAGAAATCGTTCCAGACGAGCATGCCGTACTCGTCCGCAAGATCGTAGAAGACGTCTTCTGTGCTTTGGCCTACCCAGTTACGAATGATGTCGAGATGCGCGTCGCGGTGCAGACGGAAATACGGCTCCAGCCGCTCGCGTGATACGCGCTTGCGCGCATCGTCCATGCCCCAGTTCCCGCCGCGGCATACGATGCGAACGCCATTCACCTTTACGACGAGATAGGGTGTGCTTCCTACGCCATCGACTTTCGGATCGTCGATGATGCGGATGGCGGAAGACTTCTCCGCGCCGGGACCGAGCGATGCAACCCATGAGTGCCAATTCTCGCGCCATGCTGCTGGCATGTTTGGCGGTGGCGGATCGGCTGCGGGAATTT
>Ga0081540_1002592_pt1 | contig 14685 bp, 13 predicted proteins | sample TabmetS2T1R1_FD_71024 | JGI IMG/M metagenome (GOLD analysis project Ga0081540, IMG submission 71024) | Tabebuia heterophylla rhizosphere microbial communities from the University of Puerto Rico - S2T1R1 | ecosystem: Host-associated > Plants > Roots > Rhizosphere ... | reverse complement strand
CGCTGCGCGGCAGCTCCGGTAGCGGAATGGCAGTGGGATCGATGGCGAGGAAATGCTCGGCCGCGACCGTCAACCGATGATCGAGAATGGAAGTGCCTGACGTCGCGCCTTCCAGGTTGAAGAAGCTGTGGTTGGTGAGGTTGACGATGGTCGGGCGGTCCGTCCGTGCTTCCATCATCAGCGACAGCTCGGCCGGGCCGGTGACGCGATAGGTCAGGCGCACCTCGAGCTTGCCGGGATAGTTTTCCTCGCCGTGCGGGCTCGTGTAAGTGAGCGTCACTGCGGGCTCGGCGCCCTCGTCGATATCGGCAATGTCCCAGAGCTTGCGATCAAAACCGTCGAGCCCGCCGTGCAGGGCATTCGGACCGTTGTTGACGGGGAGCTGGACGGTCTCGCCATCGAGCGAAAACTGTCCCTTGGCGATGCGGTTGGCGTAGCGGCCGACGGTGGCGCCGAGAAACTTCCGCTCGGCGAGATAGCCGGCGAAGGCATCATGGCCGAGCACGACGTCGTCATACCCGCCCTTGGCGTCCGGCGCGACCAGCGCCTGGATCACGGCGCCATGGGTGATGATACGGGCTTCGAAACCACCCTCGCCGCGCAGCACGATACGCTCGACCCTGCGGCCGTCAGGCAGCGTTCCGAAGACGTCTCTTGTTGCTTTTGAGCCAGCCATGTTCAGTCCACAAAAGGTTCGACCAGGGTGCGCTTGCCGAGCAGGAAAGCATCAGCGACGAGACGCAGCGGCGTCAGGTCGACGTCGCTCATCCCGGCCGCGGTGAGCACGACAAAACGCCGGTACAGCTCGCGATATTCCTCATCGGGCGCCTCGGCAGCAACCTTGCCGTCGACCGCCATGATCCTGCCGCCGCGGGACAGCGTCATTTGCCCCTCGTCGGTGTCGACGAGGATATCCCAGCTCTGCGGCCCGGTCTGGCGGAAATCGAACTCGGCGGTGATCGGCAGGCCGACGATATCTGTCAGCGTCAGGTTGGCGGAGATCGGCGCCTGGCGATTGGCTGGAAATGCGAGCTCGGCCGCAGTGACGAAGACGGGCTGCGGCAGGATCCGGGTCAGGATCGAGAGCGCGTTGATGCCGGGATCGAACACGCCAAGCCCGCCCGGCTCCCAGATCCAGGTCTGTCCGGGATGCCAGACGCGGACGTCTTCTTTCCAGTTAATGTGTACGGATTTGATCCGGCGCGCGGCCAGCCATTGGCGCGCTGGCTCGACCGCCGGCGCGTAGCGCGAATGCCAGGTCGCAAACAGCGTTCGCTTTGCCTCTGCCGCCATCGCGATGAGCGGATCGAGTTCGGCAACGCCGGTGCCGGGCGGCTTCTCCAGCATCACATGCTTGCCGGCCGCGAGCGCCGCGGCGGCCTGGGCGCGCCGCACCTGCGGCGGCGTGCAGAGCGAGACCGCATCGATCGGCGGGCCCTGCTTCAGCAGTTCCTCGACGGTCGCGAAATGCGGTAGCCCCGGCAGCGAGGCATTGCGGCTGGCGACGGCCGCGAGCGTCGCGCCTGGTACGGCTGCGATTGCACCGACATGCTGGTCGCGCGCGATCTTGCCGAAGCCGACAATGGCGATGCGAAGTTCGCTCACGCTTATTCTCCAGTATCTACCGACGGTAGCGGGTTCACCGGGGCGGTCTCGATCACCGTACCCTCGTGGCGGCGCATGCCGTTGTGAATGACGTAAATCATCGCCTCCGATGCTGCTTCCGCATCGCCCGCGGCGATCGCATCGACGATCGTCTGATGCCAGAGCAGCACGGTGTCGCGGTCCTCCGGCTCGACCGGAGCGCTGAGCAGGAACGAGGCACGTAGCGCCGCCTCGATCACATGCCCGATCGAGCGCATGAACAGGTTGCCGGACGCACGCGCCACGGCGACATGAAGCGCGAGGTCGGCGTCGGCGAAGCCGACGGAGTCGGAAGCCTCGTGCCGCATGCGTTCCATGCTGCGGCGAAGCGCGGCGATGTCCTCTTCAGATCGCTGGGCGGCTGCGAGCACGGCGGCGCGCGGCTCGACCGCGAGACGGATCTCGGCGAGGTCGTTGAGGAAGCGCTTGTCGATGCCGGCGTCGAGGTGCCAGGCCAGCACGTCGGCGTCGAACATGTTCCAGGCGGCGCGCTCGCGCACGACGGTGCCGACCCGCGCCTTGGTGCTGAGCAGTCCCTTGGCGACCAAGGTCTTCACACTCTCGCGCAGCACCGGCCGCGACACGCCGAACATCGCGATCATCTCGGCATCGCCGGGAAGACGCGTGCCCTCCGCGTAGCGCCCGGCGATGATGTCGACGCCGATCGAGCGGGCCACTTCCGCGTGGTTGGAATGGGCTCGTTTGGTTGGAATGACCACGATGCGCGCGGTCATGGGGCGCCTCTCTCCCGGATATTGGCGAGCGCCGATTTTGGTAACATGGCACCCACAGATGCCCCATTCGGGGCGATTAGGGGCACTAGATCACGGAAGAGAGGCGCTGACTAGTCATATTATCTGACTATTCATTCGAAAGCGCGAGCAACGTTGTTGGAGAGTCTTACGACATCTTCAGCGCGATTTTGTTCCAGCGATGCAACGCTGAGATGAAAGGAAATTTGTGGGGTGGTTTGCGTGCGCAGCAATGCGTCAGGCCCGGGCATCCACGTACTTCGTGCCGCAAGCAAGACGTGGATGGGCGGGCCTTCGCCGCGCCGAAGCGGCTTCGGCCGCGCAGGCAGGACAAGCCCGGCCATGACGAAGCCGCAAGCAGACGCAAGGAGAAGAGCTAGATCAGCTTCCGCTGCGCCAGGTTCTTCATCAGCGCGCCGATGCCGAACGTCCAGGGCTCGCACTCATCGCTGGTGCGCATGCGGTTGACGAGCTTGCCGAGCTGGGGCGCGGCGATGGTGACGATGTCGTCTCGCTTGTGGGTGAACCCCTGCCCCGGCGCGTCGCGATCCTTCACGGGTGCGAACATCGTGCCGAGGAAGAGAACGAAGCCGTCAGGATATTGATGGATCTTGCCGATGGTCTGCGCGACGAGGTCGGTCGGATCGCGGCTGATCTTGCTGATCGAGGAATGGCCGTCGAGGACGAAGCCGTCCGCACCCGTCACGTTCAGGCTGATGTCGAGCTTGCGCGCGTCGTCGAGCGTGAAACTGTCGTCGAACAGGCGCAGCAGCGGGCCGATCGAGCATGAGGCGTTGTTGTCCTTGGCCTTCGACAGCAGCAGCGCCGAGCGACCTTCGAAGTCGCGCAGGTTCACGTCGTTGCCGAGCGCGCCGCCGACGATCTTGCCGCGGCTGGAGACGAACAGCACCAGCTCCGGCTCGGGGTTGTTCCAGGTCGATTTCGGATGCAGCCCGGCATCCATGCCGGTACCGACCGAGGACAGGGTCGGAGCCTTGGTGAAGACCTCGGCGTCGGGGCCGATGCCGACTTCGAGATACTGGCTCCAGGCGTTCTGATCGATCAGCACCTGCTTCAGATGCATCGCCTGGTCCGAGCCCGGCTTGAGCTTCGACAGATCATCGCCGATCAGCCGCGTCACCTCTTTGCGGATCGCTTCGGCCGACGCGGGATTGCCTTTGGCGCGCTCCTCGATCACGCGCTCCAGCATCGAGATCGCGAAGGTGACGCCGGCGGCCTTCAGTGTCTGGAGATCGACCGGCGCGAGCAGCCATGGTTTTTTGGGATCGCGACCATCGGGCGCGGTGTTGGCCACGATCGCATCGAGATCGCCGATGCGCTCGCCCTGGACGGCAGCGAGCGCCTTGGCCGGGCTGTCCTCCTCGCAGAGCGCGCTGATGGTTGGAAACTTTGCGGTGACGTCGAACACGCCATCGCCGCGCACGGCGACCACGGCGGGGCCATTCACCTGCGGCAGCCAGACGCGGCCGGCCAGCGTGCCCTGCGTGCCGTCCTCGGGCAGAAGGTCTTTTACAGTCAATGTCATCATGGCCGGCGTCCTCGCTGCTTCTAAGGATCAGCCACTCTCGCAAGCGGCCGATCCCATTAGCGAAGACCAATAAACGTCTGGCAGGCGAAGTCCAGAGCGGCCGCAAAGGGCCGCTATGCGCCTGCGCGCGCCTTGCGGGCCGCAATCTGCTGCAGCGCCCAGCGTGCATTCTTGCGGACATCAGGATCGGCGTCGTCGGCGATGACGGCCAAAAATGCTTCGCCGTCGGGATGGGCGATCTCGCCGAGGGCAGCAGCTGCCTCTTTGCGCAAATTGGCCTGGTCGTGATTGATGCAATGGCCGATCGGGCGCACCGCGCGCTCGATCTTCATCTTGCCGAGGCTGCGGATCGCCTTCAGCCGCACCTGCCAGAATTCGTCGGCGAGCGCGCCGACGAGCTGGTCGGCGGCCAGCGAGCCGTTGACGTTGAGACCGAGCGTCTCCGCCGCCATCTCGCGGACCATCCAGTCGGTGTCCTTCAGTGCGCGCGTGACCGTCTCGGCCGCGGGCTTCATCTGCGAGAACGCCAGCGCGCTCACGGCGGCGCGGCGCACATGGGCATCGGAATCGTTGATCAGCGCGGTCAGCGCGGGGATGGATTCCTCGAGCTTGAGGAAGCCGATGACGCCGATCGCCTGCACGCGCACGGCGGCATCGGAATCCTGGAGCGCTTCCAGCGCCGGCTTCAACGTGTCCTTGCGGCGCAGCTCCTTCAGCGCACGCAATGCGCCCATGCGAACAAAGGCGTGGGCATGCCTGACCAGCGGCAGGATGACGTCGGCACAGGCGGGATCCTTGAACTCGGCCATGCTGTCGGCCGCGGCCGCCGCGACGATCCTTTCGGGATCGACCAGCAGCTTCACCAGCGCGCTCGCCGCCTCCGGCCCGTCGAACTCGCCGAGCGCCATCGCGACCTGCTGGCGCACGCCGGCATCGGGATCGGCGACCATGTTGGCAAGATGGCCGACGGCCGCGGGGTCGCCGGAATGGCCGAGCGCGATGATCGCGACGCGCCGCTCGGCGGGATCGGCGGCCTGGAGCCGCTCGTCGGCGTCTTCGAGATCGTCGTAGGATTCGAACGGGCTCGACATGATCACCTCAACAGATAGGGAATGTTGACGGTGACCGCGCCGGTCGGGCAATCGGCCTCGCAGGGCATGCAGTACCAGCACTCGTCATAGGCCATGTAGGCCTTGCCCGTCATGTCGCTGATGCGGAGCACGTCGAGCGGGCAGACGTCGACGCAGACGGTGCAGCCCTTGTCGGCGATGCATTTGGCATCGTCGACGACCACGGGAACCGAAGTCTGATAGGACGCGAGAGGCATTTGATGTCTCCTGTTGCTATGGCGCGGTGGGTCAGGCGGTGGCGCGGATGCGCTGCTTGTCGTAGAGGTCCTTCTCGTCGTCCGCGATCGGCACGACGTAGGGCTCGACGGCACGTTTCTCGCTGGTCATCCTGCCGTTCTGCTTGGACAGCAGGGTGTGGCAGAACCAGTTCTCGTTGTCCTTCTCCGGGAAATCAGTGCGCCAGTGATAGAGGCCCCAGCGGCTCTCCTCGCGGTAGAGCGAGGCGTGCACCGCCATGTCGGCGCAGTCCATGATCGACTGCACTTCGAGCGCGCGGAGCAGCTCATGCGCGTTGCGCGCGATCATGCGCTCCTGCATGTCTTCCCGCGCCTCGGCGAGACGGCGCATGCCGAGCTGGTATTTGCGCGTGACCTTCGGCGGCTGGAGATAGTCGTTGACGAGGCGACGGGTCTTGTACTCGACCTGGTTCGGCGGAATGCCGTCCTCGCGTTTCGTCGGCGCCATCACGCGATCGCGCTCCATCGCGACATCGGCAGCGTCGAACTCGGCAAAGTCGTGGTTGTCGGCGAATTCCATGGCATCGATGCCGGCAACCGAGCCGTTGGTGAAGGCGCCGAGCATGTAGTTGTGCGGCACGCTCGCCATGTCGCCGGCGGCGTAGAGGCCCGGCACCGTGGTGCGGGCATTGTCGTCGACGAACACGCCGGAGGCGCTGTGGCCGGAGCAGAAGCCGATCTCGGAGATGTGCATCTCGATCGAGTCGTTGCGGTAGTCGACGCCACGTCCCTGCTGGAACAGGCCGCGCGTCGGACGCTCGACCTTGTGCAGCGTGGATTCGATCTCCGAGATGGTGTCGGGATGGAGATGCTTGAGCTGGAGGAACACCGGGCCCTTGCCGGAGAGAAGCTCGTTGTAGAACTCCAGCATCATCTGGCCGGACCAGTAGTCGCATTCGATGAAGCGCGAGCCTTCGTTGTTCGCCGTGAAGGCGCCGAAGGGACCGGCGACATAGGCACAGGCCGGGCCGTTATAATCCTTGATCAGCGGATTGATCTGGTAGCATTCGAGGTTCGCGAGTGCGGCGCCGGCGTGATAGGCCATCGCATAGCCGTCCCCCGAATTGGCGGCGTTCTCGTAGGTGCCGAACATGTAGCCGGAGGTCGGCAGGCCCAGACGGCCGGCGGCGCCCATGCAGAGGATCACGGCCTTGGCCTTGATCACCAGGATCTCGGCGGTGCGGGTGTTGACGCTGATCGCGCCGGCGATACGGCCGTTGGACGATTTCAGCAGCCTTGTTGCCATATAGCGGTTGGAGATCAGGATGCGGGCGCGGCGGAGCTGGCGATAGAGCGCCTTCTTCACGGTCTCGCCGTTCGGCATCGGCAGCACGTAGGTGCCGATGTGATGCACCTTCTTCACGGCATAGTCGCCGTTCTCGTTCTTCAGGAAGCGGATGCCGAAGCTGTCCAGCTCCTCGATGATCTCAAAGCAGTTCTGGGCGTATTTATAGACCGCCTTCTGGTCGACGATGCCGTCATTGGCGATGGTGATTTCCTTGGTGTACTGCTCCGGCGTCGCATAGCCGGGGATGACGGCGTTGTTTAGCCCGTCCATGCCCATCGAGATCGCGCCGGAGCGCTTGACGTTGGCCTTCTCGAGCAGGACGACATTGGCCTTCGGGTTCTTCAGCTTCGCCTTCAGCGCCGCCATCGGGCCGGCCGTACCGCCGCCGATCACCAGCACATCGCAGGAAACCTCCGAAAGTCCGTCGACGATCTGATCTAGTGCCATCGCTTGCTCCTGGTTCGCCGGTCCCCGGCACCTTTGCGTCAGATTTGTTCAGGCCGCTTTCCGGCGATAGCAATTAGTTGTCGCCGGAACGCGATTTGCGCCTCAGCGCTCGACGAAGGCCTTTTCGATGACGAAGTGGCCGGGCTGGCTGTGGTTGCCCTCGACGAAGCCGCGCGCGGTGAACATCGCGGGAAGCTCCTCGAGCATCGCCGGGCTGCCGCAGAGCATGATGCGGTCGGTCTCGATATCGAGGCCGGGTCGCCCGATGTCGTCGAACAGCTGGTTGGAGGCGATTAGGTCAGTGATGCGGCCGCGGTTCCTGAAGGGTTCGCGGGTCACCGTGGGGTAATAGACGAGCTTGTCGCGGATCAGCGGCCCGAAGAATTCATGATTGCGCAGGCCGTCGACGAGGTGCTCACCGTAGGCAAGTTCCGAGACCTGGCGGCAGCCATGTGCGAGCACGATGGTCTCGTAGTTCTCGTAGACATCAGGATCCTTGATCAGGCTGGCGAAGGGCGCAAGGCCCGTGCCGGTCGAGAGCAGCAGCAGGCGCTTGCCCGGAATAAGGTTGCCGGTGATCAGCGTGCCCGTCGCCTTGCGGCCGACCAGGATGATGTCGCCTTCCCTGATCTTCTGGAGCCGCGAGGTCAGCGGGCCGTCCTGCACCTTGATCGAGAAGAATTCGAGCGCCTCCTCGTGATTGGCGCTGGCCATGCTGTAGGCCCGCATCAACGGCTTGCCCTCGACCTCGAGGCCGATCATGGCGAACTGGCCGTTCTGGAAGCGGAACCCAGGATCGCGCGTCGCAGTGAAGCTGAACAAGGACTCGGTCCAGTGGCGAACCGACAAGACCGTTTCCTTCTGAAATGCACTCATCCGTCGTCTCCATGCCTGCGGTTCGCGCACGGTCTCGGAGACAGAGGAATCGGGCAACGCGGAAGTGAAAATCCCGGTCGATTAGTTTCACATTTCGCGGGCGATGATCGAACAGCAGGCAGCGGCCCCGCCGCCGCTGGCAATTAGTTGCTATTCGCACGCTCCCGCGCCGGCATAAAAAGGAGGTGGAGGTTCGTCATGACCATGACCCTGGTGGCACCGACCGTGGCCGACTGTGAAGCAAGCGCCGATCTCGCGACACTCCTCGTCCGCACCACGCAGGACGATGCGTTCAGCGTGCCCGCCGAAAAGCTCCGCCTTTCCTGCAAATGCGCCCACTGCACCCGCGCCCGCTTCGACGGCCGCTTCCCTGAACGCTTTCCGGGCATTGCCATCACCGAGATCGGCGATCTCGGCTATGGGCTGAACATCTCGTTTTCGGACGGGCACAATCGCGGGATTTATCCGAAGCCGTACCTGCTGAGCCTGGCGGGGCGCTAGGCTCGATCTCCCTGCACACACCGCTGTCATTCCCCGCGAAAGCGGGGAATCCAGTACGCCGCGGTCCCTCCGTATCCCATTGCCGTCTCTGGAATACTGGGTCGCCCGGTCAAGCTGGGCGACGACAGCGGAGTAAAGCTGGCATGGACATTGCTCCTCTTTAGAACGATTTCAACGTTCCGGAGGCGGATGATGTTGCAGGCGGCGAATGCGGTTCGCGGGGCTATTCCCCTGGCAGTCCGGCCTGCGGGCAGTTCCTCGCTGCTGCTCACCGAAAACCAGCAATGGATCGGCGGCCCGCCTCCGCTGATGGACAAGCTCACCCCGCGCGAGCGGGAGCTGGTGCTGAAGCAGGGCCGGCGAAAGGTGCTCAACCGCGGCCAGACGCTGTTCAGCCAAGGCGGCAAGCATGACGGCATCTGGCTGATCGAAAGCGGTCGCATCCGCGTGTTCTACACCTCGCCGCTCGGCCGCGAGATCACGCTGGCCTACTGGCATGTCGGCAATTTCGTCGGCGGGCCCGAAGTGTTCGAAGGCACCGTGCATCAATGGTCCGGCGTCGCATCCAGCAATTGCAGCGTCGTGCACCTGCCCGGAAAGGAACTGCGCATCCTCGCCGCGGAGATCCCGAACCTCGCGATCGGCCTGATCGAGGGCCTCACCTTCAAGGGCAAATGCTATTCGGCGCTGGCGCAGATGCTGGGAACGCGCTCGATCACGCAGCGCCTCGCGCATCTGCTGCTGCATCTCGTCGAGCTCTACGGCGTCGAGGACGCCGACGGCAGGGTGATCGCGGCTGCCTTCACCCATGCCGATATCGCCCACATGGTCGGTGCAACCAGACAATGGGTCACGATCAGCCTGAAGCGGATGCAAGAGAAGGGAATCGTGCTGACCAAGCGGTCGCAGATCGTGGTCTGCCGCACCGACGTGCTGGAGGAGATGCGAGGTCACGCCTCTGACTAAGGTAATCTGCGCCGTCCCCCGGTGCACAGGCAAGCGGCTTTATCGTGCAGGACTGCTCAAGGAGTATGCAATCAACTTTTCCCGGCAACTAATCGACTGCGGTCATCATTCCGGATTTGCCCTGCCTGAGCCCTCACCCAATCATGGCAATCACAGCACATCCAACCGAATGAGGACGAGAATGGTCCGCCATCTTCCCATGCTCTCGATCGCGATGTCGGTGACGTCGCTGGCGCTTCTGATCGCGCAGCCGGCTTCGGCGGAAGCAATCACCCTCGGCATCGGAACGCAGGACACCACAACCAACACGGTGACCGCCGGCGTCGTGATCCGCCAGCTCCATCTCCTCGAAAAGTACCTGCCCAAGGACGGCAAATACGCCAACATCAAGTTCGAGCTGGAGTGGCAGAATTTTACGTCCGGCCCGCCCGTCACCAATGCGATGATGGCGAACAAGCTCCAGATCGGCATGATGGGCGACTATCCGCTGATCGTGAACGGCTTCACTTTCGACAGCAATCCGGAGAGCAAGAGCCGGCTGATCGGTATCGCCGCCTATAGCCTGTCCGGCTCCGGCAACGGCATCGTCGTTCACAAGGACTCGCCCTATTACGATCTCGCCGATCTCAAGGGCAAGCTCGTCAGCGTGCCGTTCGGCTCCGCCGCGCATGGCATGGTGCTGAAGGCGATGCAGGATCGCGGCTACGCGGCCGACTTCTTCCAGCTCGTCAGCCAGAGTCCGGAAGTGGGTTCGACCAATCTCCAGGAGAAGAAGATCGACGCGCATGCCGACTTCGTCCCCTTCGCCGAGCTGCTGCCGTTCCGCGGCTTCGCGCGCAAGATCTTTGACGGCGTCGAGACGAACTTGCCGACCTTCCACGGCATTGTCGTCCGCACAGATTTCGCCGAAAAATATCCGGAGGTCGTCGTCGCCTACTTCAAGGCGCTGATCGCCGCCAATCAGTGGCTGCGCGACGATCCCAAGCTTGCCGCCGAGAAGATCCAGGAATGGACCGGCATCAACAAGGAGGTCGTCTACATCTTCCTGGGGCCGAGCGGCAACATGACCACCGATCCGACCGTCAAGCCGGCGCTGATCGATGCGGCCGCGACCGACGTCAAGGTGCTCCAGAGCCTCGGCCGCATGAAGGAGTTCGATCCGAAGAAATGGGTCGACGACAGCTACATCCGCAAGGCCTATGCCGAGATGAAGCTCGACTATGACGCGCAGCTTGCGAGCACGAAGAACTACGAGATCTCCGGCGAGGATTCCTTCTGCAAGAAACCGATCGCCGATCCGCGCAAGGCCGGCGAGGTCTGGATCGATGAGGCCGGCATCATGCCCTTCTCTTCGGCCAGCTGCACGCTGGGGGCCTATGCCGAGTTCAAGGCCAAGGGCAAGAAGATCAACGTCGCCTACGTCTTCGACACCACGCGCGGCATCAAGCTGTTCGCCGACCAGGCCTTCTTCGCGGTCGGCAATGGCGAGGTCGCCCCGTTCCTGCTGAAGAAGGACGCGGAGGCCTACGCCGCCAAGATCAGCGGCAAGGTGCTCGGCTTCGACGACGCGGTGAAGGCGGCAGTCGGCGGAGGCAAGACGTGAGCAGCCCCGCCCTCGTCAGACATCCCGAGGACAGCATGCCGGCAACAGCCCTTGCAGAGGCGGGCCCCGCGCCCGCCGTCACCCCACCCGCGACACCGCCCTCCTTCGGCACGCTGGCGCTGCGCTGGTATCGCCTGAACCAGGGCCGACTGCGCGCGACCGCGATCGGCGTGGTCTCGTTGCTCGCCTTCCTGCTGGTCTGGCACCTGCTCACGACCTATCGCGTCGTGTTCTTCGTGCGCTTCACCAACGTGCCCTCGCCGCTCGCAGTCTATGCGAGCTTCACCAAGGCGATCCACGATCCCAAATTCCTGATGCACGTCGTGCTGAGCTGCCGGCGCATCTTCATCGGCTTCTCGCTCGCGGCCGTCGTCGGGGTCCCGCTCGGCCTGATCATGGGGCGCTTCAAGCTGGTGCACGAGATCATCTTCCCGGTCGCCGAAGTGCTGCGGCCGATCCCGGCGATCGCCTGGGTGCCAATGGCGATCATGCTGTGGCCGACCAACGAGCAGAGCATCGTCTTCATCACCTTCCTCGGCTCGTTCTTCCCGATCCTGGTCAACACGCTGCACGGCATGTCGCTGGTCGATCCGGTGCTGGTGCGCGCGGCGCAATGTCTCGGCGCGCGCGAGCGCTCGATCTTCCGCGAGGTGTATTTTCCGGCCTCGCTGCCGCACATCTTCACCGGCCTCACTGTCGGCATGGGCGTCGCCTGGGTGTCGCTGATCGCGGCCGAGATGATCTCGGGGCAGTACGGCATCGGCTACTTCACCTGGGAGGCCTATTCGCTGGTCCAGTACGCCGACATCGCGCTCGGCATGATCGCGATCGGCGTGCTCGGGCTCGGATCGAGCCTGCTGATCAGGGGCGCCGGACAATTGGTGATGCCGTGGAGGTCGACATGAGCGAGACGCTGGCCAACCCGCCGAAAGGCCATATCGAGGTCAAGAACTTCTCGCTGAGCTATGACAGCATCGAAGGACCGGTCCAGGCGGTCACGGACACGCGAATCCACGTCGCGCCCGGCGAGTTCGTCTCGATCGTCGGTCCCTCCGGCTGCGGAAAGTCCACGCTGCTCAATGCGGTCGCCGGCTTCCTCAAGCCGACCACGGGCATCGTCACGGTCGATGGTGAGCGCGTGAACGGCCCCAGCGCCGAGCGCGGCATGGTGTTCCAGCAATATTCGCTGTTTCCCTGGAAGACGGTGCGGGAGAACGTCGAGTTCGGGCTGAAGATGCGCGGCATGCCGCGCTCGCAGCGCGAGCGGGCGGCACGCACGCTGCTGGGGCTCGCAGGGCTGGAGGCCTTCGAGAAGCATTATCCGGAGAAGCTCTCCGGCGGCATGAAGCAGCGCGTCGGCATCGTCCGCGCGCTCGCGACGGGACCGAAGGTGCTGCTGCTCGACGAGCCGTTCGGCGCGCTCGACGCGCAGACGCGCGTCATCATGCAGCAGATCCTCACCAACATGTGGCAGCGGCTGAAGATCTCGGTGCTGTTCGTCACCCACGACATCGACGAGGCGATCTTCCTCTCCGACCGCGTCTACTGCATGACGGCACGTCCGGGCTCGATCAAGGCGGAAATCCCGATCCCGCTGGAGCGGCCGCGGCAGCAATCGATGATGATGTCGTCGGAATTCCTGGCGCTGCGCCGCGGACTGATGTCGCTGATCCGCGAGGAAAGCCTCAAAGCGATGGGCGGCGAGATCAGCGACATGGGGATGCAGGGGCTCAACATCGAGCTGCACGGCCATTCGCTGGCGGATGTGATCTAGCTCACCTCGCCCCACTTGCGGGGAGAGGTCGATCGCGAAGCGACCGGCTAGGAGGACTCTCCGCGAGTCCAATTGTCACCGTCTTCGTGGATACTCCCCCTCACCCCCCCCTCTCCCCGCAAGCGGGGCGAGGGAGTGCACGAGCTTCGCGTCCCTCACTTAAACCACTGCACCAGCGCGATGCTGATGCCGAGCAGGAGCATCAGCGACAGCGTCACGGCGGCCGTCACCCGGCCGCCGACATTGGCGAGCACGCGCACGTCGACGCCGAGGCCGAGTGCGGCCATCGACACCACGGTGAGGAAGCCAGTGATCTTCGTCACCGGTCCCACCACCGTGGCCGGCACGATCTCGAGCGAGCGCAGGGTCGCGAGCGCGAGGAAGCCGAGGATGAACCAGGGGACCAGGCGGAAGAAGCCGACATTGGTCTTCTTGGCGCCGCTCTGCCAGCGCGAGGCGACCAGCGAGAGGCCGACGACAACGGGCCCGAGCATCAGCACGCGCATCAGCTTCACAAGCGTGCCGATCTGCGTCGAGATGAGACCGGCCGGCACCGTCGCCGCAAGCACCTGTGGCACGGCGTAGACGGTGAGACCTGCGAGGATGCCGTATTGCGTGGCGGACAGCTGCAGCAGCGGGATCAGCAGCGGCAGGCCCAGCACCATCATCACGCCGAGGATGGCGGTGAAGGAAATCGAGGATGCGATCTCGTCGTTGTTGGCGCCGATGATCGGCGCCACCGCCGCGATCGCGGAATTGCCGCAGATCGAATTGCCGCAGGCGATGAGGATCGACAGCCGCGTCGACAGGCCAAGCATCCGGCTGAGGCCGAAGGAGACGCAGAGCGCGACCACGACGACGGCCGCGATCGAGGCCAGCAGCGCGATGCCGGAGGCCGCAATGGCGGCAAAGCTGATGGAGGCGCCGAGCAGCATGACCGCGACTTCGAGCAGCTGCTTGGCGCTGAAGGCAATGCCGGCCTGCCAGCGCGGCGCCGGCTTCCAGAAGCTGCGCAACGCCATGCCGAGCAGGATCGCCATCACCAGCGCTTCGACATAGGGATGCTCGAAGACGCCGAGCTCAGCCCGCTCCAGCAGGGCCGAGACACCGGCGACGGCGACGCAGAGGAGAATACCGGGAATCAGCGCGAGAACCCGGCTCGCGGTGGTGGCCGGCTTTGAATCGGCCGGGCTGGATGCTTGATTCTGCGACACAAATCTCTCCCAAGGAGAAGGATTTATACGCAGCGTCGTCCGATTGGGGAATAAGTTTTCGGCATATCAGGGCCGAGGGAAGTTCTGTGCTCGGCCGGGAATAGCGAGGATCAGAAGATCAGGCTTTTGGCCAGCGAAGCGACGCGGCTGAAACCGTCATAGACGCCCGGCTCGAAGAACGCGGCACGGGCGAACACGATGCCGGCGACCAGCGACCAGAACAGGCCGGTGCCGACCCGCAGCAGCATTTTTGACGCGCGCGACCGCGGCTGGGTGTCCGTTGCGGACACCAGCTGCTCGCCGAAGGGCTCAAATCCGGTGCGTTCCATGGCCGTCAAATCCATCAATCTCTGGCGGAAATGTCGTCGTTTCGGCCCAAAACAGCAATGGAAGCGATTGGCGTTTTTGTCCTCCGGAGGGGAAACTCCTTCCTCCCGACGGCGCCAGGGCAATAGTTTTCTTCTTCCGGCCTATTTGGACACCGGCGACCGGCTTAGAGGGCCAGATAGCGGCGACGGATGGCGTCGTTGGCCTTCAGCTCGTCGATCCCGGCGGCATAGACGATCTGGCCCTTGTCGATGACCGTGGCGTGGCTCGCTAGCCCCAGGCAGAAATGCATGTTCTGCTCGGCGATCAGCACGGTCGAGCCGAGCTGGCGGAGTTGGCGTAGCAGCTCGCCGATCCGCTGCACGATGATCGGCGCGA
>Ga0081540_1002591_pt1 | contig 14686 bp, 2 predicted proteins | sample TabmetS2T1R1_FD_71024 | JGI IMG/M metagenome (GOLD analysis project Ga0081540, IMG submission 71024) | Tabebuia heterophylla rhizosphere microbial communities from the University of Puerto Rico - S2T1R1 | ecosystem: Host-associated > Plants > Roots > Rhizosphere ... | reverse complement strand
TTATGGGTCGATGAGCGGGGGCAGGTGACGCGCGTCGAGCTTTTGAGCTCGACGGGAGACGCGGCGCGCGACAGCCGGGTGCAGGCGCTCATGACGCAGGTTTCCGCAGAGCCGCCACCGATGGCACTGCGGCAGCCGATCGTGCTGGTGATCCTGCCGCGGCCACCGGAAGCAACCGGCGATTGCGGGGGCGGCGGCCGCACGCGGCCGCGATAGCTGCGATAACACTGACGTCATACTCGGTGCTTAGAAAGGCAACATTGCCCCGCGACCGCGGGCGACGGGGGTCCGTTGCGCGCCTGTATCAGGACGTGGACCGGCGGAGAGCCGATCAGCCGACGAATGATGACGCAGACTGGCCAAGCTCTCCTGCTGCAGGTGTTGGTGGACGATTACGGCCTGTTGAAAGGCAGGCTGACGCGCCGGCTCGGTTCGCCCGACGCTGCGGACGAGGTGCTGCAGGAAGCTTATCTGCGCGTCGAGCGCATGCCGGCGCTCGAAATGGTCTTCCATCCGCGGACCTATTTGTTTCGCATGGCGCTCAACATCGCCGCCGACCGCTACCGGTCCGAACAGCGGCGGCTGGCCCGCTCCGAGGTCGAGCTGCTGCTGCGGCTCGAACATGACGAGCTGCATCCCGAGCGGATTGCCGAAGCGCGCTCGTCGGCCCGCGCATTGGTGCAGGCGCTGGACGAATTGCCGCCGCGCCGCCGAGCGATCGTCGTCGCCGCGCGGGTAGAAGGCCTGACGGCGGTGAAGATCGCCGCCCGCTTCGGCGTGTCGACGCGCTTCGTCGAGCGCGAGCTCAAACTTGCGCTTGATCATTGCCGCGACCGGCTTGAAATAAATTTGTCGCACAGGTTCGGAGCGCGCCGCTCCGAAACGTCTAAGGAATGAGAAGCGCGTGGACGACCGGGGCAGCACGGCCAATGCAGAGCCGTCGAACGGAGCAGATGAGGTGAAGGACCAGGCAACGGCTTGGCTCATGTTGCTGACATCAGGCAATGCGACGGCTGACGATGCCGAGGCTCTGCGGCGCTGGTGCGCGCAAAGCCCGGCGCATCAGGCGGCTTTCGCTGAAGCGAAGCTGTTCTGGGAGGTGCTCGGCCCGGCCGCTACGGAGGTCTCGCTGCGCGCGGACCGATTGGCGAGGCCGTCCGGCGCTCCCGCCCGGCGCGTCGGACGCCGCGCGTTCATCGGCGGCGCATTGGCGGCCTCGGCTGCTGCGGTCGCCTATGTCGGACCGAAGCCGCCGTTCCGGTTGTGGCCGTCCCTCGACGAATTGCGCGCCGATTATCGGACCGGCACCGGCGAGCAGCGGCAGGTCGCATTGGCGGAAGACGTGTCGCTGATCCTCAATACGCAGACCAGCATCGGGGTTCGGCAGATGTCGCCGCAATCGCGCGCGATCGAGCTGATTGCCGGAGAAGCGGCTTTCACCACTGCCCGTGGCGACGCGCCGATCGATATTTTCGCGGCAAGCGGCCGGACCAGCCCCGGTGCAGCCCGTTTCGAGATGCGCCGGGATGGCGAGGTGGTGCAGGTGACCTGTCTCGACGGGCTCGTCGAGGTCACGTGTCATGGCAGGTCCGTTACCGTCCCTCCCGGCCGGCGTCTCACCTATGACGGGGCCGGCGTTCAGGCGCCGGCTGCCGTTGACGTGGCCGTTGCTACGGCGTGGCAACAGGGCCAGTTGATCTTCCGGCATGAACGGCTCGCCCGCGTCGTCGAGGAGGTGAACCGCTACCGGCCGGGACGCATCGTTCTGCTCGATCGCGGCCTGGGCGAGCGCGATGTCGTCGCGACCTTCCATCTCAGCCGCATCGACGAAGCGGTGGACTATCTGGCGCGCGCGTTCGGCGCGCGCACGCGCTCGCTGCCCGGAGGGCTGGTGCTGCTGGGCTGACCGCGCAGACCGCTGACCTCGACCAAAAAGTAAAAAAATGATTACGCCTGATGGTTCGGAGTCGCGCCGAGGGTGACGGTCTAATGGACGAAGGAGGGCGTGCTCCGCCGCGCTCTCTCGCGTCATGAACTGCTGGTCGAGACAACACAATGTTCAGTTGCAATGCGTCCCGCGCCACCTTGCTTGCCGGCGTCAGTCTGGCTGCACTCCTGGTTGGAGCGCTGACCCCCGCCGAGGCACGCAGCCTTTCTCGCCAGACGAGCTCGCCCGCCGCCAACGTCGCAAGCCAGCAGATGACCGCCCAGCAGCAGGCCGCAGCGATTGCGCAGCAGAGCCGGAACGCGCTCAATCGGGCCGCGCAGTCGATCCAGGCGATGCAGTCGCTGCAGGCTGCGGCGCGCGAGGCGGCGCAGGCGCGACAGACCTCGCTGACCAGCCCGGTCAACGTGCCGAACGGCCTGGCGGTCGGGGCATTGGAGCCGGATTCCGGTCTCGCCCGTACCGGCGTGGCCAACCCGGTCACCACCTGGGCGGGCGCCGGCACGCCGACGCAGACGGTTTCGGGCGACCAGACCACCGTCAATATCCGGCAGACCGCGGCGCAGGCGATCCTCAACTGGACAAGCTTCAACATCGGCGCGCGCACCACGCTGAATTTCGACCAGCAGGGAAATTCCGCCTGGGTGGCGCTCAACAGGGTGACGGCGGGCACCGCGCCGAGCCAGATCCTCGGCAATCTCAAGGCGGACGGACAGATCTATGTGATCAACCGCAACGGCATCATCTTCGGCGGCAGCGCCCAGGTGAATGTCGGCAGCCTGGTCGCTTCGGCGCTACCGATCAACGACGCGCTGCTCAATTCCGGCACATTGTTCAGCAACGCCGACTCGCAATTCACCTTCTCGGCCTATAGCCAGCCGGGCGGGAGGGCCGGCCCGACCGATGTCTTCCAGCCTGATGCGGCAACCCAGGCCACGCAGAACAGCAAGGTGATCGTCGAGCAGGGCGCGGTCATCGCGACCACGCCGTCTTCGGTCCACAGCGGCGGACGGGTCGTTCTGATCGGTCCACAGGTCGAGAACCACGGTTCGATCCGGACGCCGGACGGGCAGACCATCCTGGCGGCCGGCCAGCAGGTAGGGCTGCTTCCTCATGCGTCTGATGATCCGAAGCTGCGTGGGTTCGACGTTTTCGTCGGCTCGGTGCTGGCGCCGGTCGCCGATATCGCGGCGCCCGATCTGAACAATCCGGCCCATGTCAGCTCGCTCGTCACCGGGGTCGCCATCAATAGCGGGCTGATCGAGGCGGAGCGTGGCAATATCACCATCGCCGGCGCGGTGGTGAACCAGTTGGGCGCAGCATTGAGCACGACCTCGGCCTCGCTCAACGGCAGGATCGACCTGCAAGCGAGATATAATGCGGTTGCAGACACCCAAGCGAAGAGTTTCCGGCCCGAGGTGACAGGCAGTGTGACTCTGGGGCTGGACAGCCTGATGTGGATTCGCCCGGAGCTCGACAGCAGCGAGCGCGTGGCGGGGACCAGCCTGGCGCTGCCATCCGAGGTCAATATCATCGGCCGAACCGTCTATCTGGAGCAGCGGGCACGCATCCTTGCACCGAGCGCACAGGTGACGATCGACGCCGGCCAATACCGGACGGACGGAGGCAGCGGCTTGCTGCCGAACGAAGGCCAGATCTACATCAGCGCGGGCGCCGAGATCGATGTCGCGGGTTCGACCGATATTGCCGCGCCGGTGTCCCAGAACATCATCGCGGTCCAGTTGCTCGGTGCTCAGCTCGCCGATTCGCCGCTGCAACGTAATGGTTCGTTGCGCGGCAAGACCATCTACGTCGATATCAGGCAAACCGGCACTTACGCCGATGGATCGACCTGGATCGGCACACCGCTTGCCGATGTCACCGGCTATGCCAACCTGATCCAGCGCTCGGTCGGCGAACTGACGGCCGGCGGCGGATCAATCAAGCTGCAGGCGGGCAAGGCTGTCGTACTGCAGCAAGGCTCGATCCTCGACGTCTCGGGCGGCACGATCAACTACCAGGGCGGCATGGTCTCGACCACGCGCCTGATCGGCGCTGACGGCCGCCTGTACGATATCGGCAAAGCGACACCGGACCGCATCTATGTTGGGGTCGCCGGGGGATTTACGGTGAACCATGCGCGCTGGGGCATCACCGAGACCTTCAGCAGCCGGTCGGGCGAGCATTATGAGTCGGGTTACGTCCAGGGCGGCCCCGGCGGATCGATTTCCATCCAGGCGCCGGTGGCGGCGCTCGACGGTACCATGCGAGGCGAGGTCGTCGCGGGCGAACGCCAGCGGTCGGCTCAGCCCGGCGCCAGTTCCTTCTCGCTTGTGGCGCAGACATTCGGCGGTCCCGGAGAATTTCCCACGCCCAACGTCACGCAGGACGTGATCTTTCAATCTGATATCGCGCGGCAACCGCTGCCTGCGTTCAATCCAAACGAGCTTTCGCTTGATGTCTCCAGGCCGATCTACTTCTCGCCGGACATCGTCGGCGAAGACGGCTTTGGCAAAGTCTCGATAACGACGGCCAATGGCGACGTTCGCATCCTCTCGGCGCTGGAGGGACGCGCGAAGGGATCGATCACCCTCACTGCCAGGAACATCGACGTCGCCGCTGACGTCACGCTGGCGGGCGGCAGCCTGAATTTCAAGACGGTGACGCTCAACCCGTCGCTGGTGCTGCCTGCCGGGGTCTTTGCCGAGGCGGATGACATTGCCGGGCGAGGCGCGCTGACGCTGCATGCCAACGCCAATCTGAGCGCCGCGGGCCGCATCGTCGATGACCGCGCCGCGGCAGGCGGCGCGCCGCTCGTCCTCGACGGCGGTTCGATCTCGCTCAATGCGTTTCATCTCGATCTCGGGGCCGGGAGCGTCATCGACGTGTCGGGCGGCGCCGCCAGATCCGCCACCGGCAAACTGACCGGCGGCAACGCCGGCCGTATTGCGCTTGCGAGCGGGGACAACCGCGTCAATCCGGCGGTGACCCGCCAACTGTCGCTCGGCGCGGAACTGAAGGGCTATGCGCTCGGCAAGGGCGGCGCGTTGAGCCTCTCGCTGCCGCGGCTGATCCAGATTGGCGGAGCGACCGCGAACGCAGATACATTGCTGCTCTCGCCCGATTTTTTTAATCGCGGCGGCTTCGCCAGCTTCAGCCTCTCCGGCATCAAGGTCGACATCGCGGCGGGCACCGTCATCGATCCCGTCGTGCAGAGCTATGCGATGGTGTCTGGCGACAATGGTCTCTCCCTGACGCCGGCACTTCTGCCGGCCGATGCGCGATCTCCGGTTTCGCTTTCCTTCAGCGCGTTGGGCGTTCCCGACGGCGCAGGTGGTCAGGCGATCCGTGGTGACGTCGTCCTTCATGAAGGCGCCTTGATCCGCCTTGCTCCGACGAACAAGGGAACAGGGCAGGTGCGCATCAACGAGGGCGGATCCGCAAATGCGGCGGCCATTCTCGGCTCGATCGTCGTGCCCGGCGGCACGATCACCATCAATGGAGGCCTGAGCGCGCTGGGTGTCAGCGCGATCGATGTGGTTCTAGGCGAAGACAGCCTGCTCTCCGTAAAGGGGGCCGTTGTCAATGCTACCGATGCAAGAGGTGTGCGGAACCGTAACGTGCTGGACGGCGGCACCATCAAGCTCGAGGGAAATATTCTCGCGGAGGCCGGAGCTGTCCTCGATGTTTCCGGAATCCGCGATGTGCGCGATGTCGCGGGAGAAGGGCTCGATCATGCTTCGAACCTGATCCCGATCGAGACCAATGGCGGCTCGATCATCCTGTCCGGACCGCGTTATGTAGCGGCGACCATGCTCGGCACTGCCGGAGGTTCGTCCGCACATGCCGGATCGCTCGAGATTCTGGTTCCCAATCTTCTTGTAACCCAGAGCCTGGCAAGCGGAATTTCTCATGGGCACGGCGTAACCGCAATCGGCAGTGAAGTGCTGAAAGACGGCGCGCTGATCGGGAATTATTTTGCGATCGATACGTTCAGCGCGGGCGGGTTCGATGCTCTGGCGCTTGGTTCGGTCGAATTTTCCGGTCCGGTCCGCATTGCCGCAGCGCGCAGCGTGACGATGGCAGCGAGCGGCACAATCGGCGCCAACGCTGCGGTCAGCATCACGGCGCCCTATGTCGCGATCGGCACCGCATATGAAGCGCAGACGGGAGGAGGGGGGCAGCTTCCGGCACCGAGCTTCGGCCCGGGCTCGCTTGATGTTTCGGCCCGGCTGATCGACGTCGGGAACGTCGGGATGCGGACCATCGGCAAGGTCAATCTGACTGCCGATGATATCCGCGGCTACGGCAGGCTTGCGGTCCAGGGTGATATCACGCTGACCGCGGGGCAAATCTATCCGGTGACGGCGGCGACCTTCACCATCGTCGCCTTCGATCGTGGCGGCACGCCGGGGTCGGTGACGATACAGGCAGGGGGAACGCGTGCGCTTCCGCTCTCGGCCGGCGGCACGCTCAACATTTTCGCGAGCGCGATCCATCAGAACGGTGTGCTGCGCGCGCCGTTCGGCAAAATCAATCTCGGCAGCACGACGGCGCAGGAGGGCGTGCCCGCCACGACCACGCTCACCCTGGGCGCAGCGAGCATCACCTCGGTCAGCGCAATTGATCCCGTCACCGGACAAGGGCTGGTGCTTCCCTACGGCACCGAGCCCAACGGAACATCCTGGATCGATCCGTCCGGTCATGACATCACCTCGGGCGGCGTGGCTCAAAAGGCCATCAATCTGTCGGGTCAGACCATCGATATCGGTGCCGGCGCCACGCTCGATCTTCGCGGCGGCGGCGATCTGTTCGCCTACAACTGGGTCAAGGGGCTCGGCGGCAGCAAGGATATCCTTGGCTCGTCCGCGGCTTTTGCGATCCTGCCCGGCTATCAGAGCGACTTCGCGCCGCTGGCCTCATTCGTCAACTCCGCAACAACAGCCGAACCGGGCTGGAGCAACACGGCGCTCGCGGTCGGCGATCGTGTCTGGTTGCCGGCGAGCGACAAGCTTCCCGCCGGCTATTACACACTATTGCCGGCCCGCTACGCACTGCTGCCGGGGGCGTTCCTGGTGACCGCCAAAGGGACGGCGGCCAATGCGAACATCAGTCTGTCGCAACCGGACGGGTCCAGCATCGTATCGGGCTTCCGCGGCAATGCGCTGGTGAATTCGCAGGACTCGTTGCCGACGTTGTTCGAGGTCGCTTCCAGCGCCGTCGTGCACGCGCGGGCGCAATACGACCTCTATTCGGCAAACACCGCCTTGCGCGAAGGCGCGCTCGTGCACGATGCGGCCGTGCCGCGGCTGCCGGTCGATGCCGGCCAGCTTGTTCTGGTGGCGACGCGGACGATGGACATCAGGGGTCAGGCGCTGATGGGCGCCCCTGCAGGCGGCCTCGGCGGGTTGGTGGATATCGCCAGCGCCAACGATATCGTCATCAACAATACGGGAAGCGGCGCTGCGCCCGGCACGCTCTATCTCAACGCCGGAGGCCTCAGCGCGTTCGGTGCGGAAAGCCTTCTGATCGGCGGTACGCGAAGTATTACGTCGGCCGGTACGACGGTCAACGTCACGACCGCGAACATGACGGTGGCCAACGATGCCGCGCATGTTCTGTACGGCCCGGAGATCATTCTCGCCTCGATCGACAATCTGACGATTCAGGGCGGGGCCACGATCGAAGAGCGCGGCACGTTATCGAGCCCGGCGCAGACGCTGCTCATCGGCAACGCCACGCTTCCCGGCAGCGGCAACGGCGCGCTGTTGCGCGTCAGCAGCGACCCGTCCGCGCAGATCGCACGCTCCGGCGTCCTGCCTGGCGTTTCGGGCCGCCTCGCGATTGGAGCGGGCAGCAGGATCGCCGGCAACAACATCATTCTGGATTCGACCAATCTCACGACATTCGATCCCACCGCACGCCTCGCCGGACGCGCAGTCACCCTCGGTGGCGGGCAGATCAGCATTCAGCTCACCGGCGCAGGTGCGCTGCAGCCCGGGGCCGGGCTTGTTCTCCCGAGCGCGATACTCGCCAATCTTCAGAGCAGCATCGGCGCCCTGTCGCTGCTCAGCTATTCCTCGATCGATTTCTACGGCACCGGCACAATGGGCGGCGTTGACGCGTCCGGCCGGCCGAGCCTCGAAAGCCTGGCGCTGCATGCGGCCAGCATCCGCGGCTTCAATGCGAACGGCGGCGCCATCACGCTGAATGCCAGGCACGTACTGATCGACAACGGCCCGAATGTGCTGCCGGTCGCAGCCGTTGCAGGTGTCAACAGCACGCCCAGCGGCGCGCTCCTCTTCAATACGGAAACCATCGAAGTTGGAGCGAACAGCGTCAACGTCGCGGGCTATGCCGACCTGAACATGGTCGCAACGGGCGGTCTGCTGCTCACCGGCACGGGCGGCCTGTCCACGGTTGGAAATCTGAATGTCACCGCGCCCCTGATCACGGGCGGGCTCGCTGCCAAACAGGGCCTCACCGCGCAGGGCGCGCTCACCGTCCAGATGCCTGATACGCAGCCATCGGTGACAGGAGGGGTGGGTGCCGCGCTCACGCTCACCGGCGCCCGCGTCGACATGAACGGCAATATACGGCTGCCGAGTGGCGTCATCACGCTGCGAGCGACCAGCCAGAACGTCACGGTCGGCGGTAGGCTCGATGCGAGCGGCATCGCCAAGAGTTTCTACGACCAGGTCAAATTTACCAATGGCGGCCAGATTGCCCTGACCGCTGACAACGGCTCTGTTCTGCTCGCTGCGGGCAGCGTTGTCTCCGTGGCGGCCCCCGCAGTGGCGGGCGATGCCGGCAGCCTCACCGTCTCGGCGACCAAGGGCACCTTCACGGCGCTTGGCACTCTGTCGGGCACCGCCGGCGCGGGCGGCAAGGACGGCGTCTTCGTGCTTGACGTCGGCAGTGCGCCGTCTCTGGCGGCGGTCAACGCGGCGCTCGATGCCGGCCACTTCAACGAGGCGCGCGCGATGCGCGTGCGAACCGGCAATGTCCTCGTCGACGGTCAGGCGAAAGCCAGGAACTTCATGCTGGCGGCGGACTCCGGCGCCATCACGGTGACCGGCAAGATCGATGCATCGGGCGTGACTGGCGGCCAGATTGGTCTCTATGGCTACAACGGCGTGACGCTGGCGAGCGGCGCCGTGCTGACGGTTGCCGCCGATCGGCTTGATGCGGCGGGGAAGGGTGGTGTCGTCGATATCGAGACCGGCCAGGCAAGGCAGATCGGGACGGTCATGCTGCCGGGCGTCGGCTGGATTGATCTCCAGACAGGATCGACCGTCGATCTTTCGGTGGCGGACGGGCCGGGCGGAACTCTGCATCTGCGGGCGCCGCAGATCACCGGCGTCGATGGCGCGGGCAATCCCGTTCCGGCCGCGGTCGGAAGCGTGGCGGGCGGCAGCGACGTCGCGATCAAGCCGCTCAACGGCACGATCCGCAATGCATCGAGCGTGGTCGTCGAAGGCGTCCAGGTCTTCGATCTGACCGCGAGCGGCGGCACCATCACGGCGGCCGTGCAGAGCAATATCAACGCCAATGGACAGGCTTTCACCGCCAACACCGCCGCGATCACCAGCCGTCTGCTCGGCGGCACACCCAACGCGGCGCTTGGCACGAGATTTCATGTGCGTCCGGGCGAGGAACTGGTCAGCCGCGCCGTCCTGCCGGTCACGCTGAACACGGCGGGCGGCACGCTCAACCTACCGGCAGGCGCCGCGGTCAGCTTCCCGAGCGGCGTGCCGGCGGGCGATACCGTCACCTTCAGCGCCAGCGGCGTCTACACCGATGCTTCGGGTGTTCGCCGTCCCTTCAATGCGGGTACGCCTGTTGCCATTGCGGCAAACGGCTCGGTGACGCTCAACAGCGCCGGCACCATGAATTTCGTCTCCGGCACGTCGCCCATCAGCCTCACGCTGCACGGCGTCGTGACCTCGGTCGCCGGCGGCGCGGGCAAGTCGACCAGCTTCAGCCCCGTCGGAAACGGTATCGGTATCACCATCAATCCCGGTGGCGGCACGCTGGCGCTTCCCGCCAACGCGACGATCGCGTTCCCGAACGCGCTGTTCGTGGGCGATGCGATCACCTTGCCATCCGGCACGCTGACCATCCCGACCGGCGGCAGCGCGGTGCGGACGATCGCACCCGGCAGCACCGTGACGTTCAGCCTGGTCATCATTCCCTTTGCGCTACCGCCCGGTGACAAGCTCGTCTCCACTACCGCGAACAGCATGAACATCGGCGCAGGTGGCGTGGGCGCCACAACACTGGTGCTTGCGAACGGACAGACCGTAGCTCCGCCGGCGAACTCGATTCAGACGATTCCGCTCGGCGCCGGGTCGAACAGCGGCGCGACCTTCACCGGCGACAGCTTCAGCGTCAGCGTCGGCTTGGGAAGCACCGCCGATACATCGTTCACAGCAACGTCCGCGGGCAAGATCGTCTCTACGACAGGGGCGGTACTGAAGACGTTCGCGGCCGGCGAGCGGGTCGCGTACCAAGCGAGCTACGCCAATGCGCGGTTCATGCTCAACACGGCCGGAGCGCTTAGCTACAGCACCGGAAATGCAAACACGACCATTACCTACCGCAGCTCGACCGGAAACACGGCGACACTCGTCCTGCCGGCCACCGCTACGGGCGTGCAATACGGCTCGTTCAACGGCACGATCACCTCGCTGTCGAGCACCACCACCGTGAACGGCACCTTCACGCTTCAAGGGCCGGTACCGCTCAACCAGACCTTCCGCTCTACGCAAATGCTGCCGGCCGGAACCGTTATCACCAGCCTTTCCGCCGGCGCGAGCTTCAAGAAGGACGCGACGGCAGGAAGTCTGTCCGTGTCCGCCACCTCCTCGGCGCTGGCGCTCAATCTTGCGGCCGGGTCCTATACCGCGACCGGCGCAGTCAGCCTCACGCCGTCGGGTACCGACATCACGCTGCCGAACTCGGCGGCTACCGGCCAACCGGCGACGGTATGGGATCTGTCCAGCTTCCGCTATGGTCCGGGCGTCGATCCTGCCATTGCGGGCTCGGGCGAGCCGGGCGTCCTTACATTGCGTTCTACCGGCAATCTCATCTTCAGGGGCTCGCTCAGCGACGGCTTTCTCCCCGGCTCGAATACGCTGCTCGCCTCCGGATCGGAATCCTGGTCTTACCGCCTGGTGGCGGGCGCCGACCTCGGCGGAGCAGAATTCCGCCAGGTCATGCCGCTGTCGAGCTTTACCGACGGCGTCGGATCGGTTCAACTCGGCGTACCGAATGCAGCCACCAGCACGACAACGACTGCGGTTGCGAAGAATGGCTCGGATCAATTGATCCGTACCGGCACCGGCGACATCGACATCGCGGCGGGCCGCGACGTGCAGCTACTGAGCCAGTTCGCAACGATCTATACGGCGGGAAGCAAGATGACGCCGGGAAGCGCAACGGCGTCGATCCTCAATCCGGGCGGCTCGCTCACGATCGGCGCAAACCTTCCGCTCTTGTTTCCCAACGGCACGTCGGGCGGCTCGATCACCGCGACGGTCGACGGCAGCATTCTGATCAACAACCCCGCGTCGGGCCTCGCACTGCCTGCAGGCACGGTCTACACGTTCGCCTATGGCTTCAGCAGCCAGGCCGGCAACGCTGCCGTCAGGCCAAGCGCACTGCAAACGGAACTCTCCGTTTCCACGCTCGGCGCCACCGTCATCGTCCCCGGCGCCGGCGGCACGATCCGCGGCTTTGCTGCCGGAGCCAAGATCTACCTGACCACCAATGCGGACGAGGGAGCGTTGATTGCCTCGGGTCCCGGTATCGCCTATCAGTCCGACGGCTCCGGCGGTTTCATTCCCGTCCCCTTCAACGCCGGCGAGCCGCTGCCTTTCCTCCAGGGCGGATTGACGACCAATCCCAACAATATCGCTTCCTACATTGTCCTCACAAATGGCGGCTCGCTCACGGAGACCGCAAGCAGGACCGTGGGACTTGCACTTCCTGCCGGCGTTTTCACGCTGACCAGGCCTGGCGAGGCAAGTGCATTCTCGTTCACGTCCTTGCCGCCCGGCAGCACGCTTCGTGCGCTCGATCCCGGCGGCGGGAGCCTGACCATCGTCACGAGCGCTCAGGGGACGCCGAAATTCTCCGCGACGCTGGCGTTCGCCGCAAACACGACGGTCGCTCTGCCGGCGAACAGCACTGTCACGCTGTCGAAGGATGGCGCGCTTTCGCTGTCCGGAGGGTCGGCAACGGCGGTGACACTCCCTGCTGGAGGAACCGGGACGTCGTATTTGTTCGATACGCCGAATGTGGGCAGCGATGGACTGGCGTTTACGACCGCGCCGTCGGCCTTTTCGGTGCCGCAATACAGTGCGCGCGGCGGCAACATCACCATAACAGCGGGACGCGACATCATCCATCTGACGACCAACGGTGCAGACGATTCCTCGCAGCAACTGCCGGTGAACTGGCTCTATCGCCGCAGCGGCGCCGAGAACGGCGTGTTCACGCGGGGCTATTTCGGCGACATGGCGTCGACGACCTGGTGGGTCGATTACAGCAATTTCTACGAGGGCGTCGGTACGCTGGGCGGCGGCCATCTGAAGATGACCGCGGGCCGCGATGTGAAGAACGTCGATGGTGTCGTGCCGACCAATGCGTGGATGCCCTACCAGACGGTCCGTGCCGACGGCAGCGTCGATGCCCTGGCTGCCGACCAGCCGTTGTTCGAATATGGCGGCGGCAACCTCGTGGTGACCGCCGGCCGCGATATCAATGCCGGCGCCTATTATGTCGAAAAAGGCCAGGGCAGGCTCAGCGCCGGCGGCAGCATCACGACCAACGCGACACGCACCGCGCTGGCCGACGCGGCCACGACGTATTCGCAGAACCCGATGTATTGGCTGCCGACCACTCTGTTTCTCGGCAAGGGCAGCTTCGATCTGACCGCTCGCGGCGACGTGCTGCTCGGTTCCGTCGCCAATCCTTTCCTGCTGCCGCAGGGCCTTCTGAACGGGACCTGGGAGCGGGCCTATTTTTCCACCTATGACGCGGCTGATACGGTCGCCGTCTCGTCGTTGACCGGCGACATCACGCTGAAAGGCGATACGGTCGTCAATAACGGCAATACAAACATCGCCGGGCCCGGAACGCTCGGTGCCTGGTTCAGCAATGTGCTTGCGACGCCCGCCAATCAGACCGTAGCCACCGTCGTTTCCGTTTCCAGAGTCCGGCCCTGGCTCAAACTGACCGAGCAGTACGTACCAAGACCGCTCATCATTGGCCCAACGGGCGTCACGACGCCCGGTTCCGGCCAGTCCGACAGCGACGGCACGCTCGGTTATGTCTATCGCGGGCAGATCGGGTTGCGACCATCAAGCCTCAAGGTCACGGCCTTTACTCAGGACATCAACGTCGTCGGCACGCTGACGCTGGCGCCTTCGTCCGCCGGGACCATCGATCTCGCCGCAGCCGGATCTGTCGACGGCCTTCAGAAAACAGGTGTTCTGTTCGATGGTACGGCGATCTATGGGGTCGGCTCGATCAATCTCTCCGACGCTGATCCGGATGCAATCCCCGGAATCCGCTCGCCCATGAAGCTGATCTATTCGACGGCATCGGTACCGTTGCTGACGCACTTCACCGCGGTGGCCAGTCCGCTGGCATCGGTCGCGTCCTTCAACGAGCTGTTCGCCGAGACCGGTGCGACCAAGGGGTTGGCGGCGACCCGCTCGCAGCAGCAGGCGCTGCATGACAGGGACCTGCTGCGTCAGGGCGATCCCGATCCGATCCGGATCTACGCAGGGACGGGCGACATTTCCGGTTTGCAGATCTACTCTGCCAAGCGCGCACAGATCATTGCCGGCAACGACATCACCGATGTCGGCTTCTATCTGCAAAATCTGCGTGCGAGCGATGTCAGCCAGGTCATCGCCGGCCGCGACATCATTCCGTTCAATGAAAGATCGAAAACGCGGCTGGCGCTTGGGGTCGGACTTGACGGCGCGCCCGGCGACATCTCGATCGGCGGCCCCGGTGCGCTCCAGGTCCTGGCCGGGCGCAATCTCGATCTTGGCGGCGCACCAGCCAACCCCATCTCCGCCGGCCAGTTCGGTGAGGACGGCATTGGCGTCGGCATCGTCAGCATCGGCAACGGCCGCAACCCCTATCTGCCGGCCGATCGGGGCGCGGATATCATCGCCGCGGCTGGTCTCGGGCCGGCATTGGGCAGCCGCGAGTCCCTGGGCAATCTGGATGTGGCGGCGTTCGTCTCGGCCTTCATCGATCCGGCGACCGCTGGGGCGGCGGCCACGCGCTATCTGCCGTACCTTGCCGATCTCATGCATGCGCCCGACGCGTCGAGCGCGTGGCGGGCTTTCGGCCGACTTTCGCGCTCGCAGCAGCAGAGCTTCGCGCTCGATCTGTTTTATCTGGTGCTGCGCGATTCCGGTCGCGACCACGCCGACCCGAACGCTGCCAACGGGACCCGCAACTACGAGGCAGGCTTCCGCGCGATCAAGACGCTGTTCCCGGGTGACAAATGGAAAGGCGACATCTCGCTGACGTCGCGCGAGATCAAGACTGCGCAGGGCGGCGACATCAACCTGTTGGCGCCCGGCGGGCAACTGGTGGTCGGCTACGACCTCGGCAACAAGCAGCCGCTCGACCAGGGCATCCTGACGCTGTCGGGCGGAAGTATCTCGATCTTTGCCCGCGACAGCGTGACCGTGGGCACCTCGCGTATTTTCA
>Ga0081540_1002590_pt1 | contig 14687 bp, 12 predicted proteins | sample TabmetS2T1R1_FD_71024 | JGI IMG/M metagenome (GOLD analysis project Ga0081540, IMG submission 71024) | Tabebuia heterophylla rhizosphere microbial communities from the University of Puerto Rico - S2T1R1 | ecosystem: Host-associated > Plants > Roots > Rhizosphere ... | reverse complement strand
CGCAACCTTCTTCAGCTAAGTGAGCACAGGCGTAGAGAAATGGACTTGGGTTTGCTGGTAGGAGTCGCCCCATTCGGGCTCGGCGTGCTCATTGCGTTGGGGGGCATTCTAGTCATGATGTCCTATCTGTCCGAGTGAGGCCTTCTCGCTCCGGGCGCCGAGCTCCCGGCGAATGTCGGGCGGCAGCTCATCGCTCCGGGGCTGGGGAAGCAAGTAGTCTTGTCTCACCGGTTTGAGCAGCATGAAGAGCCAGAACGCGACGTAACCTGTCGTCCACAGGACCAGGAGTGCCGCGGCAACGCGCCACCCGAACGTTAGTCCAAGGATGAGCAGCAGCAGGAGCCAGCAGAGCCTTTGGACCCACTCGTGTCGTTGCTTCATTCGTGTTACCTACGCCCGCGGCTTCCGGTTGCGCCGATCACCGAAGTCGATAAGGCCGGAGAAGCGGAACAGTCACCACGGCTCTAGCGACTGAGACATCCGCGTCGCTGTGCCGGCTAGGGGCAGCTGCCTAACTCCCGACCCAAGCTCCTTTTAACCTCGTGCGAGCGAACCATCAGCCCGATCATGGGACAGCTCTATCGGCCTCTGTAATCCGTATGAAGGAACGCGAGCAGCAAGACCATTCCGCTGACGACACTGGTCAGAGTGTTATTTGGTTCGAAGTGGAGGATTTTCTCCGCTATTTTGACCATTTTCGCAATCCCAGCGGCGTACAGCGGGTTCAATTCGAGATTTATCGTGCGGCCCAGGCACTCGACGACATTTCCGATCGCGTGAGGTTTTGTCGGCTCAGTATTTACAGCAAAAGACTCCACGCGGTCGACTTCGGAGAAATCCGTTCCGCATATTTGAACCCGCCTGGCCGTATCGCTCCGTGGAAGACATTTTGGGAGCCGGCGGTATTTTGGCGGAAATTCCCCAGATCTTTCCCGGTGATCATCCGCCACCCGCGTTTTTTCTTTTCCATCTTCAAGGCTGCGGCTCGCGATCTCATCGGCACATTGCTCCGGACGAACCGGTTTGAGCAGTTCGTGCGCCCTGGCGATGTGATCGTATCACTTGGGGCCAGTTGGGGAATTCCCAACTACATGAAGTATATTGCCGAAATGAAGCAGCACTATGGAATAAAGTTTGCTCCTTTGGTTCACGATCTCATTCCGATCAAACATGAATCGCTTGTCGAACCCCACCACACCGTTCAATTTCGCGATTGGCTTCGGGCTGCAATACCGGTTTCGGACATCGTGTTCACCAACTCAAAGCATACACGTACTGCTCTTGTCACGTTTGTTGCGGAGGCCGGTTGGCGATTACCTCCTCGCGTGGAGGCGTTGGAGATGGGGTCGGGCTTCAGGGACCCGCTCACGGCCGGTAAGCAAGCAACGATAACCCTTCCTCCACGCTACGTCTTATACGTTTCGACCATTGAACTTAGAAAGAATCATCGGCTGCTTGTCAAAGTATGGCGACGACTGTTGGAGCGCCACGGCACCAATCTCGTGCCGAACTTGGTTTTTGCTGGAAAGATCGGCTGGTTGGTCGACGATTTGCTGAATGATCTCGAGGCGAGCGACTATCTAAACGGCAAGATCATTCTGCTGCGAAGCTTGTCCGATGCAGAATTGCAGCAAGCTTATCGTTCCTGCCTGTTCACGGTGTTTCCGAGTCTGTCCGAGGGCTGGGGATTGCCGATTGTGGAAAGCTTGGCGCACGGGAAGTTCTGCGTGGCCTCCAACCACACATCCATCCCGGAAGCGGGTGGCAGCCTTATCGATTATTTCGATCCTTTGAACGAAGATGATGCATTGGCAAAGATTGAACGGCCGCTCATCGACCCCGGTTACCTAGCTGCGCGAGAGGCACAACTGCGGGCCGAATACCGTGTTCGAACGTGGGGCGAGTGTGTTCATGCGCTGATTGCAGCATGTGATGAAGCAGTCGCGGGGGACGCACAAGCCGTCTCACCGCTCGCGCGGCGGGCTTCTCGATAATCAACTTGCGTCTTACCGGGCGGCCGCCACCGCCTGACCAGCGTCTTCCGGAGCATCATCGAGGTCCGCGGTCGCCGGTGACTCGACGGCGCTCGGGAGCCCGATGGCTTCGCGCAGCTCCGCCCGGCGCATCTGGTAATAACTCGAGCGGACAAAGCTGTAAAAATCGATGGAAGCATCTTCGGCAGTCTTCAACTGACCAAGCCGGTCCACCGCATCCACGGTCGTGGTGCCGGCAGATACCGCGAGTTGTGTGGTCGCCAAGGCGATTTGCGTCCCGATCAGCCAGCCGAGCGGATTGGCGGCCATGTCCACGACGGAGCCGGTCGCGTCGCGCAATGTCGAGGGGCCCACGTAGGGCCACACCACGTACGGACCCTCGCTTACCCCCCAGACAAACAAAGTCTGACCGAAATCGCCGCTCTGCTGCGCGATGCCATTGTGCCCTGCCACATCAACCAGGCCGCCGAGGCCGATGGTGGTGTTGACTACGAACCGGGTGGTCGTACGTGCCGCCGCGTCGAGCCGCAATTGCAGCAGATTATTGACCAGGATGCGTGGCTCCTTCAAATTCGAATTCAGATCATGCAATCGTTCGTGGACGGGGCCCGGTACGGCCGCTCTGACGCCTTCGGACACCGGTCCGAGTATTTTTTGGTTTGCCGCCAAAACTTGGCGGTTTGCGTTCTCGTTGGGATCGCGGATTGGCAGCGAGGCGTCGCGGGGCGCAGTCGCGCATGCGCTCACGAGCAGCGCTGTTACCCACGCAATCGCCCATTTGCTCCATTGCCCAGCGCGACGCATCAACTTACCGCGGTTCTTCATTTTGCGGCGATGCCAACTCATGAAGCACGCGCTTCTGCCGTTGCGTCGCCATCAGAGCCGGCTGGAAGACGACGGCGGCCGCCAGCGTCGTCAACAGCGACAGGCCCATCAGCTTGCCCATGCTCGAGGTCCCAGGGTGGTGTGAGAACCACAAGCTACCGAAAGCGATGGCCGTTGTGCAGGCACTCAAAAGGATGGCGCGCGTCAGGCTCGATTGCAGGAAGTTCGTCTCCCCCGCACGCCAAGCGATGATGTAGTAGATTTTGAAAGCGACCCCGACGCCCAGCAGCAGCGGAAGCGCGATGATGTTGGCAAAATTCAACCGCAGCCCGATCAGCACGCAGATCTCGAGCGTGATAACGATCGCAACGAGCAGAGGTACTAGCGTCAGCGCAACGTCGATCCATCGGCGTAGCGCGACAAACAGGATCAGCGCAATTAGCGCCAACGACAAGATGCCGGCCTGAAGAAATGCCTTTACGACGGTCGCGGCGGCCTCAATCATGAAGACAGGCGTGCCGGCGGCCTCCGGCACGACAGTGCCAACCGCCGTGACGAAGCGACGCAACACGACATTGTCATTGGCATCGCCCTTCGGCGCGACCTCGACCCGGAATCGGCCGTCAGTGGACATCCAGGCCTTCTTCAGCTGCGGTGGAAGCGTTTCGATGCTCACTCGTTCGGCGCCGAGGAGATGTCTCGCTTGCCGCAGCGTCGTCCTTAACGGCGCGGTCAGAAGGTGTTGTGCTTCGTCCAGGGCGGCCGGCGGCGCCTCCACGAAGGGTCCCAACGCCCTTGCCAGGCGGCGTGCCTGCACGGCAGCAGGGCTGTCTGAGTCACGGACGACGGCATCTGCCTGAGCGCTGGCCAGGCGGCGCGCTTGCACTGCGGCGGCAGTGTCTATGTCGCGGCCCGCCCCATTCAACTCGAGGATGAGCTTGCCGATCGCTGCGCGAGTATCTGCCGGCGTCGGCTCGGCGTCGATCTGGTCGGGGCTGAGCGTATTTTGCAGAAAAAAGCCGGCGTCCTCGATCAGCGCGAGTTTGGCGTCTTGATCGTCTGGAACGAAACTTTGCAGCGTTAGCACCCGGCCGACCTCGGGCAGCTGGCGCAGCTTCTCGGCGGTGGATGAAGCCTCCGCAAGATTGCTTTTGAGCACATCGATCGTGTTCGGGCTCGTGTCGGGAACTTTCATCAGATCGAGCAACGTCACGACCGATTCAGCATCCTGTGCGCGCAGGTTGAGCGGATTGAAGTCGAAGCGCAAATCCGCCAGCAGCGGCAAACCAAGAATGGCGGCGGCCAGCGTCGTTCCGACGATCCAGTTGCGCCGCTTCTCGAGAAAGCGATCCAGACACGCCAGCGCGGCAAAGCCGATCGGCTTGCGCTCAAGGGGTGGTTGGAGCACCGTGAGCAAGGCCGGAAGCAGGGTCAATGTCGTTGCGAGCGCGATGATGATGCCGATCCCGGCGATCAGGCCAAGCTCGGAAAGGCCGCGATACGCGGTCGGCAGGAACGAGAAGAACGCGGTTGCGATCGAAGCGGCTGCGAGTAAAAGCGGCACCGCCATGCCGCGCGCCGTCCCCAGAAGTGCCGGCTTGAGATCGCCGGATGCGTGCCGCTCGGATCGATATCGGACGCAGAACTGAATGCCGAAATCAACGCCGAGGCCCACGAAGAGAACGGCGAACGCGACCGAAATGAGGTTTAGCGCTCCCACTGCCCAGAGTCCGATGGCGGATGTGTAGAGCAGTCCGAAGACAAGGGTCACAAGGACGGCGAAGATTATGCGTGCCCTCCTCAGCGCCAGCCACAACACCAGGCCGACGAGAGCCAACGTAATGAGGCCGTTGAGGACGGCGCCATCGGCGACCGTGGCAAACTCCTCGTCGGAAAGGACGACCGGTCCGGTGAGACGCACCTTGACGCCGCGCTCGGCCGTGAGCCCGAGCGTGGACGCCACTTCGCGTATCACTGCCGTTGCTTTGCCTCCGGGCTGCAGATCATTGAAATTGAGGACCGGCTCTATGTTCACGAAGCGACGAAGCTCCGAGGACTTGGCCGGTCTGCCGGCGATCAGTTCACGCCACGAGAAAGCGGGGGTCTTGCCTTTTTCCAGGAGTTCGAATGCATCTGCGAGCGCAGCGAAAGCCGCTTTGAGATCTTCCAGCTTTGCCTTCCCCAATCGCACGCCCTCGAGCGACTGAGACAACGTATGAAAGACACCGCGTAGCGTCGGATCGGCGGCCAGCGTTCCGAGGAAGGGTTGGGCGGCGATCAGGTCTGCGGTGGTGTGCTGCACCTCGTCGAGACCAAGCAAGAGGATGCCGTCACGCTCGAAGAACTCGCCGCCATCGGGACGACTGACGCTGCGGATCACGTCCGGGCGGGACGCAAGCCCGTTAACCAAGGCCTCGGCGGCATCGTCGGCGCCTTCCGGTGTGCTCGCATCGATGACCGCAATGATCTGGTCGATCCGCTGCGGGAAGGCGTCGTGAAGCATCTTCTCCTGCTGGCGCCATGCTAGGGAGCTGGACAGGAGTTCTTTGCTGTCCGTGATGATGGCGAAGTGCCGCGTGAAATAGGCCGCCGAGAGCACTGCCAGGAGCAGGAAGCCCAGGATCGTTGGCCAGGCGTAGCGACACGACAGCTGCACGAGGCGCGTGATCGCCGCCACGCTGACATTGCCTGGGCGAGTCGGAATTGTATCCGCGCCATGTGCTGGCGCAGACACAGTGGCGGCCCATACGCGGTTCACACGATCGAAAACGCCTAACACCTGCGCGGGCCCCCTGCCGCTTACCTGCAAGTATGAACCGCAAGATGAAGGCCAACTTTTGGCCGCGCGCGCCATCACGCCGCCCTAATCCGGCCCAATATCCAAACCCGCCTTCCAAACGATCTGCGGCGGATTGCGGATCACGGCGAAAACCTCACCGTACGAGCGGACATGTTTGCCCCAAAGGATTTCAAGCTCGACCTGCGCGCTTCACCGGTCTTGCTCCTGGCAATGGTGTTGCTGGTGTTGCTGGGCCTCGCCCCATTGCGAGCCCAGACGCCGAGTGCCGCGGTCACAAAAATCCAAGGCTATTATCAGCAACTGATGCCGACGATTCAGCAGGCTGCGCGGCTCAGCGTGCGCGAGCGCGACAAACGCTTTTCGCCTGTCTTTGCCGCGGTGTTCGACATCCCGACGATGACGCGGCTGGCCGTGGGTCCCGCCTGGAAAAGCTTCTCGGCAGAACAGCAGGCGGCGGCCCGGGACGCCTTTGCCGCGTTCATCGTCGCCGAATATGCAAGCCAGATAAAAGACTATTCCGGCGAGAGCTTCGTCGTCGATCCGCAGACGACGCCGGAATCGCGTGGCGGCGGCGAGATCGTCAAAACGAAGCTGCTGCAGCCGGGCGGGCGGGTCGTCAACATAAATTACCTGGTGCGCCGCGAGCGGGTGATCGACATCTATCTCAACGGGACCATCAGCGACCTCGCCATGCGGCGCGACGAATTCGCGTCCGTCATTGCGGCGGGCGGTGCTGACGCCTTGATCAAGCGATTGCAGGATCGACGGGAAAATCTGCTCGCGAAGTAGTATTTCGAGTTTCGACTGTCCCCGTCTACCATCGGCTCGGTCGGTCTGCAGTCGCGGAATCCCCCGGAGCCCTTTCGCGGCGCGAGAACATCAGCGGCGGCGGCTCGCTCCAACGCCGGCGGCGCCCGCGCGACCTCTGCTTTCGATTTAAAGTCAAGAAACGGAGTGTGGCTCGCTCGCTGCAAGCGTAAGTCGTCGCTCAGATCATCGGCGGATGTCGGTGGTTTTGACGAGACAAATCAGGAGCCATCCCAATGAGCAAGGAAGAAGATAACAAGGCCGTTGTCGGCCGTTGGTTTACCGAATTCTGGGGCAAGCGCGTCAACCTCGGAGTTGTCGACGAGATCGCCGCGCCGGACATGCTGCTCAAATATTCGCTGCATGAACCCCGCCGCGGCCGCGACGACATCAAGGCGTTCATGACCGATTTCCGCGCCGCATTCCCCAATCTCAATTTCTGGGGCACGGCGGATCTCATCGCCGAGGGCGACTATGTCGTCGGTCAATGGGAAGGTGGTGGCACCCATAGCGGTCCAGCGTTCAATGACTTCCTGATCGGCGGGCTCCCCGCTGCGACTGGCCGCAAGATGCACTTCACCGGCACCACGGTGCTGAAGGTGGTCGACGGCCAGATCGTCGAGGAGATCGGCCTCGACGATGGCGTCACCGCGCTGACCCAGCTTGGGTTGATCAAGGGGGCCTGATCGAAGCCGGCCGCCGCGCACCTGGAGCGGCGACAACACGCTCTTGATCGTCGGATGAGGTCCGCACGCGCGGGCCTCGTTCGCTTCGCACGATCCAAGTTGATCGCCGCTTTTTGGATTGCGAAGCAAAAAGGCGCGCTCGGCGCGAGGCCTAATCCCAGCGGTTCGCGTTCTTGGGGAAGCCCGGACGCTGGACCCGCACAACGCAGAAGCGCTGGCCGGTCGGCGCCTGCATGACGACCCAGCGCGCGGGGCGATTAACCACCGTCGCGCCCAGCCTTTCGAGGCGTCGCACCTCGGCGGGAATGTCGTCGGTCTCGATGTCTATGTGCACCCGGCTCTCGTGTTCGACGCGCTGGATCTCGACGACCGGCTCGTCTGTCGGCGTTGCAAGCATGCGGTAATTGCCGCGGCTCATCGGATGATCAGGGTCCACGGGGCGGCCCAGCGCCGCGGCCCAGAAGCGGGCGGCCTCATCCACGTCGGCGGTCTTGCAGTCAATCAACACGGCGCACAGGCGGGAGTGGTGCATGAACGCATCCCTTGGCTCGACTTGGCTCGGCGACGAGTGCCGGCGACCGATTGGATTGCCCCTTCCCGCAACAGAAACCGACAGTTACCACACGTAGCGCACGATCCCCATCCCGCTCCAAGTCGTGGCGTGCGAGGCAAGTTCGGCATCGGCGCGGCCCGAGAAGGTAACATTGGCGAAGACCGGCACTTCGAACAGGCCCGAGAGCAATGCGGCGTCTCCAGGGCGTTGCGCGCCGGTGACCACGAAGCTCGGGCTCGGGAACGCCGCAAAGGTGGCGCTGATCGAGGCATCGCGGTTGAAATCGTGCAGCCACGCCGCGCGCCCGCGGAACACCACGGCATTGACCTGCGTGTCTAGCCACGACCCGAGCTCGGTTCGGGTGGAGGAGGCACTGCTCGACGCGAATGTCTGCGCCGTGCCTCCGGCGCCCACGGCGGCCGCCTCGGTATAACCCGGCGTGAACACGCTCTGCACCTGCACGGCGGCGTAAGGGGTGACGCCGTAGACCGCGCCACCAAAGCGGTAACCGCCTTCGACCCGTCCGGCCACCGACGAGGCGTTGAATGTCGCCGTCAAGTGTTCACTGGCGGGGCCGACGGTAACAGTACGGTCGGTCGTGACGTGGTGTGAGGCAAAGGCCACGGCCCCTGCCACGTAGGCGTTCCAGTAGTGCTGTTTGCCGTAGATGCCGCCCTGGAAGAAATCGGTGTTGCCCGAGCCGAATGCGTTGTCGAGCGAAAAGTGTGTCTCGCCGCCCGAAAGGGCCACACCCACGGTCGTATCCGGCGACATGCGATAGTCGAGACCGGCGACCCCCCCGGCGAGGTTAGCGGAGAATTTTTGGCTGCCGATAGTGGCATCGCCATCGAGGCGGGTGGTGCCGCCGAAGCCTGACGCCCAGGTGCTCCAACGTGGCTCGTAGACGTAGGGCGGTGCCTTCGTCGCCATCGTCCCCTTGGGCGTAACCGCGGCATAGGCCAGCGCCACCTCCGGTGCGGGCTGCGCCTCCGGGGCAAAAGCCATCGGCGCCCCGACGTCTCGCCGGCCGGGCGCGCTGAAGTCGAACATGGTCGTGAGGAAGTTGTTCATTGTCACGCCGACATCCGTCCTCGCCGCTGTCGTGGTCTGGCCGGCGAGTTGGTTGAGCGTTGCCGCATAAGCTCCCGGCGACAGCGACAGTGGATAGAGATTTTGCAGCGAAGCAGGCAGCGTCCCTCCGGCGAGGATAAAGCTGCTCAGCGCACCCGCGACATTGAGCCCATTGCTCGGCGTTCCCGCCGGAACGATCGGCAGCGGCGCCTGCTTCAGGGTCAGGAACACGTCCTGGCCGTCGTAGCTGAGCTGCGGGGCAACGTTGATGCCGGCGCTGTTGAAGGCGAGCGATCCGAACGTGCCGCTCAAGAGCGCGGTCGTGAGCACCGGGATTCTGCTGCCGACGGTGTAGACTCCGGGAGCGAAAAAGGCCGTCGCCTGGCTGCCCGGTAAAACGGCGGTTGTGCCGGTCACATTCGTCAGGCTGGTCGCGCCGGGGGCAAGTTGGACCGCATAGATCGATCCGGGATTGAATTGCAGGTTGCCCTGGATGCTCAGCGTACCGGGCGTGCTGACCATCCCGGGCGCATTGGGTATGCCCGGCGCGAGCGTGCCGCCGCTGGTGACAAGGGTGTTGCCGACAACCAAGCCGCTGCCGCCGAAGGTTCCTTCGCCGCCGACCGTCACGTTCGTGGTGAGCCGGTCGCTCGAAGCAAGCGTGAGCACGCCGGTGACGTTCTGGAAATAGATGCTGGCGGAAAACAGGTCGAGACGAGACCAGTAGCTCAGCGGCGTCCCGTAGAAGGCGGCGAATGCATTCGTCTCGGTGTTCACCAGGATCTGGTTGATCGTGCTGGTTTGCAGACTGCCCAATATGCCGCCGTTCGGGGCGATGGTCCTTGCAGCAGTCGTGCTGCCGCCATACAGGGTCGCAAGCAGGATCGATGCGTCCGGTCCACCCGCCGGCGCTTGTTCCCGCGGCGCCTGGGCGAAGGACAACGTCGGCAGGCCGTAGGTCAAGCGGGCGATATAGTCCGCCTGGTTCTGCGCCATGTTGCTGAAACGGTCCGGCTCGCTCGTCGCTATGCACGTTGCGATGCTGCTGCCGCAGCCGGCCTGCAGCAGGTTGCGCACGTCGGTCTGCGCGGCCACAAACAGCGTTTGAAAGTTCCCGGTCGTGGTCACGTCGCCGATGCCAAACACACCGTTGACCGTGAAGTTGGTGTATTGCGGGTTGTTGTTCAGCATCTGCACCACGTCGTAGGTGGCGAGGCTGCGACCCAGGATGACGTCGAGCGGATAGTGCACGCCCAGCACAAGGCGGCTGTTGCCGTATTCGGAAGCGCGCGTCATGAACCTACCGTAGAGCTCCGGCAGCATCATGCCGAACAGCAGCGAAGTCGTGTACCCGAAGGTGGTGTGGCCGCTCGGCGCGGCCGCGTTGGCAAACAGACCGCTCCCCATGGCGCCGTTGTAGCTGCCGGCTATGTCGAAGTTGGATTGGACCATGCCGAAATAATTGGGCGCGCTGAAGGCTACAATGCTGCCCGGCGACGCCTGATACGGCCGGGAGTTGCCGGTCAGGTTCCTGGTCGTGGCTGGCGGATTGTACGCCTTGTCGTAGACGTTGAAGGTGCCGCCGGGGGGCAGGGCGACATTCGTAATCGGCGTATTCGACGTTGCGGTCTTCCCCAACGCCAAATTGTTGTTGTTCACGAATACGCTTCCATTGGCCGATCCATCGGCCAGCCAGTTCTTGGCTTTTCCCGAGTCGTCCTGGGAGAGGGCGTTGATCTGGCGGAACAGCTGCAGCAAGTTGTTCGAGAAGGTGGTGGTCGTGCCGTTCGCGGCCTGACTGTTAACATTGTTCCAGACCGCGCTCATTTTCGAGCCGAGCGCATCGGAGAGCACCACGCCGTTGTCGGTCGTGATGGTATTGTCGACGATCGATTGTGCGCGCTGGGCCGCCGTGGAATTGTTGTTGATGGCAATGGCGGTGGTGAAGTTCTGACCGATCGTCGGGCTGCCCAAAAGAGCGGTAAACGGATTCAGCAGATTGATCGCGTTGACATTGGGCGGCGTCGCAATGGTTTGCGTCTGTGCCTGTGCGGCGCCGACACTGGCGGCGGCGGCGATCAGGACCGCAACCGATCGCAGTAGGTGTGACTTGAGATATCCGGCGTTTGCAGTATGCATGTCAGCCCCCCGAGCAGCACAAAGGAAAGTCCCCGCGCGCCAGAAGAGCTAATCGGTTAAAATTTAGCTAACGTGACAATTCTATTTTTCCAGATGGTTTAGTGATGAACCGTGGCGACGAGACAACAGTGACGTGGCCGAGACGGCCTACGCCTGCAGCGATTTGAATTTTTTCGTCGACGATGACTACTATCGCGCGTGGTCATGCGCAGGATGCGACAAAGGTTGCAATTCGCCTTATCAGCTTGGGTTCGGTCAGCATCGGCGGGTGGCCCTGATCCGACACCAGGGCGATTTCGAGTTCGCTTCGTCGCGATAGCATCGCATCGAGCGTGCTCGAGGCCAGCATATCCGACTTGGCGCCGCGAATAACCATGAGTGGCACGCGCGCCAACGCGTCAAAGTGACTCCACAGCGTCGGGGGATGCTGCATATCGGCTCCTTGCAGTGTTCGGGCCAGCTGCGGATCGTGGTCGGGCAGCAGCCGGCCGCCCTGCTCGCGCCAGGTGCGCTGGGCAAAGTCGATCCAATCCTGCGGTGCGAGTTTCGGGAACTGCGCCTCGAACAGCCAGCGCAAAATTTCTGCACCCTCCTCGAAGTTGCGTGGGATGGGGAGCTTTCCGATATGGCCCTTGAGCCGCACCAAACCGTGCGGTTCGACAACGGGGCCGATGTCGTTGAGGATGACACCGGCGATGACGTTCGGCCGCAGGACCGCGAGCATCATGGCGATAAGGCCGCCGTAGGAGGTACCAACGAATATGGCCGGTGCGATCTCGAGCGCGATCAGCACGGCCGAGAGGTCGGCGAGTGCAACGGGAAGCGTATAGTTGTCGGGGTTGCGGTCGTATTGGGATTGGCCGTGGCCCCGGTAATCGAGCGCCAACACCAGCCGCGGCTTGGCAGGGTCGGCCGCCAGCGCCGCTGCCAAGAGATCAAAGTCGGCTGCAGTCCGGGCGAGACCGGGTAGGCACACGACCGGGAGCCACGAAGCCACGCGCGCCCCATACCTGCGCACATGCAGCGTGAGGCCGTCTGGGGCCGCCACGAAAACGCTCGCGAAACGCCGGTCCGACGCGGTCGCGCCGATGTTCACGACGGAGATCGCACAACAGCCTCGCTACGTTGCACCGCGCATGCGCCTTTGCGGCGCAACCGCTGGCCAGCGTCCGGGATGCGCGCGCTAATGCTTCGGCTCAACCGTGGACTCGGACCACTCGGTCGCTGCCGAGGCATCAACGCGCCGCAAATACGGAGCCAAGGCCGAGGTCTGCGCCTCTTCTTCCGGCCGGCCTTTGGCCTCGACCGATGGTGCGTCCGTTGGATTTTCAACGCGCCGTGACGATCCTTCGAACACAGAGTTCTCATCGATCGACAACGACCGATGAAAAATATCGCCCTCGACCGTACCGCCGTCCTGCAGCTTCACGCGGACAGCACGGATGGTGCCCTTGACGCGGCCGCAGACTGTGACGTCCTGCGCAATGACGCTGCCCTCGACCTGTGCGCCATCACCGATGAGAAGATCGGAAGCGCGCAACTCGCCTTTGATCCGGCCGAAGACTTGCGCTGGACCATTGCATTCGATGTTGCCGACGATGGACATGCCGGCGCCGATGGTAGAGCGTGTCGCCGCCGCATTCGTCGTCTGCTCCCGCCTCGGCGGGGACTGTTCAACAACCGAGTGCGGCTGTTGCAACGCCCTCCCCACGGCTTCGGCTGCATTGGTCGCCACGTCCTGATCCTTCTCCGGTCCTTTGCTCTTGAACATCTCCACCTCCCGTTGCCGCCAGTGGTCACTGCGGGAAGGCCAAAAGCCGCCTTCTCGCGGTCGAGTGAGAGCTAACGCAGAGCCTTCTGCTTCCCGCCGGGAGGACCCTCAGGTTGCGCAAGATAGAACTGCCACTAGGAGGGAGCAGACGATCTGCCGGACATTCTATGTACGGAGCCGTGTCAGGGATTTGACTTCCCATCAATTCGCGCATCGGCGACCGGGCCCCCTGTCCGCTTCTATTTTGTGAAGCGAAACCGCGACGATTGTAGAGCAGCAAGACGCAAGCGTCTAATGAATCGTTTCGTGTAATATTTCGGTCACAGGATGGTCGGCAACCCGACGACCCAACACCTCACCGATAACACTTGCCGCGTGGAACTCCTAGAGCCTGCGAGAGATTACGAACGTATGGTTAGCGCGGCTGATGAGCCTTAGCCGCCGGAAGCAGCGCTCTCTTTCCACCGCCTCGGCAGCCGTGACTAAGACTTGTGCGCGGTGCGCACCAATTCAGCCGTTTTGGCAGGCATGCTTTCGCGCTCGAGGTGAAACTACGCGCGCGTTCGAGGACGCGTTTCTCGTCGACAGGCTCGGCACGCGGAACTCGAGGGGTGAACGAGACGCCTGAAAAGCAAGGATGCCCTTGAACGGGCTGGCTCTCGGCTCGGTTTGCGACTAGTGGGCGGGGTTTGCGCCCTGGCAGGGCGTTCCGATCCCGACCGATCGTCAGCGTCGTGCGCCGGCGCCTGTATCGATGCCCGCCTCGCGGCGCACGGCAGTTCCCTCGGGCCCTCTGCTTGCGACGGCCGTGGCACGCACGTGCCAAGCCGTACCGCACTCGTTGTCCTCGCAATTGTGCGTTTCGCAAGCGAGGCCGCGAATGCGCAGCGGCTGACCGGCGGGGGCGCCTTCCCAATCGATGGCGCCGAATTGCGCGCGGTGGCAAAACTCGACGAGATGGACGTCGCCGAAAATGTCGGCGTATTTGATGATGCCCATGGTGATCAGGCCGCCGCCGCGCAGGAGATCAAGGGCACGGCCGTCCATCCAGGCAACCGCGCCGGGCATGTCGGACTTCGGCAAGATGAGCGCTGGAGCGAACTCCGCTTTTTCGAGGGTATCAAAATCCTGCTCGCCCGCGGCGTTGATGATGCTGGTCAGCAGCATCTCGCGCGTGCCGGTATTGCCGGTGTTATCGATCAACGGAGAAACGGACCATTGCGTGCGGCCGTTCTCGTTCTTGGCCCCGTAATGAACGAAGCGGAAACTCGTCGAATGGACATAGGCGCGATTGCTGGCGCGCAAGCCTTGGTCGGCCGTCGTCGCTTGCCACCCCGTGAAGATGGCGGCGGCGATCGCGCCTCCGGCAGCCGCAAGCGTCAGGAGCGCGGTCGCGTAATCGAGCCAATGCTTTTTTGGCCCGGGACGGCTGACGGCGGATTCTGATTGTTGGCTCAACACGCGAACCCCCCTCGTGTTTCGAGCATGTCCCTGAATAAGCGGTGAAATTGGGGACATATGATGGCATCGGGCATGTCGCGGCAAAGGGGGAGCGCTTTGGGCCCGAAGACAAGCGCCGCGATCTTTCAAGCCGCGCGAACGCGCCCGGGGGACGCCCAGGGTGACCGCCAGCGAAAGCAGGTGGGTAACTAATGCTCAGCGGAAGAGTTTGGTTGGCGCGTCCCGCGAACCCGCTCCATCGCGTCGAAACGCTCGGAGGGGGTTTGCACAGGTTTTCGGATCAGCCCTAACCAATCCGTGGCGAGCCCCAACCATGCTGCCTGGTCGATCGGAGTCGTGACCTTCGCAGCCATCAGGCGGCATTCCTCTGCCTTGGCTCGGTACTCGTCGGATTTGGTCATGGGTAGTGCTCCCGTACCTCGGCCCAACGAGGGGGAGCGGGAGATGGTTCCCCTGCAAAGGAGGGAACGTTCCGCGAACGGCAGCGGAAAAGAAAAATTCCGGACAGGGCCCTGTCCGGGTGCGGCCCGCGCGTCCCCTCCTCGGCGCTAGACGTCGGTTTTCGCGCAATTCTCTCCCG
>Ga0081540_1002589_pt1 | contig 14689 bp, 10 predicted proteins | sample TabmetS2T1R1_FD_71024 | JGI IMG/M metagenome (GOLD analysis project Ga0081540, IMG submission 71024) | Tabebuia heterophylla rhizosphere microbial communities from the University of Puerto Rico - S2T1R1 | ecosystem: Host-associated > Plants > Roots > Rhizosphere ... | reverse complement strand
GGCGTTCAGCCAGCGTGTCAGGTTCGGGTAAGCAGAAAAATCCAGTCGTGCCATCTTGCCCCAGACGAGGATGCCCGCGACGTTGAGGTCGGCGACAGTAAAGCTGTTCTCCGCCAAATAGTCGCATCCGGCCAAGGCGTCGTTCAGCACTCCCAGAGGCTTCTTCAGCAGCAATTCGTTTCGTTCCACCGCGGAGGCGTCGCGCGCAAATTCCGCCAGCAGCGCGCGGTGCTCCAGAAGATTGAGCAGCAGGTGTTCAATCTCCAGCATCGCCCAGAAGCTCCACTGCGCGGCGAGGCCGAGCACTTCCGGGCTAGTGCAGTGCATCGGGCCGTCATATTTTTGCGCAAGGTAGAGATTGATCGCCATCGACTCCCAGAGCACCAGATCGCCGTCGACCAGAGTCGGAATCCGCGCGTTTGGATTCAATCGCAGATATTCTGCGGTTTGCAGGTCGTCCGCACGCGTCGTTTTTTCCACCAACTGATACGGCCTGCCGACTTCCTCAAGCATCCACAGGCATCGCATCGCACGTGATCTCGAATTTCCATAAAGCTGCAGCATCGGTGGCTCCCGGACAAAGTGGCGGTAATGCGGGCGGCAGGGGAAATCTACAGGCTTTCAATTGGCTTCGATAGCTCGCGAGAGCAGATCGGTATCGCGATCCGCCGGATCAACTTGCTACATGCGGCGGCATAGCGTGCTATGGTTTCCGCGCGGGGGACCTGATCCGGGCTGACCGCGCATGCCCGGATAAATCGCAGGAGGACGCAACGCCATGGCCGAGAGCGTCATGTACCACGAGGGTAATCGAAGACTGCAGGATCAGTTCGACAGCCGCCGGATTTCGGACCGGCTGGAAGAGAAGCTGACGCGCAAGGAGTTTTCGGCCGACGACAAGCAGTTCATCGAAAGCCTGCCGTACTTCTTTCTGGCGACGGCTGACGCCGATGGCCGGCCCGATTGCTCGTTCAAGGGAGGGGCGCCAGGCTTCGCTCGCATCACCGGACCTTCCGAACTTGCATTCCCCGACTATGACGGCAACGGCATGTTCAAGAGTCTCGGCAACATCGTCGTCAACGCCGATGTCGGCCTGCTGTTCATCGCCATGCACGGCAAGCCGCGGCGCCTGCGCGTCAACGGCAGCGCCAGCGTCAGCGACAACGATCCGCTGCTTTCGGAAACCATCGGCGCGCAGCTCATCGTTCGCGTGACCGCACGAGCGATCTTCCCGAACTGCCCGCGCTATATTCCGACGATGGCCGCGATCGAGCCGTCGGTTTATGTTCCGGTCGCCGGACAGGACGCTCCCGAACCGTCCTGGAAGGGTTTTGCGGATTTCAAGGACTGCATCCATCCGCGGCAGCCGACGTTCAAGGGGTGAGGGCTGTGGCTTGAAAATCGTTTCGCCGCGGATACGCCGAGCTAGAACCACGGCTCCTCGTAGACCGGCTTGCCGTCGATCAAGAGACGCTTGATGGCGGCGCGCCCGGAGGGCAGGACCGCCGCGACGACCGCGAGCTTGCGTTGGTTGCGGAGATCCTCGAGCTTCCGGCCTTCACCCTCGGGAACGAAATAGCTTTCGAGATTGTAGCGAATCGAGAGTTTCTCGCAGAAGAGATCCCGCTTTGGACCGCAGGTGGCGCCATAGGTAAGGCGGCCGCGGATCAGCACCTCGGGACTTGCGAGCTCGACAGGGCTGGCATGGACTGAAAGCGCTTCGTAGACACCGTCGCGATTGGGCGCGAGCTTGACGTACACCAGCGGATGGCGTTCGCTGGACGGCTGGTTCTGAAGTGAGCCTGCCGGCAGTTGAGTAATATCGTAGCCCAGCACGACATAGTCGCCGCGCAGGAAATCCCTGGGATCGACGGGACGGGTCTGCAGGGTCACTTCCGCGCCGTCACGCAGAATCTGAACGCGGTCGACGATCATCAGGGCCAGCAGCGCGACCTGAACCAGGGCGGCAGCCCCGAACAGCACGAACTTTGGGATGCGGGCCAGGCGCTCGGCCAGGGATGCGACTGACATCGTCGTCATTCGCGGCTCCTCGGCATCAAGCGATTGAGCACCAGGGCAAGCGCCACGGCAACCATGCCGGCCACGGCGAGGAATATTGAACGGTTCAACAGCGAACCCTTCACCGCCCATGTGATGGCCGCAATGACGCCTGCGATTCCGAGCCAGCCGGCGACGATCCGCGGACGGGCGGCGTCCAGCATGCCGGAAACAACAAGGCAGAGCATGGCGCACAGCAAAGCGGCATAGGCAAGCCAAGGTCCACCCGATTGCCGCGGCGTCCATATGGCTACCGCGATAAGGACAAGCCCGATGGCGCTTGCGGCGAAGGCCGTGCCGGCCCGGCGCGTCATGGCAGTGGCGGCAAAGGCGAAGATCACGCCCGCGACGCCGCACGAGATTGTCCAGAGTGGCTGGTTTACGAGGCCGTCAGGGGGGCGGACGAACTCGCTGGCCAGCGTCGCCTCCAGGATCGCGACGCCCGCCAGCGAAAAAGCGCCGTAGGTTGAAAAGACTGCCCCGGCGCGAGCCGCACGATCCGATGCTGAGGCGGCAAGTGCTAGTCCGCCGCCGAACAATAGCACCGCGCCGTTGGCGAGCACGAACGACGGCCGGAAGTCGAAATTCGGCTGAAACGAGCACGCGATCCACCACGGGAGCGCCGCGACCGCGACGAGATGGGCCGCCGCGCGCGAGTTCCAGGCCAGTGCGAGGCCGGCGGCCAAAAGCCAGAACACCGCAAATTCAAAATGCGGGACGTTGGTTTCGAAGACGCGCATCCAGCTCCAGATGACCGCGGTGGCGAGCGCGACCGCCAGCGCTCCGCGCGAGCCGGTCAGCGCCGCTGCGGCGAGCGCGCCCATGGCCCAAAGCAGCATGCCGCCTGCAAAGTCGCCGCCCAGATGATACATCTGGCCAATGAGCGCGATCGCTGCGCCAAAAATGAGCGCGCCAACCGCGGCGCTGAGATCAGCGAGCACCGGCTGACCTGATCGGGCGAACCAGCCGCCGAGGCCATGGGCGATGAAGATGCCGGCAAACAGCATGGCCAGGCGCGAGAGGCGGGCGATTTCTATCCAATGCGCCGCGACGAACGCGAGGAACGCCGCGGCGATCAGGAGGCCACCGACGATGGCGACCACCACCGCAATGTTGAAGCCGGGACTGAGCGGCGGAAGTGATGCGCGGATCGCGCCGAGAGCCGCAGGCGTGATCACGCCGTCGGCTTCCCATCGCGCAAGATCAGCTTCGAGGCGCTGCCGATAGGCTCGGTCAAACATCATGATGGCCTATCGCCTCGCACGCCCGACGGCGTCAGGGCAGATCGGGCGGCAGGTGATGATGCCTGGGTGCGGTGACTCAAGCATCAAGATCGATTTCAGACACGGCATTGATGGCCCCCGGTACCAAGCCAACCCTATCATCGTTGCAGTTGTATTGGAATGGCGCCTCGTCCTTGCATCATTCTCAGATCGCCGTCATCTCGCCCTTGGTCCAGGCCTCCCGCAGCTTGAATTTCTGGATCTTGCCCGATCCCGTCAGCGGGAATGCGTCGACGACGAACCAGTGTTTGGGCGTCTTGTGCGGGGCGAGCGAGGCGCGCATGTAGTCGATCAGTTCTTCCTTTTCGATTGTCGCGCCGGGCGCCGGGCGGATGAAGGCCGCGACCTCTTCGCCCCACTTTTCGTGGGGAACGCCGATCACGGCGACTTCGCCGACCTTTGGATGCCTGAACAACAGCTCTTCCAGCTCGCGCGGATAGATGTTCTCGCCGCCACGGATGATCATGTCCTTGAGGCGGCCTTCCACGGTGCAATAGCCGCGCGCGTCCATCGCGCAGAGATCGCCGGTGTGCAGCCAGCCGTCGGCATCGATGGCGGCTGATGTCGCATCCGGCATTTCGAAGTAACCGAGCATCACGTGATAGCCGCGGGTGCAGAACTCGCCGATCGTGCCGATCGGAACGGTCTCGCCGGTATTGGGATCGATGATCTTGGTTTCCATGTTGGGCAGCGGCAGGCCGATCGTGTTGGCCTTGTCCTCGACGCTGTCGGTGGTGCGGGTTTGCGCCGCGACAGGGGAGCATTCGGTCTGGCCGAAAACAATAGTGAACGGCGCGCCGAGTTTCTCCTCCAATCGCCGCACCAGCGCGGCCGGCACCGTGGAGCCGCCGGAGCAGATCGCCTTGACGGATGAGAGATCGGTGGTCGGGAATGTCGGGTGCTCCAGCATCGCGACCAGCATGGTGGGAACGCCGAGCATCGCATTGCCGCGATAGGTCCCGAGCAGTTCCAGCACCAGTCCGGGCTCGAACGCCTCGACCAGCACGGTGGTTGCGGCCTTCGATACTGCGCCGATCATGCAGCAGACGCAGCCGCCGGTGTGAAACAGCGGCATCGGCGTGACGAAGACATCGCCGGGATCGACGCCCATCCGGTCGGCGGTGTCGGCGCCGTTGTTGAGGAGGCCACGATGCCGGAGCAGGGCGCCCTTCGGAAAGCCCGTGGTGCCCGAGGTGTACTGGATCATGACGGGATCGTCGGGACTGACGGCCGGCAGTTTTGTGCTCTCGTCGTCGCCCGCGGCAATGAACGCATTCCAGTCGTCGAAGCAGATGATCTCGCGCAGCTCAGGGCAGTTCGGCTTGACCTCCTTGACTGTCTCCAGCATCGGGTTGCCGCGAAAACCGTTGACGACGAAGACCCCCGCCGAGCGGGACTGCTTCAGCACATATTCGACTTCCCGGGCGCGAAAGGCCGGATTCACGGTAACGAGAACCATGCCCGCCATGCCGGCGCCGAATTCGAGCATCACCCATTCCGGTAGGTTCTGCGCCCAGACGGCAATGCGCTCGCCCGGCCGGAAGCGCGACAGCAGCGCGCGGGCGGTGCGCTGAGCCTCGCGGTAGAATTGCGCGTAGGTCCATTGCCGCCGCTGCGCTGGATCGGGGACGCCCGCGATCAGGGCCAGGCGATCGGGCGCCGCCTCGGCCGCCTTGCGCAAGAGGTCGCCGAACGTCATCTCCCGCACCTCAGGTGTGGTCGGTCCTGCGACGTGAGACTTCGTCAAAGCCATTTAATCCTCCCCGGTCCGGCGCTGTTATTGTCGTGGCGTCAGGTTCTCGGGAGAAAATGCCTTCCGGCGCTGGTTAATGCAAGCCGGGCAGGAGACGATTGGGGCCGGGCGTCCGCAGAAATGGAGGCTGTAGCTCCGTCATTGCGAGCGAAGCGAAGCAATCCATGGTGCTGCATGCGGAGCGACGGATTGCTTCGTCGCTTCGCTCCTCGCAATGACGCGGGTACACGAGCGCTAGCCCGCCTTGCGATGCCGTGCCGCGGACCGGTGCGCCTTCTTCGCGGTTCGGCGTGCCGGCGCCCGCCGCGCGGTCGAGCCATGCGCCCGCCGTTTCGCCGCCGATTTTCCCTTCAGGCTCGCCTTCAGCGCGTCCATCAGGTTGACGACGTTGTCGGGCTTTTCCTCGGGCTCAGGCAGCTTGATCGTCTTGCCGGAAGCCTTGCGGCGCACCAGCGCCTTCAGCGCGTCCTCATATTCGTCCTTGAACTTCGAGGGATCGAAATGCGCGGCCTTGGTGTGCAGGATATGGCCCGCGAGTTCGACCATGTCCCTGGTGATCTTCGGCGTCTTGATGCCGTCGAAATAGTCCTCCTCGTCGCGCAGCTCGTATGGATAGCGCAGCGTGGTGCCGAGCAGGCCCTTGCCAAGCGGCTCGATCGCCATGACGTGCTCGCGGTTGGTCAGCACGATGCGCGCCAGCGCAACGCGCTCCTCGTTCTTCATGGCGTCGCGGATCACGGCGAAGGCGTCGACCGCGGCCTTGCCGTCGGGCGCGATGTAATAGGGATGGTTGTAATAGCGTTTGTCGATCTCTTCGCGCGGCACAAAACTGTCGATCTCGATGGTGTGATTGCTCTCGATCTGGACGGCCTCGAGTTCCTCCTTTTCGATCTCGACATACTGGCCCTTTTTCAGCTCATAGCCGCGGCCCTTCTGGTCGCTCTCGACGACGTCGCCGGTCTCGGCATCGACCATCTGCTGCTTCAGCCGGTTGCCGGTCTCCTTGTTGATCATGTGAAAGCGGGTTTTCTCGACCGATGTCGAGGCCGGATACAGCACCACCGGACATGACACCAGCGAGAGTTTCAACGAGCCTTTCCAGTAGGCGCGGGGAGCCATTGCAGTCTCCGGCGTGGGTTGGGTTTGGGAACTTCAACGGCTAGTATGGGTTTTCGTTCCGGGTGCCGCCGTGCGAGCGGAGTTGAGGTCGAGGTTTGCCGTGGCGTTGAAGAAACTCAGCACGTACCGAAAGAAGCGTGACTTCGGCAAGACGGCCGAGCCCGCCGGCGACGTCAAGGTCGCGCCGGCCGCGCGGCGGCGCTTTGTGATCCAGAAGCATGACGCAACGCGTTTGCATTACGATCTCCGGCTGGAGTTCGATGGCGTCTTCAAGTCCTGGGCGGTCACCAAGGGGCCTTCGCTCGATCCGCATGACAAGCGGCTCGCCGTCGAGGTCGAGGATCATCCGCTCGATTACGGCGATTTCGAAGGCACGATTCCCGAAAGCGAATATGGCGGCGGCACAGTGCAGCTCTGGGACCGCGGTTTCTGGGAGTCCGACGACCCCGATCGCGGCTTCAAGAAGGGCGATCTGAAGTTCACGCTGTACGGCGACAAGCTGCAGGGAAGCTGGGTGCTGGTGCGCATGAAGGGCGACCGCTATGGCGGCAAGCGCACCAACTGGCTGTTGATCAAGCATCGCGACGAATTCGCCAAGGACGGCGAAGCCAACGATGTCCTGGGAGAGGATCGCTCCGTCGCCTCCGGGCGATCGATGGCGCAGATTGCCGCAGGCAAGGGCAAGGCGCCCAAGCCGTTCATGCTGGCCAAGGGCAAGACCAAAGCCGACGCGGTCTGGCATTCGAACCGCGGCGATGCCGCAGAGGCGCGCGCCGGCGGCAGGACCGCGGCACTGCGATCGACCCCGGAAACGAAGACCCGCGCGCCGGCGCAAGGTGCAAAACCGAAGAAGGTTTCCGCGATGCCGGATTTCGTCGCGCCGCAGCTTTGCGCCGCCGTCGAGCGGCCGCCGAACGCGGATGGCTGGTGCCATGAGGTCAAGTTCGACGGCTACCGCGTGCAATTGCGGATCGAGGACGGCGACGTGGCGTTGCTGACTCGAAAAGGGTTGGACTGGACCGACAAGTTCGGTGCCATCGCGAGAGCAGCCAAGGCGCTGCCCGATGCGCTGATCGACGGCGAAATCGTCGCGCTGGACCACAACGGCGTGCCCAGCTTCTCGCCGCTGCAGGCTGCGATCGCCGACAACAAGACCGGCAACCTCATCTTCTTTGCGTTCGATCTTCTGTTTGCCAATGGTGAGGACCTGCGCGCGCTGCCGCTGCGTGAGCGCAAGGATCGTCTGATGCGCCTGCTGCCGCCGCGGCACAATGGCAAGGACAAGCTCATCCGCTACGTCGATCATTTCGAGGAACGCGGCGACGCCGTGCTGGAATCGGCGAAGAAGCTGTCGCTGGAAGGTATCGTGTCCAAGAAACTGGAAGCACCTTACCGCTCGGGCCGATCCGAGAACTGGACCAAGGCAAAAATCCGCGGCGGGCAGGAGGTCGTGCTCGGCGGCTGGAAGACGACCCACGGCAAGTTTCGTTCGCTGATGGCCGGCGTCTATCGCGGCAACGATCTGGCCTTCGTCGGCATCGTCGGCACCGGCTTCGGCCAGGATACGGTCCGCCGCATCATGCCGGCGCTGAAGGCGGCGGCTTCCGACAAAAGCCCGTTCGGCGGCAAGGATGCCCCGAAAAAAACTCGCGATGTGCACTGGCTAAAGCCTGAGTTGATCGCCGAGGTCGAGTTCGCCGGCTGGACCGATGGCGGCAACATCAGGCAGGCCGCGTTCAAGGGCCTGCGTCAGGACAAGCCGGCGAAGGAAGTACGGGCGGAGAGGCCTGCCATGACCGAAGCTGCAAGACCCGTGGTGCGGTCCGAAAAATCATCGGCCAAATCCGCCGAGGTGATGGGTGTCGCGATCTCGAAGCCTGACAAGGCGCTGTGGCCCGATGGCGGCGACGGCGAAGCCGTCACCAAGCTCGATCTCGCGCAGTATTTCGAGGCGGTCGGCGAATGGATGATCGGCCATATCAGGGGGCGGCCGTGCTCGGTGCTGCGCGCACCCGACGGCATCAAGGGCGAGACCTTCTTTCAGCGCCACGCCATGCCCGGCAGTTCGAAACTGCTGGAGCTGGTAAAGGTTTCCGGTGACCGCAAGCCTTATCTCCAGATCGACCGCATCGAGGGGCTGGCCGCGGTGGCGCAGCTCGGCGGCCTGGAATTGCACCCCTGGAATTGTGCACCCGGCGAACCTGATGTGCCGGGCCGGCTTGTATTCGATCTCGATCCCGCGCCCAACGTGGAATTCTCCGACGTCATCGAGGCCGCAAAAGACATGCGGGAGCGGCTGACCGCCGTAGGCCTCGAGAGTTTTTGCAAGACCACCGGCGGCAAAGGCCTGCATGTCGTGACACCGCTGCTTCATGGCGCAAGGGACAAGGTGACGTGGAAGGAAGCCAAGGCCTTTGCGCAAGGCATCTGCCAGTGGATGGCGAATGACGATCCCGAGCGCTATCTGCTCAACATGTCGAAGAAGCTGCGCAAGGGAAAGATTTTCCTCGACTATCTGCGCAACGATCGCCTGTCGACCGCGGTCGCAGTACTGTCGCCCCGCGCGCGCGATGGCGCCACCGTCTCGATGCCGCTGACCTGGATGCAGGTGCGCGGCGATCTCGATCCGAAGAAGTACAGGGTTCGCACAGTGCCTTCGCTGCTCGCGAAGACGAAGGCGTGGGACGGCTACAACGACGCGGCCGCATCGATCAGGGCTGCGATGAAGAAGCTGGCCGCGAAGTAGGGTGGGCAAAGCGAAGCGTGCCCACCATTTTTATCGCGCAAGAAATGGTGGGCACGCTTCGCTTTGCCCACCCTACGATCTGTCGGAACAACGTAAATGGCCGGGACAAGCCCGGCCATGACACATACTAAGACGTTTCGGATCAGCCGCTCACAGCTTCCCGAGCAGCAACAGGATCAGCAGGATCACGATCACAAGACCCAGTCCGCCGCCGCCGTAATATCCGGTGCCATAGAACGGTCCGCCGCCGACGCCGCTGAAGCCGCCCAGCAGGGCGATGATGAGAATGATCAGGATGATGGTGCCGATTGACATAAACCTCTCCTCAGCCCGGACGGGGCGTTCTGTATGTTCTGCCCTTCGCAGGGAACAACAACCGGGAGTCAGCTAAGTTCCTTTTTGCGCCGCGATAATCGGCGCGCCCCTTCTTTTCGAACGGCGTGCAATTACATGCGTTCAAGAGGATGAGAGGATCTCGCCGATGACTAAACCGCTGGTAGTTTCCATCCCCCATAGCCTGGGACGCGAGGAGGCCATGCGGCGCCTGAAGACCGGGCTTTCGCGCGCCGCTTCCAGCGTGCCCGTCCTGAGCGTCGATGAAGAGCGATGGGAAGACAACCGCATGATTTTCCGCGTGCGCGCATTAGGCCAGGCGGCGGCCGGCCATGTCGATGTCGCGGAGGATCACGTCCAGGTGGAGGTTATGCTGCCATGGCTGCTGCAACGCTTTGCCGAGGCGGCCCAGGCCGCGATCCAGAACCGCGGCAAGCTGTTGCTGACCAAGAAGAGCTGAGCCCATAGCGTTTTCGGTTCGCGTCAAGAAAACGCGTCAAAACATGAATCCTAGACGTGCGCGCGCTTACGCACCGGCTTTACCGCGCCTGTAAATCGGGCCTTCAGCACCGCGACCGGCAGATGCGCCAACAGGTCGGACAGGCGCAATTGCGTGGCATCGGCATCCGCAAAGCCTTGCACGGCATAACCGTTGACGTTCAGCGCCGCGTCATACTGCGCCGGATCAGGCCATCTTCTTCCACTGTCGGTAAACGGTGCGAACCATCGCGACACCACGGCAATCGCCGCCTCGCGATCTTTCCGCCGGACGAACGCGATGAAATGGTCGCGCTGCGGCCCACTCACTTCCAAAGGTTCGTAATCGCCGCCCGTAAATGCATCGGCGAGCTCGGTCCGAAGCTTGAGCAGATGTTTGGTCCAGGCCAGCTTCAGATGGCCGCTCGGCCACTTCCCGACCAGCCGGTCCCAATCCGGATCCGCCAGCACGGCGAGCCGGCCTGCACGTTCGGCAAAATCGACCGGTCGCCGGTTGTCGGGATCGACCAGCGAGAAATCCCAGAGCTCGGTGCCCTGATAGAAATCCGGCACGCCCGGCATCATGGCCTTCAGCGTGATCTGGCTGAGCGAATTCAGGGCGCCCAGCAGCGACAGCCGCTGCGCCAGCGTTTGCAGGGAATTCAGGAATTCGCCCGAGAGGGCGGGATCGAGAATTTTCGCGATAAAACTCTTTACGCCATCCTCGTAGGTGGTGTGGGGATTGAGCCAGCTCGTTTCCTGCTTGCCCTCGCGCGCGGCCTTCAGCGCATATTCCTGCATCCGCTCCACAAACGAAGCATCGTCCGGCTGCCATGCTCCCAGCAGCGCCTGATAGAGCATGTACTCGAACGTCGCCGACGGCGCGCGCAAATCGCCGTCGACCAACAGATGCGGCGCGTTGAGCAGCTTCCATCGCGCCACGGCGCTGGTCCATTCGCCCGGAATTTCGGCTAGCGCCATGATCCGCGCCCGCGCATCTTCGCCGCGCTTGGTGTCGTGTGTCGCGGTCGCCGTCAAGCCAAGCGGCCATTCCCTGGCGCGCGTTCGCATCATTGCGTGAAATTCGTCGGCTGAAAGCGCTCTTGCGGCCGGATCGCCACCGACCTCGCTGAGGGCGAGCAGGCGGTGGTAGCGGTAGAACGTCGTATCCTCGAGCGACTTTGCCATCATCGGGCCGGTGAACTGCTGCACCTTCAGCGCAAACCGGCGCACGCGCGGCGCGCTGTGGCGCGCGCGGCCGGGCTTGATCAGGTCCATGGTCAGGGTGTCGCGCAGGAAATCGAAAATGCCGTCGTCGGCGGCAAACCAGTCGGCGCGCGCCCGTTCGATCGTCCCTGATATCAACTGGCGATCATGCGCTGAAAGCCCCGTCGAGGTCAGGTAGGTGCGGTAGACCGGGAAATGCAGCACGTAGAGTTCGAGCGCCTGCCGCAGGCCGTCGGCGGAGTAGTCGCGCGTGGAGTAATGTCCGCTGGCAATCCGTGCCAGCAGACGCGTCAGCACCGTGAACTCGCTGGTCAGCAACGTCTCCAGCACGCGTCCTTTGGCTTCCCGCAATATCGGTTCGAGCTGCGGCGAGCGGTTGCTGATCTGCCGCCAGATCTCGTCGAGCGGCTCCAGGCCGCTCCCGTCAGTCAGCACCTGGGTGATCGCGTTCAGCCACTCATAGCCGGTGGTGCCGTGAACGCCGGCAAATGACGGCAGCTTTTCGTGCTCGCCGAGAATCTTCTCGATCACCACGTAGAACGGCCTGTTACGGCCGCCATGCGCCTCGCGGACCAGCCGGCGCAGGCGCTGGAAATACTGGACGGGATCGCGCAGGCCGTCGACGTGGTCGAGCCGCAACCCGTCAAGCTTTCCCTCCGCAATCAGCCGTTTGACCAGGCGATGGATCGCCTCGAAGGTGCCGGCGTCCTCGACGCGCAAGCCTGCCAGCGTATTGATGTCGAAGAAGCGCCGGTAATTGATGTCGCTGGAAGCGAGCCGCCAGTGGCCGAGCTTGTAGTGCTGGCGTTCGAGCAGATGATGCAGCGCCTGCGTCTGAGCTGCGCGATCTGCGCCTGCGCGATAGGCATTGAGCCCGCGCGCGATGATGTCGGCGGCCCCCGCGATGCCTTTCAATTCCGCCTTGAAATCAGGGGCTTCCTTGCGGTTGGGACGGCGCGGGCCGGTGTAGCGCGAGGCGAGTGCAAGCATGTCATGGCCCGGCGCGCTGGGTTCGGCGCCGGCTTCCTTGACGATCATGCGCAGGATTTCGCCGTAGCGCTCCGGCGCGATCGGCAACCGGTGCTCGAAGTACCAGGCGGAGAAGCTGCCTTCGGCGGCGTCATAGCGCAATTCGATCTCGCCATTTTCCAGCGCCTGTCCGTAGGAAGAGCCGATGATCGGCACCAGGACGCCGCCGCGGCTGCGGTACGGCAACTGCTCCCAATCGATGTCGAAAGAGGCCGCGTGCGGCGAGGCCGGTCCCCATTCCAGCACGTCGAGCCACCATGGGTTATCGTCATGGTGGATGCCGACATGATTGGGCACAAAGTCGAGGATCAGCCCGAGATCGTGTTGCCGCAGCGCGGCGCTCATCAGCTCAAACCCGGCTTCGCCGCCCAGCTCGGGATTGAATTTGGTGTGGTCGACGATGTCATAGCCGTGGGTCGAACCCTTGCGCGCCTTGAGGAACGGCGAGGCGTAGAGATGCGTGATCCCGAGCGCCTTGAGGTAAGGTGCGAGGTCGGCGGCGGCTTCGAAGTTGAAATCGGGCGTAAGCTGCAGGCGGTAAGTCGCGATCGGGATCGCCGGAGGCATTGTGTTATCCGATGTGCCAACGCACCGACCAGGCGGGCATGCCTTCCTCCAACGCGGTGCCCCAGATCAAGGTTCCGGCGGTGGTACCGGGCGGAATGGCAATGGTCTGGTTTGACAGGTTTGCGGCAAGCGCGAGGGTTGTTCCGTCGCCCATCCGCCAGTCAGCCTTCAGCAAACCATTGTCTGCTGCGTGCGCCTTGCCGAAGGCGGCGCCGGTAAGCCGGGGGACGATCTGCTGCCTGCGAATGCTCAGTAGCTCTCGCACCAGCGTCAGGCGTTTTCGTCCCGCTGATGTCTCGCGTCCTTCCCAGTCGAGCACCGCCGAGTCCCGCGTCGAAGCCGCAAGCGCGTCCGGGACCTCGTCGCCATATTCTTCATAGGCCCAGGCCAGCTCGACGCGGCGGCCCTTGCGGACGGCGTCGGCGAGCTCGCCGCCGAAGTCGCAGAAGAACGGGAAGGGGACAGTGGAGCCCCATTCCTCGCCCATGAACAGCATGGGAATGTGGGGTGCGATCAACAGGACCTGGATCGCCGCCTCGATCATCCGCGTGTCGGCGTTGCCTTCGAGCCGGTCGCCGAGCGCTCGATTGCCGATCTGGTCGTGGTTCTGCACGAAATTGATGAAGGCGGTCGGCGCCAGCTGGCCGCTCGGCTCGCCGCGCTTGCCGCGGCGAAATTCTGACGGCTCGCCCTGGTAGACGAAGCCTGATGACAGCGCGCGCGCGATGTCGGATTTCGGCGAGCGCTGGTAGTCGACATAATAGCCTTGCTTCTCGCCCGTCATCATCACGCGCCAGGCGTGGTGATAGTCGTCGTTCCATTGCGCGCGGTATTTGCCTTGCGGCGGATCCTGGACGGGATCGAGGAGGCTGGCGCGGTTGTCGCCGTTCTCCAGCACGAGGTGAATGTGCCGGCCGGTTTCCGCCGCGAGCTTGCCGGCAGCCTCGCTGATGTCGTGCAGCAGCGATAGCCCGCCCGGCTCGACGATCGAGTTGACGGCATCGAGCCGCAAGCCGTCGAAGCGATAGTCGCGCAGCCAGTGCAGCGCGTTCTCGATCGCGAAGGCGCGGACTTGCCCGACGCGATAATCGATCGCGCTGCCCCACGGCGTCTGGGCGTCCGTGAAGAAGGAGGGCGCATAGCGGCCGAGATAATTTCCTTCGGGGCCGAAGTGGTTGTAGACCACGTCCAGCATTACCATCAGCCCGCGCAAGTGCGCCGCGTCGATCAGCGCCTTGAGATCTTCGGGCCGCCCATAGGCGCTGTCGGGCGCGTACCACAAGACGCCGTCATAACCCCAGTTGCGTGAGCCGGCGAAGTCAGCCAGCGGCATCAATTCCAGCGCGGTGATGCCGGTCTCGACGAGATGATCGAGCTTCCCGATCATCGCGCGATAGGTACCTTCTTTCGTGAAGGTCCCGACATGGGTCTCGACGATCACGGCTTCCCGCCACGGCCGCCCGCGCCAGCTTGCGGCGCGCCATGGATAAGCGTCATGGTCGATCACTTCGCTCGGGCCGAACACGTCATCCGGCTGAAATTCCGACGCCGGATCGGGCACGTCGATCTCGTCATCGATGCGGAATTTGTAGCGCGCCCCGGCCTTCACGCCGGCGATGTCGGCGGTGAACCAGCCGTCCTCGCCGCGCTTCATCGCGTGCGGTTGCTCCAGCATCACCTCGACGCGTTTCGCCGCCGGCGCCCATAACCGGAATCGCGTGCCGTAGTCCGCCAGAAACGCCCCGAATTGCCGATCATTCATGCTGCGCCCGCAAAGGCTAGCACCGACCGGGGCGGCGCGCTGGCCGCAGCGCCCGATGCGAATTCACTGAAGGCCTGCGCGGCCTCGGTCGTGTTCAGCACCTGCTGCCAGTTCTTGTATTCGGGCATTTTGGGCAATGAGAAAGCGATCTCTTCGGGGGCGGCATTCAGCACGATAAAGATCGGCGGCTGGCCTTGTTCCAATGGCCCCAGCACATAGGCGAGGAATCGCCCTTCCGGAAAATTCCAGTCGGCTTCCTGCATCTCCTCGGCCGCCGGCGTCAGCCACAGCACGCCAAAGGTGCCGTCCTTGCGCCGCCCGGAAAGCCAGCGCTG
>Ga0081540_1002588_pt1 | contig 14693 bp, 14 predicted proteins | sample TabmetS2T1R1_FD_71024 | JGI IMG/M metagenome (GOLD analysis project Ga0081540, IMG submission 71024) | Tabebuia heterophylla rhizosphere microbial communities from the University of Puerto Rico - S2T1R1 | ecosystem: Host-associated > Plants > Roots > Rhizosphere ... | reverse complement strand
GGCGCCGCTTCCTGTTCCAGGCCTGCCTCAACAGCGTCATTCCCTGGACGATGGTGGCCTGGGGTACGCGGGTGCTGGATGCCGGCGTCGCCACCATCCTCAATTCGACCGCGCCGATATTCACGTTCGTGCTCACCTTCGCGGTCACCCGCCACGAGGCGGTGACGGCGCGAAAGCTGGTCGGCGTCGTCGCGGGGATGGTGGGCATCTGCCTGATCGTCGGCGTGCAGGCGCTGGCGGGGCTGGGCGAGCAGTTGGCGGCGCAGATTGTCTTGCTGCTGGCCGCGGTCTGCTACGCGGGGGCTGCGATCTTTGGCCGCGGCTTCAAGGATCTCGATCCGATGGCGCCGGCGGCGGGATCGCTGTTGTGCGGCGCTGCGATGCTGATCCCGCTGAGCCTTGTCGTGGACCGGCCGTGGACGCTGGCGCCGTCGATCAACTCGCTGCTGGCGCTACTGGGGTTAGCGGTGTTCTCGACCGCGTTCGCGTTCGTGATCTATTTCCGCCTGCTGCAGACGCTGGGCTCGGTCGGCACCACCGCGCAGGCCTATCTGCGCGTGCCGATCGGTGTCGCGCTCAGCGTGATATTCCTCGGCGAGCAGTTGAGCGCGACAGCGTGGGTCGGGCTCGCCTGCGTCGTGGTCGGCGTTGCGGCGATGACCATTCCGGCACGAAAGGCAAAAACGCGTTTCGTGTGACGAAATCGCTGGGGCCTTGCTGCGGTCGAGGAATACCAGCATCTTGCAGGTCAACTGGCGATTCAGCGCCAGCATAAAAACCAGGCAGGATACTTCCCATGAGATTTCGGCGGATCGGCATTGTCATCGGCGCGTTATTCATGCTTCTCGCCGCGCCGGACCAGGGGCGGGCGCAAGAGAACTTCCCAAACCGGCCGATCCGCATCGTCATCCCCTATTCGCCAGGAAGTGTTACCGACGTGTTCGCGCGGATCATCGCGCAGAACATGCAGGAGCAATGGAAGGGTTCGATCGTCGTCGAATCCAAGTCCGGCGCCAATGGCTCGATTGCGGCCGAGGAAGTCGCGCGTGCAGCACCCGACGGCTACACGTGGTTGCTGGTGACGACGTTCTTCACCGCGAGCCCCTCATTGAACCCCGCGTTGCGCTGGGATCCGGCACGCGATTTCATTCCGATCGGTCAGGTCTGCCGCGCGCCGAATTTTTTCGTGGTGCCGACCGAACTGCCGGTAAAGAACGTCGCCGAATACGTCGCGCTGGCGAAGGCCAAGCCCGGCGCGCTGAACTACAGCCACCCGGGGAAGGGCTCGACCGGGCATCTCGGCTTTGAGTTGTTCAAGCGGCTGGCCGGGATCGACGTGGCCGGCATCGGCTATCGCGGCTATCCGCAGATGGTGCCCGATATCACCAGCGGCCTGATCAGCGCGACTTTCCTGTCCGCCAACCAGGCGGTGGCGCAGGTGCAGAGCGGAGCGATCCGGGTCATCGGCGCCATCAACGACGGCCGCTCGAAATACTTCCCTGACGCGCCGACGATGGCCGAGCAGGGCTTTGCCGAGGCACAGGTGACGCCGTGGTTCGGTGTCGTGGTGCCAAAGGGGACGCCGCAACCGGTCGTGGAGCAGATCAGCAAGGTGCTGGAGGCGGCGTTGGCCACGCCGGACGTGCAGCAAAAGCTCGACGTGGCGGGCTGCGAGGCCAAGAGCGCGCCGCTGCAGGCGTTTGCCGATATCATCAAGGCCGACGTCGCGGTGTGGGCGAAGGTCGTCAAGGAAGCAGGTATCACCGCCGACTGAACGCAAAGGCGAGCGGTTTCGGCCAGCCTGTCCGGTTCCGATACAGGCCTCACCGCCCGCCGGCCATCGCTCTGGCCTGGGGCCCCGTAGAATGCCGGATAGGGGCAGCCGGCGCCGATAGCGCAAGGGGATTATCGCGGTCGTTGGGCCAATTTGTCCGCTCAACGGCGGCTTCAGCATGTTCCCCACGGGCTGAAATACATCGTATATTGCGCCGGATTGGAGCCCGGCCCCGTTAACATGACCTCCGAACTGCCGCCGAATTCGCCGCCGCCGCGATCGTTCTCGCTGTCGATCGGCCAGCTGACATTCGGCAGCTTCCTGCTGGTGCTGGCGGTGATCATCATCACCTCGACCGCCAGCGTGATCGCCATCCGCCATATCGATTCGACCTTCGGCGAGCTGCAGCGGCTGCAGAGCGTCGTGGACCTCGCCGAGGACATCGACCGCCGCATGAACGAATTGCGGCTGGCGGCGCGGGATTTCGTCACTAATCCCGGCACCCAAACGTTCCAGGTCGGCGAAGCCGTCGCCTCGCTCGGCGAGGTCCTGAAGAAGACCCGGCTGGAACTTGCTCCCGAGCAGCAGGACATGATCGACGGCGTCACCGAGCGGCTGTTGACCTACCGCGGCGGGATCGACCGCATTTCCACGCTGATCAATCGCCGCGCCGAAATGATCGTAGCCCTGCCGCCGCTGCGCGAAAAATTCGACGCCGCGATCGCCGACACGCCTGACCCCGCGATCGCAGCGGCGCTGTTTCAGGCCCAAAGCCAGATCGCCTCGGCCTTGCTGGCGCATAACCCGTCGGCTGCGGAACACGCGGCGCAGGGTATGCGCTCGATGTCCATTGCCGAGCCAAAGCTCCGCGCGGCCGTCGACGGTTTTGCCGAAGCGATCATCGGCATATCGATCCGCGAACGACAGATATCCGACATCGACAGGGAGGTGCTGGGCACGGAGGGCCGCCTGATCCAGCGCGTCACCGAATTGCTGCGTGAGGTCAGCGAGCGGCGCGGCCGCGTGCTCTCCCGCGATTTTGCGCGCACCCTGACGGAAGCGAAGTGGCAGAGCATCGTGCTCGGCACCGCCGGCGTCCTGATCGGGATTTTCGCCTCGCTGCTGGTGGTCGGCCGCACCGTGCGTCCGCTCGCCTCGATCGCAACCTCGATCCGCGCGGTGGCCGGCGGCGAGAAGCACGCTTCGATCCCGGCAACCGACGTGGACAACGAAATCGGCGACATTGCCCGCGCCGCCGAAGTGTTCCGGCAGACGCTGGTCGACGCCGACGCGGCGCGCGAGGCGGCGGTGCGCGCGCTCGCCGAACAGCGTCTCGCCGAGGAAAGCTACCGCAAGCTGTTCGAGTCCTCGGTCGACGGAATTTACGTCACGACGCCCGGCGGCACGCTGCTCAACGCCAACCCGGCGCTGGCGCGGATGATGGGCTACGCCACGCCGCAGGATCTCATCAGCGACATCGGTGACGTCGCACATAGCGTCTATGTCGATCCCGAGGCGCGCGAGAGATTTGCGCGGCTGATGCAGCGCGACGGCATTGTGCGCGAATTCGAATACCAGGTTCGAACGCACAGCGGCTCGGTGCTTTGGCTGTCCGACAGCGCGAGCGCCGTGCACAATGAGGCCGGCGTCATCATCCGCTACGAAGGAACGGTGCGCGACATCACCGACCAGAAGCGGGCCGAGGACGCCATCGCCGAAGGCCGCCGTTTGCTGCAAATGGTGATCGACACCGTCCCCGCGGTCATCAACGTCAAGGACAAGCATCTCCGTTACGTCCTGATGAACCGCTATATGGCGGGCATTTTCGGCGTCGAGCCTGGTGAAGCGATCGGCCGCACCACGGCCGAACTGATGTCGCGCTACGGCGCGGCGAAGACCGACGAGCCCGACAAGCGGATTTTGGCGGCCGGCAAGGAACTCGGCTTCTACGAGGAGGAGTACAAGGATTCCACCGGCCAGATGCGGCAATGGCTGGTCAACAAGCTGCCGATCCTCGACGCGTCCGGCGAGATCGAAAACATCGTGACCGTCGCGCTCGATATCGGCGAGCGCAAGCGCGTCGAATTCGAGATGCGCAAGGCCAAGGACGCGGCGGAGGGCGCGCTGCGCAACTTGCGGGAAACGCAGAATTCGCTGATCGAGGCGGAAAAGCTCGCCGCGCTGGGACGGCTGGTGGCCGGTGTCGCGCACGAGGTCAATAATCCCGTCGGCATCAGCCTGACGGTTGCTTCCGCGCTGGAGCGCAAGACGTCGAACTTTGCAGCCGAGGTCACCCGCGGCGAGTTGCGGCGTTCCAGCCTGAATGATTTTCTCGCCACCAGCCGCGATGCCTCATCGCAGCTCGTCGCCAACCTCAACCGCGCCGCCGAACTGATCCAGTCTTTCAAGCAGGTCGCCGCCGACCGCAACTATTCGGACCAGCGCAGCTTCGACCTCGGCGACCTGACCGAGCAGGTGGTGATGAGTTTGCGGCCGGGACTGCGCAAGCACAATCTGACGCTCAATGTCGAGTGCCAGCCCAATCTGGTGATGAACAGCTATCCCGGTCCCTACGGACAGGTGCTCACGAACCTGTTCCTCAATTCGGTGGCGCATGCGTTCCCCGACGGCAAGGCCGGCGTCGTCGACATTCAGGTGCGCGAGTCCGGCAAGGACAATGTCGAGATCATCTTCTCCGACAACGGATGCGGCATGAGCCTCGATGTCCGCCGCCGCGCCTTCGATCCGTTCTTCACCACGCGACGCGACCAGGGCGGCACCGGGCTTGGCCTGCATATCGTCTACAGCATCGTGACCAACCGCCTTGGCGGCCGGCTCGACCTCGATTCGCAGCCGGGCGGTGGCACGCGCATTCAGATGGTGCTGCCGCGCACCGCGCCGCTCGAACTGGCGGCAGAATAGGCGAAAATCCGCAAAGCGCTAGTTCACGTCAGCCAGCTTGTGCAGCGTCGCGCCAAAGATCTGGCTGGCTTTGCCGACCAGCGCGGTCCCGTTCATGGTGCCGCGCGTGTCGGTGAACGTTCCGGTTACGCCGATGCCGACCGGGCTGGGTCCACCGAACAGAGGATTGTCGTTATCGCGAGGCGTGGTGTGGCGCTGCACCAGAACCTCGCCTTTGAAGGTGTCACCCTTCACGGTGTAGCTGCCGGTGTAGAACAGGTAGGCGTCGCCACCGAGGATCTGGCCATCGCGGAACAGAATTACGCCGCTGCCCTTGCCGATGCGACCATCGAGCAGAGTGACGTGGATCGAATAAAGCCCGTTTTTCATGACGCCCCGATGCCGGCCGCCCCGCCGCGGAGGCCGATAACGATTTATGCCAAAGCGTGGCCCGCAGCGTCAACGCGTCAGGTTGCCCAAGAAGTCCCGTGCAGGAGGCGAACGCGGACAAGACCACCACGGCGCGACAGGAAAATGACAACCGCCTGACGCCGGATCGGGTTGGCCCGCGAAATGCATAGTCTTGTTCGGCACCGGCCGGCGGGTGCAGGAGCAAGAGAACAGGTGACCCACTGGATGCATTCAGGCGGCCGCGCGCCGCCCGCAAACCTCGAGAACGACCACCGTGGAACTACGGGCCGTCTTCGTGCGGACCGCTTGAAAAGGTGGCTCATGTTCGGCGGCGTGCTGCTGATTCTGCCGCTGGCGTCTTATCCCGGCCTGGCCCGCGATCCGGACGGCCGCTACGCCAATTCACCGCTGAAGCAATGGTTCGACAGCCTGAAAAGCGGGAAGGGACCATGCTGCTCGGACGCCGATGGGTATGCGCTGAGCGACGTCGATTGGGAGTCCGGTAACGGGCATTATCGCGTGCGGATCGAAGGCGCCTGGTACGAGGTCCCCGACGAGGCGGTGATCACCGAACCCAATCGCGTCGGCCGCACCATGGTGTGGCCGATCCGCGGCTATCAGGGGCTGAGCATTCGCTGCTTCATGCCGGGCAGCATGACGTAGCGTTTCGTGCGCAGGTTCGGCAACGGCTTCATACTCCGCGAAAGCTCGCCAGCGCGTCAGGCATATTTCTTGTCGCGCTCGAGTAGTTCGATCGAAATGCCTTGCGGCCCGCGAATGAAGCAGATGCGCACGCCGGGCCGGATGGTGGTCGGCTCTTTCGTGAACTCGACGCCCTTGGCCTTGATCTCGGCAGCGACGGCGTCGATGTCCTTTACCGTCAGCCCGAAATGATCGAGGCCCTGATAGGGCGTCACCGGCGGCGCGTTGACGCTGTCATTCGCGCTGACGGGGGCGATGAACACGTTGGCACCCCCAAGCTTGACGTCGATCCGTCCCGGGCCTCGGATGATCTCGCCTCCCAGGATGTTTTCCAGCCAGGCCGCGGTCGCTTCGGGATCGGGACTGCGCAAGTGGATGTGGTCCCAGGTGACGGTTGGCATTTCGGTCTCCCTTCTCGTTGTTGCGGCCCCAACGGCCGGCGGGGATTCGGCGGTGCCGCCAATGTAGCGGCCGGACATCGCCAATTCCATCCCCAGGACGGCGGCGCTGCGCCGCCGTCGCAATATTGTCGAGGTGCCATGAAACCATTCGTGCTCTGGGTGATTGTTGACAGGCGGCGGGATCCGTACAGCGGCAGTCGTGACAAGAGCCGTACGGTGTATGCCGTAGGGCTTTTTTCGTGCGCGGCGCGGCAATGAATGGCGCCGCCGATGAGGGCGCGGCTATGAGAATCGCCGGGTGGTCGTTCGGGAGCTCCAGGGCGCGGCTCGCTGTGCTGCCAGCCATCGCCGTCGCCGGATGCAGTGTCTGGCTGATGCTCCCGCAAGCGAGCGATGCCGAGAGTCACACCGCGGCGAGACCGCCGGAAGTCATTCGCGTCTCGCAAAATACGTCTGGTGCGAATGAGACGGCTGGCGCCCAGGCGACGCTCGCGACGCCGGTGCAATCCGCAGCCCCCACAGATGGCAACCCGCCGATCGTCGATGCGCCTCTCGACATTGCGCCGCCCGAAACGACTGCGCCGGCGAAGTCGCCGATCGACGGCTTGCGAATTTCCTCGCAGTCCTGGCGAAGGGGCGGGCTCGGTTCGAAGGCGCTGGTGACCTTCACGCTCCGCAACGCCAATGACTATGCGGTGAAGGATATCGGGATCGCCTGCGCCTTTGCCCGCCGTGACGGCCGCCATCTGACCGACCGCAGGCGGGTAATTCCCGACGTGGTGAATATGAAGAGCCGCAAGCGGTATGCGGGCATGCTGGTCGGGTTCGTCAACGTGAACGCGAACAAGGCGAAATGTTCGCTGGTGACGGCCAGCCGAAATTGACCATGTGTGCGCCAACGGGCGTGCCGTACCCGAAAACGTGAACCCTGCCATACCCGAAAACGTGAACGGCGCCTTGAACCTATCTGGTGGCCCCGGAACTAATCGCTATATCGCCCGTTAGGCGAGAGAACCGCGCCCGTTGCGCGCGGGGGGAGCGATGCAATGCCAGTGGCGCGTTATTTTGTGTTTGTCGGCGGAGTCCTGCTCGCGCTGCTGTTAGGGATCAATGCATTTGCACCGCAGGAGCCTGCGGTAGCGAGCAACGGCGCCAGCTCGTTCGATAGGACTGTCGTTCGAATTCGTTCCGACCAGAAACCGCCGGAGCGGGTGGTTTACGACACCAGTCTTCCCACCATTGTACCGCCGCAAACCGTGACCGCACAGGCGCCTACTCCACCGGTGGCGGCCGCCGCAGACGCCACGGCTGATGCCCGTGTGCGCAACACCTTTGCCCAGTTTGTTCCGGGGGAAGCGAAGAAGCCGGATCCGCAGGCCCACCACAAGCGCAAGATCGCCAGGAGCCGCCCGGCGCCGTCGAGCCTGTTCGCGCAACAGCAACAAATGCCGCAGATGATGTTCGGACAGCAGCCGCAAACGCGACAAATGCGGGTCGCGCAGCAGCAGCAGCGTTTCGGCTTCTTCGGCGGTCCGCCGAGCTGGAATACCTGGTAAGGTGCGCCTGACCTAGCGCGGCAGCTTCGGAACCTTGTCCGCAAAGCCGTTGTAGCAGGTCAGCCGCTCGTCTTCCTCTTTCACGAAACGGCAGTCGTTAACGGCTTTCGCGGCGGGTGCCTTCGCTTTGGGCTGCGGCGCATAGATGGCGTCGTAGCAGTTCAGCCGTTCCTTGGTTGCGTCGTCGATGTCCTGGCAGCCCTGCAGTTTCTGGGCGACCGACTGGGGTGCTTCCTTCTTTCCCGCCGCGGTCTTTTTCGACCCGACCTGGACCAGGGGCTTGCCGCCGACCGTCGGCGGGGCATCGGGGGCAGGCGTGGCCGTTGTTTGCGCAAACGCTGCGGCCGGATACAGCACTGCCAGCGCGAGGATCATTTTTCTCATATCGAAATGTCCGAATAAGCCGTTAGCGACGAGCGCGCCTTGAGAGACCAGATCCTCCCGATCGCCGGAATCAAAATCCGTTGCGCGCCAACGATCTCTAGCACCATCCCCGAGCGTCTGTCTAACCCGTTGATTCAACGGCTGTTCAATGAGCCTCCAACGGACCGGAAAGTGCCGGCCGGGGAGGGGCTTAACTTCCGGTTGTGCGGTCCCCGTGGCCTTGGTTAGCTGAAGCCGAGAACCGGCGTTAATTTCGTGTTCCACTGACGCACTGCCGCCGGTGCCCATGAGGGCGACGGCGGCGCCCGTCCTGCAAGGAGAGCACCATGTCCGATCCGCAACGCCGGGAGTTTCTGGCGGCCACCGGCATCGCCTCGCTGGCCGCGCTGGCCGCGGCGCAATCGGCGGTCGCCGGCGATCCGAGCTTCATGAACAACGTTCCTGACCCCGCGCTGTCGGGCAACGACCTGCCGACCTTCAAGTTCGCGCTGGAGAAGTCGGAGGGCAAGGTCATCGGCAACAGTTACGGCAAAGAGGCCACCGTCGCGCAACTGCCGATCTCCAAGGGCATTGCCGGGGTTTCGATGCGGCTCGAGCCCGGCGCGATGCGCGAACTGCACTGGCACGCCACCGCAGCCGAGTGGGCGTTCGTCCTGGAGGGACGGGTACGCACCACCGTCGTCGACCCGGCCGGCCTGGCGGAAACCAACGACTTCGACCCGGGCGACGTCTGGTATTTTCCGCGAGGGCACGGCCACATGCTGCAGTGCCTGGGCGACAAGCCCTGCCACTTCATCCTGATCTTCGACAACGGCTACTTCTCCGAATTCGGCACCTTCAGCATCACCGACTGGGTCGGCCATACGCCGCCGGCGCTGCTTTCGAAGAACTTCGGCCTGCCCGAAGCGGCGTTCGCGACATTCCCCAAGCAGGAAGTGTATTTCGCGCGCGGCAAGCCGCCGCCCGCCGAGCCGACGGAGCCGCTGCAGGGCTGGAAACTGCCGCCTGATACCCACAAATACCGCCTGCTGGCGCAGCCTCCGCACGGGACCTATCCCGGCGGCCGCGAGTGGCGCGTCGATTCCAGCCGCTTTCCGATTGCGAAGACCATCACCGGCGTCGTGCTCGACCTCGATCCCGGTGCGCTGCGAACGCTGCACTGGCATCCCAATGCCGACGAATGGCAGTACGTCGTCGAGGGCGAGGTGAGCGTCACCCTGTTCGGCTCCCACGGCCGCTACCGGATCGAGCAGTTAGGGAAGGGCGACGTCGGCTACATTCCGCAGGGCTACGGCCACTCGATCGAGAATGTCGGTGAAAAGCCTGCGCGCATCCTGATCGGATTCAACGCCGGCATCTATCAGACCATCGATCTGTCGCAGTGGATTGCGGCCAACCCGAAGGACGTGCTCGCGACCAATTTTGGCGAACCGCCGGAGCTGTTCGAAAAGTTCCCGCCGCGCGACGTGTTCGTCACCGTCAGGAATGGGCCAGGCAAATAGCCGCTACGCGGATTGCGCGGCCGCACCACCGTTGTGTGGCCGCGAGATGCCTGACTTAGCGCAGGCGGTAGGCGTCAAAGGCGTGGGCCAGAAAGACGCCGATGCTGGCGAAGAGGAGGAATGCCGAAATGACCTCGGTCATAGCTTGCCTCCCTGTGTGGCCGCCATGCCGAGAAGGGCGCTCTTCAGGAACTCATGGTAGATGAGGTTCAGGACCGATACCAACATGATCTAACCCCGTTACTAGAACTAGGCAGAACCGTAGGTAGTCTTTGTTTCCGGAGGACTTCACGGCGCGCGAAAATGGTTTCGTGGGCCGGTCATTTCCCTGTCCCGGATCACGAAATCGCGACAGAAATGACGGCTGCGGCGGCGCCAACCGCAGCAAATGCCGGAAATCCATCGGAAGTCAGCCGATGAAGATGGGGCGCCATGATGGCGCCTCCCAAGGCGCGCACGCGCCTTCATGGGTTCCGAAGGGCGCCAATCTGGCAAGCAGTTGGTGTGCGGCAGGTCGGGCAGCACGGCACAAGCTGCCGGGCTGGGCTAGCGCCTTAGTCTCGGAAAATATATTACCGTTGCGGAATAGTACGGGTAGGAGAGTTTCCTTGAAGCTGAACGAGATTCGCACGTTTGTCGCCGTCGCACAGACGGGATCGGTGCAGGCGGCTGCCCGGCAGCTCCACATGACCCAGTCCGCGGTGTCGAGGCTGGTTCAACGGCTCGAACTGGACCTGGGTGCGACATTGTTCGATCGGCAAACCAAGCCGTTGGCCCTTACCCACGACGGGCAGGCGGCGCTCGACCACGGGCAACGGATTCTCGATGCGGCAGAAGCATTTTCGGATGCTCTTTCTCCGGCTGCCCCGCCGAAGGGCGTCTTGCGCATTGGCACTGCGCACGCGCTGGCCGAAATTGTAGCCGAGCGACCGCTCGATCGACTGCGGTCCAGCTTCCCCAACCTTACCCTCCAGATATCCGTCGATTGGACCGCGCCGCTGCTGGAACGGGTATATGCCGGAAGCCTGGATGCTGCACTCATAACACTGCTGACGGACAGCCCGCCGAAAACCGAACTGCCGGCGCAGCGCCTCGGCCGGGAAGATGTGCGGATCGTCGGTGCCGCCAGTCACGCGTCCAAGCGCTGGCGTTCACTGCATTCGTTGAACGAAGTGGGTTGGGTGATCCAGCCGGAGACCTGTGGTTATCGCGTCGCCCTGGCGCAGGCGCTCGAACGCGTCGGCGCAGGACCACCCCGGGTGATCGTCGAGGCGTTCGGCAAGAACCTGCAGCTTTCCGTGGTCGCGCGCGGCGCAGGTTTTGGGCTGTTGCCGGCAAGCCAAGTGAAAAAGATTCCAGTCAAGCAGAAGATCAAGACGTTCAACGTCCCTGATTTCAAGCTCACGGTTTCGACCTGGTTCATTCGCAGACGGCAACTCGGGCGATTGTCGCAGGCGCTGGACGCTATGGAGCAGGCACTTTCGGGCGCGCTTTACGAGTGACCACAATGGAATATTGATATTTCATATTATGAATTTGTAACAACATACGCCATGACATAGTGCAGGGCATCCGAAGCGCTGAGATCTCACTGCATGGGCAGTGGCGTCCGAGCCGACGCTGGGATCGAGCAAGGAGCTTTCGATGACCGCCATCTCTCATGAACCAACGCAGTTGCCCCAACAAGGCGAGGATTCCACAGCCCGTACGGACCTGACCCGCGCGCTGCAGGGGTACCTCGACCTCATGTACGACTGCGACACCTCGCGCTTCGATCAGGTCTTTCGGTCGACGGTGCAGCTGCACGGATTTCGCGACGGCAAGATGGTGATGTGGTCCGCCTCGACCTACCGCGACATTCTTGACAAGCGCCAATCCCCGAAGTCGCTGAATGCGCCTCGCAAGGATGAACTCCTGCTGATGGACTTTGCTTCGGCCACTATGGCGTTGGTGAAAGTGCGCGTCAGGATCAGCTCGATGACGTTCGTGGACTATCTGACCTGGCACTGCATCGACGGCAAATGGCTGATCACGTCGAAGGGATTCCATCTCGAATCCGATCAGGATCCCGCCCTCGCATAAAGCGCAAGTTACGAACCGGGCAAGCATTTGGAAGCTGGCGCGGCCCACGGACCTCCGACATTTCGCAACCACAGTGAGGAATGATGACCCTGACACGCCATGATATCGGAATCGCGCGACAGATCGGGCGCTACAGCGACGCCACGGAGGTAAGCGCGAATGCCCGCTGGCTGCTCACGTCGGGGACGCCAGGGCTTGCGGTCGACGGCAAGCTGCCGTCCGACATCACGGGTCAGGCTGAACTGGCGTGGCAGCACATTGTCGACATGCTGGCGTTGGCGGAGATGACGGTGCACGACCTCGTAAAGGTGACGCACTATCTGCTGCGCGCCGAGGATATTCCCGCCTACGTGGAGGTTCGGTCACGATTCCTTGGCGATGCGAGGCCGGCCTCCATGCTGCTGGTGATCCCTCAACTCGTGAAACCTGAATACCTGCTTGAAGTCGAAGCCTGCGCTGCCAAGGCCGGTTAGCGCGTCTACAGAACTGCTGGAGAATTTGAAGATGAAGCGAGTGCCAATCCGGGTCGAACCGATGTCCACCTATCTGGAGCGCCGTCGCAAAGGCCCGATCTATCCTGTGATCGTTGCCGGCGAGACCGTCTATGTGTCGGGCCTGCCGCCGTTCGACCCGGAAACCGGCGAGGTCAAGCGACTACCTTTTGCGCGGCAGGCCGAGATCGTACTTGACCAGATGAAGCAGTGCCTGGAAGCTGCCGGCTCGTCGCTCGAGCGCGTGGTCAAGTGCAACGTTTATTGCACGCCTGACGAGGCTCACTTCGGCCAGTTCAACGACATCTACGCGCGTTACTTCCCGACGGATGCGCCGGCACGCATCTTTCTGCACGTTCCGTCGTGGCCGGGCCCGTTCGATATCGAGGTCGACTGTATCGCGGTGCTCTGAACGCGAGGCGCTACTTTCGCCGTGGGCACTGTGCCGAGCGAGTCTTCCGCGCGCGCGAGCCCTGGCGTTTTTGCGACTCTGCAAAACCCGCGACATCTCCTTAGTCACAGCACAAGCTGTTAATCGCGCAAAAGTTGCATAGTCGTCGCAAGCTTCGAAATCCGGTGGACAGGCAGACGCACATCGCTACATTGACCGCATGGGGAATGGGGTCGGGGACGATGCAGCGTAGCGGTCATGGAGGCTGGGCCGGCTTGTGGGCTGCCCTGATGCTGGGTGCTACCGCAATCGCCGCGCACGCCCAGCCGACGTCTGCGGTGCAGGCAGGGCTCATTTGCGGATCCAAGCGCTACGTGCCCGCGGATCAGCGCATCCAGGCCTGCACAATCGAGATTGCCGCGAGCGCCGGCTATCCAGCCCGCTCCGCGGCCGCCTATTGCAATCGCGGCATTGCCTATTGGGATCGCGACAGCCGCGCCCAGGCCATCGAGGATTTTGAGAAGTCGTTCAAGTTCGATCAGACCAGCGCCGGCAGCTTTGTGTGCCACTCGCATGAGAGCTTCCTGCGATATCGGTTCGACGAGGCGATCGCCCACGCCACCAAGGCCGTCGGGCTCGACCCGAAATCGAGCCACGGATTGGTAGCGCGCGCGGTCTCCTATCGCAGGACGAAACAATACGAGCTGGCGCTCGCGGACTTGAACGAGGCGCTAGGGCGCAATTCCGACGACTGGGTGGCCTTGATCGACCGTGCGGGCCTCTACTCCGATCAGGGCGACACCGAGCGGGCGCTCTCCGACATCGAGCGGGCGCTGAAAATCGATCCGCGCAACGCGTCCGCGTTCTCCGTGCGCGGGGGCGTCCTTGCCAGGGCCAAGGACAATGATGGCGCGCTCGCGGCCTATGGCGAGGCGATCCGGCTCGATCCCAACGATCCCCTGGCGCTCGCCGGCCGCGCCGCGGTGCACATCGCCCGCAAGGCCTACGGTGACGCGATCGCCGACTGCGACCAGGCCATCGCATTGCAGCCATGGAGTTCGCGCGCCCATACCGGCCGCGGGCAGATCTATGCAGCGGCGCGCGATGAGCTGGGCGCGCTCAGCCATTTCGATCGGGCGCTGGAGCTCGACCCCAAGAACTCGCAGGCGCTGTACGGGCGCGCAAACCTGTTCATGGATCGCAAGGACTATGGACGGGCGATTGCGGATTATTCGAGCATGATCGAGGTCGATCCGCAGGTCGCGGCATTCACCAATCGTGGCATCGCCTACGACCGCAAGGGCGACAAGGAGAGCGCGCTTGCGGACTATAGCGAGGCGATCCGGCTCGATCCGAACCAACCGGACTCCTACATCAATCGCGGCCATATCCTGCTCTTCCAGCGCGACTACACGCGAGCGATCGCCGATTACAGTGCCGCGATCCGCCTCGATCCCAAGCGGGCCGGCGCCTTTGCGGGCCGCGCCGCCGCCTACCAGGCGCAGAACGACAACGTCCAGGCCATTGCCGGCTATACCGAGGCCATCAAGCTCGATCCGAAGAATGCGGGCGTGCTCGCCAGGCGCGGCATGGCCTATCTTGCCACCAAGGATTTTCGCCAAGCGAAGGCGGATTTCGCCAGCGCGCTCAGCATCGACCCGATGGACAGCGGCGTGCTCACCGGCCTCGGCAACATCCTGGCCCAAGAGGGGGACTATGACGGCGCCATCGCCTATTACAGCGACGCGATCCGGTTCGACCCGAACAACAAGGCTGCGGCCCAGAACCGCGAACTCGCCATGAAGCTGCGCGCACAGAAGCCCGGCGGCGGCCTGATCATCGGCGGTCCGAAGAGGTAGTGCTGGCGTAACCTCGCCATGCGGCTTTCGATTTTGTGCGGCAAATGGCGCGTTCGGATAGATTCGAATTGCTCGGCTAACATATTTACGTATCAGTCGATTTTCGCCGTAGTTCGGTCCGAGGGACAAATCGAGGGGCAGGCGGTGGCAATGCCTTTGGATTTATTCCGCGCGTCGCGCTGGGACTCAAGGGTAACCGGATAAACAAAGGTTCAAATCCCATCCCCGCAACCATTTTC
>Ga0081540_1002587_pt1 | contig 14695 bp, 11 predicted proteins | sample TabmetS2T1R1_FD_71024 | JGI IMG/M metagenome (GOLD analysis project Ga0081540, IMG submission 71024) | Tabebuia heterophylla rhizosphere microbial communities from the University of Puerto Rico - S2T1R1 | ecosystem: Host-associated > Plants > Roots > Rhizosphere ... | reverse complement strand
ACCGCGCCGGAGTTCGTCAAGCTGAAGGAGCGGCTCGTTGAGGAAATCCGCGCCGAAGCATTGAAGGTCGCAGTTCAAACCTGACAGGGCGTTCGCGTCTCTCGCAGCTTGGGGCGTGGCCAAACTGGTTTGGTTATCCTCCGGTGCGCCGGCGCGCGTACGTACTGCGCACTTCGATGGTGGTCTCGCCAAGGAAGTGAAGTATGCGCATGCCTCGTGCGTATCGCTCCTCACTCAATCAACTAGCAAGGTTGAGACCAGACGATTGCCGTGATCTAGGCGTCCTCCAGAGTCAGATGTTGGCGCAGGACTTGGTCGGCAGAGTCGAGCGCCTGCGTGTCGCCACTCCAGACGACGCGGCCATCGTCTATTATGACATGTCGTTCCGCGACGGCCCGGCACACGTCAAGGCTTTGCTCCACGAGGAGAATCGGCAAGCCCGCTGCTTTGAGCCGCCAGGTTCGAGACCGATCCGAGCGACGAAGCGCTCCGCCTCGGGCGCGCCGCGCGCTGGCTGGGGCTGGAGGATACTCAGCCAGAAACGTGCCGATCACAGCCGATTGAAACAACTTACAAAACCAGGCGCGGCGAGGTTATCGCTGGAACGGTGGCACCGATGGGCGACCGCGATCCTGGTATATCGACGCCGCTGAAGACACCTTGGAGATTGAACGGAAGTTCCTCAGAACAGAGATCTATCAGCAGGACGTTGAGATCGACTGTCGGGTGATAACTGCGCTTGATCGGTTTTCCAATCGGGCTTAACGCGAGAGGTGAATGTATCGGCGCCTGCCACGAACCACCTTCATGATCGACTCAACTGACAACTGACCAGAGTAAGCCTGTCTACACCCCTCGGCTGGGATCTTTGACACGAAAGTTTTTTCCGGTACCGAGGTTCCAGACAGAGTCCGTAAACCGGCGGGCCACGACCTTTTATTCAGGGTCGTTAATAATCTCGCCGAACATGCTCCATTTTGTTCCGTCGAACCGCTGCATCTGGAGCTGCTGAAAGGGTTGATAGTCGTTAGTTCCGGTGTCCAGCGCGATGCCGGGCAGCAGCAAGGGCATCGTCAACTTCCGGAGCGACGTTGCCTGCTTCAGGACATTTTCGCGCGTCAGATCGTCGCCGCACCGCTTAAGCACTTCGAGCATCAGATTTCCCTGCATGTAGCCGAACCCGTAGTTTGTATTGCGGGCATCGGCGTCGGGAAGGTACTTCCGCATGAACGCCAGATAGTCGCGGACATCGCCATCGTTCATCCATTGCGGATCGTCCACATTCTTTTGATAGGAAGCCGAGACAAGCCCCTTTGCATTCTCCAAACCCGCCGGCTCCAAGATGGCGAGGCCTGTGCTCGAATAGGGAACCAGGAATAATTGGGGTTTCCAGGACATTTCCGCGGCGCCACGAATCGCCTGGGCGCCGAATTTCCCGAGAGTCACCGCGAAAAACGTGTTTGCTCCAGAGGCCTTCAACGCGGCAAGCTCCGAGTTGATCGTCGGCGCGCTTAACTCATAGGTCTTCTCTGCGACGATCATTCCCCGGTTGCCCTCCCCGAGAGCCCGCTTGAATCCAGTTACATAATCACGACCAAAATCGTCGTTCTGGGAGAGAATTGCGATCCTTGCGTCAGGCTTGGCTTTGAGCACATACCTCGCGTATATCGCACCCTCCGCCTCATAGGTCACCATCCCCGGCATGGTCCAGGGAAATTTTTCGGGATCAGCCCACTTCGTTGCACCCGACGCCAGGAACAGATGCGGCACCTTCTTCCCGTTGAGATAGCGCTGAATCGCGCTGTTGGTTGCCGTACCGAGCGAACCGAAAATGGCGAGCACATCGTCCTGCTCGACAAGTCTGCGCGTCTGCTCAAAAGTCTTTGGCGGCGAGAATGCATCGTCGAGACTGTGAAGCTCGATCCTCCTGCCGTTAAGCCCACCGTTGTCGTTGATCATTTGAAAGAAGGCCAGTTCGGCCTTGCCGACGGCGCCCAGGGCAGACAATGGCCCGCTGTATGGCATGGTCTGGCCGATCCGGATCGGCTCCTTTGCCGGGGCCTCTGCAAGGGCGATGCCGGTACCTGACAACAGGGCAATGGCTGCGGACACGACGAAAGCCCACGGCTGCGTTTCCGTATACCCCATTTTCCTCCTCCATATGCTCCGATGAAAAATTACTGGCGTACTCAGCGGTGAGCGGCTGCGACCCAGTGCTCACGAAAATGCCGGCGCAGTTCCGTCTTAAGGATCTTTCCGGTGGCGTTGCGCGGCAGCTGACCGACGAATTCCACCGCGCTTGGCAGCGAAATCTTCGGAAGACGCGGCGCAAGCCAGGAAAGAATGTCATCCTTGGATGGTGATTTGTTCGGCCTGAGAACGGCTATCAGCAGCGGCCTTTCACCCCACCGTTCGTCGTCAACCGCGATCACGCCTGCATCGGCGATATCGGGATGCGTGAGTGCGACGGCTTCGATCTCGATCGAACTGATCCATTCGCCACCGGATTTGATCAGATCCTTGGCGCGGTCCACGATCTGAACGAAGCCATCAGGGTCGATCGTGGAAATGTCTCCGGTGCGAAACCAGCCATCGCTATCAAAGGCGAGCGCGGACGCCTCGGGATTTTCGTAGTATTGCCGCAGCACCCACGGACCGCGGACGCACAGTTCGCCGAATGCCTTGCCGTCGTGCGGCAATTCCTTGCCGGCGTCGTCGACGATCCTGAATTCGACGCCGTAGACCGGGCGGCCTTGCTTTGCGCGGATACGCAACTTGTCTTCAGGCTTCATGGCAAGTTGCGATCCCTTGAGCGTGCCTTGCAACCCGATCGGACTCAGTTCTGTCATGCCCCATCCCTGTCTGAGTTCGATGCCAAACTCATCCTGATAGGCCTGGATCAACCCGATCGGCACGGCCGAGCCGCCAGACGTGATTCTCTTCAACGTTGTCGGCCTTTGGCGATGGGTCCGCAGAAACTCGAGCAGTTGCACCCAAAGCGTAGGAACGCCCAGCGCATAGGTCACCCGCTGACCTTCCATCAAATCGAAAATCGAGGCCGCATCGAGCTTTGCCTCGGGGAAAACCAGGCTTGCTCCGACCATTGGACACGAATACGGGACACCCCACGCATTGACGTGGAAAAGCGGCACCCAGCGGCAACACCGTGTCGTTACTGGAATAACCGAAGTTGTCGGGGAAGCAGGCGGCAAGAGCGTGGAGCACGGTCGAGCGGTGCGAGTAGAGCGTCCCCTTGGGCTCGCCTGTCGTGCCCGAGCTATAACAGAGCGATGAGGCGGTATTTTCATCGAGATCCGGCCAGGCGAAACCATCCGAATGTCCGCAGACAAGGTCCTCGAAACAATGGACGTTCGTGAGCGATGTGGAGGGCATGTCGTTCGCGTGACACATGACCACAATGCCTTCGACATGCAGGGTTTCGCCCTTGATGGCCTCGAGAAGTGACACGAAGCTCGTATCAACGAAGATCAGGCGGTCGCGTGCGTGATTGATGATGTATTGGATCTGCCCCAGCGCAAGCCGCGGGTTGATTGTGTGGCAGACGGCCCCGCAGCCGGAAATAGCGTAATACAGCTCAAAATGCCGGTGAGTGTTCCACGCGAGAGTCGCGATACGATCACCCGGCGCAACGCCGAGCGTTCGAAGCGCGCTGGCAAGCTGACTTACGCGTCGATAGCAGTCTGCGTAAGTATAGGAATGCAGTGATCCGTTACCCGTCTTCGAAACAATCCTCGCCTCCGCGTGGTTTGCAGCGGCAAATTGCAGCAGCGACAAGATCGAAAGCGGCCGATTCATCATCAACCCTTCCATTTCCTCCTCCCTGTTTATTAATGTTGTCTTTCTGCATATCAGTTGCTTATAGAAACTTACTGGACCACCGCGTCATGCAAAATGCTCACTTTCAAGCCGCTGTCACGTCCGCCGTCTCGCGCGAGAGCAACTGTTCATAACTCACGCCTCGGGAATGAAATTCTTCCTTGCAACCCGAGCACAGTACAACGGGGCGGAAATCCCTGCCGCAACGTGTGTGGGTCAGGATCAATGGCGGCCCGCGCTTTCCACTCTGCCACCGATCGCCCCACGCCATAATCGCGAGGATCGGCGGATACAGCGCTTTGCCCTTCTCAGCGAGCCGGTACTCGAACCGTTCGGGCCGCTCGCTATAGCGGCGCCGGGACAGCAGGCCGCTGCTGACGAGGTGTTCGAGCCGCTCGCTGAGGATATTGCGAGCAATACCGGTCGCTTCGTGGAAGTCGTCGAAGCGACGCGTACCAAAGCACGCTTCGCGCATGATGAGAAAAAGCCACCGGTCGGCGACTATGCTGAGAGTACGTGCAACGGAACATACCCGGCCGCGCTGATAGATTTCCGGGGATGGCGAGCGCCGATGGCGGCGCGTCTTCGATCGCGCGCTGAATCCCGCGCCGGGACCGTCCCGATAGGTAACTTCGTGGGCGTGGAGTGCATTCCGGCATTCAGGACAGGCCACGATGGCATTGAAGTGCCGGCCGCACCGGGTGTGGCGAAGTCTGACCGGAATGCCTTCCGGCCCGCTCGCCCAGTTGTCCCCCCAATGCATGAGGGCGATAGCTGCTGGATAAAGCTCGTGGCCCTTTTCGGTGAGAAGATAGTCGTAGCGCCGAGGACGCGTTTCATAAAGCCGGCGCCTCAGCACACCCTGATCGACGAGCACCCGAAGGCGGGCCGACAGAATTTTCTTCGGGATCGCGCCATGATCCATGATGTCGCTGAAGCGGCGCTTGCCGAAGAAGAACGCCCTGAGAATGAGAAATCCCCAAGGATCGCCCATGATCTCGAGCGTCCGCGCTACGGAGCAATTGCGATCATGCCGTACCGATTCAGGCATCCTGGTCAACACCTCCCTCACGGCGAAGGGTGTCGGATGGACGCCACCCTTCGCTGCTATTGCACTTCCTTCGCCCAGATACATGCGTCACGCAACCCTAGCGATCTACCCAGAAGTCCCGTGACAAAGCGCGGCGCCTTTTTTGCAACTCGTTCTTCGCTGCAAACGCATCGAGACCCCTACCCTTGTCCGCATCCGGGATCTCCCAATGGCCATTGACCGCGGCCACGAGGCCGCCCGAGAGAGCCTCGAAGCCCTGGGCCGTATAGAGGTCGCATTCAACGCCCTTGTTGATGATGAACTTCATCTGGCGAAGCCCCTGCTGATGCTTCGAGGCAAGCAAGTCGAGCAATTTCTGCACCTCGGCTTCGAGCCTGTCGTTGGCGACGACCCTGTTCCAGAGATTCAGTTCAAGAGCTCTGCTCGCGGGATGGATGGCACCGAGCATATTGATTTCTTTGGTGAGACGGCGCCCGATCAAGCGCGCCATGCGCGTGGTACCTCCCCAACCTGGCGTCAGCCCCCAATCGATTTCCGGCATACCCCACTGCGCTCGTTCCGTCGCGATCACGAAATCGCAGGCCATTGTGATCTCAAGGCCTCCACCAACGGCGTAGCCGTCAACCGCAGCAATCGTGACCTTGTCAAGGTCCTCAAGCAAGTTGGCCATCGTCTGATAGAGCATCGCCCGGCGCATGAAGTCGTTCGCGTTGCCCCAGCGAGCCCGCATTTCCGTGAGGTCGTCACCGGAGCAGAAGTTTCCACCGGCGCCTTCGAACACAAGCACCTTCAGCGCAGTCGAATCACGAACGCGCGTGATGGCCTCATGAAGCTCGGCCGACATCTTGATACTGAGCGAGTTGATCTTTTCCGGGCGGTTCAGCGTTACCCGCGCAACCCCGTCTTTCTCGGAATACTTCAGGAATTCGTAGTCCGACATCTTCGCGCATCCTCCCTGTGTGACTTTATCAAAACCGCGCCTAGGTTTGCATAGTCTGTTTCTATTTGCAACTCACTATTTGCGTAAAAGGCGGGCGTGCCCAGTGGGCAGCATGGTTCGCCGAGGCAATCGTTTCAACTCTTAGCCGGATTTGAGAGAAGCTTAGTGCTGCCTTAGATTGGCTGTGCTGCCTGCGGGGCTTTCTTTGGCAACAAGTGACCTTCGCTGTTGACCCGGAAGGCCGTCGGAGCATTGGTCGCCCCGACGCCAATTATGCGCGGCTTGCGCAACAGCTTACGCAGCATTAAAGCCGGCGACCGCCTTCACCTCGAGATATTCCTCCAGGCCGTACTTGCCCCACTCGCGGCCGTTGCCGGACTGCTTGTAGCCGCCTGACAGGGCGTTCGCGTCTCTCGCAGCTTGGGGCGTGGCCAAGCTGGATTGGTTATCCTCCGGTGCGCCTCGATGACAAAAAAGCAAGCGCGGCAGGCGGCCCAAAGCCGCAAATGAAGGCGCTCGCGCGCGCGACAATGCCGCCGCGAACGCAATCGCGCCGGTGACGATCTAGCAAGGAAGCTGGAATCCTGATCGCTCGCCAACTTGTTGCGGGCTGTCTCGCGCAGATGTATCAGTGATACATTCTCGCGTGCGCAACAGCGATCAGGCGAGTCGAGAAATCTCAGGGATTTATCGGGAATGTGGTAGCGGGGGAGGGACTCCCTACCAAGCCCAGATATTCTTTAGCGAAATCAATGAACTACGCAACGCAAGCGTGACCTGTGTCTTGTGCTGGTGATACAAAGTACCGAAGGCGAACGCAAGCTCATCCAAGCTCATCGACACCACCCCCTTCGAATGTTTCGAGTGATCCGCATTCCATCGGCCTCACCTATCGCTCCACTGTGAGGCACTCGGAGCGGCACGACGGTGCCTTACCCCCGAACTCCCCCTAGGCAGATGGAAACAGGTAGCGCATAGGTCGCCGTCGTCCCCATGAACGCGCCCCTCTTCCAGTAAGATTGGCGTAGGACGGTGAGTAGGCGAATTCTTGCCGACACCCCCCGTTACTCCCCCCAAAGTGCAACGCGTTAATCTTCAAATGTAACGCGATATTCTGATCCAAAATGCCATGCAAAACCGTGCGAACGTTTAAGTTTGGGCCGTCGACCTACCATCGCCCGGACTGCGCGACAGAACAGGGCGGAGTCAGATCCGCGGCTCCCCCCTGGTCTTGCGGAAGCCAGTAACGCGATATTCGACCTCGAAACGTCGCCTGGCGCGCAAAAATCACTCACAAGCCGGGCTTCCGCAGGCAATACAGCACGGCTACGGGTAACGGCGAATTCGGGACCCGTAACGCGATATTCCGACCTTAGTAGCGCCAGCGACCAGGAGCGCGACGATATTACGGATTCGAAACGCCCAATTCGGGGCATGCAACGCGAAATTTAGAATTCTCGCGCGGTCAGGTGCCGGTAGCCTACCGGCAACTGACCGCGCCGTAAGCTGACTTGTGATTCTTCCGGCGCGCGGCTGGGTGCGACCGCTGGGAATTAACTTCCCATCGGATCACCACCCTAAGAGCCAAAAGGGCGAGCACGAAGGACACGAGTCCGGGGTGAGTTGAGGTCGGGCTGACCTGCCGTCCATTCTAAAGGAGACCGGTGGTCGCGGGGAGCCTGGCGTGCCGCCTGCGGGGGTGTATTACCCGGCTCTTTTCGCCTACGCTCGCGTGGCGTATTGCGCAGTCCGACGGCCCCTCGACGAAGGCATGTCGTAGGCACTTGAGTAGGCGAATTTTTGCTGACGCCCCCCGTTACTCACCCACAAATGTCACGAACGATTTTGCAAAAGTAACGATCAATTTTCTCGGATTACAGCCTGCTCGAACCGACTTCCGAAAACCAATCGATCGCTACAAGACTCCAATCGATCGTGACCTACGCGGACAGTTTGCCCAAGGTTATCCCTCAACGCAGTTATGCGTTTAAGGCTTGCGCAATGTCTGCGATCAGACCGGACGGGTGCTCACCTGACTAGCGAGGTGTAAGTGGAACGCGGAGAACTTAAGGCCCTTGACGTCAGGGAAAGCCTCCGCCGCCTCGGGAGACACCAGTTTGAGGACAGCAGCTTGAACGTCTCCACTGATAACCCGATCGATGGGGCTGACATCAGTGGCTGAAAGTTCGGTCCCCGTAGCGCCCGCAGCTATCAGCGCGAAACGGATATCCATCTCGTAGCCGGACTCGGCCTTGTCGATAGCGACATTTTGGTCCTTCAAAGCGGTCGCCGATTTTACATCCGGTCGGGCTATCAGTACCGCGACCAAGTTATTGACGTTTCGTGCCGGCGGAAGGTTGCCAGCGTCAGCCTCGGGCTCGTCGGTGCGATCGTCGCCGATCACCTTTGGCGTTTCGGCGCTCGTCATTTGCTCGACGACTGCCAATGCAGCCATCACCGTTTCGTGGGGCGTCCTTTCCTTGGGGGGACTGCTGCGTTCTGCGTTGCGAGCACCACTCTCGCTGAGCGGTTGAGGAACGGAGAGCGGCGCTGGATCGGCGGCAATTGCAGTTGGGGCATCACGGGTCTCAAGGTCGAGCGGGACGTTTCTCGGCATCGGCAGGGGTGCAGGCTCCGGCTTCGATGAAAGCGCGGCCTGAGCATCACCGGCCTTCTTTCGCGGCAACGTGTTAGATGATGCTGGCTCGACGTGCTTCGAAATGCGTTTGCGAGGAGCTTCGCGCTTAACGTCGGAGACGTTCGCAGCTCCCTTGGCTGCAGTCCGGTTTGCCTTGAGCGTCTGTCGGCTCCAAGCCATGTAGGACTGGCAGGACAGGTTGCACGGCACCCCATCGATATAAACAGTACCGGGCGAGTCCAAAGGATGAGCCAGTGTGGTTCCGGCAGCGCGGTTCAAGCGAAAACACCAATCGCCTGCTGCGCCAGTACTTCCCCAAGGGCCTCGACCTCGCGGCGCACTCCCAGGCCGAACTGAACAAGGTGGCGCGCCAACTCAACGAGCGGCCGAGGAAAACGCTGGACTTCCAGTCGCCAGCACAGCGATTTAGTCAATGTGTTGCGGCGACCAATTGAACCCACCGCCAATAGCGGACATCACTCTATAACTTCGTCGGCACGCGAGAGTAGCGTTGGAGTAATTGCGAGACCAAGCCTCTTGGCCGTCTGGAGGTTGATGACAAGTTCGAATTTCGTCGGCTGCTCGACGGGTAGATCTGCAGGCTTGGTGCCCTTCAGGATCTTGTCCACATACTCGGCGCTACGCCGGAAGGAATCGAGGAAGCTCGGCCCGTAAGACATAAGCCCCCCGGCCTCCACACTCTCCCTGACAGCGTTTACTGTTGGCAAGCGCCCGCTGGCCGCGAGGTCTGCCAGCCGTTTTCCCTGGGAGTTGAATATTATGTCTGACAGTACGAGGAGCGCTCCCACACGATCCTTGGTCATCGCCGCAAACGCAGCGTCAAGGTCGCTTGCATTTCGAGCCTCCAGGAGTTGAAGTTGCACGCCCAACGCTTGGGCCGCGACGTTCAGCTGCTTGATTGCGAACTGATGGTACGCATTGGCTGGGTTCGACAGGATAGCCACACTGTTGGCATTGGGAACCACCTCCTTGAGAAGCTCAAGTTGTTTGGCGACGCTTTCCAGCCCGGCGTACCCGGACACCCCTGTGACGTTCCCGCCCGGGCGCGCAAGGCTCGCAATGAGTCCGGTGCTAATAGGATCGCGAACGGCAATCATCACGATGGGAATCGTCTCCGTGGCATTCTTAGCTGCCGTCACTCCTTGCGTTCCCAGCGATACGATGACGTCTACCTTGAGCCGAACCATATCGGCTGCAAGATCCGACAGCCGGTCCAACCTTCCCTCTGCGAAGCGATAGTCGATGACGATATTCTGCCCCTCAACCCACCCGAGCTCGCGCAGCCTTTGCCGAAACGTGTCGAGCAGGGGCGGCCTATCGGAGGAGGAAGTGACCCCGAGATATCCTATCCGATGCACCTTTCCCGACTGCTGCGCGTGCGCCGCGAACGAACAGAACGGCGCGTTTCCGACCAACTGGATAAATTCGCGCCGCCTCATGTCCGCCCCAAGGTTAGGTGAAGGCATCGTACCGGCCCAAACTGCATCTCGGAAGGGGTTTGGTGTCACAAGTCGCTTCGGGTCACTAGCCGACAACGATCGCAGCACCACGCAGTTCCGCTAAGGGTCAGAAGCCGACATTCGGGACCGCCCTGCCCCAGGTCCGCTTTGCCACCGACAACAGACGTCAGTCGACCCGGCCAAGATGTCAGCTTTGGGCCAGTAGCAGACTATGCTGCTGCGTCCAGGCGCTGTTCGATTTCCTGCCGCAAGAGACTGAAGTCGATAGGTTTTGAAAGTAACCCGGCTGCGCCAAGCTCGACAGCCCTCTTCTTTGTCGCATCGTCTCCGTAAGCTGTAATCATGATTACAGGAACGTGTGGACGTTGCGCTTTTACCTTAGGAAGCATTTCGAGCCCTGTCATACCCGGCATGTTGATATCCGAAAGGATCAAAATCAGCGATGGATCGGGGATGGCTTCCACATGTTCCAAAGCCGCTGTAGCGGATAGAGCAAACTCCATCCTGAATCGGCCCGATCGCAAATCTCGGCGAAACTGCTGCCGGAACATGTCCTCGACATCCGGCTCGTCGTCGACAACGACAATGTACGTGCTCAACTCGATTCTCCAATCAGTCCTGGAGGCTTTCGCGGCAAGGTCACAATAAACTCGGTGAACACCCCAGGCTCTGTGTCGAAATCGATGCTGCCGCCATGCTGCTTCACAACAATATCGTGACTTAGCGACAGCCCCAATCCAGTCCCTTCACCGGGCGGTTTAGTCGTGAAGAAGGGGTTGAACATTTTTCCCCAGACCTCAGGCCGAATGCCGATGCCATTGTCGCGAACGCGGATCTCAACCCGACTACCGAGACTTCTTGTCGCCGCAGAGACCGCTGGCTCATAGCCGTCTGCGCCGTTTTCTGCTTTGCGCTTCATGGCCGCATAAAAGCCGTTGGAAATCAGATTGAGCAGCACGCGGGTAATTTCCTGCGGCATGATCTCGGCTTCGCCCGCACTTGGATCGAAATCATGATCGAGCCTGATTTGGAAGTCCCCTCTTTCGGCACGCGCACCGTGATAAGCTAGATTGAGGCTTTCGCCTACCAGCGCATTGATGTCGACCGCGCGGCGATCGCCGGAGCCTTCGCGCGAATGCAACAGCATGTTCTTGACGATGGAGTCGGCGCGCTTGCCGTGCTGCACGACCTTCTCGAGATTTCCCTTCAGCATACGTGCCAGCTCGTCACTATCCTTACGAGTCTTCCCGTCGAGCGCCGCCGGCTTGAGCACGTCATTGAGCTCGTCGATCAGTTCGACCGAAAGCGCAGAAAAGTTATTGATGAAATTGAGCGGATTCTTGATCTCGTGCGCGATCCCCGCCGTGAGTTGCCCCAGTGATGCAAGCTTTTCAGTTTGTATCAGGCGATCTTGGGCGGCGCGCAATTCATCGAGCGAGGTCGCCAGTTCCTTCGTGCGCGCCTCAACGCTTTCGAACAGTCGGACATTTTCGATGGCGATCGCCGCCTGGTCGGCAAACGTCATCGCCAGTTCGATCTGCTTGTCAGAAAACGGACGCGGCTCCGGCCGCGTGAGAACGATCACGCCGATCGGAACGCCTTCGCGCAACATCGGAACAGCGAGTATGGTCCGGAAGTCGCCAAGCTTTTGACCATCGAAAGTGTAGTCGGGATCAGTCGTGACGTCGGGGATGTGAACGACGGCTCCCTCGAGTAGCGCGCGTGCGGTCGCAGACCCCCGGTCAGGAGTGACCGGGACATCGCGCACATGGGCCATAAATTCTTCAGAAAAGCCATAGCTTTCGGCGCGGAAAAATTCATTGCCCTTCTGACGTGTAATGGTTGCCTTGTCCGCATCGCAAAGATGCGCCGCAGACGCGACCAGCGTTCTTAACACCGTTTGGAGATCGAAGGTCGAGCGGCTGATGACCTTCAAAACATCCGCGGTGGCGGTCTGCTGCTGCAACGAGTCCCGCAGTTCCTTCAGCAGCCGATTGTTCTCAATGGCGATCACGGCCTGCTGCGCGAAATTGCTGAGCAGCGTGATCTGCTTTTCAGTGAAAGGGTTAACTTCCTGGCGGAAGATGGAGATGGTACCTACCAGCTTGTCGTCCTTCAGCATCGGCACTGCCACAAGCGTGCGCGCGCCGGCCAAATGCGAAAGTGTGACAACGGCAGGATCGCCTTCGATATAGGGCGGTTCTACCCTGATATCCTTGAGATGAACGGACCGGTGCGTTGCCACGACCGCCCCGTGGGCGCTCTTTGGATGCGGAACGAACGGTTGGTGTTGAGTCTCGGCAAACTCGCGTGGGACGTTATGACTAGCGGCGGGCTCAAATTTCTCGCCGTCATAGAGATTCAGGGTGGCGAATTTCGCGCCGCAAACGCGTACGGCGTTTTCTAGGATTTTTTGGAATAACGGCGCCAGTTCCTCCAGTGAACTGCTGATCGCGCCAAGCACTTCTGACGTCGCGGTTTGCTGCTCAAGCGATTCCGCAAGATCGCGGGTGCGCACCTGCAGGTCTTCAAACAGGCGGACATTTTCAATCGCGATCACCGCCTGATCGGCAAACGTAGTCACTAGTTCGATCTGCTTGTCGTTGAATGGTTCGGGGTTCGTTTTGGCGACAAAGATCACGCCCACGACCCTACCGTCGCGCAACAACGGAGCACCTAGTGCGGCTCGGTAACCACCAATCCGCTGGGCGTCACTTCGAGTGTAATCCGAGTCTCCCAACACGTCCGGAACATGCACCACGCGCGCTTCCAGCGCGCTCCGGCCAGTGACGCTGCCTCTGTCGACGCGCGCCGGCCTGGACACGAAGAGTTCCCGAAGGCGTGCATGGACGCTAGTATCGTGGCCAAAGCTTGCTTTGAATCGCAAGAAATCACCGTCGCTCTGGAATAGCCACGCGTGGTCCGCTTCGCAAAGCCGCGTAGCGGACTCCACCAGCGTATCGAGCACCGTCTGCAGATCGAAGGTCGAGCGGCTGATCACCTTGAGAACGTTGGCGGTCGCGATCTGTTGCCGCAGTGATTCCTGCAGGTCCTCGAACAGCCGAACGTTTTCGATAGCGATCACCGCCTGATCCGCGAAAGCCTTCAATAGCTTGACGTGGCGTTCAGTAAAGGCGCCGGAGTGCTCGCCCGTGACGGTTATAGCTCCGACAGCCTTTCCATCTCGGATGGTAGGCACTGCGAGGTGGCTGCGATAGCCGGCTGCCTTGGAGATGGACTGATAAATGTATTCTGGATCCTTCAGCACGTCCGGTAGATTGACAACGGTTCCGGTTAAGATTGCGCGATCCGTCGGGCCACCCCGGCTAAGGGATCGGGGAAAGATTTTCCGAATAGCATTGACCCCTTCGGGATCGGCCAGATTATGTAGCGCGGCAAGATGCAATTGCGCGCCGTCAAGCCGCGTCACCATACTCCACTTTGCTCCGCAAAGACGGAGAGCACTTGCGGCAATCGCTTCGAAGACCGGCTGAGTGTCGGTCGGTGAGCGCGAAATGATGCTCAGAACCTCGCTAGTTGCGGTCTGATATTCCAAGGATTGGCGCAAATCATCGGAGCGGGCCTGAACTTCATCAAAGAGGCGAGTATTCTTAATCGCAATCATCGCTTGATTGGCGAAAGTCGTAACAAGTTCAATCTGTCGCTGAGTGAACGGCCTTACGCGGGCGCGCATCAAAACGATCACGCCAAGCGGCGTTCCACCAAGCTGCTCTAGCGGCACACCAAGACTCGTGCGATAGCGCCCCGCTTGCTGGTAATCACGCGCCTCGTATTCGGGATCGGCGAGACAGTCGGGCAGATGAACCGTCTTGCGTTCAAGCACGGTCCGACCAACGAGCGAGCCTCGGCCAGGTAATAGCGGATGGCTGACGGCATATTTGACGAAGTCAGCCGCGGTATTGTTGCTTGCGGCAACCTCGTATTGCCCGCCCTGCAGCTTGTAGATCAGCGCGTATTCTGCTTCGCACAGTCGGCTCGCCGTCCGTGCGATCATATCCAAGATGGGCTGGAGTTCGGATGTCGTACTGTTGATCGCAGCCAAGATGTCGCCGGTGGCTTTCTGCCGTTCCAGCGACTCGCTGAGCTCGCGCTTTAGCCTTGCGGTTTCTTGGCTGATGCCGGCTTTCGCCGTCTTGGTGCGGCGTAAAGCGGCGGCGGCCTTGCTTTTCTTGGTAGCTTTGCGCGCCGTTTTGGGGCGCTTCGCCATCCCTGCATTCTGACTTGGTGAAAAATCGAATAAGTATTGCGGCAGAGACTACCCAAGCCGGGCGCGGTGGTACAGGCGTTAAGGCAGTCTATGTCGCTTATTGGACAACGATTTTCGGCAGATCCGCAAGCCTCCGCTGGATTTTGGGTTTTCTGGCCACGCGCGCAGTTAACAAAGATCCAGCCAAAAAGCGGTGATCGACCTTCGCTGAAGGCTGAGCCCTAGCCGGATGACAGCACCTCATAAGCTCCCTTTTTGGGGTCACTAACAGACCTCAGCCGTCCCTAAGCCTAAGTCCGATTTGGGTCACTTGCTGACGTTCCTGGCCGGTCAGGCCATGTCTGCTCCAGCCACCGAAGCGGACGTTGGTGAACCGATCTGCCATGTCCGTTATGAGCGGTGGCCTCAACCGGTCGACGCAACACTTTATCTTAGAGCGAAAAGATGGAGTGTGACGATGGATCGAGGCTTTCGTCGAGGGTTTACGGCGGCTGAGAAGACGGAATTGTGGGATCGCTGG
>Ga0081540_1002586_pt1 | contig 14696 bp, 13 predicted proteins | sample TabmetS2T1R1_FD_71024 | JGI IMG/M metagenome (GOLD analysis project Ga0081540, IMG submission 71024) | Tabebuia heterophylla rhizosphere microbial communities from the University of Puerto Rico - S2T1R1 | ecosystem: Host-associated > Plants > Roots > Rhizosphere ... | reverse complement strand
AATCGACGACAAGGACCGCATCTTCGTTTCCAACATGGCCGACAACGGCATCCAGGAGGTCGATCCGGAGACCGGCGACGCCAAGCAGGTCATCATTGGCAAGCTGGCGCTGCCCGGCGGCATCGGCGTCGTCTCCGACGGGGCCAAGGATACGATCTACGTCGCCGACGTCTTCGCCTACCGCACGGTGGACGGTGCAACCGGCGAGGTTTCCGAACCTGCGCGCATGCATGCCGACGGCGTGACGCTGGAATATCCGATGAGCGCCACCGCCAGAGGCGACGACGTCCTGCTCTCGAGCTGGTTCACCGGCACGGTGCAACTGATCGACCGCAAGACCGGCAAGACCCGGGAGATGCTGCACGACTTCAAGGCGCCGCATGACGCCGTCAAGCTCGGCGACGGCAGCATTCTCGTTGCCGAACTCGGCACCAAATCGCTGGTCCGCGCCAGCGGCGAGCACGGCAAGGACCGCACCGTGGTGATTGGCGGCCTCGAAGGCCCGGTCGGCCTCGCCGCCGGATCGGGCGGCGCGGTCTATCTGACCGAAGCCTTCGCCGGCCAGGTCTCGAAGGTGGAAGCCAATGGCGAGAAAACCGGGATCGCGAAGGACCTGAAGGGACCTGAGGGCATCGCGCTGGCGCCCGACGGCAAACTGATCGTGGCCGAGGTCGGCGCCAAGCGCATCGTGCAGATCGATCCGAAGGACGGTGCCGTCACCGAGATCGCCAGCAACCTGCCGATCGGCCTCCCCGCCGCGCCCGGCGGCCTGCCGAGCAACATCCCGACCGGCGTCGGGGTCGGTGCGAGCGGGGTGATCTATTTCTCGTCGGATATCGAAAACGCGATTTACAAGGTCACAAAAAAATAGGCACGCGACCCGCGGCTTGCCGGAACTCCGGCCGCGGTCTCCGGTTGATTTGCAGCACAAAGCCGCTTGCCGACGCGGCGGGCGACGCATGGCCGAATGATGGAGGTCGTCATGCTGCTGACGCGTGAGGACGTTGCCCGGGTGGTCGGCGCCGCCGACGATGTGACCATCGCCCAGATCATTGGAACTGGCGCCAGCGCGGACGAACTCGCCGAGGCCCAGGCCTGGCTCGCCAACGACGAGCCCATGATGAACGCCGGCAAGCCGCTGGCAACGGGCCGCGTGCGCGAACTCGTCGACATTCTCTCGGAGCTTGATCCAAGCGAGGATGAAGACGAACGGGGCGGCGGCAGCCCGGCCGCCGAACAGGCCTGACCCCACAATCCGGCGCTGGATGCACCCGCATCTCGCGGGATGCATCCAGTTGCGGTCATGCCTGCGCTTTCAGCTCTGCCTAGTTCAACTTGCGCTTCGGCACCGGCGTTTCGAACTGCGCGATCTCGGCGGTCTGCGGCGACTTGCCGTTGAAGGTCAGAACATTGCCTTCGCTCGAGATCACGACTCGGTCGCCGTCGGCGATTTCGCCCGCGAGGATCATCTCGGCCAGCGGGTCCTGCAGGTTGCGCTGGATCACCCGCTTCAGGGGCCTCGCGCCATAGGCGGGATCCCAGCCCTTGGCGGCCAGCCAGTCGCGCGCCGCGGCATCGAGCGTCAGCGTGATCTTGCGATCCTCCAGAAGCTTCTGGAGACGCGCGAACTGGATCTCGACGATCCGCCCCATCTCGCTCTTCTGCAGGCGGTGGAACAGGATGATCTCGTCGACACGGTTGAGGAATTCGGGCCGGAAATGCGCCCGCACCATCCCCATCACCTGCTCGCGCACTTCGGACGTATCCTCGCCTTCCGGCTGGTTCACCAGAAATTCCGAACCAAGGTTCGAGGTCATGATGATCAGCGTGTTGCGGAAGTCGACGGTGCGGCCCTGACCATCGGTCAGGCGGCCGTCATCGAGCACCTGCAGCAGCACGTTGAAGACATCAGGGTGCGCCTTCTCGATCTCGTCGAACAACACCACCTGATAGGGCCGTCGCCGAACCGCCTCGGTGAGCGCCCCGCCCTCGTCATAGCCGACATAGCCGGGAGGCGCGCCGATCAGCCGCGACACCGAGTGCTTTTCCATGAACTCGGACATGTCGAGGCGGACCATCGCGGTCTCGTCGTTGAACAGATATTCGGCGAGCGCTTTCGTCAGTTCGGTCTTGCCGACGCCGGTTGGCCCTAAGAACATGAACGAGCCCATCGGCCGGTTCGGGTCCTGCAAGCCGGCGCGCGAACGGCGCACGGCGGTTGCCACCGCACGCACGGCTTCGGCCTGGCCGACCACGCGTCGGCCGAGCGCGTTCTCCATCTTCAGGAGCTTGTCCTTTTCGCCCTCCAGCATCTTGTCGACGGGCACGCCGGTCCAGCGCGACACCACCTGCGCGATGTGGTTGGCGGTGACCGCCTCTTCCATCATCTCGCCGGCATCTTCCTTGGCCTCGATATCGGCGAGCTTCTTTTCGAGCTCGGGAATCCGGCCATAGGCAAGCTCGCCCGCGCGCTGGAATTCGCCGCGGCGCTGCGCGTTGGCGAGTTCGATACGCAAGGCGTCGAGCTCACTCTTCAGCTTCTGCGCGTCAGAGAGCTTGTTCTTCTCCGCACTCCAGCGTGCGGTCAGCGCCGTCGACTTCTCCTCGAGGTCGGCGAGTTCCTTTTCCAGCATCTGCAGACGGCTCTTGGAGCCGAGATCGGTCTCCTTCTTGAGCGCCTCCTGCTCGATCTTCAGCCGGATGATTTCCCGGTCCATCAAATCAAGCTCTTCCGGCTTGGAATCGACCTGCATCTTCAGCCGCGCCGCCGCCTCGTCGACCAGGTCAATGGCCTTGTCCGGCAGGAAGCGGTCGGTGATGTAGCGATTCGACAGCGTGGTCGCGGCCACCAGCGCGGAATCGGTGATGCGAACGCCGTGGTGCTGCTCGTACTTGTCCTTCAAGCCGCGCAGGATCGAGATGGTGTCCTCGACCGTAGGCTCCGAGACGAAGATCGGCTGGAAGCGCCGCGCCAGCGCAGCGTCCTTTTCGACGTGCTTGCGGTATTCGTCGAGCGTGGTGGCGCCGATGCAATGCAGTTCGCCGCGCGCCAGCGCGGGTTTCAGCAGGTTGGACGCGTCCATGGCGCCATCGGCCTTGCCGGCTCCGACCAGCGTATGCATCTCGTCGATGAACAGGATGATCGAGCCTTCGGCCGCAGTGACTTCCTGCAGCACCGCCTTCAGCCGCTCCTCGAACTCGCCGCGGTATTTGGCGCCCGCAATCAGCGCGCCCATGTCGAGCGAGAGCAGCTTCTTGTCCTGCAGGCTCTCGGGCACGTCGCCGTTGAGGATGCGCAGCGCCAGGCCCTCGACGATGGCGGTCTTGCCGACGCCGGGCTCGCCGATCAGTACGGGATTATTCTTGGTGCGGCGGGACAGCACCTGAATGGTGCGGCGGATTTCCTCGTCGCGGCCGATCACGGGATCGAGCTTGCCGTCGCGCGCCGCCTGGGTGAGGTCGCGGGCATATTTCTTCAGCGCATCGTAGGCGTTTTCCGCGGTGGCGCTGTCGGCGCTGCGGCCCTTGCGCAGCGCTTCGATCGCCGCATTGAGGCTTTGCGGCGTGACGCCGCCCTTGCTCAGAATGCTGCCGGCTTCGTTGTTCTTCTCGAGCGTCAGGCCCAAAAGCAACCGCTCGACTGTGACAAAACTGTCGCCGGCCTTCTCGGCGGCCTTTTCCGCCGCGTCGAAAGCGCGCGCAAGGTCGGTGGCAAGATAGATCTGCCCGGCGCCGCTGCCCGAGACTTTCGGCAGCTTCTTCAGCGCATCTTCGGTTGCCTTGAGGATGGCGCGGGAATTTCCGCCGGCGCGGTCGATCAGACCACCAGCAAGCCCCTCGCTGTCGTCCAGCAGCACTTTCAGCATATGCAGCGGCGTGAACTGCTGGTGTCCGTCGCGCATGGCCAGCGATTGCGCAGACTGGATGAAGCCGCGCGCCCGCTCGGTGTATTTTTCAATATTCATATCGTTTTGCTTCCCTCGGCATGCCGTTCCCACCCGGGGGCGATCAGCAAAAGTGGGTACCGGTTTTGCGTCCGATCGCGCCCCAAAATTATGTTTGGCGCGTGACCTTGACGCGAAACCGCACAACACTTTCGCTGGACACGCGCGAAGGCATGATTACGGCATCTTCATTGGGGATACGCGGACCGCGTTGACATTCCTCAACCGGCCGCGGGTCGTCGCCCTGTTTTCAGGCTTGACGCAAATGTGGGCACTGCCGGGCAAAACGGAAGAGGCCCGGCCGCAATTTCGCAAGGCGTGGCGAAGCGTCAGGAAATCCCTTAAGACGCCACCATGGCTGACACCTCCCCCGCCAGGATCGCCGAAATCTACCGGTACCCCGTCAAGGGCCTGACCCCGGAACAACTCACCCGGGCCGAGCTCAAGCCGGGACAGACCTTGCTGGCCGACCGCCGCTACGCCATTGAAAACGGCCCGTCCGGCTTCGACCCGGCCGAGCCGAAATGGCTGGCGAAGCCGCACTTCCTGATGCTGATGCGGGACGAATGGCTGGCCGGCCTGCGCAGCCATTTCGATGACGCCAATCACGTTCTGACGATTCGCCGAAACGGCGAGATCGCCGCCCAGGGCAGCCTCGCGACACCAGAGGGCCGGCAAACAATCGAGAATTTTTTCGCGACCGCCTTTGCCGGCCAGATCAAGGGGCCACCAAAGGTTCTGGAAAGCCCCGGCCACAGCTTTTCGGATGTCGCCCGCAAGGTTGTGTCCATCATCAACCTCGCCAGCCTGCGCGCCATCGAGAACCTGGTCGGCGCGCCCGTCCATCCCCTGCGCTTCCGCGCCAATCTCTATGTTGAGGGCTGGCCGGCCTGGCACGAATTCGACTTGCTCGACCGGACGCTTTCGATCGGCGATGTCAGGCTGAAGGTGGTGAAGCGCATCGTCCGCTGCGCCGCCACCAACGTCAACCCCGACACCGCCCAGCGCGACCTCGCCATCCCGCAAGCGCTGCAGCGGAACCTCGGCCACGGCGATTGCGGCATCTATGCCGAGGTGATCACCGGCGGCAGCATCAGTGCCGGCGATACGATCGCGGCGGAACAGGCGGAATTGTTGTGAGTCAGGCGGGCTAGCGAGTCCGTTGCGGACTATCCACGTCATTGCGAGAGCAACGTACACACCACCGTCATCCCCCGCGTAAGCGGGGGATCCAGTACGCTGCGCCCCCATCGGTTCAATCACTGCTGCCTCTGGAATACTGGGTCACCCGCCCCAGTGCGCAATTGCGCACAAGGCGGGTGACGACAACTGAGCGCGTGTCGGCGTTCTCGCGACGCAAAGCGCCCGAGCTCTTCCATTAATCTTCTCTCCCAACAGAGGGAGCAGGGAATGCCGGGTGCTTGCTGCACCCGCGGTCTCGTGTGCAAAAGGTAGAAAGAAAGGTGCACACGAGCATACAGGTACAGCCGGAGCACTCCGGCATTCCCTGCGCAATGGTTTGACGGCTTATGCCGCGCTCTCCCTGGAGACGAATTCGTCTTGCCTCCATCGCTGCCGGCTTGATGGCGCTTCGATCCGGTTGGATCAAATTCACCACCGGCAGCTTGGCACCAGCCACGGGTGTCAGGACCACACGGTTTTGCCGTACGCCGCAACATCGGTCATCTTGCGCGCCGTGCCCGCTCACGGGAAAACCCGCCCTGCGAACACCTCTCGCGCCTGACGCTGCTGCGTCCATCGCATCCCGTCCCGCGTTCGTGACGACGCGCGATCCGCCCCTCTTGCCGGGTCGGGACGGCAGGGAAATAACCGCTGATTTGGGTCGGATGAAAAGCGGAATATTTTTTTGCGAAGGGCTGGACAGGTTTTAGTGATTTGCTTGTCGGGTTGATATGTCGCAGGTCACTGCCTGCGATTGTGCTTGCGCGAGGCGCAAATCAGTTCGCGATCCGTAGGGTGGGCAAAGCGCAGCGTGCCCACCATTCGCGGGGGATTACCGTGGACGGATGGTGGGCACGTCGCTGACGCTCCTTTGCCCACCCTACGGACTTGCGCGAGGAACGAAGCAGGTGGCTTCATTCAAAATTGAGCATTTGGCGCTATCGGTTGCGCAAATAAATTCTTGCAACCAGACGATCCGCTTCAGGTGACCGGCAATCAAGAGGACCGAGATATGCGGGCGCCTGCATCAACTTTCCTCAAGCGATTTCTGATTGGCATCGGCGCCGGCGCCATGACGCTGGGTATGCTGCTGGCTGCCGTGGATGCCTATGATCGTATCCCGCCGAATACGTACAACCTTTTTTGCACCTACACTCTCGCGTATCGTTTGAACGTTACAATCGAGACCGAGGGGAGACAGTATTCATCCACGGTGGTCCGGCAGAAACTGAAGCCCCGCGAATGGATCAAGACGCTCGGCGGGTGTCATGAGACACTGGGAACCGTCCTGGCGTTTCGCCTTGCGGACAATCGCCTCGTCCTGATCAGCACATACCTTTGCCCCGGCGCGTGGGAGGCTTTTGCGGGTACGCACCGGAACTACATTTACGACAATTTTTTCGATGCAATCAGCGAACGGCGCAAGATCGATGTGACGTCGTTGTGCATGGGCGTGACGAATAATAAGCCTCCAGCAAACCGACTTTACACGGTGCAAGGCTTCGTCATCGACAATGCGGACCATCCGGCGCGATGGCGGGGTCTCACTTTCGATCCCGATAATGTGGCTGGCGATTTTCGGATCGTCTCGGCGGTGGCCGAAGTGTTCAATGGGAAACCGGAGGATCAACTCGCTACGGTAGCTCCGGCAATCCTCAAGACCGGATTCAAGTATCGGGACTGGTCGAACAGTCCAGAGGCGGCAATTGATTTCTTCCGCCGCTACCGTCCGGACAACAAATTCACCTACACAGCGGAAGAGGACCGCTCGTAGGATGGGTAAAGCCAACGGGTCGCGCGAACGCGCGCCCGATGACGGGCTCCGCGTGCCCCACCGTTTCGAACGCGATCGGTGATAAATGGTGGGCACGTCGCTGACGCTCCTTTGCCCACCCTACGGACTAATCACTCAACGCAGACAACGCCGGTGTTCTGAGCATATAGTGTTCAGCATTCAGACGCGCGGGACGTCTGTTCGGAGGATTGAGGTCATGCTCAAGACACCTGGATCGTTACTCCTGGCTATCGCTGCCGTTCTTTTCAGCCCGCAGGTGCGGGCGCAACCGGTTGCGACTGAGACGCCGCAGACCATGCTGGCGGCTCAGATTCGCATACAAGGCTTCACCTGTGACAAGGCGCTCGGCGCCACCAGGGACAAGAAGCGCTCCCGGCCGGACCGCGCCGTCTGGGTCCTCAAATGCAGCAACGCGACCTACCGGGTCACGCGTGCCCCCGACATGGCGGCGAAGGTCGAACCGCTGCCGTGAGCGGCGCAGCTGTGTAGGGTGGGCAAAGCGCAGCGTGCCCACCACCGCGACCACAGTGTGAATGGTGGGCACGCTGCGCTTTGCCCACCCTACGGTCTAGTCTCTCTCACGCGCGGTAATTTTGTCCGCCATTGAACGGAAGCTCTCTTCATGGGCAGCAATCGCATCGAGCAGTGACGTGTGCCAACTGCACCGTTCCACCGGCTCGATTTCCACGAGCAATTCGACAAACTGCCGGTCAAAATTGGCGACGATTTCGGCCTTCAAGGGCAGATTATAAAAATCGGCGCTCTGCACACCAAACAAATGCGAATCCATATCTTCAAAACACCGAAACCTAACTGCGCTCTTGTCATCTATCCGTTTCCACACGGATAGCTCACGGTACATCTTGCTCATTGAGGAATCACCCTGTCCTCATCAGACCTGAAAGATTGACCGGAGCGGATGTCCGCTCAGCCCACGGTTTAGGCACCATCGAGAACTGTTCGACGGCTTTCATCCATGAAGGGTGGCCGGCTCAAGTGCCGGGTCAGGCGCCCCTCGCTACCCCAGCCGCGCCGTCTTGCAATTGGGGCAGTCACGACAGAAAGCAGACCCAGCCCAATTAATCCGAGCAGAACATACTGAATGAAATAGATGCATGCGGAGACAATCACGACGCTCAACAGGAACCGGCCGGGACGCTTCCTGGCCTCGCTGACGATGTCGCGGAGGCTGCCTTTCAATCCTCTTGCGGGTCGCCTTTGTTGAGAGGCTGACCGCCCACCAAGGATTTCGAAGAGGTTCTTGATGCGGATCAGCAGCATCAGGGCAATCGCGATCAGCCCATACGCCGCGGCCAGGATGATCAAACACGCTCCGATGACCTTGATCGCCGACAGCATTGGTATTGCTCTGCTCGCAGCCGCTCGAGAGCCCGCTTGTCTTGAACGGCACTTTTCTCTGCCGTGCATTCCAAAGGCAGAGTCCTAACGTTCCGTTATTCGGAGCGGTGAGCGGCACTCACCATACTTACCATCCCCATCGCGGCGTGATGGCCATCAATACAATTTGAAGAACTTAACCCACGGGGTTTTAGTAAGTTCTGGTGACAACCACAGAATGTGGAAGACTGCGTCAGCTTTGCTGTTCGGCGTGTTCGCGGCCGCGATAGCCCATATGTCGGCGGGACGATTGTACGAATGGTACCTGACTGGTCAGCTCAGGATGCACAGGAAGATGCCGCTCGGTCCAGATGCTGTCACCTACTCCGGCGATCCGATCGGGTTCTTGATAGAATTTGACCTGTACCTGTTCCTGTCAGCCATGGGAATCCTTGGCGTTCTGGTCGCATGCAGAGACGTCTTCCTCGAAATCATAGGTCCCCAAGGCTTCTTCGACCTGAATCGTGCCAGCCAGTTCATCACCGTTTTCACTACCCTCCTGACCTTCTTCTTCCTGGCTGTCTTCGCAGTTGGCCTGTTCCAAAGGTTTGCTTAGCTGCGTAGGGTGGGCAAAGCCAACGGGGCGCGCGTTCGCGCGACCCGTTGGCTTTGCCCACCCTACGAGTCCTGGACGCTTGCCGATCAGTTCGTCGGCATCACGTAGGCGTAGATCCGGCCGCGCGAGACCGGGGCCTCGCGGACGCGGTTGCCGTTGTTGCCGGAGATCATGATCGGATTGCCCTTGGCATCGACGCCGGTGATGATGCCGACATGGCCGCCGCGGCGGCCGCGCGACATCACCGCAATCGCGCCGACCTGCGGGCCGGAAACGCGCTGGCCGTATTTCGCGAACGAGTTCGCCATGTCGGAGCCGGTGCCGCGATAGCCGGAATGCTGCAGCACCATGTTCATGAACCGCGCGCACCACAGGCTGCCGCGCCCGGTCGGATTGCCGCCGAGATAACGGCGCGCTTCGGCGACGACGTTCGATGAGGTGAAGCTGGAAGAAGCCGTCACGCCGCCGGTCGGCGTCACGGTTTCATTCGACGCGACGCTTGCGTTCGTTGCAACGCTTGCGTTGGCGTCGGCAAGACCGCGCGCCTGCATTCGCGCCACGCTGCGTTCCCAGCGGGATGCGTGCGCGGCCTGCCGGAGCTGGGCACGACGACTGGCACGATCGGCGCGCGCCTCTGCGGCGACGCTGGGCGAGCCGAAGCCGCCGGGCGCAACCATCTGGGCGCCGCCCATGTAGTTCGGATTGGTGTCGCCAAAACCACCGGCCTGCATTTGTGCGGCCTTGCGCTCCCAGCGCGTCATCCTGAGAGCATGGCGATGGTGGCGATAGGCGTAATGATGCTTCGCGTGATGGCCGGCGTGATAGGCGCGCGCGTGTCGCCCTGCGCCGTGATGTGGTCTTGCTGAAGCCGGAGAGACCGATACGAAGATGGAAGCCGAACACAGTGCCAGCGCCATGAAACGAAGCGACCGGCGAAACGCAAACAACTGACTCATACTTGGTCCTCTGTAACAACCCCACTTCCCAGTTGCGTTCGCCTACGAACGAACGCGGGCGGCGTTTTGCATTGCGGGATGTGACGAGAGGAAGATTTCATGTGGCGGCCAGATAACAATTTCGGGGTAATTCCGCGAGGATTCGATGGCGAAAATGAAACGATTCTGCCGCGTTGCAGCCGCAAGAATTAATTGCAATTTTGCGTACTCGTCGCGCAATGAAGTTACGAAACAACAAGAAAAATGAGAGGAAATCGAAATGCCCTATGCCGTCGCCAAGGATAGCGTTCGTCTCTACTTTGAAGAGGCGGGAAGCGGTACGCCGATCATCTTCCTGCACGAGTTCGCGGCCGACCACACCAATTGGGAGCCGCAGATGCGCTACTTCTCCCGCGGCCACCGCTGCATCGCCTATTCGGCGCGCGGCTATTCGCCGTCCGACGTGCCGCCCTCGGCCGAGGTCTACACCTATGAATATTTCTACACCGACGCGCTCGCGGTGCTCGATCATCTCGGCATTGCGAAAGCACATTTCGTCGGCCTGTCGATGGGCTCCTATTCCTCGCTGCAGATCGGCCTCAACGCGCCCGACCGCGCGCTGTCGATGACGCTCGCCGCCGTCGGCTCCGGCTCGTCGCTCGAAAACCTCGATGCCTTCCGCGCGCAGTGCCGGGCCAATGCCGAGCAGTATGAGGCGATCGGCTCGGTGGAAGTCGCGAAGGTGACGCGCGAGGCGCCGAGCCGGATTCCGCTCCTGCTGAAGGACCCGCGCGGCCACGCCGATTTTTACGCCGCGCTGGCGCGTCACGACGCCAGGGGCTCCGCCAATACGATGCGCAGCTTTCAAGGCAAGCGCCCGTCGATCTACACCATGACGGATGCGATCCGGCGCGTGGCAACTCCTGCGCTGATCCTGTGCGGCGACGAGGACGACAATTGCATCGGGCCGAGCCTGTTCCTGAAACAGCATCTGCCGGCGGCGGGACTATCGTTGTTTCCGAAGTCGGGCCACGTGCTCAACCTGGAAGAACCGGCGCTGTTCAACGAGATGGTCGAGCGGTTCATCGCGCTGGTCGAGGCCGGGCGATGGCCGGTGCGCGATCCGAGGTCGATGGTGTAATCGTCATTCCGGGATGGTCCGAAGGACCAGACCCGGAATCTCGAGATTCTCAGGTGCGCAATTGCGCACCATAGTTCGATGCTACGCATCGCCCCGGAATGACGCCAGTGGCGTCACTTCCCCGCCCCGCCCCTGCTCAGCAAGAACACGCCCTGCTCGCCGAACATGTTCCAGACCCACCATGGCAGGTTCAGCGGCACCGGGCGGCCGTAGAGATCGAGCGCCACCGCGCGCTCCATCTTGACGTTGATCTCGTCGCAGAGCTGCACGAAATCCTTGATGGTGCAGAAATGGATGTTCGGCGTGTCGTACCAGGTCGCCGGCAGGTTCTCGGTGCGCGGCATGTGGCCGCCGACCAATAGTTGCAGCCGCATCTTCCAGAAGCCGAAATTCGGGAACGAGACGACCGCGCGCCGGCCGATCCGCAGCAGGTTTTCCAGCACCGCTTTCGGCTTCCGCGTGGCCTGCAGCGTCTGCGACAGGATCACGTAATCAAAGGCGTCGTCGGGATAGTTGACGAGGTCGGTGTCGGCGTCGCCCTGCACCACCGCGAGCCCCTTGGCGACGCAGCGGTTGACGCCCTCGCGTGACAGCTCGATGCCGCGGCCGTCGATGCCGCGGCTTTCCAGGAGTTGCAGCAGCTCTCCGTCGCCGCAGCCGACGTCGAGCACCCTCGCCCCACGTCCGATCATCTCGGCGACCAGCAGATGATCGCTGCGATATTTTCCGGTGCGATCCGGAGCGATGCCGCCGAGCGGCAGGGCCTGTTCCTGAAGCGCCATGTATATCACCTCAAGAGCATTTTCCGTTCCGATCCAATCGGAACGGAAAATGCTCTACCTTTTTTGTTTTGACGCGTTTTCTTCGCGCGAACCGGTATCCACTTCGCTTGAAAACGCTTTGCTATCCAATCCGCGCGCCTTGCCTGCCGATTGCAGGAAGGCGCGGGAAATGTCGAAGAACTCGGGCACGTCGAGCAGGAAGGCGTCGTGGCCGCGATCGGTCTCGATCTCGGCAAACGACACCCGCGCGCTCGACGCGTTCAGCGCATGCACCAGCGCCCGCGATTCCGAGGTCGGGAACAGCCAGTCGGAGGTGAACGACACCACGCAGAAGCGCGTCTTGATGCCGCGAAACGCCTGCGCCAGCACGCCGTTGTGATCGGCGGCGATATCGAAATAGTCCATCGCGCGCGTCAGATAGAGGTAGCTGTTGGCATCGAAGCGCTCGACGAACGACGAGCCCTGATAGCGCAGATAGCTTTCGACCTGGAAATCCGCATCGAAGGAGAATGTCGGCAGGTCGCGGTCCTGCATCCGCCGCCCGAACTTGCGATGCAGCGCGGCATCCGAGAGATAGGTGATGTGACCCGCCATCCGCGCCACGCCGAGGCCGCGATGCGGATGGGTGTCCTGGTCGAAATAGCGGCCACCGCGCCAGTCCGGATCGGCCATCACGGCCTGGCGGCCGAGCTCGTGGAACGCGATGTTCTGCGCCGAGTGGCGCGTCGAGCACGCGACCGGCAGCGCCGAGAACACCCGCTCGGGATAGGCGGCCGTCCATTGCAGCACCTGCATGCCGCCCATCGAGCCGCCGATGACACAGAACAGCGTCTCGATACCGAGGCGGTCGAGCAGCATGGTCTGCGCGCGGACCATGTCGGGGATGGTGACGATCGGAAAATCCAGCCCCCACACCTTGCCGGTGGCCGGATTGGTCGAGGTCGGACCGGTCGAGCCCATGCAGCCGCCGATCACGTTCGAACAGATGATGAAATACCTGTCGGTATCGAGCGGACGACCGGGACCGACCATGATTTCCCACCAGCCGGCCTTGCCGGTCAAAGGATGCGAATTGGCGACGTGCTGGTCGAGCGTCAGCGCATGGCAGATCAGGATGGCGTTGGAACGGTCGGCGTTGAGTTGGCCATAGGTCTGGTAGGCGATCTGAAAGGGTGCCAGATCGACGCCGCAATCGAGCTTCAGGGGCTGGTCCGCGCCGAATTGCGCCACCAGCGAAGCAGGATGATCGGCCTCTTGCGCGCGATCCTCGCTATGGATCGCCGGACTTTGTATCGATGGTACGTCGGTCATATCGGCACCGACCTCCCCGCGGGGAGGCCCTTGAGAAGACAGAAATCAGGCCATAAAAAACCCGGCCTGAACAAAGGTTCGGCCGGGATCAACTCTGTCCCCGGCCTGTTTAGCGAGTTGTTTAACGTGGCTGCAAGCCGGCCGGCTCAAATGACCACGGAATGGCTTAAAATTAGTCCCAAGCGGCCCCCTCGTCAAGCTGGCCCCCATGGTTAACCGGGTAGCGGCCATGCATGGCTGACGTTTCTCTTTGCTTTCAGCGGCCGTCTTTTCTAAGCAATGCCATGCTTGCCGGCGATTGGATCGCTCCGGCGCTGAAGGTTTTCGACATGTCCAAGGCTCCCCCGGCTCCGCCCTCGCTGCAGGAATTGCGCAAGGAGATCGACGCGATCGACGAGCAGGTTCATCGCCTATTGATGGCGCGCGGCGACATCATCGACCGGCTGATCCAGGTCAAGCAGACCCAGGAAGTCGGCTCCGCGTTCCGGCCTGCGCGCGAGGCCAGCATGATGCGCAGCCTGGCCGAGCGCCATCGCGGCATCCTGCCGCTCGACACTATCGAGAGCATCTGGCGCGTGATCATCTCGACCTTTACCTATGTCCAGGCGCCGTTCTCGGTGCATGCGGATGTCTCCGTCGGCGAGCCCGCGATGCGGGATTCGGCGCGATTTCACTTCGGCTTCGTGGTGCCTTATGTCGGCCATTTCAGCGCGCAGGCGGCCGTCGAGGCGGTGGCGAAATCGAAGGGCGATCTGGCGCTGGTCTCGGCGATCTCGAGCCGCACACCGTGGTGGGGTCTGCTCGAAGCCAGCGGCGCTCCAAAAATCATCGCCCGGCTGCCGTTCCTCGAACGCGCCGATCATCCGGCCGCACTCCCGGTGTTCTTGATCTCGCGGGTCGCCGACGACGCCATGGTGACGGAAGTGCAGATGTGGAGCGTGCGCGTCTCGGGGTGGAACGCCGATATCGCCCGCGCGCTGGCGCCGCTCGCCGAAATCGTCGCCGTGCCCGATACCGCCTTCGACGGCGCGGCGCTCTTGGTATCGGACGCCGGCACCGGCTTCGAGAAGATCAAGGCCGCGCTGATCCAGGCCGGCGCCTCGGTGCGCTCATCGGCTCTCGTCGGCAGCCACGCAACACGCTATACGGTGCCCCCGAACGGGTCGGCGAAGCCTTAAACGCCACCCGAAATTCCGGAGTTGAAGATGAACCGCCCCGTGCCGAATCCCGGCATTCTCGATATTGCGCCCTACACGCCCGGCAAGACCCCGGTGCCGGAGCCGGGCCGCAAGGTATTCAAGCTGTCCGCCAACGAGACCCCGTTCGGGCCGTCGCCGAAGGCGATGGCGGTCTACAAGGACAGTGTGGCGCATCTGGAGGATTATCCGGAAGGCACCTCGAAGGTGCTGCGCGAAGCGATCGGCCGCGCCTACGGCCTCGATCCGAACCGCATCATCTGCGGCGCCGGCTCGGATGAAATCCTCAACCTGCTGGCGCACACCTATCTCAGCCAGGGCGATGAGGCGATCTCCACCGCGCATGGCTTCCTGGTGTACCCGATCGCCACGATGGCGAACGGCGCCAAAAACGTCGTCGCGCCCGAGACCAATTTCACCGCCGATGTCGATGCCATCCTGGCGCGCGTCACGCCG
>Ga0081540_1002585_pt1 | contig 14696 bp, 10 predicted proteins | sample TabmetS2T1R1_FD_71024 | JGI IMG/M metagenome (GOLD analysis project Ga0081540, IMG submission 71024) | Tabebuia heterophylla rhizosphere microbial communities from the University of Puerto Rico - S2T1R1 | ecosystem: Host-associated > Plants > Roots > Rhizosphere ... | reverse complement strand
GTGCTGCAGCGAGGTGATGCTGTCGAGCACGCAGCGATCCTCGCCCGTGCCGGGACGGAACTGATAGAGGTTGGAAGGAAGCCGCTTCGGACGCATCATCTTGCCGTTACGGTTGATGATGACATCGCCGTTCCTGGCGTTGGCCGCCGTCACTTCCTCGCAATCCAGGAAGCTGTTGTACTGATCGCCGATGTCGCCGGGCTTGTGGCTGACGGCAATCTGCTGCGTGAGACCAGCCCCCAGCGAGTCGGTGCGGGTCACGATGACGCCGTCTTCGACGCCGAGCTCGAGGAAGGCATGGCGGCAGGCGCGGATTTTCGCGAGGAAGACCTCATGCGGGACGGTGACCTTGCCATCCTGGTGGCCGCACTGCTTTTCGTCGGAGACCTGGTTTTCGATCTGCAGGGCGCAGGCACCCGCCTCGATCATCTTCTTGGCGAGCAGGTAGGTGGCCTCGGCATTGCCGAAGCCGGCGTCGATGTCGGCGACGACGGGCACGACATGGGTCTGGAAGCTGTCGATCTTTTCGATCAGCGCCTTTTCCTTTGCCTTGTCGCCGGCTTCGCGGGCGGCGTCGAGGCTGCGGAAGATATCATTGAGCTCACGGGAATCGGCCTGACGCAGGAAGGTGTAGAGCTCCTCGATCAGCGCCGGCACCGAGGTCTTCTCGTGCATCGACTGATCCGGCAGCGGTCCGAACTCGGAGCGAAGCGCGGCGATCATCCAGCCGGACAGATACAGATAGCGGCGATCGGTCTTGCCGAAGTGCTTCTTGACCGAAATCAGCTTCTGCTGCGCGATGAAGCCGTGCCAGCAGCCGAGCGACTGGGTGTACTTGGTCGGATCGGCGTCATAGGCGGCCATATCGGCGCGCATCAGCGCAGCGGTGTAGCGGGCGACGTCGAGGCCGGTCTTGAAGCGGTTCTGCAGGCGCATCCGCGCCACGGCTTCGGCGGTGACGCCGTTCCAGGTCGGCTGGGTCTTGAGGAGCGCTTCAGCAGCTGCAACCTCGCTCAGATAGGAAGCCGGTCCCTGGGTGATCCCACGTGGCTGGTAATTCATGGCGTGATCCTTCTCAATCGACATTCGTGACAGTGCATTGCGAAATGCGTGCTGGGAGCTAAACGCTGGATTCCCTAATGCGTATAGAGGGCTTGTATTTTATTGGTGATGTTTCGTAACATATGAACTTGTAATAGATGTCACTTTGTAAAGATTGTCACAATATGGGTCAGCCAAGCTGACATGATTAGATGTCCGGCCGGTACCTGCGTAGGGAAAAGCGCGGGCTGTGCAGTCTCCAACCATAAGGCGCCGCAAACCCCATAAGGTTCAAATCCAGGAGGCCATCATGCCCTCTGATTCCGCAAAGAAGCTGTTCGTCGGCCCCCGCTTCCGGCGCATCCGCCAGCAGCTCGGGCTGTCCCAGACCCAGATGGCCGAGGGGCTGGAGATCTCGCCCAGCTACATCAACCTGATCGAGCGCAACCAGCGCCCGGTGACGGCGCAGCTGCTGCTGCGGCTGGCGGAGACCTATGACCTCGACCTGCGCGACCTTGCCACCGCCGACGAGGACCGCTTCTTCGCCGAACTCAACGAGATCTTTTCCGATCCGCTGTTCCGCCAGATCGACGTTCCCAAGCAGGAGCTGCGCGACCTCGCCGAGCTCTGCCCGGGCGTGACGCATTCGCTGCAACGGCTCTACGCCGCCTACACCGAGGCGCGGCGCGGCGAGACGCTGGTGGCCGCGCAAATGGCCGACCGCGAGGGCAGCGCTTTCGAGGCCAACCCGATCGAGCGGGTGCGCGAGCTGATCGAGGCCAACCGCAATTATTTTCCCGAGCTGGAAACGGCGGCGGAAAACCTGCGCGACGAGATGAACGTCGCCCCCGACGGCCTGTTCGCGGCGCTGGCCGAACGGCTGCGGGAAAAGCATTCCATCGTCACCCGCATCATGCCGGTCGACGTGATGCGCGAAACGCTGCGGCGCTTCGACCGGCATCGCCGCCAGCTGCTGATCTCCGAGCTGGTGGATTCCTCGGGGCGCACCTTCCAGCTCGCGTTCCAGATTGCGCTCGCCGAATGCGGCCCCGCCATCGAGGCGATCGTCAGCAAGGCCGGGCCGCTCGACGATACCGCGCGTCGGCTTTATCGCATCACGCTGGCCAACTACTACGCCGCCGCTGCGATGATGCCCTATGCCGCCTTCCACACCGCTGCGGAAGCGCTGAGCTACGACGTGCATGTGCTGGCGCAGCGCTTCAATTCCGGCTTTGAACAGGTCTGCCACCGCCTCACCACGCTGCAGCGGCCGAACGCGCGCGGCGTGCCGTTCTTCCTCTTGCGGGTCGACAACGCCGGCAACGTCTCGAAGCGGTTTTCCTCGGGCACCTTCCCGTTCTCGAAGTTCGGCGGCACCTGCCCCTTGTGGAATGTGCATTCGACCTTTGACACGCCGGATCGCCTGCTCAAGCAGGTGATCGAGCTGCCCGATGGGACGCGCTATTTCTCGATTGCGCAGATGGTGCGCCGGCCGGTAGCGCCGCATCCGCAGGCGCAGCCGCGCTTTGCCATTGGTCTTGGCTGCGAGATCCGCCACGCCGCAAAGCTCGTCTATGCCACCGGCATGGACCTGGAGAAGGCCGAGGGCACGCCGATCGGCGTCAACTGCCGGCTCTGCGAACGCGAGAACTGCAGCCAGCGCGCCGAGCCGCCGATCACGCGCACGCTGATCCTCGACGAGAACACGCGGCGGGTGAGTTCGTTTGCGTTTTCCAATGCAAGGGAGTTGTGAGGGGGCACGCGCTCGTCCCTCCCCCTGACAGGGCCGACTCATTCCTGGCGCAATCCTGCCCCGTGATATCTTCATGCGAGAATCAGTCGCGTGGAGGCATGCGTGGCGGACAGCAACAGCCGGATCGCCTGGCACCGGGCGCAACTGAAAAAGAACCGCGAAGCGTTGAAGACGCTGGAAGTGGCGCGCTTCCGCGCCCAGCACGACAAGGTCGGCGACGTGCAGAAGGCGATGATCGAGCTCGAACGCAAGATCGCGGAGAGCGAAAAATGCGTCGGCGGCCACGAGCACCAGACGCGGCGGCCGCTCGGCACCGATTTCGGTAGCCTGAAGAATGTAAGCTGGGGCAACTGGAGCGCGTATAAGTAGGCTCTCGGTCGTCGCGCATTGGCGCGGCCTCATCACAGGTGTCGTCCCTGCGAAAGCAGGGACCCATAAGAGCTGCGCGTTGTTGAGAGAAAGTCGTCGACATCACGCAAACCAATTTCCGCCGCGGCGTATGGGTCCCTGCGTTCGCAGGGACGACAGCGAGTGTCCCCGCTGCATGGTCTGCCCGGGTTGCTGCATCTTCATCGGCCCCTTCGAAGCGAAAGGGCGCAGGGAAAGCCGGGCGCCGACTGCGCCCGCAGCACCGTGTGCGATGGTAGTGAAAGTGAGCACACGGCTTTGACAGGTACAGCCGAGACATCCCGGCTTTCCCCACGCGAAGGTCTTACGGCTTACTTCGTGCTCTCCCCGGTGAGCGGCCTTTTTTGCCACCGTCGCTGCATGGGCCTTACCAGCAGCTTGACGCCAGGGTCGCGGCGCCAGGACCACACGACTTCGCCGTACGCTGCTGCCTCACTCGTCAACGAGGCGGCAAGCGTCCTTCGCATCCCACCGCACGGTTCGTGACGATCGCGAGCCGCCCCTTTACCGGGTGGGACAGAGCCTCTATGCCATAAAATCAAACTTCTGAAAAGCGGAATATTTTTTGCGAAGGGGCTGGACAGGTTTTTGCTGATTTGCCCGTCGGGCAGAATTTGCGCGGCGGACCGCCGCCGGCGCATCTGGTACGCCCGCGCCGTCGGGCGTGACGATGCTGGAACTCTATGAGCAGCAGGTTGCCGAGACGCGGCGGATGAACGCGACACCACAAACAAAAAGACCGCCCGAAGGCGGTCTTTGGCATTTTCTTCGATCCGGTCGCAGGCTCAGTTCTGCGCCGCCGCGTTCTGGGCGGTGATAACAGGCATGCCCTTCAGGCAACGGCGAGCGGACTCGATCTCGGCATCGGTTGCACCCTTGCTGCGGGCATAGGCCTCGGCAGCACCGACGCTGTACTTGGCGACGTAGAAGCGGACCACGGAGCAGGAAACACGACGCAACACAGATTGCTCGGCAGCTTCAACAACCTGCGACGAAAAACCAAGAACAGCAGCCACAATGAAAAACGCTCGCAGTCCCATCCCGGGCGCTCCTTTCGAGTATGAAATTGTAAGGGGTGTGTTTCGGCCGTCATCGGCCAGCGGTTGATCCGGGGATTGGCACAGGCATCCGCTCGAAGCAACCCCGGGCGGGCACGGAGCCATGCGCGCACGCGCGTTAACCGGCGAGAGCGCCAAAAAGCCCTGACTTTTCAACAACGAAGGAGCCATGCGGCGGGCGAATTAGGGGATGCTGTCAAGGTTAAAACCACGATTGTGGCACAAGGTTCCCGAGTTAACGAAGCAGAACACGCATCATAGCGCGAGCAGGACGCCAAGGCTTCGCGCGAATTAAGCAGTCCACAGCTCTAATGTTTTTCCCGCGCCTCATAGTCGGATTTCGCGCGTCCTGCCACCGCCACCGGGCCCGCGCCACCGTTGATCCATGTCAAAGGCCTGCCCTTGCGGGCAACAAGAGTGGACGCCGACAGTGATCCATCTGTACCCTTTCGCCTGAATGACGCGTCCGTCAGGCCGCGCCGAACCGAACGCGAGACCGGAATGCCTGATTGCACACGGCGACCCTTCGTCGCGATGGCCGCTACACTGCTCGTCATGCTCGTCGCGGGTAGCCCGCAGGGCCACGCGCAGACGCTGAAGGCAGTCAAGGAGCGCGGCACGCTCAATTGCGGCGTCGGACAGGGATTGCTCGGTTTCTCCAGCCAGGATGACAAGAGCGACTGGACCGGTCTTGATGTCGATATCTGCCGCGCGGTCGCAGCCGCCGTCTTCGGCGATCCCACCAAGGTGACGTTCACACCGCTCGATGCCTCGGCGCGATTTGCAGCGCTGCAGTCGAACAAGATCGACGTGCTGTCACGCAACTCGACCTGGACGATGGCGCGGGAGACCTCGCTCGGCCTGATGTTCGCGGGCGTCGCCTATTATGACGGCCAGGGGTTCCTGCTGCGCCGGGAGGCCGGGATCGACACGGCCCTGCAGCTTGGCGGCAAGACAGTGTGCACGCAGACCGGCACGACCACCGAGCTCAATTTGTCGGATTATTTTCGCGCCAAGGACATGCCGCTCAAGGTGCTGGCGTTCGCGAGCGCCGAGGAAAGCCGCAAGGCCTATGACGAGGGCAAATGCGACGTGCTGACGAGCGATGTCTCGCAGCTCTACGCCGAGCGCCTCAAGCTCGGCTCGCCCGACAGCCACATCATCCTGCCGGAAGTGATTTCCAAGGAGCCGCTTGGGCCGGCGGTGCGGCAGGGCGATGACCAGTGGTTCAACCTGGTCAAGTGGACGCTCTACGCGCTGATCAATGCCGAGGAGCTTGGCGTCAAGTCGGCGACGGTCGATGAGGCGCTCAGCTCCGCCAATCCCGACATCAGGCGTCTCGTCGGCAGCGACGGCGAATTCGGCCAGCAGCTCGGCCTCGACAAGGACTGGGCCGCGCGCGCCGTTCGCGCGGTCGGCAATTACGGCGAGATCTACGAACGAAATGTCGGCACGGGCTCGCGCCTTTCCATCCCGCGCGGACTCAACGCGCTGTGGACGCAGGGCGGAATCCAGTACGCGCCTCCCGTCAGGTAGGGCATGCCATGAACGTGGATTATTACGCGCTGCTTTCGAAAGCCGTCACCGGCAAGAATGCGGCCGCGCGCCAGGCGATCTATGGGGATGCGAGGGGCCTGATCCGGCGCTCGCACCTGTCGCGCGAAGACGCCGCGTCCCATACCACCGCGCTCGAGGCAGCGATCCGGCGGATCGAGGACGAATATGCCGCGGAGGATGCAAGGTCTGCCGAAGAGATCAGCCAGGTGCTGGCGAGCCCGGATCGAAACTGGAAGCCGCTGATCGTCGGCGTCTCCGCGCTGGTTGCCGCCATCGCACTGGGGGCACTGACCTACGGATATCTCGTAAGCCAGACTCCCCGCGTGGCTAGTGCGGATGTGAAGGCGTCACCGCAGAAAGTGGAGCGCGCGCGAGCAGACGTCGTGGCGGCGGACCTCAAGCCCGGTGTCGACGGCGGTTCCACGGGCAAGGACCTGCCGTTCGCGTTTCAGCGGCAGGTGGTGTTCTATCGCACCACCGTCGTGCCCGGATCGATCGTGATCGATCGCGAGAACCGCTACCTCTATCTGATCGACGTCAACAATTCGGCGCGCCGCTATGGCATCGGCATTGCGCAGGAGTGCCAGAAGGGCGGCAGCTTCTTCCGCGTCACCAACAAGATGGAATGGCCCGATTGGAAGTCTGCTGACACCGGCGCAAAGGACGCCGATGCCCTGCTGGTGCCGACCGGCCGCCCCGGCAGCCCGCTCGGCGCACGCGCGCTGGTGCTGGACAAGCCGGGCCTGCTGATCCACGGCACCAATTCGCCGAAGACGATCGGCCACCTCGTCGCCTCTGGATGCATCCGCCTGGTCAACGAGGACGTCGAGGACCTGTATCGGCGCGTTTCAGTGGAAACGCGGGTCGTGTTCGTCAGCTAGAGCGAGATGACTTTTCTTCGAATCGTCATCCCGCTCTATCTTTTGTTTGAGCATGATCTCCGCGCAAACGCTTCGCGTTTGTCGCAGGGAAAACCGCCACACACTTTTCCGGATCATGCTCTAGCAGAGCCGATCGCCGAAACCGCGACTGACCTCAATGCGACCGAACTTGTAGTTCACGCCAATACGGACGATGCTGTTGTCGGGCGAGCGCAGCTGGGAGATCGACATGGATGATCGAGCCGCGCGGACGGCGCTGCAGCGTCATTGGGAGGCTTCGGACGCCAACGATTTCGAGGCCGAACACGACATCTATCACGAGGACGCCGTGCTGGACTACCCGCAATCGGGCGAGCGCATCCGCGGCCGGCGCAACATCCAGCAGAGCCGCTTCGTCCAGCCCAACAAGAAGCGCTTTACGGTCCGGCGAATTGTCGGCAGCGGTGACCTCTGGGTCAGCGAATTCGTCCTCAGCTATGACGCCGTACCGTCCTATGCGGTGAGCATCATGGAATTCCGCGACGGACGCGTGGCCCACGAAACGCAGTATTTCGCGGACCGGTTCGATCCGGCGCCATCGCGGGCGCATCTGGTCGAGCGCGAAGGCTAACCCACGAGAAAGTCACCCATTGGTGAAGTGTGTCATCACGACAGACGTCGCGCCGTGTTGAAGGAACGTGAGGAGATGTTGCTTGAGGCAGAGGAGCGCCGCTGTCACTGTTCCGGCGAAAGCCGATGTGTCGGCTTTCTCCAACATGGAGAGATGGAATGAGCAAGCTCGCACTTTTTTCGGCCGGACTCCTCGCCGCGGCGATCGTTGCAACTCCCGCCATGGCCCGCCAACACCATGCCACCCCGCGTCAGGTTGCAGCGGATCGGTACGTCGCCACTGATGCATATGCTGGCCCGGCGCCGAGCGCGCTTTCCTGCGTTCCGGCGCCGCGCGTCGGGGCATTTGCCTCGGAGCCCTGGACGAACGAACCCGCCTGCGAGCCCGCGGCGAGATACTACGGGTCGGGATATTGATCCGCTAGAGCGAGATGACTTTTCTTCGAATCGTCATCTCGCTCTATCTTTTTGTTTGAGCATGATCTCCGCGCAAACGCTTCGCGTTTGTCGCAGGGAAAACCGCTACACACTTTTCCGGATCATGCTGTAGCGGCCGCTTAGCCCCACGGTCCGCGCCGTGCACCGCCGCTGCTGCCCCATGGGCCCGGCGGCGGTGAGCTGCGCCGGCCTGTCGGCATGCCCTGCCCGCCGAATTCCGCCGCAAGCTGCTGCAGCGCGGCGATGCGGTTCTCCGTCGAGGGATGCGTCGCGAACAGATTGTCCATGCCCTGCCCCGTGAGCGGGTTGATGATGAACATGTGCGCGGTGGCGGGATTGCGCTCGGCCTCCATGTTCGGCACCTGGTGCGCGGCGTTCTCGATGCGGCCGAGCGCGGAGGCCAGCCACATCGGATTGCCGCAGATGCGCGCGCCGAGATTGTCGGCGGCGTATTCGCGGGTGCGGCTGATCGCCATCTGCACCAGCATGGCGGCGAACGGCGCGGCGATCATCATCACGATCGAGGCGATGATGCCGGGTCCGTTGTTGTTGCGGTGGCCGCCGAAGAACATGCCGAATTGCGCGATCATGGAGATGGCGCCGGCAATGGTCGCGGTGACGGTCATGGTCAGGGTGTCGTGATTCTTGATATGCGCCAGCTCGTGCGCGATCACGCCGGCGAGCTCCTCGCGGGAGAGCTGCTGCATCAGGCCGACGGTGACGGCGACTGCGGCGTTCTCAGGATTGCGGCCGGTGGCGAATGCATTCGGCTGCGCCTCGTCCATCAAAAACACCCGCGGCATCGGCAGCTGCGCGCGGGACGCAAGCTCGGCGACGAGATTGTAGAGATCGGGCGCGCTGCTTTGGTCGACCTCATGGGCGCCATACATCGACAGCACCATGCGGCCACTATTCCACCAGGTGAACAGGTTGGTCGCCGCCGCAATGACCAGCGCGATCATGGCGCCGCCCTTGCCGCCGATCAGGAAGCCGACACCCATGAAAAGCGCGGTGAGGCCTGCGAGCAGAAGCGCGGTGCGGAAATAGTTCATGGCTCTCTCCCTCGCCCCAAAAGGTAGGGACGAAGGAACAGCCAGCGCAAGGGGCGCGCCGTTGCGCCGCAGTGAGACAGGAAGGCTTACCGTTTGGTGTGGCCCGGGCCGCACAAGGCGTGCGGCCCGGACCGGACGGCCTCAGTGGGCCGTGATCGCCATGTTGGCCATCGCGGCCGTGGCCTCGTTGTGATGGCCATGGTCGGTGCCGCCATTGGGCAGCATGCCGTCATCCTCGACCTCGAAATGCGCGCCGTTGAGCTCGCCAACCTTCTCATAGGCGCCGTAGACGGTCTGGGTGACCGCGATGTCGCTTGCCTTCACCTTGTCGCCGTACACCTTGATGGTGCCGAGCAGATCCTCGTCATGCGCGCCGGAATCGCCCTGCTGGCTGATGACGGTGATCAGGCTGTAGTCGGTGCGGCCGTCGTGGTTGGAGTCGACATATTTGATCGACTTGACCTCGCCGGTGTGCGCCGAGATCTCGATCTTGTCGCCCTGGTTGCGGTGGAAGTCGGTGATGGTGTCGTTGCCGAAACCATCGACCCAGTGATCATGCACCGCGCCGTTCTCGCCGGTGACGCCCACCCAGTCGATGGTGCCGTCGGCGGCGGCGTGTTTTGCCACGATCTCGTCCTTGGCGTTGACCTGCAGCTCGAAGCGGAAGGTGTCGGCGCCGCTGCCGCCGGTGAAGGTGTCGTTCTTCGCCGTGAACGCCGCGGTCTCGGCGGCGAAGATCTGCGTCTTGCCGTCCTGGGCGGCCACCATCTCGCCGGCATCGGAACGCGACAGCAGCACGTCGTTGCCCTTGCCGCCGTCGACGCGGTCGGCGCCGAAGCCGCCGACCAGCATGTCGTTGCCGGTGCCGCCGGAGATGTCGTCATTGCCGGAGCCGCCCCAGACCTTGTCATCGCCGCTGCCGCCATTGAGCATGTCGTTGCCGGCCATGCCGGCGACGGCGTCGTTGCTGGCGCCGGCGAACAGGAAGTTGCCGGAGGTCGTACCGTTGAGATGGTCGTGACCGGAGGTGCCGCCGGTGAGCGAGGCGAGGAAATCCGCAAACCCCGAATCGCTCCGCAGCAATTGTTCAAGCATTGAGTAGTAACGCGCCATTCTGGACACTCCTGGATAGTTGCCTCGTATGTGCAATGCGCAGCACGCAGCCGCGCCTGGGCAGGAGATGAGGCGTACTCCTGCCGCGGACGAAATGAACAGCCGAAGGCGTCGGCGAGAGGACGTGCACGTGGCGAGGCGTTCGCGCACGCGGGGCGATTTTGCGTCGTGCTGGCGACAGCGCCGCGCGCAATCGCCGCGATGCGGACCCATTCGCGAAGAGGTTGTGGCAGCGGCGCGGCCCGCATGCGCGGCCTTTGCGGCGAGACGGCGCACACGAGGCGTGACAGAAGTTAACGGCCGCGCGCCGTGAAGCGAATCGACAATGCGGCGATTTTACGTTGAGAACCGGTGTTTTTCCGGTGCACCGGGACCGGACAAATCACTCCAACGCGTGCTAAAGGGGACGACGCCGCATCACGACCCCGCGCCCACCCCTTCATTTCAAGGTTGCGCATGGCAAAGACCCACGCGAAGCGACTTCCCGCCATTGTTGCCCTGATCGCGCTGTGCGCGACGTGCTGGCTTTCGCTGCCCGCAAGCGAGGCCAATGCCGCCACCAATGCAAAGCAGCGCGTGACGCAGACTGCAAAGAAGGAAACGAAGAAGCAAGGCACGAAGAAGGAAGCCGCAAAGCCGGCGGCGAAGAAGGACGCCAAGCCCGCGCGCGAGGCTGCGGGCAAGAATGCCTCGGCCAGGAAGACCGCGCAGCGCAAGGGCAAGCCGGCCAAGGTCGCCGCCAAGGCCAAGCGCGGCAAGAAGGCCGCGGATGACGATGATGACGACGAGGCCGAGCAGAAGCCGCAGGTGCCGCCGCTGACCGGGGATCTGGCGATCGTCAAGAAGGTGATTGATCTTGCGCGCGACGGCGAGACGGAAGACGCCAGCGAAGCTGCAAAGACGATCGCGGATCCCGCCGGGCAAAAGCTCGCCGAATGGTTCATCCTGCGCCACTCCGAGTCGCAGGCGCGCTTTGCCCGCTACGCGGCGTTCATTGCGAACAACCCGACCTGGCCGAGCCACGTGCTGATGCGGCGGCGCGCGGAAGCGCGGCTGTGGCAGGAGAAGGCGGATACTGCAACCATCCGCGCCTTCTTTGCCGACAAGGCTCCGCTGACCGCCAAGGGCCGTTTCGCGCTGGCCCGCACGCTGCTGGCGCAGGGCGATCGGATGGGCGCTGCGCGCGAGGTGAAGGCGGCCTGGCGCGCCGAGGAGCTGGGCGATGCCACCGAAGACATGGCGTACGAGGAATTCAAGGATTTGCTGGCGCGCGAGGATCATCGCGCCCGCATGGACAAGCGGATCGGCGCCAAGGAACTGGGCGCGGCGATGCGCGCGGCAAAGCGGCTCGGCGACGACGACGTCGCGATCGTGAAGGCCTGCGCCGCGGTGAAGGGCGATGCCGACAAGGCGCTGTCGAAACTCAACGACGTGCCGGAATCGGCGCGTGGTGATCTCGGCTATGTGCTGTGCCGCGTCAAATGGGCGCTGAAGAAGGAGAAGATCATCGAGGCCGCGAAGATGATCGTGACGGCCTCGCCCGAGACCATGGCGCAGCAGGACACCGACGAATGGTGGCGCGACCGCCGCACCATCTCGCGCAAGCTGCTCGACATGGGCGAATTCCAGCTCGCCTATGACGTGGTCAAGGACGCCGCGACGCCGGTGCTCGAGGCCTATCGCGCCGACTACGCCTTCATGCCGGGCTGGATCGCGATGCGTTATCTAAACGATCCCGCCACCGCGCGAAAATATTTCGCCGACATCGACAAGGGGCTTTCCAATCCGATCACGCTGGCGCGCGCCAATTACTGGCGCGCCCGCGCCGAGGAAGCCGCCGGCAATGCGGCGGCGGCGCGCGCGTTCTACGAGGCTTCCAGCAAATATCCGACCGCCTATTACGGGCAGATCTCGCGGGCAAAGCTCGGACTCGAGCCGGTCGAGCTGCGCATGCAGCCACCGGAGAAGATCGCCCCCGCCAGCAGCGACGAGCGCGTGCGCGCCGCGGAGATGCTCTATGCCGTCGGCGAAAAGGACATGGTGAAGGCCTTTGCGAATGATCTCGGCGAGGAATGCCATGACGAAGCCGTCATGGCCGCGCTCGGCGAGCTCACCTACGCCCGCGAGGATGCGGTCGCGATGCTGCAGCTCGGCAAGAACGCGCTCGGCCGCGGCTTTGCCATGGACCACTACGCCTTCCCCGTCGTCGGCATTCCCCCGCACAAGCAGTGGGAGCCCGCCATCGAGCACGGCATGATCTATTCGGTGGCGCGCACCGAAAGCGCCTTCGACCAGCGCGACTATTCGCACGCCGACGCCGTCGGGCTGATGCAGATCACGCCGGAAGCCGGCAAGGACACCGCAAAGCGCTTCGGCGTCAGCTATGACTGGAACCGGATGAAGAAGGATCCGGTCTACAACACGCAGATGGGCGCGGGCGAACTGTCCGCGCTGCTCAGCGAGTACAAGGGCTCGCTGATCATGACCTTTGCCGGCTACAATGCCGGCCGCGGCCGCGTGCGCGACTGGATCCAGCTGCGCGGCGATCCGCGCGATCCCAATGTCGACGCGATCGACTGGGTCGAGCGCATCCCCTTCTCCGAGACGCGCAACTACGTGCAGCGCGTGATCGAGAACCTTGCCGTCTATCGCGCCCGCTTCGGCACCGGCACGTCAGCGCCGGCGATGGCTGTGAAGCCCACACTAGCACCGGCGCTCGCCGCCAAACCCGAGCCGGCACCAGCGCTCGCGTCCTCCAGGTCCGAGCCGGCGCCGGCGCCCACCGTGAAGCCCGAGCCCGCACCTGCACTTGCCGCAAAGCCTGAGGCGGCGCCGGTGCCCGCCATAAAACCCGCGCTCGTGCCTGCGCTCGCTGCAAAGCCCGTGCAGGCGCCCGCGCTGATGGCAAAGCCTGAGCAGGCACCCGCACCGGGACCTGCCACCGCCGCCGCGGCTCCCGCTAACCCTGCCACCGGCGCCGCCGCACGGGCCGACGCGCCCGCGCGCGCATCCGCCTCCGCCTCGCCCGGGGCGCAGTGACAAATCGCCCCGGATATTGCAGTAATCGGCTGATCTTTCGGGGCGAACGGGGACGGCCATGCCGGCGATTGCGAGCGGACTGAGACTGGTGGCGCTGACGGCGGCGCTGCTGCTTCCCGTCGCCGCTTCCGCACAGCTGTTTCAGGAACCACAGCCAAGGCCGGGCGCACCGAGGCCAAGGGCGGCTGCACCTGCTGCGCCCGGGGCTCTCTCGGCGCCACGGCCCGCAGCGCCATCGCCCTCTTCGCGCGCGGCGTGCCATGGCGGTGCGTCGTTCGACAAGGTCCTTGCGGATATCAAACAGCGCGCGGCGAGCGAAGGCGTGTCGCAGGCAACGTTGGCGGCTGCCGCGCCGTACCTCACCTACGACCAGGGCATCGTCAACCGCGACCGCGGCCAGCGTGTGTTCGGGCAGATCTTCACGCAGTTTGCCGGCCGCATGGCCGCGCCCTATCGCATGCAGCAGGGCCAGCAGCGCATCCGGACATATTCGGATGCATTTGCGCGCGCCGAGAAGGAATACGGCGTGCCGCCCGCGGTGATCGCCGCGTTCTGGGGGCTGGAGAGCGACTTCGGCGCCAACATGGGCAGTCTGCACACGCTGCCCTCGCTGGTGTCGCTGGCCTATGACTGCCGCCGCTCGGAGATGTTCCAGAGCGAGACCGTCGCGGCGCTGAAGATCATCGAGCGCGGCGATCTCTCGCCTGACGAGATGATCGGGTCGTGGGCCGGCGAGCTCGGGCAGACGCAATTTCTGCCGACGCATTACTTCAACTATGCGGTGGACTATGACGGCGACGGCCATCGCAATCTGCTGCGCAGCGAGCCCGACGTGATCGGCTCGACCGCCAACTACATCGCGACCGGACTGAAGTGGCGGCGCGGCGAGCCGTGGCTGCAGGAAGTGCGCGTGCCGCCGAACCTGCCGTGGGACGAGACGGACCTTTCCGTCAAGCATCCGCGTTCCAAATGGGCGGCGTGGGGCGTGACCTATCCCGACGGCAAGCCGCTGCCGAATGACGATATGCCGGCGTCCGTGCTGCTGCCGATGGGACGCACGGGACCTGCATTCCTGGCCTATGCGAATTTCGCGGCTTATACCGAGTGGAACAACTCGCTGATCTATGCGACCACCGCGGGCTATCTCGCGGCACGGATCGCCGGTGCTCCGCCGATGCGCAAGCCGGCGCAGCCGGTGGCGCAGCTGCAGTTCACCGAGATCAAGGAGCTGCAGAATCTGCTGGTGCGGGCCGGCTTCAATGTCGGCAAGGTCGACGGCGTGCTCGGCCAGCAGAGCCGCGTCGCGGTCAAGGCAATGCAGCAGAAATACGGACTGCCGGCGGACTCCTGGCCGACGGCGGAATTGCTGGCGAAGATGCGCGGCCCCGGCGCGCAGGCGCAGCCTGCGGGGGCGCTGATCCCGCAGGCGCGGTGACTTTCCCTCCCTCTCCCGCCCTTCGCGGGGAGAGGGCTGGGGTGAGGGGCTGCCTCGGCATAACGGCTGTCACGAGCCCTCGCGGAGAATCCCCCTCACCCGGATCGCATCTGACGATGCGATCCGACCTCTCCCCGCAGGCGGGGGCGAGGTGAAGAGAACCGCGCAAGCAGAATTTTTGCCTCCCGCCACGCTGCAGCAGGCGTTGTATTCCGCTGCGCTCCGCCCCATTTCGGGCATGCAGTTTCCTGCATCTGCTATTTCCACCTCACGAAAAGAGCATCACATGTCCTTCTACGACGCCACCGTGCC
>Ga0081540_1002584_pt1 | contig 14697 bp, 7 predicted proteins | sample TabmetS2T1R1_FD_71024 | JGI IMG/M metagenome (GOLD analysis project Ga0081540, IMG submission 71024) | Tabebuia heterophylla rhizosphere microbial communities from the University of Puerto Rico - S2T1R1 | ecosystem: Host-associated > Plants > Roots > Rhizosphere ... | reverse complement strand
GGTGCGCCCGGATAATGAGCGGTGCGACGAGCCGTGTGCCACCGTCCGGCGGCGCCCGGCGCCCCCGGCCCCGGCGCGGCCGGTGGCCCGCTCCTCGCGATCACGCCCGGAGCAGCGCCTCAGCGGCGCAGGCGCAGGCCGCGCGGGGTGGGGCGGAACCCGGCGTCGGCCAGGGCCTGCGCCAGCGGCGATTCGTACACCCCCGCGCCGTCGGCCCGTTCGACGGTGAGGCGGCCGAGCGCCCCGCCGCGCACCGCCTCCGCGAGGCCGGCCGCGGCCGGGGCCAGCACCGCGGGGTCGCTCGCCCACGACAGCAGCGTCTTGCCGCCGCGCTCCACGTACAGGACCAGGTGCCCGCCGGACAGCACCACCAGGGCGCCGGCCTTGCGGCCGGGGCGGTGCCCGCCGGGCACCTCGCCGGGCCGGGCGGGCCAGGGCAGGGCCGCGCCGAAGGGGTTGGCCGGGTCCGCCGCGGCCAGCACGGTCACCGGCGGGCCGGCTGAGCCCTTCGCTTCGCCGTGCGCTGCTCCCCCGGGCCCCGGCGCCCACGCGGGCGGCTTTCCCGGGAACTGCGGCGGCTCGGGCTGGGCCGGGGCCGCCGTCTCCGCGGCCATCGCACGCATCCGGTCTACCGCGCCCGGCAGCGCGAACTGGGCGCCCCCCAGGCCCTCGACGAAGTAGCCGCGGCGGCAGTGCCCGGCCTCCTCCATCGCCCGCAGCACCGGGTAGAGCGCGCCGAACCCGCCGGGCGCCCGTTCGGCGGCGGCAGCGCCCCTGGTCAGAATGCCGTGCCGTTCCAGCATCGTCCGGGCGGCCGCGTGCAGCCGCCTGGTCGGGTCGGGGTCGGCGCCGGGCAGGAGCGACCAGCGCCCGGTCACGGTGGGCGGCCCCGTGCGGCTGGCCATGCCCGGGCGCCCCGAGCCTGGCCTGCGCGCTGCGAACCGCCCCGCGCGGCCGGATCCGCCCGCCCGGCCGGGCAGCGGCAGCCAGCCGGGGTTGGCGAGCCCGCCAGGCCCTCCCGGCCCGCCGTGCCCGTTCGGCCGTCCCAGGCCGTCGGGCCCCTCGGCCCGTCCCAGCGCATCGGCCGCCGGCCCGCCGACCGACTCGCCGGGCCGGCCGGCCGTCCGGCCGGCGTCCGCCACCGGCCGGCCGCTCCCCAGGACCGTGCGCAGCGGCGCGAGGGTGTCGTTCGTGAGCCGTCCCGCCCACACCAGATCCCAGATCGCCGCCGCCACCGCAACGTCGGTCAGGCGCCGGCGCTCGGTCTCCGGCAGCAGCGCCGCGGCCCGGTCCGCGAGCATGCGGAAGAACAGCGCGCCGCCGCCGTCCAGGACGGTCATCACCGCCTCGTGCAGCGGCGTCATGGTGATCTCGGACGGCGCGGGGAGCACCAGCGGGGCGGTATGGGCCGGGGCGAGCACCAGCCAGCCGTCGCCGCCCGGCAGCCCGCCCGCGCCCGCCCAGACCACCTCGCCCGCGGAGGTCAGCTCGTCCAGCAGCGCGCTCTGGTAGCCGGGCACCCGCCCCGGCAGCACCAGCGTCTCCAGCGCGGAGGCCGGCACCGGCGATCCGGCCAGCTGCTCGATCGCCTCGTACACGGCATCCGGCCTGGCGGCCCGCCAGCCCCGGCCGGCTCCTGGCGCGCCGCCGCGGGCGGCGGCCGGCTGGCCGGCGTTCTGCCAGGCGGGCAGGAACGCGCCGAGCACCTCCGGCGGGACGGGCTCGGCCTCCTTGCGGAGCCTGGCCAGGCAGCGGCGCCGCAGCAGCCGCAGCACCTCCGTGTCGCACCATTCCGTCCCGCGGCCGCCGGGCAGGAACTCGCCCTCGCCGACCCGGCCCTGCGCCGCGAGCCGCCGCAGCGCACCGGCCACCACCCCCGGCCCGAGGCCGTAACGGCGGGCCACGTCCGCGGTGGTGAAGGGCCCGTGGCAGCGCGCGTACCTTGCCACCAGGTCTTCCAGCGGGTCCGGCACCGGCTCGGTGAACGCGGCCGGGACGCCCAGCGGCAACGGAACGCCGAGCGCGTCGCGCAGCCTCCCGGCATCCTCGACCGCCGCCCAGCGCGCTTCGCCGCTGATCCGAACTTCGATGGCACGCCGCTGCGCCGCCAGCTCGGCCAGCCACCCGGGCGCCGCCCCCGGCTCGGTGCAGCGGTCCGCGACCTCGGCCGCCGACAGCGGCCCGATCGTGCGCAGCAGGTCCGCGAGCCCCTCCAGGTCACGGCAGGCGCGGCCGGGCGCCAGCCGCTGGAGCTCCGCCTCCGTCTGCTCGACCACCCCGGGATCGAGCAGTTCCCGCAGATCCGCCTGGCCCAACAGCTCGGCGAGCAGCGAGGAGTCGAGCGCGAGTGCCTGGGCGCGCCGCTCGGCCAGCGGCGAGTCCCCCTCGTACATGAACGCGCCGACATACCGGAACATCAGCGACCGGCCGAACGGGGAGGGCGTCGGCGTCTCCACCTCTACCAGGCGGATCTTGCGGCCGGCCAGGTCGCGCATGAGGCCGGCCAGCGCCGGGACGTCGAACACGTCCTGCACGCACTCCCGGACGGTCTCCAGCACGACCGGGAAGGTCCCGTACTTGGCCGCCACCGCGAGCAGCTGCGCCGATCGCTGCCGCTGCTGCCAGAGCGGGGAGCGCCGGCCCGGGCGGCGGCGCGGCAGCAGCAGCGCACGGGCGGCGCACTCGCGGAACCGGGACGCGAACAGCGCCGAGCCGCCCAGCTCGGCGGTGACCAGCGGCTCCACCTCGTCCGCGTCGAATTCGGCGATGCTGGCCGGCGGCGGGTCGTCGCTGTCGGGCACGCGCAGCACGATGCCGTCGTCGGTATGCAGCGCCTGCACGTCCATGTCCTGGTACCGCTCGCGCAGCCGGGCCGCGATCGCCAGCGCCCACGGCGCGTGCACCCGCGCCCCGTACGGGCTGTGCAGGACCAGCCGCCAGTCCCCGAGCTCGTCCCGGAACCGCTCCATCACCAGCGTCCGGTCGTCGGGCAGGTAGCCGGTGGCTTCCCGCTGCGACGTGAGGTAACGGATCAGGTTCGCGGCCGCGAGCTCGTCAAGCCCGGCGGCGCGGAGCGTCGTGGCCGCCCCCTCCTCTCCCGCGGCGCCGAGCTCGCGGCAGAACGCGCCGAGGGCCCGGCCCAGCTCGGCGGGCCGGCCGGCCGCGTCGCCGTGCCAGAACGGCAGCCTCCCGGGCTGGCCGGGAGCGGGGGAGACGAGCACCTGGTCGGCGGTGATGTCCTCGATCCGCCACGAGGTCGCGCCGAGCACGAATACGTCGCCGACCCGCGACTCGTACACCATCTCCTCGTCGAGCTCACCGACGCGGTGGGAGTTGCGGCCCTGCCGCTGCGGTCCGGCCAGGAACACGCCGAACAGTCCGCGGTCGGGGATCGTGCCGCCGCTGGTGACGGCGAGCCGCTGGGCGCCGGGCCGCCCGTGCAGGATGTCGGTCGTGCGGTCCCAGACCAGGCGGGGCCGCAGCTCGGCGAACTCCTCGCTGGGGTAACGGCCGGCCAGCATGTCGAGCACGGCCTCCAGCACCGGCCTGGTGAGGCCGCTGAACGGCGCCGCCCGGCGGACCACCTGCTCCAGCGCGCCGACCTCCCAGTCGTCCATCGCGACCATGGCGATGACCTGCTGGGCGAGCACGTCGAGCGGGTTGCGCGGGATGCGCAGCTCCTCGATCGCCCCGTCCCGCATCCGCTGCGCCACGACGGTCGACTGCACCAGGTCACCCTGGTACTTCGGGAAGAAGACGCCGCGGGACACATCGCCCACGTGGTGACCGGCGCGCCCGGTGCGCTGCAGCCCGCTCGCCACCGAGGGCGGGGACTCGACCTGGATGACGAGGTCGACGGCGCCCATGTCGATGCCCAGTTCCAGGCTGGACGTGGCGACCACCGCCGGCAGCCGGCCCGCCTTCAGCGCCTCCTCGATCTGGACCCGCTCCTGCCGCGAGACCGAGCCGTGGTGAGCCCGCGCGACCTCTGCTGGCGCGCCGGCCGAGGTGCCCGACGCCATGATCTGGGCCGGCGGAGAGGGGGCCCGCACCACCGGCGGCGCCGGCTCCTCGCTCTCCTCGCCGGCCGCCCGCTCGGCTGCGAGCTCGTTGAGCCGGCCGCAGAGCCGCTCGGCAAGACGGCGGGAGTTGGCGAAGACGATGGTGGACCTGTGCTGCTCGATCAGGTCGAGCACCCGCTCCTCCACGTGCGGCCAGATCGAGCGCTGGGCGGGGGGCGACGGGACGGCGGGGGTGGAGCCGTCGGGTCCCTGCGGCCCGACAAGGACGCTCGGCACGCCGTCCAGTCCGCCGTCTGGCGTGATCGCCGCGGGCGCGTCGAGGTCGGACATGTCCTCGACCGGCACCACTATCTTGATCTCGATCTGCTTGCTGCTCGGTGGCGCGGCGATCGTCACCGGCCGGGAACCGCCGAGGAACGCGGCCACCTCCTCGGCCGGCCGCACCGTCGCCGACAGCCCGATCCGCTGCGCGGCTGTCGCCGGGGGTGACGCCGCGGAACTCCCCGCACCGGCGGCCCCGGACCCTCCGTCGCCGGCGGCCCGCAGCGCGTCGAGGCGTTCCAGTGAGAGCGCCAGGTGCGCGCCGCGTTTGTTGCCCGCCAGGGCGTGCACTTCGTCCACGATGACCGTGTCCACCCCGCGCAGGGCGTCACGGGCCCTGGAGGTCAGGATGAGAAACAGCGACTCCGGCGTGGTGATGAGGATGTCCGGCGGCTTGCTGGCCAGGCGCCGGCGCTCGTCGGCGGCCGTGTCGCCGGTGCGGACCGCCACGCCGATGTCGGGTTCGGGCAGGCCACGCCGCTGCGCCACCTGGCGGATCCCGGTCAGCGGCGCGCGCAGGTTCCGCTCGATGTCCACCGCCAGCGCCTTGAGCGGTGAGATGTAGAGCACCCGGCAGCGCAGCTTCGGGTCGGCGGGGACCGGGTCGGCGGCGAGCCGGTCCAGCGCCCACAGGAAGGCGGCCAGCGTCTTGCCCGATCCTGTCGGGGCGACGACCAGCGTGTTGTCGCCGCTCGCGATCGCCGCCCACGCCTGGGCCTGGGCCTCGGTCGGCGCGCTGAACGCCCCGGTGAACCAGTCGCGGGTGAGCGCGCTGAAGCCGCTCAGCGGGTCCGTCCGGGCCGGTGCGCCGCTGCCTGCGGGCACGCTGGCGCCCGCAGGCGCGGCAGGTGCGCCCGGAGGGGTGGGCCGGCGGGCAGGCATACCTCCATCCTGCCTCCTGCTGCCGACAATTCGGGCCGTCAGCCCCGGCGCCGGGCGGCGAGCAGGCACACGTCGTCGTCCCGCACGTTGGTGCGGAGCAGGGACTCGCGCACGGCGGCGCAAATCTGCTCCGCGGTGAGGGCTGCCGATCGCCGCATGACGCGGGCCAGCGCGCGCAGCCCTTCGGTGATATCCCGGCGTCCGTTCTCGATGAGGCCGTCGGTGTAGTTGAGGAGCACGCTGCCAGCGGACATCCGCCGGCGGCCGACCGTGAACGTGGCACCGGCGCTGGCGCCGAGCATGCTGCCGGTCGCCTCGCCAAGGTAGCCGACCTGGCCGGTGCCGGTGGCGATGAGCGGGGACAGGTGGCCGGCGTTGGCGTAGGTCAGCTCGCCGGTGGCGGGATCGAGAACGGCGTAGACGGCGGTGGCGAGCGCTTCCGGCAGCAGCCGGAACAGGGCGGTGTTGGTTCGCGCCAGGACCTCGCCGGGGTGCGGGTAGTCGATCGCGTACGCGCGGAGCATGCTGCGGACCTGGCCCATGATCGACGCCGAGGCGATGCTGTGGCCGGTCACGTCGCCGATCACCAGCCCGACCCGCCCGCCGTCCAGCGGGAAGGCGTCGTACCAGTCACCGCCGACGTTCGCGCCCTCGGTGGCGGGCAGGTAGCACACCGCCAGATCCAGCTGGCCGATCGTGGGAAGGGTGCGGGGCAGGACCGAGCGCTGGAGGGTCTCCGCGATCGTATGCTCGCGGGCGAACGTGTCCGCGGCGGCGAGCGCGTCCGCCAGGCGGCGGGCGAACTCCTCGATCACCGCGATGTCCGTGCTGGTGAAGCCGGGCCGGTCGGCGTCGCGGGCGAGGGCGAGGACGCCAACCGGGCGCTCGTCCACCAGCAGCGGGGTGGACAGGACGCTGTCGGCGTCCAGCCGGGCCAGCACATCGGCCAGGCCGGGCGGGAGGTCGTGCCACCGCGACAGCTGTGCCCGCGCGTCGCACAGGAGCTGGCTGGTGCCGGTCGAGTACGCCGCCTGGACCGACATCGGGCCGGCCGGCGGGATGTTGTGCTGGCGGAACTCGGCCAGCACGGGGGCACGGGCCGGGTCGCGGTGGGCGAGGGAGGTGGCGCGCAGGGTGCCGTCCGCGCCCGGCTGGTAGACCACGCAATGATCAGCCAGCGCCGGCACCACCAGGTGGGCCGCGTGGTCAAGCATCTGGTGCCGGTCGCTGGTGGCTGCCACCATGTCCCCCGCGCGGAGCAGGAACGTGAGCCGTTCCTTGGCCCGGTCGGCCTCCGCCTTGGCGGCGCGTTCCCTGGTGAGCAGGTCGGAGCGCTCCCGCTCGGCGCGGTCCCGCGCCGTGAGATCCACGACGAACTTGACCCAGCGCAGCGGGTCACGGCTGATCACCGCCGCACCCACAAGGACCGGCACGCGGTGCCCGTCCCGGTGTACGTACTCCTTCTCCAGCGGCTGGAAGGCGCCGGCCCGGCGCAGCTGCTCGACAGCGTCCCGGTAGCCCTCGGACCATTCCGGAGCGGTGATCCCCTGCAGGGAGATCCGCCCAGCCTCGAGGTCCGCCCGGCTGTAGCCGATCATGTCAAGGAACGCGTCATTGGCCTCGTAGACCTGCTGCTCACCCACGACCACGACGCCGAGCACGTTCGCTTCCCACAGCCGGCCCAGCAGGCCGGTGCTCTCGCGCAGGGCCGCCTCGGCCCGGCGCTGCTCGGTGAGGTCGGCGAACACCGCGTAGGCCCGCTGCGGCCGGCCCTGCTCGTCCCGGCCCTCGGGCACCGCGGTGGCCTGCAGCCAGCGGATCTCACCCGTCTGCCCGTGCGGCACCCCGAGTATCACGTCGCTGACCATGTCGCCGGTACGCAACGCCCTGCTGACCGGCAGCTCCTCGATGGGCACCGGGGACCCATCCTCGTGCACCGCCCGCCGGAGGCTGACCGGCGGCCAGGTGGTGATCTCGGACTCCGCGAGCCCGAGGATCTGCCCCGCCGCCGGGTTCGCGCCGAGGACGGTCCCGTCGGCGTCATAGTGGATGACGCCCTGGGGCATGGTCTCGAACACCCCGCGGAGACGTTCCTCGGCCACGGTCAGCCGGGCCGCCACCTCCTCCAGCTCGCGCCGGGCGCGGACGTGGGCGGTGACATCGGTGACGCACAGCAGGATCCCGGCGACGTCCCCGCCGGCGCCACGAACGGGCTGGCAGACGTAGTCAAGGAACAGCTGCTCGGAACGCCCGCGGCGGCTGAGCTGAACCCCCGCCTCGCTGCCCCGGACGGGTTCCCCGGAATTCATGACCTGGGTGAGTATTTCTTCCCGGCCCGCCAGTTCCGGCAGCGCCTCGCTCAGCGGCTTGCCGAGCAGGTTCCGGTCGCCGACCAGGCGGATGCAGGCGTCGTTGGCGAATTCGATAGCCAGATCGGGCCCGGACAGGAAGGCAAGGGCGGCGGGCAGGCTCGTCAGCAGTTCCCGCATGAGAGCGAGCCCATTTGCCGAAGTCTCCCGCTGTGGGACCGGAACGGAGATCTTTGCCCCCCGGGGTTCGCCGCGCGCCAGTCCTGCTGGGCAGGATATCGTTTGGACCGGTATTTGTGGTGCTAAAAGCGTGATATCCGCTCAGGGATACTAATCGGCGGCTAGCCCAGGCCGCGGACCGAGCCGGTGAGCCTCCCGGCGGTGCCGCGGATCTCGCAGACCACCGTCCGCACGCCCGCGTTCCACGCGTTCTGATTCGGGAAGACGTACGACTGAGCGAGGACGGTGGTGGCCAGCTGCGGGTTGAGATAGCCGCTGAGCCTGGCCGCGCAGCCTTGGCGTGCCTGGGTCTCGACGGCCACCGTCCCCGGCCAGTGCTGCCCGGCCAGCCCGAACCTGGCGTAGACCTCGGCGTCGTGGGGCCGGCGGCAGGGCACGACGGTGGGGGAGGAGATTGCACCCCGGCTGGCGTCGACGCACTCGCCCACGTTCAGCCGGAAGACGGACGGCGGCGCGGCCGGCCTGGGGTGGGTCCGCGCGTGCTGCAGCAGCAGAACGGTGGCGAGGCCGCCGAGGCCGGCCAGGCAGGCGGCAACGGACCCGCCGATCAGGAATGCTGCCCGCGGCCGTCGGCGTCTCGGTGGGCTGCCCCCGCCGCCCGCACCGCTGGAACCGGCGGGGTGACCTGGCCCGTCCGGCGGCGCCACCCCCGTTCCGGGACCGGGCTCTCCGGGGAAAACGTGATCTTCGGCCGCCGCCGGTGTGGCTGCTGGTTCCTGCGGTTCGGTTCTGGTCTCCCGGTTGGCCGGCGGCCCGCTCCCCGGCTCTTCCCGGAGGGTCATGCTTGCTCCCACGCCGTTCACGATGTGCCTGTGGGAAATCTTCCCCCATCAACCCTGGGACACTCTTAACGGAAGTTCACGGCCGTTACCCCGCCGTACTCCCGCCGCGCCGCGGGGCGGCGGGTAGCCTGACGCCGTGCGTCTGACGGAGTTCTGGGAGCGGATGCGGGCGCAGTTCGGCGATTCCTACGCGCAGAGCGTGGCCAAGGATTTCGCGCTGGCGGGCCTGGATGGCCGCACGGTGGACCAGGCACTCGCGGACGGCGTGGACGCCAAGACCGTGTGGCGGGCGGTGTGCGAGGCGTTCGACGTGCCGGAACGGCTGCGCTAGGGGACCCCCGGTTCCGCGGCGTGTCGCCTTCATGATCGAACAGTTGTTCGCCTAGAGTGGGCAACGACCTGGCGGTCTGCGGCACGTCGTGACGTGGGCCCTTTCAGCAGACCAGTGCGCGGAGTTTTGTCGGTGGCGGCGCGTAGCGTCGGGGCCGACAGGAAGCCCTTGATCCCGACGGGAGTATCCATGGCAGGCAGCGACAGGGCGGGTGGCAAGGCGGGCGATAAGGAGAAGTCCCTGGAGACCGCGCTCGCCCAGATCGAGCGGCAGTTCGGCAGGGGTTCGATCATGCGGCTCGGTGACGAGGCCCGGGCCCCGATCGAGGTGATCCCGACCGGGGCGATCGCGCTGGACGTGGCGCTCGGCATCGGCGGCCTCCCCCGCGGCCGGGTCGTGGAAATATACGGGCCGGAGGGCAGCGGGAAGACCACCGTGGCCCTGCACGCGGCCGCCAGCGCGCAGAAGGCCGGCGGGATAGCCGCCTTCATCGACGCCGAGCACGCGCTCGACCCGGAGTACGCCAAGAAGCTCGGGGTGGACACCGACGGGCTGCTCGTCTCCCAGCCCGACACCGGCGAGCAGGCGCTGGAAATCGCCGACATGCTGATCCGCTCCAGCGCGATCGACGTGGTCGTCATCGACTCGGTTTCCGCGCTGGTGCCCCGGGCCGAGATCGAGGGCGAGATGGGGGACAGCCACGTCGGCCTGCAAGCCAGGCTCATGTCCCAGGCGCTGCGCAAGCTCACCGGCGCGATCAGCCAGACGAAGACCACCGTGATCTTCATCAACCAGCTGCGGGAGAAGGTCGGCGTGATGTTCGGCTCGCCGGAAACGACCAGCGGCGGGCGGGCGCTCAAGTTCTACTCGTCAGTCCGGCTCGACGTGCGCAGGATCGAGACGCTCAAGGACGGCACCGAGCCCGTCGGCAGCCGCACCCGGATCAAGGTGGTCAAGAACAAGGTGGCGGCGCCATTCCGGAGCGCAGAATTCGATATCCTGTTCGGGACCGGGATCAGCAGGGAAGGCGGCCTGATCGACCTCGGGGTCGAGCAGGGGATCGTGCGCAAGTCCGGTGCCTGGTACACCTACGAGGGCGACCAGCTGGGACAGGGCAAGGAGAACGCCCGCACCTTCCTGCACGACAATCCCGATCTGGCTAACGAGATCGAGAAGAAGATCAAGGAGAAGCTCGGCGTGGGGCCCCGCCTGGACGCCGACCCGGCTGCCGGTGGCGGGCCGGGGGCCGGGAACCTGAGCGTGGTCCGCGACGCGGCGGCCCGCGGTACCCCGCGCTCCCCGGCGGACACGAGCCTGGCCGGCCCCCCCGGTGGTGCCGGGTAAGGAGGCGGCGGACGCCGGTGGCGGTGGGCCGGACCCGCACGAGGCGGCCCGGGAGATCTGCCTGCGATCGCTGGCCGCCGCCCCGCGCACAAGGGCACAGCTCGCCACCGCGCTGCGCCGCCGCCGGGTGCCGGACGAGGTTGCGGATGCTGTCCTCGGCCGGCTCGCCGACGTACGGCTGATCGACGACGCCGCGTTCGCGCGGGCGTGGGTTGAGACCAGGCACCACGGCCGCGGCCTCGCCCGGCGCGCGCTCTCGGCCGAACTCCGCCAGCGCGGCGTCGCCGCCGAGGAGGTACGGGCGGCGGTCGGCTCGCTCGGTGACCAGGACGAGCTCGCGGCGGCGCGGCGGCTGGTGGCGAAGCGGGTCGAGGCGACCCGGGGACGCCCGCTGCCGGCCAGGGTGCGCCACCTCGTCGGCATGCTCGCCCGCAAGGGCTACCCGGCAGGGCTGGCCTACCAGGTGGTACGAGAGGCGCTGGAGCAGGAGGCCAAGCCCGGCCTGGCGGCCGGACTCGACCCGGATGCCGGGACCGACCTCGGCGATGTGTTTGATACGGACATCGCCGCGGACGTGGCGCCTGGCGATGAGTGGACGGCCCGCTGAGCCCCTCAGACGATCATGCTGGCAAGGGCATGCTTGCCCAAATCGTTATCTAGGCTTAACCTCACGGCAGCGAGGTGTTGGTCCGCAATGGCGGATGAAAATAGACGAAATGGCCCGCGGCCGGTCGCGCTCGGCCGCCGGACCAGGAACTGGACCAGGAGGTAGCGCCACCGGGGCCGCTCTCGGGAGCACCCGGCCGGTGCGTGGGACATACGGGCCGCCGGCCGGCCCGGATCGCCGGCAGGTTGGAGGGGCCGGCCGGTCAGGGAGGACGTGTCCCGGCCGGAGCGGCCAGGTTTCGGCAGCGTGAATGGCGGGGCTGCCGGAATCCACGAACGGCCATCCGACGGCTGTGGCTCGCCAGGAAGGACGCCGCGGACAGCGCGCATAACCCCTCGCCGCAGGGATAGCTGGCAGAACAGGCCGGCATCCAGGCCAGCGAGCAGGATTGAGGTGCGCCATGAGCAGCGTCGTCGCCATCGTGGCCGTGGTGATCGGGCTCTTGGCCCTGCTCGCCGCGGCCGCCGTGCTGGTCATCACCGCACGCCGATCCGGTCCGCGCACGGCCGCTGCCGCCCCCGAGGATCCCCGCGGCGAGCCGGCCGTGGGCGCCGCCGCCGGACGGGCGGCCGAGAACCGGCGGCAGCCGGGTGACGCCGGCCCGTCAGCCGAGGAGGCCAGGCAGCGGCTCGAAGAAGCCGGCCGGGCGGCCGAACAGGTCAGGGCTGCCGCCGAATCCGACGCCGCGGGGATCGTCCGCCGCGCCGAGGAGGCGGCCGAGCGGATCGCGACGGCATGCGCCGAGGCCGAGGCCGACCTCCGGGGCGCCAGGGACGAGGCGGGCCAGCTGCGGGCCGACCTGGAGCGCCGCGAGGTCCGGCTGGCCGAGCGGGAGCGGCGCCTCGATGGGGAACTGCAGTCGCTGGAACAGCGTTCCGCCGCCCTGGAGCAGGCCGGACAGGAACTGGACCGCCAGCGGGGCGAACTGGCCCGGCTCGAAGACGAGCGCCGGGAGGTGCTGGAGCGCGCCGCCGCGCTGACCGCCGACCAGGCGAAGGCGGAACTGGTGGCGGGCATCGAGAACCAGGCCAAGCGGGAGGCCGCGCTCATCGTCCGGGAGACCGAGAACCAGGCCAGGCGCGACGGCGAGACCCGGGCCAGGAGGATCGTGACGCTGGCCATCCAGCGGGTGGCGAGCGAGCAGACCAGCGAATCCGTTGTGTCGGTGCTGCACCTGCCCGGGGACGAGATGAAGGGCAGGATCATCGGCCGCGAGGGGCGCAACATCCGGGCGTTCGAGTCGGTGACCGGCGTCAACCTCATCATCGACGACACGCCGGAAGCCGTCCTGCTCTCCTGCTTCGACCCGGTCCGGCGTGAGGTGGGCAGGCTCACCCTGGAGCACCTGGTGCTCGACGGGCGCATTCATCCGCAGCGGATCGAGGAAGCCTACGAGCGCGGCAAGGACGAGGTGGCGCAGCTGTGCGCCAAGGCGGGCGACGACGCCATGGTGGATCTCGGCATCACCGACATGCACCCCGAGCTGGTGACGCTGCTCGGGCAGCTCCGCTACCGCACGTCCTACGGCCAGAACGTGCTGGCCCACCTGGTGGAGTCGGCTCACATCGCCGCGATGATGGCGAGCGAGCTGGGGCTGGATCCGGCCCTGCTCCGGCGCTGTACCGTGCTGCACGACATCGGCAAGGCGCTCACCCACGAGGTTGAGGGCAGCCACGCGCTGATCGGCGCCGAGATCGCGCGCAGGTACGGCGAGCCTGCCGACGTGGTCCACGCGATCGAGGCGCACCACAACGAGGTCGAGGTGCGCACGGTCGAGGCCGTGCTCACCCAGGCCGCCGACGCGATCAGCGGCGGGCGGCCGGGAGCGCGGCGGGAGTCACTCGAGGCGTACGTGCAGCGGCTGGAGCGGCTGGAGGAGATCGCCAGCGCCCACGACGGGGTCGAGAAGGTGTTCGCGATGCAGGCCGGCCGGGAGATCAGGGTCATGGTCAAGCCGGACCGCATCGACGACATCCAGGCACAGGTGATCGCCCGGAACGTGGCGAAGCAGGTCGAGGACGAGCTGACCTACCCCGGGCAGATCCGGGTCACGGTGGTCCGCGAATCGCGGGCTACCGAGTTCGCCCGCTGACGATCGTCAGGGCCGGGATGCCGGGCGTGCTGAAGCCCAGGACTTGGCCGTAGAAGGAGAGCTCCGCCTCCAGGCAGGCGATGATCGTGTCTGCCCGCCGGAAGCCGTGCGACTCGCCCTTGAAGCCCAGGTAGGCGTGCCGGATCCCGTGCTCGGCAAGGTCGGCGGCGATCGCCTCGGACTGCGCTGGCGGCACGACCGGGTCGTCGAGCCCCTGCAGCAGGAGGATCGGGCAGGTCGCCTCCGTCACGTGGCCCACCGGGGAGCGCTCCAGGTAGACCGTTTCGTACACCGGCAGCGGACCGATCAGGCCGTCCAGGTAGCGCGACTCGAAGTCATGCGTCTGGGCCGCGAGCCCGCGCAGGTCGGCTACGCCGAAGTACGACACGGCCGCGCCGAACGCCCGGCCGGAGCCGGCGTGGGCGGTCGCCGCCGCGAGCGCAGTCCACCCGCCGGCCGAGGCGCCGCGAATCGCGAGCCGGGCGCCGTCGGCCTCGCCGCCGTCGGCCAGCGCCCGCGCGGCGGCGATCGCGTCCTCCACGTCGACCACGCCCCACTGGCGGCGCAGCCGCTCCCGGTAGCGGCGGCCGTAGCCGGTCGAGCCCCCGTAGTTGACGTCGATGATGCCGATGCCCCGGCTGGTGAAGTACGCCTTCTCGATGTCGAGCAGGGCCGTTGCGTGGGAGGTGGGCCCGCCGTGCACCCAGACCACGTACGGGGGCAGCTCGCCGTCGGGCGGTGTCACGTCCGGGTTGGCCGGCGGGTACACCAGCGCGTGCACCGTGCGCCCGAACCGTCCCTCCAGCCGCACATCCCGGGGCACCGGCAGGTAGCCGGCGTCGGGGACCGCGTCGGCCTCCTGGTAGAGCACCTCCACCGCGCCGGTGGTGGCGTCCACCCGGACGACCGACAGCGGCGTCGCCGGGCCCCCCGCGATGCCCAGGACCGACATCCCGTCCGCCGACAGGCCGGAGGCGAAGACGGGATAGGGGATGTCAAGGTCGGCCAGCTCGCCGGTTTCCGGGTCGAGCACCCCCAGCCGCATCCCGCCACGGCCGTGCAGCACCGCCAGCCTGCCGTCGCCCAGCATCGCGTAGGGGCGCTCGCCGAGCTGCCAGAGCGGGCCCGCGAACTCCTCGTCGGCCGGGTGGAGCGCCTGCGGTGGCTGGCCGACCAGGCCCACCTGGTAGATGTTCCACCAGCCCGGCCAGTCGGTGACCACGTACAGGCTTGCCGCGTCCCGCCACAGCGGCGCCACGACCGACTCCTGCATGCCGCCCTTGACCAGCCTGCCCTGGCCGGGCACGCCGTCCTCGATCAGCGCCACCCGCAGCTCGGTGCCGTCCCAGGGCATGCGCGGATGGTTCCAGCAGATCCAGGCGAGGCGCTTGCCGTCCGGGGACGGGGTGGGAAAGGCGTAGAAGTCGGAGCCGGTGACAAGCTCACGGACGGCGCCGGGGCTCTCGGCCGCCGAGCCGTCGAGCGGCACGGCGACGATGGCCCGGGCCACCTTGCCGTCCTGGTGCCGCTCCTGGACGCACCACACCTCGGCGCGGTCCGGGGAGAGCGTGAAATCGGCGTAACGGACGCAGGGCTGCTCGGGTCCGCCGGCAGGCTCGGGGGTCAGCGGGCGCGGGTCCCCGCCGCCGCCCTTGGCGCCGGGACGGGCCGGTTCGAGCAGGTAGAGCCGCTGGTCGGCAAAGTTCG
>Ga0081540_1002583_pt1 | contig 14700 bp, 14 predicted proteins | sample TabmetS2T1R1_FD_71024 | JGI IMG/M metagenome (GOLD analysis project Ga0081540, IMG submission 71024) | Tabebuia heterophylla rhizosphere microbial communities from the University of Puerto Rico - S2T1R1 | ecosystem: Host-associated > Plants > Roots > Rhizosphere ... | reverse complement strand
GCCTTGCGCAGGCGCAGACAGGTGCAGCCGACCGATTGAGGTTCTACGAGGGTGCCGCGGGAGCGCATGCCCGTCGCTTAACTGCATATACAGGTAAATGCAAGCGCCGACCGGCCGGCGCCCCCTCACGCTTTTGTGAGGCGGCGTTTTGCGGCGGGCGTTGCGCGAGCGGCTAGCTGTTGGCCGGGCGCGGCTGCAGCGGCGGGGCGATCTCCGGCGGCAGCGGGCAGTCGTAGGGCGTGGCGCTGATACGGGCCTGGTGATCGGCCTTGGCGCGCGCGATCAGGCTTGGATCCCCAAGCGCATCGACGGCCACGGCGGCCATCACCTTGGCGGCGTGCAGCAAGCCCTTTTTGGCCTGGCCGGACTTTCCTTGCGCGGTGATCTGCCAGGAATGCCCCGGCGTGCCGATCGCGTGCGTGGCCACGCGCGCCTGCACGGTCGGGACCACCCAGCTGACATCGCCGACGTCGGTCGAGCCGATCATTTGCGCACCCTTGGTGCCGAGCGGCACAATGAAATCGCACAAGGGATTGTCGGTGCGCGCCGGCACGCCGGCCCGCGCGTAGGCCGAGGCGATGTCTTCCGGCGACAGCGTCGCCTGGATTTCGGCGGCATACCTGCGGTCCTCCGCGTTGAAAGGCGGCGGTCCTAGCCGATCGAACTGGGCCTGCATGGCCTCCTCGAGGGGTGTGTTGCCGAGCAGGTTGGAGACGGCGCTCACCACCTTTAGGCTGACGTTCGTCTCGGTCATCAGGGCGGCGCCCTCTGCCACCTTCTTGACGCGAGCGATGAGCGCGCGCATGCCCGGCAGATCCCGCGCCCGCACCGCATAGCGCACCGTGGCTTTTGCCTGCACCACGTTGGGCGCCACGCCACCGGCATCGATCATGGCGTAGTGGATGCGCGCGTCGGCAGGCATGTGCTCGCGCATATAGTTGACGCCGACGTTCATCAGCTCGACGGCGTCGAGCGCGCTGCGGCCGAGGTGCGGCGCCGCCGCCGCGTGCGAGGCGCGGCCCTTGAAGCTGAAATCGATCCGCGTATTGGCAAGGCTGACGGCGTCGTCCACCCGATTGATTGCGGCCGGATGCCAAGTGATGGCGATGTCGACGTCATCGAAGTGGCCGGCGCGCACCATGAACACCTTGGCCGCACCGCCCTCCTCGGCCGGACAGCCGTAGTAACGCACGCGTCCCTTGATGCCTTGCTGGGCCAAATAAGTCTTGACCGCGCTCGCCGCCAGCAGGGCCGCCGCCCCCAGCATGTTGTGACCACAGCCATGGCCGTGGCCGCCGGGGACCAGCTCCTTGGGCTCGGCGATGCCCGCCATTTGCGACAGGCCGGGCAAGGCATCGTATTCGCCGAGCACGGCGATCACCGGCCCGCCGTCGCCCGCCTCCCCCATGATGGCGGTCGGGATGCCGGCCAGGTTTTCGGTGATACGAAACCCCTCCTGTTCCAGCATGGCGTGGTGCTCGGCAACGGAGCGATACTCGGTATAGCAAATCTCCGGCGTCTCCCAGACGCGGTCGGACAGCGCCTCATAGGCGTCTTTGCGCGCATCGACGAGTTGCCAGATCTTGTCGCTGTTCTGCATCGAAGTTCTCCTGCTGACGGCCGAGCCTAGACCGGCCGAGCCCACGACAAAAGCGTTTGCGCGCCGCCTTTGCGGCCCAACCACGGCGCGGCCCCTGTTTTCCTGGGTCGCAAACTCAACCCCTCGCGGTGGCGGTCTTGCCACGGCTACAGGCCAGAGCACGGACCATCAAGCCGACCAGATCTGGGCCTCCGTCCAACCGAGTTCGGCGAACTCGCCGGCACGCAGCGGCGCCTCGGCCTCGGAAAAAAACTCATCGAGCTGCGGCGGCTTGACGGAGGTTGCACTCAGCATGGCGTGCGCCTGACCGCGATGGTGCACTTGATGCTGGAAAAGATGCATCAGCAGCCGGTCCGTGCGCTCGATTTGCACATGGTCGCGGCGCCGCACGCGGCTGAGGCCGCCCAAGGCCTCCTCGCTCAGCGCCTCGCAAAAGGCGATCAAGCGGCGATCCACGCGCGCCTGCTCTGGCGTGAGTTCGGCCAGCCTGCCGCAGGGCAGCTGGTTGCTCCAGGCGGCCGGACCAAGGCTGCCTCCCTCCAGGGCATCGACGTAGAACCAGTCGATGATGAGAATGTGGTTAAGCGTGGCTTGCAGCGACGGGAAAAAGCCCGTTCGCGGCGCCTCGAATTCGGCCTGCGAGAGGCCGGCACAAGCCGTGTGCAAGCGGTGATTGGCCCAGGCATTGTTGTAGGCCATGGCGCGCATGGCGCCCCTCAGTGTTGCGGGCATGCATACCTCCTCTCAGGCGGCCGCTGACGGCGGCCAGGGTCGAAAAAAATCTCCTGGTTTTGCCGCGATCTAGGTCAGCTGACGCGCGCTCCTACGCGCTTTCTTAATCGTTTGCGCCTTGAGTGGGCAATGTCGTCATCAGCAGTTTGGTTGCTTATGCTTTCCTCGCTCAACCCCGCGCCGGCTCCGCTCGGGTACGTCGTCGCCATCGGCGGATCCGCAGCCAGCATCCGGCTTGCTGATAACCCCGTCCTTGCCGGCGGAGCGACGCGGATCACCATCGGCACCTTCTTGGGCATTGCGACGGATACCTCCTCAGTGGTGGCGGTGATCACCAACGTGGACGCAACCGACAAGGCCGCCGGCGCTGAGGCCCGCGGCCTGCTGGCACGGCCGACCTGTTGGGCGAGATCCGCACGCACGACAACGGCAACCGCGTCTTTCAGCGGGGCATCACCCGCTATCCCATGATTGGTGAGGCCGCCCAGCTCTTGAGCGGCGACAGCCTGCGCAGGGTGTTCGACACCTCCGACGCGGCCGTCATCAGGATCGGCAAGCTGCAACAGGACGCCTCGATCGAGGCTGCCGTCAAGGTCGACGACATGCTGGGCAAGCATTTCGCGCTGCTCGGCAGCACCGATCTCGTCAGCCTGATCGACGAGCGCATGGGCAAACTCGAGAACCGCTCCTCGACCTCCAAATTCAGCCGCCTGGTCGCCCGCATCGAAACGGTGCGGCAAGACCCGCGTTACCCCTTCATGTTCGACAATGCCAACGTCGGCGGCGACACCATGGCCGAGGTTGTGGGCCAGCTGTTCCGCTTGCCCGCGCACGGCAAGCCGATGACCGTGATGCAGCTAGCCGGCTTCCCGTCCGAGGTGGTGGATTCGGTGGTGTCCGTGCTCGGCCGCATGGCATTCGACTTCGGACTGTGGAGCGACGGCGCGGTCCCCTTGTTGTTCGTGTGCGAGGAGGCCCACCGTTACGCGCCCGGCGACAAGAGCATTGGCTTCGGCCCGACCCGCAAGGCCATTTCGCGCATCGCCAAGGAGGGCCGCAAGTACGGGGTCTTCCTCGGCATGGTGACGCAGCGCCCGGCCGAGCTCGACGCGACCATCATCTCGCAGTGCAATACCCTGTTCGTCATGCGCATGGCCAACGAGCGCGACCAGAACATCATCCGCTCGGCCGTCTCGGACGCGGCTGCAAGCCTGTTGGCCTTCCTGCCCTCGCTCGGCACCCGCGAAGTGTTCGCCTTCGGCGAGGGCGTGGCCCTGCCGACGCGCCTGCGCTTCAGCGAGCTGCCCCAGTACATGATCCCGCGCAGCGAATCGGAACTCAGCGTTCGCATCGATTCCAACCGCGGGGTCGATAGCGCCTTCATCCATTCGGTGGTGGAACGCTGGCGCGGGGCGACCATGGGCAACAAGCGCAAGCTCGGCGACGCCGCCGCCGAAACCGGCAAGCCCGCAGGCGAATGGGGGGCATTCGTGACCGAGGCCGAGCAGCCCCTGCTGGCGGCGGCCACGCGGCCGATCCATAGCCAATCCGGCGTGCGCGCCAGCCTGCTGCGCAAATAGCCGAGCGGGTGGGCGCTGCGGCCGCTGCCGGCAAAAGCTGCCAACGCCAGGCGCGGGGGGCGTCGCGGCCCGGCCGCTCCGGCCGCGGGCCGCCCGCCCGCGGGCCAGCGCTGGGCCGGCCCAAGGCAAGCCGCGGCACGTCGCGGCAGCAATCGTCGGTGCCCCCAACCCCGGGCCGGCGTGCTATAGACGCTTGGCGCCATCGGCGCCGCCGCTCGCACGCACACGTGGAGGCCACGATGCAAAAATCGCTTTCCGGCTCGGCCGCCAACGCCATGATGGCGATTGCCGAGCCGGCCGAGGCGCGCCGGATCATTCGCGCCGGGGAATATGCCGGTCACACCGCCGGTGTGGCGCCCAAATACGTGCAGGGCAACCTGTGCATCCTGCCGAAGGACCTCGCCCTTGAGTTCGCCGCCTTCTGCCAACGCAACCCGAAGCCCTGTCCGATCATCGGCATGAGCGCCCCCGGCGATCCCACCTTGCCGGACCTTGGCGATATCGACATCCGCACCGACGTGCCGCGCTACCGCGTTTTCAAGGACGGCAAGCCGGTCGATGAGCCGCTCGACATCCGCAAGTATTGGACCGATGACCTCGTCACCTTTGTGCTCGGCTGCTCGTTTTCCTTCGAGCTGCCGATCCTGGAGGCGGGCATTAAACTGCGCCACATCGAGAACGACACCACCGTGCCGATGTATCGCACCAGCATCGACTGCGTGCCGGCGGGCCGGTTCCGCGGCAAAATGGTGGTGTCGATGCGGCCGTTCACGCCCGCCGATGCCATTCGGGTCATCCAGATCACCTCGCGCTTTCCGGCGGTGCATGGTGCCCCCGTGCACATCGGCGTGCCCGAGGCGATTGGGGTCGGCGACATCATGCGGCCCGACTTCGGCGATCCACCGGCTATGCGGGCGGGAGAGTTGCCGCTGTTTTGGGGCTGCGGCGTCACTCCCCAGGTCGCCATCGAGGCGGCGCGGCCCTCGCTCTGCATCACCCACAAGCCGGGTGCCATGCTGATCACCGATAAGCGCAACAGCGCGCTGGCGGCGATCTGACGTGGCCCCGCCGCGGGGCGTCTCGGGCGGCGGTTGGGCGTCCGGGCTGCCGCTCAAGGCGACCGCCGCCTTTCTCGGGCTCTATGGGCTGCTGGCCGCACCGTTTGCCTTGCACGAGGGCTTTGAGCTGGAGGGGGTGGTGCTTTCGAGCATCCTTGCCCTTGCCCTTGCCGCGCTCAGCGCCATCGACCTCGCCGAGTATCGGCTGCCGGATGCGCTGACGCTGCCCCTGACGGCGCTGGGACTTGCCGCCACCCCCCTGGTGCTGGACGCCTCGCTATGGTGGCAGGCGGCCTCCGCGCTCATTGGCTTTGCCGTGCTGGCGGGCCTCGCCGTCGCCTACGCCAAGCTGCGCGGTCGGGCGGGCCTCGGATTGGGCGATGCCAAGCTGTTGGCCGCGGCCGGGGCGTGGCTTGGCGCGCAAGCCTTACCGAGCGTGCTGTTGTTGGCCTGCGGCTCGGCGCTCGTTGGTCTCTTGATCCGGGGTTGGCGGCGGGGCTCGCTAGCGGCCACCTCGCGCGTCCCGTTCGGCCCGTTCTTGGCGTTCGGCACCTGGCTGGTCTGGCTCTATGGGCCGCTGTTGAGCGCTGAGCCATGACGGGAGAGGCGCGCCCTATCGCCAGGAATTGACTTGCCAGGCCTCGGTGCCGCGGCGCATTGTGCGGCAAAAATCATGCGGGGTCTTTGGGGTTTGCGCTCATGCTGCTCGATCTCAAGCTGCGGCATCGGCACCGCCGGAGCGTACGCGGACAAGCCGGCTTTACCTTGTTCGAGTTGCTGGTGGTGCTGGGCATCTTGGCCTTGCTCGCCACCTTCGCTGCGCCGCAGGTGCTGCGCTATCTCGGCAAGGCCCGCAGCGAGACGGCAAAAATCCAAATCAACGCCATTGCCAGCGCGGTCGAGCTTTATGCCCTCGACAACGGCGGCTACCCACCCCAGCAGGCGGGACTTGGCGCGTTGATGCAGCCGCCGCCCGGCGCCGTCCGCTGGGCGGGACCCTACCTAAAAAAGGCCGAAGGTCTGATCGATCCCTGGGGTCGGCCCTACCAGTACCGCAACCCCGGCCGCAACGGCTCTTTCGAGATCTTCAGCCTCGGGCGCGACAACACCCCGGGGGGCGCCGGCGAGGATCAGGACGTCACCAACTGACGGCACCGACTAAAATCGCTGCACACTAAAAAAGTCGCTGGCACACTCAAGTTGCGCGCGCACGGCGCGCAAGCCGGCGCAGCGCTCCTGCCTCGGCCGCGGGCGGCGGATGTGGCCATGGGGGCGCGCGGGGCAGCGTGGGTGGCGCCGGGCCCGCAACCGTGCCGGTCGGAGCTTGGCTCTTTCAGCTGGCGTTGCGCAGGCGCAGTTCCGTGACGATGGAGCGCGTCGTCATGCCGCCGGCGCGGTGGCGTGTGATGTTGAGCTCGACGAGGTCGGGAAGCGCATCCGTGCGCTTCCATTCCCCCCGCCAGGTCGAGGCCTGGCGCAGCTCGTGGTGACCAAAATAGCGAAACTCGGCACTGGCGACGCCATCGGCCAGCACCTGCTCCTCGGCGGGCGGCGCGGCGGCCCCCTGGGCCAGCGGCCCGAAATAGGGCGCCACCTGCGCCACCAGCAAACCTGGTGCGCCCTCGCGGGGACGCAGCTCGATGCTGTAGCGGTAGATGCCGCCACCGGCCGGGCCGTTGCGCGAGGGCGCCACGAAGGAGACGCCGTCCTTGCTGCCGGCAAAAAGAATATTGACGAGCCCGGCCCTACCCGGCTCGAACAGCGGCATGGCCTCGGCCAGCCGCGTTTCCAGGAAATCCAGGCCGGCGTCGCGACCGCTGTCGCGGTCGAGCATGGCGGTGGCGGACCAGACCTGGCGCGCCAGGCGGAAGGCGCCCGGCAGCAAGGCCAGGATCAAGGCCAGGATCACCAGCGAAACCAGCATCTCCATCAGCGAGAAGCCGTGCTCGCTGGCGGGCTGGCGGCTGGCGGCGCGCTTGCTCATTTCGGCAATGCCACCTTGAGGGTCTTGAGCTGCAGGGAGCGGCCGCGTCGCGTGACCTCGTCGCGCCAGCTCACCTCCACCGCCACCCAATAGCCCGATGCGTGCGTCTTGGCGCGGCTCTCGCTTTCGCGTTCGGCGTCTTGCCGACGCACATCGACCACCCATTCGTAGCGGTCATCGCTGCCCGACTGTTGCCCTTCGGCCAGCGGCGTCTCTACGCCCGCCGCCGCCAAGCGCGTCTGGGCCACATGCAAGGCCCCAAGTTCGCCCTGCGATGCGCTGACCCCGCGCCAGCCGATCGACAGCACCTGCTGGATCAAGACGTAGCAGGCCACGAAGATGATGAGGGCGACGATGGTTTCCATCAAGGTGAAACCGCCCTCGCGCCCGGTAGCGCCCGTGCGCCCGTCCATGTCACTCCACCCGTACATCGCCAGTCAACCAGTTGACGGTCACGGTCGCGCGCCGGCCACCGTCGCGCAAGACGAGCTTGCCGCCGCTGGCGCTGCCATCGGCAAAGAAGCGCACGCGTACCACGTTGGCGGCGAGTTGCTCGGCGATGGGAACCTCGACGTCGACGGCCATGCGGGGGGAGAGATAGCGGCGCCGCTCGGAGCCATCGAGCCACATGCGACGGTTGGCGACGTCGAGGATGAAGGCCTGGTCGACGTTGCGCGCCTGCGCCGTGGCGCGGGCATCCCGCAGCTGGGTGGCAATGTCGTAGGCCGCGGCCCGCAACTGATGTCCGGCGCGCGAGGCTTCGAAGTAGGGAAAGACCAGGGCAACGGCGAGCGCCATGATGCCGAGCGCAACGATCAGCTCGAGCAAGGTGAAGCCCGCGTCTTTGCCTGGCCGCAGTGGAGGCGCCCGCCGCGTCATTGCAGCGCCAATTCGTTGACGCTGACGATGGCGCCGATCACCGACAGAATGAGGCCGCCGACGACGACGCCGATGACGATGGTCAGGATCGGCGTCAACAAGCTCGTGACCCGGTCGAGCTGGCGTTGCAGCGCCGCCTCGTAGATGTCGGCCACGCGGCCCAGCATGGTATCGAGCTGACCGGACTGCTCGCCGACACTGATCAAGCGCAGCGACAGCTCGGGGAAAAGCCGCGATTTGCCGAGCGCGCCGACCAGGCCGCCGCCTTCGCGCATCTCCGTGGCGCAGGCATGCACCGCCCCGGACATGGCGCGGTTGCGCAAGGCGTCGCCGGCGACGGCAAGGGCGCGCAGCATCGGCACTCCGCTCTTGATCATCGTGCCGAGCGTGCGCGCGAACACCGCCGTCTGCCCATTCTCGACCAGCCCCGAGATCAGCGGCAGGCGCAGCACCATGCGGTCGCGCATCAGGCGCCAGGCGTCCTGCCGGAACAGCGCGATCAAGCCGGCAATGCCGAGCCCGGCCACGAGCAGAGTGGCAAACCAATGCTCGGAGAGAAAGTCCTGTAGGGCGATCAGGTTGCCGATCAAAGCGGGCGGCTCTTTGCCCGCCTCCTTGAACATCGGCGCGATGGTGGGAATAAGGATCGTCATCACGATGGTGAGGGCGGCGGCCGCGGCAAACAGCAGCGTCGCCGGATAGACCAGCGCCGAAACGATGCGCGAGCGAAATTCCATGGAACGATCGAGCAGATGCGCCAGATCGTCGAGCGCGGTGCCCAGCGTGCCGCTGGCCTCGCCCGCGTGCACGATGCGCCAGTAGTACTCGGGGAAGGCACCCTGTTGTGCGCCCAAGGCTTCCGACAGCGAGGCGCCGTCGAGCACCCGGGCGAGCACGGCGCCTACGATCTGGCGGGTGCGCGCCGAAATCAGGGGCTGCAGAACGACGATGCGCAGCGCTTCGTCGATCGGTAGTTCGGCCTTGACCAGCGTGGCAAGCTCGCGCGTGAAGAGCGTGATGTTCTGCTGCGACAGGCGGCGCGAGGAGAACACGTCCTGCTGCCACCAGGGCAGCGAGGGAGCGCTAACGCCGCCCTCCACCAGCTCGAGGGCATAGCGGCCCTGGCGCACCAAGGCCTCGAGTGCGGCCTCGCGCGTCTCCGATTCGATCTCGCCGACCAGGCGGCCGCCCTTGGCGTCGTAGGCTTTGTAGGAATAGCGCGGCATCAATTCATCCGTGTCACGCGCAGGACTTCGTCGATGCTGGTCTCACCGCGCAGCGCCTTGGCCAAGCCGTCGTCAAACATGGTCACCATGCCGCCCTCGAGCGCGGCGGCCTGGATCGCCGCCTCGGTTCCGCTCTCCAGAATCTGCCGGCGCACCCGATCGGTGATGACCAGGAGCTCACTGATGGTGGTGCGGCCGAGATAGCCGGTGTTGCGGCACACCTTGCAACCGACCTTGCTGCGCAGGCCGCGCAAATCGCGCGGCAGTGCCCGCGTGCTGCCATCAGGCTGGTGTTGCAGGCGCTCGAGCAGCAGCGCCGAATCGGGTACCGGCGCCGCGCAGGCCTGGCACAGCCGGCGGACCAGGCGCTGCGCGAGCACCCCGGTCAGGGTCGATGACAGCAGATAGTCCGCCACCCCCATGTCGAGCAGCCGCGTCACGGTGGCGGCGGCGCTGTTGGTGTGCACGGTCGAGAGCACCAGGTGGCCCGTCAGCGAGGCCTGGATCGACATTTGCGCGGTCTCCAGGTCGCGGATCTCGCCCACCATGATGATATCGGGGTCCTGGCGCAGGATCGAGCGCAGCGCATGGGCGAAGCTGAGGCCGATCCTGGGCTGCACCTGGATCTGGTTGACGCCCACCAGCTGGTACTCGATCGGGTCCTCGACGGTAAAGGTCTTGGCTTCGGAGGTGTTGAGGGCATTGAGCGCGGTATAGAGCGTGGTGGTCTTGCCGCTGCCGGTGGGCCCGGTAACCAGAATAATACCGTTCGGCTGACCGAGCAGCTTGGCAAAGGCCTCGTGCGCGGGCCCGGCAAAGCCCAGGGCTTGGAAGTCGAGCTGCACGCTGGATCGATCGAGGATGCGCAGCACGACGCTTTCGCCGCACAGCGTCGGCATGGTGGAAACGCGCAAATCGATTTCGCGGCCATGCACCGTGGTCTTGATGCGACCGTCCTGCGGCAGCCGCCGCTCGGCAATGTTGAGCTGCGCCATGATCTTGATGCGCGAGGTGACGGCCGCGCGCACGGAAAGCGGCAGCGTCTCGACCGTATGCAGCATGCCGTCGAGGCGATAGCGCACGCGCAGGGAATCCTCGCGCGGTTCGACATGGATATCGGAGGCCTGCATGTCGACGGCGCGCGTGATCAGGTCATGCGCGAGCCGGATGATGGGGGCTTCGCTTGCCAGATCCTCCAGGCGGCGCACGTCCTCGTCGCTGGCCTGGCCCGCGGAGGCCTCCTGCTCGGGACCCAAGGCACCGGCGCGGCCATAGATCTCCTGGATGGCGCGTTCGACGATGCTGGCGGCCATCAGGCGCGCTTCCACGGGCCGGCCGAGCAGGAAGCCGATTGCCGCAATGGGATCGGTGTTGAAGGGATCGGCGGTGGCAACCACAATGGTCTCGCCATCCTCGCTGAGCGGGATCAGGCGGTTGCTGGCGAGAAAGTTGAGCTGCAGGTGCTCGGACAAAAGGGGCACCTGGGGCAAATCCTTGGCCTCCGCCAGCGGCACGCCGAGGAACTCGGCCAACAGCCGGGCGAGCTCCACGTCCGGCAACAGGCCGAGCCGCGTCAAAACCAAATCAAAGCGCTCGCCCGACTGCTTCTGGGCGCGCTGGGCGCGGTGCACGGCCAGCTCGTCCAGCGCGTTGCGCTCGATGAGAAAGGCCGCCAGAGCGGCGACAAACTCCTCGCTGCGTGGGTCCGAGGCGCCGAAGGGCGCTGCGGCCGATTGTTGGGTCATGGCTACCCCCGCCGTGCAATTACACCTGGGAAAAATACTACGATTTCCAGTATATTGAAACGCGATCGGAAAGGTAGGCGCTCCCCGCGCAACAAGGGGCAGGCGCGGGCACGATTGCGGCAGGCAACGAGCGGTGGCAGGGGGTTGAGCGTAAATGCCAACGATTGCGCAAACCATAGCGGCGGCAAATAGTGGGGTCATCGGCTTTTTCAAATGGTGGGGTGAGGAGCTTGGCGGCCTGCTCCCGCAACGGGTAGCGGGTCGAACCGCCGCCAAGATCGTCATTTGCGTCGGCCCGGAGGGCTATCGCCTGCTCGAAAGCGGCGGCGGCAAGCTGCGGCCGGCGCGCGGCGGGGCCGAGCTGTCCGCGCTCGATGCCGTGGGTGCCGTCGGCGAGCTCGCCCGCGCCAACTCGGCCGCCGAGGTTGGCATCAGGGTACCGCTCACCAGCTGCTTCGTGCGCTCCGTCGAGTTGCCGCGCAGCGCCCAGGAGGACGCCAGCCGGATCCTCGATCTCGATCTCGAACGGGCAACGCCGTTCAAGCTCAAGGACGTCTATTGTGCGACGCTGGTGGAGAACGATGACGGCCGCGGCCCGCAGGTCCGAGCCCGTCACCTGATGATCAAACGCAGCTCGGTCGAGCCCCTGCTCGGCGAGCTCAACGCCTCGGGCGTGGCCGTCGACTTCATCGACTGCTGGGACGACGGCGACGGCCAGACCCTGCCCGTCAATTTCCTGGCATCCCAGCAGCAATTGGGCGCCGCCGCCCGTGGCGGCCTTTCCGTCTTGAGCGTGCTGCTGGCGCTGCTGGCGCTGCTGGGGGTGTCGGCGCTGCTCCTCGCCAACAGCCGCTATCAGACCGCGCTCGACAGCGTCCAGGGTCAGGTGCACCAGGCTCGGGCACAAGCAACCAGCGTCCGGCGCGCGCTCGACACCTCGGAAGCCGCGCTCACGGAAATCGAGCAGCTGCAGCGCCTCAAGCTCGCCACCACACCGACCGTGGAGGTGATGGACGCGCTCACCAAGTTGCTGCCCAACAGCGTCTGGCTGACCGATTTCAAGCTGGAGAGCGGCACCCTTGACATTACCGGCCTTGCCAAGTCCGGCGCCGCCCTGCTGCCGCTATTTGAGCATTCGCCCCTGTTCGCGGACGCGGGCCTGGCATCGGGCGTCAATTTCGATCCGCAGGAAAACAAGGAGCGCTTCAGTTTACGCCTGCGCGTGCGCCAACAGGGCGGCGAGCCCGCCACTGCCGAGCGGGAGGAGAAACGCTGATGCGCACGTTGGCACGCCCCATTCGACAGCTGGCCGCGGTTGCCCTTTTGCTCATGGCCGTGGCGCTGATTTGGTTTCTTGGCATCCTGCCGCTCAGCGCCCACTTTGACCGCCTGCGCGAGGAGATCGAAAGCGAGCGGACCACGCTCGGCCGCTTTACCGCCGTTGCCGCCTTGCAGGACCGACTGGCGGACGCGCAACGGGCGGGACGAGCGGCCAGCGCGAGCGCCGCCTACCTGAAAGGCGAAGGCGACCAGATCAAGAGCGCAAACTTGCAGACGCTGCTGTCGACCATCGCCGGCGAAAACGGCGTGCGGCTCAGCAGCACGCGCGCGCTGAACCCAATCGAGCGCAACGAGCTCCGGCTGATCGGCGTGCGCGTGCAGTTCACCGCCAATATCGAGCAATTGCGCGAGATCCTGTACGCGGTCGAGGCAAAGCAGCCGTTTCTGTTCGTGGACGGCCTGCAGGTGCACACGGTCTCGGCGATGGCGCATGATCCCGAGCACGCCGGCATTCTGGACGTGCGCGTCGACGTTTATGGCGCGGCGCCGCGCAAAAGGGGATAGCGATGGCACGCGCGCAACGTGGCGGTTCGGCTCGGCCGCTGATGCTCACCGCGCTGTTGGGCGCGCTCGCCATTTTGGGCCTAGTCAACTGGCATCTTTACTCGACCCAGGTCGACATCTCCCCGCTCGCGCCGACAGCCCGAACGGGCGAAGCCAAGGAAGCCAAGGACGTCGATCTTTCCACCCCGCTCGACGACAAGCCCCTCATCGTCTTCGAGGAGACGCTGCAGCGGCCGTTGTTCAACGCCAACCGCAAGCCGATCGAACGCAAGGAGGCCGCCGAAGCGCCCGTGGCCGTAGCCCTGGCGACGGGCATGCAGCTGGTCGGCATCGTCAAGTCCGCCGACGCACCGGGACGGGCGCTCATTCGCTTCGCCGGAGAGCCGATGGGCAAATGGGTGCCAGAGGGCGAGACCGTCAACGGCTGGCACCTCGCCGCCGTGAAGACCTCAAGCGTCGTCCTGGAGGGCAACGGGCAAACCCAGGAATTGAAGCTTCCCCTGCCGGCGCGCGCGGCGGCGGGCGAGCGCGAAGGCGGCGGCAACCCCGAGCCGCCGCGCCGCAAGACGCGCTGAGCCGTCGCAACAGCGCGCGGCCTGTCAGATCTTATTTGATTGCCACCAGCCCCTTGAGCAGGCCGTGGCGCTTGGCGGTATCGGTCTGATGATCCGATGCCCCGGCCAAGTGTCGGTCGCGATCGAGGATATAGGTCTTGAGGGTATGGTCGAAGGTGACGGTGCCGTCCTTGCCCACCACTTTGGCGTAGTGGGCGCCGAAGGCGGCGGCCGCCGCCGCCACCTCGCTGGCGCTGCCGGTCAAGGCGGTGATGCGCGCATCGAAGGAGGCCATGTAGGACTTGAGGGCGGCGGGCGTGTCACGCTCCGGGTCGACGGAGATGAACAGCACCTTGATGCGATCGCCGTCGGGCCCGAGGCTCGCCAGCGCATTGCTCCAGTCCATCAGCGTCGTCGGGCACACGTCGGGGCAATGGGTGAAGCCGAACGCCACCGCCAGCGGCCGCCCCTCTAGCTCCGCGGCGGCCAGCCGCTTGCCCTCCGCCGTGGTGAGCGCGAGCAGGGGTGGCAAGGGAATTTGCCGGTGGAGACGCGCTTGCCGGGCCTCGATGTAGGCGACGAGGTCGGCCGCCTCGCGGCCGGAGATGCCGATGGCGGGCATGCGCACCGTCGGGAACCTGGCGGCGAGCTCGAGCGCAATGGGATCCTTGCTGGCGCGGACCTTGGCCGGATTGGCAATGAAGTTGATCAGCCACTCCGGCCGCCGCCGCTGCGTGACGCCGGCAAGGTCGGGGCCAACCCGGTTGCCCTCGCCGATCGAATGGCATCCCGCGCAGGCCTTGAGGTAGAGGGTTTCGCCGGGCGGCCCGGTCAGCTCGATGGCTTCCAGCTGGTCGTGCGGGCTCTTCGCCAGCGGCGCGCTGCCGAACGCGGCGGGGTTGAGCGACTGGATGGTCAGCAGCAGGCGGTCGAGGTCGCCCATGGCCGAATCGCGCTGCCACTGGCCGGCGAAGCCGTTGCTCAAGAGCAGGTCGTTGCGATGCTCGCCCAGAAAGCGGCTGCGCTCGCCGAGGCGGTAGCGAATTTCATTGATGTGCTCGGGCCGGCCGGTCAGGAACAACCAGCCGGGGCCGGCCCCGAAGGTCTTGGCATAGTTGCGCATCCGCTCCGGCGTGTCGGTTTCCGGATCGACGGTGATGGAATAGAAAAAGACCTCGCGCCCCATGTGCTCTCCCAGCTTGTCCTGCAGCTGGGACAGCCTGGCGGTGGCGATGGGGCAGATTTCGCTGCAGCTCGTATAGATGAAGCTGACGACGGCGATGCGGTCCTGGATCAGATCGTCGTAAAAGTTGAAGGTCTTGCCGTCTTGCGCCAGCACGGGATGGTTGGGGACGTAGCCCCTGCCCCAGCGCGAGCCCTCGCCGGCCGCGGCGGGGCCGGCCAACAGGCAGGCCGCCAGGCAGCCCAGCAGCCCGGCGGCCGCCAATGCGCGCAACGGGAGCAGCACCGGTTTAACCCGCACGCGTTTAACCCGCA
>Ga0081540_1002582_pt1 | contig 14701 bp, 12 predicted proteins | sample TabmetS2T1R1_FD_71024 | JGI IMG/M metagenome (GOLD analysis project Ga0081540, IMG submission 71024) | Tabebuia heterophylla rhizosphere microbial communities from the University of Puerto Rico - S2T1R1 | ecosystem: Host-associated > Plants > Roots > Rhizosphere ... | reverse complement strand
CTCGGGTGGGAAATCTATCAGCAAGCACCACCGGTCCCAGACGTCGTGCGGTCTGAATCCGGCAAAGTCATTTACGGCCGTGAGAACATCACAAGGGGCCAGCAGGTCTGGCAGTCGATCGGTGGGATGCAGCAAGGATCCATCTGGGGTCATGGCGGGTATCTGGCGCCGGACTGGAGCGCGGATTGGCTGCACCGCGAGGCGACAGCCTATCTTGCGCTGATGGCGACCGACGGCCGCTTCGCCAACGAGCCGTCAGAGCAAAGAGAGGTCTTGCACAAGGCAGCGCTCGCTGCGGAAATGCGCAAGAATACGTACGATCCCGGCAGCGGTGCAATCACTGTCAGCGACAATCGTGCACGCGCGATCGAACAGGTCGAGGAGCATTTCACAGCTCTCTATCAGGGGAAGGGCGAAGAAGCCCTGCAGTTGCGTCGGGCATACGCCTTTCCCGTCGACGCCTTCCTCACGCAATCCGAGGCGCACGACCTTTCGGCCTTCTACTTTTGGACAGCCTGGGCAGCGACGACGAATCGGCCCGGTGAGGTCATCACGTACACAAGCAATTGGCCTTACGAGCCATTGGTCGGCAACAGTCCCACCGCCGGCATCTTCATGTGGAGCATAGTCTCAGTTTTAATTCTGCTCGCCGGTATCGGCGCGATCGTCTGGTATTACGCCAAACAGTACGATCAGTGGCGTGACGAAACGGTGCCGGAGGAGGGTATCGCCGCGACCGACCTGATGGACCGTTCGTTCGTCACACCCTCAATGCGCGCTACTGCGAAATATTTCTGGCTGATGACGGCGCTCTTTGCGGCGCAAGTGGGCTTGGGAATCCTGACTGCTCACTATGGAGTCGAAGGCCAGGGTATTTATGGGCTCCCCTTCGCCAAATATCTCCCTTACGCGGTTACGCGAAGCTGGCACACGGAACTGGCAATTCTCTGGATTACCACAGCATGGTTGGCGACCGGCCTTTACATCGCCCCGCTTCTGTCGAAACGAGATCCTGCGTTCCAGGTCTGGGGCGTGAATTTCCTCTTCGGGAGCCTGCTGCTGATCGTCGCCGGCGGCTTCATTGGTCAATGGGCCGCAATCAATCGCTTCATTTCGAACCTGACCGTGAATTACTGGTTCGGCCATCAAGGCTGGGAGTTTGTCGATCTTGGACGTGTCTGGCAGGTATATCTGACGATCGGCCTGTTGTTTTGGGTCGTTCTCGTTCTCAGGGCGCTATGGCCTGGACTACAGGCGACGAAGAGCCGCTCCATCATTATCCTTGTGATCGTCGCGGTCGTTTCGATAGGAATGCTTTTCAGCGTCGGCCTTATGTGGGGCGAGAAGCCTCATCTGGCGGTGGCCGAATATTGGCGCTGGTGGGTCGTGCATCTATGGCTCGAAGGCGTGTTCGAGGTGTTTGCCAGCGCGATCGTTTCGCTTCTGTTCGTCCGCATGGGCCTGGTTCGCACGTCGACAGCAACAGTGATGGTGCTGTTTGCCACCATAGTCTTTCTGTTCGGCGGTGTTCTGGGAACCTTTCACCATCTCTATTTCAGCGGGACGCCCGTATCGATCATAGCAGCGGGCGCTTCGTTCTCAGCGCTTGAGGTCGTGCCGCTCATGGTCGTTGGGTTCGAAGCCTACAATCACGCCAAAATCGAAACGCAGATGGATTGGGAGAGCAATTATCATTGGCCGTTCATGTTCTTCACGGCAGTGCTATTTTGGAATTTGGTCGGCGCCGGCATTTTCGGATTCCTGGTCAATACCCCGCTTGCCCTCTATTTTATGCAAGGTCTGAATACGACCGCTAATCACGCTCACGCCGCGCTGTTTGGTGTTTATGGCATGCTTGGTCTTGGTTTGACGCTCTATTGCGTGCGCGGACTGACGGACGTGCGGCTATGGAACCACAAACTTCTGAAACTATCCTTCTGGAGTCTGAATATCGGTCTCGCCATGATGACTTTTCTATCGCTATTTCCGCAGGGCCTTTGGCAGACTTATACAAGTGCGAGTTACGGCTACGGCTACGCGCGGTCCGCCGAATTCATGCAGAGTTCGATCATGCACGCTTTCGTTTGGATACGAGTGCCGGGCGATTTAGTCTTTAGCTTGGGCGTTGCCGCGTTCGCGCTATTCATGTACCGAGCGTTCGTCGACAGCTGGACCAGTACGCGCGCCGGCAGACCGCTTCTTCCATCAAAGCAAGAAGCCGATGCGGCAATCAAAGTTTCTGCTTAGTTTTGGCAGGCGTTTCGTTCGCTGGCAGCGAGCGGCGCGCCCCGCCGCAATTGCTCTACAGGCGCGGCAATCGCGTGGCGCAGCCGCAGCTCCGATTCGCTAGATCATCACGGTGCCAACATCCAACTGGATGGAGAAAAGGATGATTTGGAAAAGCAACGTCAGACCCCGTGCCACCCCGTGCGATCTTACTGGCTCCTTCGCGACCAAGTCGATCGACGCGGTCAATCTGTGTACGAATGCTGCCTTGATCTCGACTGGAGCCCGTGTGCGAAAATGGTGGTAGCGTTACTGGCATTTATAAGTGCGAGCATTTTTGCAGCCCATATCTTCGACGCGCTGCGCGTGTCAGTCTATTCCATTTTTGCGCGGGCCTTCAGGCGAGCCGTCGGGCAATCACCCCATCGCCATGAAGGCACTAACGACTCGAGTGGGCGAAAGCCTCGTTGATTGTGGGGCGATCGGTCTAAGAGTTCGTCTTTCCCGGCGCAGTGGCTAACACCGGCCGCCCATCGACTGCTCCGCACGAGCCACGCCAGCGGCGCCAACTTCCGCAAAAGGCGGACGGTCGGCCGCCGCTAGCGCCGACTAGGCGCTTCACGGCTCCGGAGTCTTTGATCCTGCTGCAAGTGCCATACGCATTTAGACCAAGCGTGCTTGCGCTGACCCGCATCGTTAAAGGACAACAGCGTGACGCTTTCGCGTAAAGTATTGGGCTTGATTTCACAATTTGTGGCGGCGCGGCCTAGTGGCAGATCGCAGTCGGCCGAGCGCGGTGTTCGACGAGATCGCGGGACTATCCAGCGATAAGGCGTTTCATCTCCTGTCCCCTGTGGAAAGGCCGAATGCATGGCGCCGCCGACCTGCGAAGCCCTGAGCGATTGGCGGAGCCGCAGGCGTTAGCAGCAATCGTTCTACAGGTACGGCAATCGCTCTGGCGCAGCGGCGGCTCCCATCCGCTAGATCATCACGGTGCCCAAATCCAACCGGACGGAGAAAAGAGATGATCTGGAAAAGCATCTTCAGACCCTGTGCGATCGAGCCGGCTTCTGCGCGCTGGTCCGCAATGTCAGGTGTTGCCCGCAAGACGGCTGAGACCGTCTCCGACTTAGCCGGCGTCGTTCACAACCTGGTTATGGACATACGCAACAGCTACCGGCCCGACCTGCACTACATGCGAGGCCCCAGCCCGAAATGGCGCAGCAAGCATCAGCCTTGGCTAAGCTTCCATTCTGCCCCGAGCGACCTGCGCAAACGCATGCATTAGGCAGCAATCGCTCTACAGGTACCGCAATCGCTCTGGCGCAGCGGCGGACCCGGTTCGGTAGGATCCGGCACGTCAACGGCAAACGCAGGCAATGAAAAGTGCCCTTTATTGTCGTCTTCAACACTTCTCAACGGAGGATTAGACATGCGCGACGATGACTGCTGCAGACTGCAACGGCGATCATTCCTGACGACCATGGCCGGCATCACAACGGCGGCGGCTTTCACGGCAACAGGCGCGGGTACCGCCCACGCCGCGACGGCGGATGCATATGCCGATCCCGCCAAGCCGGCACTTCAGAAGGGGAACATGAAACTAGACCCCTCCAGGGCGGCCTTGGTTGTCATCGATCCGCAGGTCGACTTCATGAGCCCGAACGGTAAGGCATGGCCAGTTGTCGGAGAGAGTGTGACCGAGCACAACGTCGTTCCCAATCTCGGGCGCTTGTTCGAGGCTGCGAAGGCGGCTGGAATGGTCGTCGCGATCTCGCCGCATTATTACTACCGCTGGGATCATGTTTGGAAAATACAAGGTCCACTTGAGGTCTTCCAACACCAGATCGGAATATTCGATCGGAAGGGGCCATATACGTTGGACGGCTTCAGGGATTCGGGCTCGGACTTCTTGCCGGAATTCAAAAAGTATATCGAAGACGGCAAGACGATTATCTGTTCGCCGCATAAGCTATATGGCCCACAGGTTAACGATCTGCCCTTCCAGCTCCGCAAGCAGCGCGTCGATCAGATCATTCTCGCAGGGATGCTTGCGAATATGTGTGTGGAGTCCCATCTGCGGGAATTTCTGGAGCTAGGGTTCGAGGTGGCGGTAGTCCGTGATGCAGTGGCTGCGCCCAAACTCCCCGAGGGAGATGGCTACCTGGCGGCTCTTATCAACTTTCGATACATGGCAAATGGCCTTTGGACAACGGACGAAACCCTCCGGATGTTGGGAAGCTAGGCCCATGCCTCTGCCACGATCGCGAGTTGGACGCCAAGCGTGCCCTTGAACGAAGCAGACCCGGCAATGACCAAGCGGTATTCTCTGAGCGACGTGACTGCAAGCCGCTAACCCGGTCCTCAAATTGAGGCGCGCGTCACCTGATGGCCAAAAAGATCGTCGTTATTGACGGCCGAGTAGGAACATGAGACGTTCAGCACCCTCCTTTTGCGCAGCATTGAGGTGCCGCGTGCGGGTGCGAATCGCGATTGCCAGATTGGGGCTCGGACTGGTCGTCCTGACGTCCCCCGCGTCCGCTCAAACGCCTGGCCAGCCGCCGGACACGATGGCAGCGAGGGTAGAAGCGTGCTCACCTTGTCACGGCAGCCAGGGCGCGGGCACTAACGACGTCTACTTCCCGCGTCTCGCCGGCAAGCCTGCAGGCTATCTCTACAACCAGCTTCTTGCCTTCAAGAACGGCCGGCGGAAGTATCCGCCGATGAACTATTTGCTGGAATATCTCAGCGATCAATATCTGCAGGACATGGCCGACTACTTCGCCGAGGAGCGGCCGCCGCTGCCCGCCGCTGCTGCGAGCGACGTCAGCGCGCAGGTGCTGCAGCAGGGCCAGGCGCTGGCGACGCGCGGCGACCCGGCCCGGCAGATTCCGGCATGCGGCAGTTGCCACGGGCCCGGCCTGACCGGCATGGAGCCGGGCATCCCGGGACTGCTCGGGCTGCGTCCGAACTACGTCGGCGCGCAGCTCGGCGCCTGGCGCTACGGCACGCGCACGGCGAAGGCGCCCGATTGCATGCAGCTCGTGGCCGCGCGCCTGACCGAGGCCGATGTCAGTGCAATAGCCGCCTGGCTCGCCAGCCGCCCTGCTCCGGTCAACGCCGCGCCGGCCCCGAAGGGCGCCTATGTGCTGCCCTTTGCCTGCGGCAGCCAGCCGGACTGAGGAGGCGGAGATGCCCGCAGGCTCACGAATCCTTCTCCCGCTTGCAGTCGCGCTGCTGGCGAGCTCCGCCGCGCAGGCGCAGCAGCAGTCCGCAAGCGGCGGCGGCAACATCTTCAAGCGCGGCGAGTATCTTGCCCGCGCCGGCGACTGCATCGCCTGCCACACCGCGCCGGAGGGGCGCACCTTCGCCGGCGGGCGGGCCATGCCGACGCCGTTCGGCACGCTCTACTCGTCCAACATCACGCCGGACCGCGAGACCGGGATCGGCAAGTGGAGCGCGGACGATTTCTACAGCACGATGCACCGCGGCCGCTTTCCGGACGGCGGCCTGATCTATCCGGCGATGCCGTTCGCCTCCTACACCAAGGTGACGCGATCAGACAGTGACGCGATCTTCGCCTACCTCAAATCGATCCCGGCGGTGAAACAGAAGAACAGGGAGCACAACCTGAGCTTTCCCTACAACAACCGTCAGCTGATCCTAGGCTGGCGCACGCTGTTCTTCAGCGAAGGCGAGTTCAAGCCGGACCCGACCAAATCGGCCGAGTGGAATCGCGGCGCCTACCTGGTCGAGGGCCTCGGCCATTGCGGCATGTGCCATTCGCCGATCAATGCGCTCGGCGGCACGTCGCAGTCGGACGCCTTCAAGGGCGGCCTCATTCCCATGCAGAACTGGTACGCCCCTTCGCTGACCTCCAATCGCGAGGCCGGCCTCGGCGACTGGAGCCTGAAGGACATCACGGATCTCCTGAAGAGCGGCGTATCGGCGCGCGGCGTCGTCTATGGGCCGATGGCGGAGGTCGTACATAACAGCCTGCAGTATCTGACCGACGAGGACACACAGGCGATGGCGATTTACCTGAAGAGCATCGCCGAGCCGGGCTCGCGTCCGCCGGCTGGCTCAACGCTGCCGACCAGCGAGAGCAGTCTTCTGATCAGCCTCGGCAAGACCGTGTATGACGCGCGCTGCGCCAGTTGCCACGGCGCGCAGGGCGAGGGCAAGCCGCCGCACTGGCCGCCGCTCGCCAACAACCAGTCGATCGAGATGGAATCGGCCGTCAACCCGATCCGCATGGTGCTGAACGGCGGCTACCCGCCGAGCACCGAGGGCAATCCGCGCCCATACGGCATGCCCCCCTTCGCAGGCTTGCTCTCCGACAACGAAGTGGCCGCCGTCGTCTCTTACATCCGCACCGCCTGGGGCAATCGTGGCGCGCCGGTGAGCGCGCGGGATGCCAACGAATTGCGCTCGGCGCCGCTGAACTGAGGCACACATGATCAACTCGGATCTTCCTGAGCAGGCCGGCGACCGCGCGGATGAGCGCGTGGGCCGGATCGTGGCCGGCGGGCCGGGCGGCGCGCTGGTCGTCGCCGGCATCGCGACGGCCTGCGTCGTGGCGATGTGGCTTGCCTTCTACCTCTTCGTGTTCCTGCCGCGCGGAGCCCTGCAATGACGGCGCAGGAGGACCATCACGGCGCAGAGATCGCCGAGCGGACCGAGAAGCGCTGGGCGAAAGTCTCCGTCGCAATCGTCATCGCGATGGCGGTGCTGGCAGCGTTCGCCGGCATTCACCGCGCTACCATGCCGCAGCCGCGCGTCGAGACCATCGATCCCAGCCGCCTGCACCTTGCGGGCGAGTTCGTCGAGTCCAATCTCGGCAGCACGCTGGAGCAGAACGGCAGCGTGACGGTCCGCGCCATCGGCCAGCAATACTCCTTCACGCCCGCCTGCATCTTGGTGCCGGCGCAAACGCCGATCACGCTGCGCGCCACCAGCGCCGACGTGGTGCACGGCATTCTCGTCCAGGCCACCAACATCAACACCATGCTGGTGCCCGGCTACGTTTCCGAGCAGTTCATGCGCTTCGAGAGGACCGGCGACTATCTGATGCCGTGCCAGGAGTTCTGCAGCTTCGGCCACGAAGGCATGTGGGGCAAGGTGCGCGTCATCGACAAGGCGGCGTTCGAGGCGCGCGCGAAGAACGAGCGGAGGCTGAGCTGTGTTGGAGAATAGGAAGCTCATCCTCGCGCATTTCTGGCTGGCGTTCGCCGCCTTCGGGTTCGCGCTGTGCCTCGGCGCCTGGCAGATGTTCGTGCGCAGCCCGCTCTACACCTGGATCAGCAATCCGGAATGGTACTACCGTTCGCTCACCGCGCACGGCACGGTCATGGGCTACGTGTTTCCGACGCTGGTCGCGATGGGCTTCGGCTATGCGATCTCGGAAGTCGCGCTGAAGCAGCGGATCGTCGGCGTGCGCTGGGCCTGGGCGGGATTCTGGCTGATCGCGGCCGGCAGCGTCATGGCGATGGTTCCGGTCGCGCTCGGCCGCGCTTCGGTGCTCTACACCTTCTATCCGCCGCTGATCGGCAATGCGTTCTACTATATCGGCGTCGTGCTGGTCGTGGTCGGCTCGTGGATCTGGGTCGCGCTGATGTCGATCAATTTGAGCGTCTGGCGGCGCGCGCATCCGGGCGAGCCGGTGCCGCTGGCGATGTACGCCAACGTCGCGGGATCCTATCTCTGGGCCTGGACCGCCGTCGGCGCAACGCTCGAACTCTTGCTGCAGATCATCCCGGTTGCCCTCGGCCTGAAGGCCACGATCGATGCCGGACTGGCGCGCGTCTTCTTCTCCTGGACGCTGCACGCCATCGTCTATTTCTGGCTGATCCCGACCTACATCGCCTACTACACCATCGTGCCGCGCGCGATCGGCGGGCGCCTCTACAGCGACACGATGGCCCGCATCGTGTTCATCCTGTTCCTGGTGGTGGCAATGCCGATCGGCATCCACCACACTTTCGCGGACCCGCAGGTCGGCGCCGGCTTCAAGTTCGTCCATTCGGCCTTTACCGCGCTGGTCGCGCTGCCGACCCTGCTCACGGTGTTCACCATCTGCGCCTCAGTCGAGATCGCCGCCAGGCTGCGCGGCGGGCGCGGTCCGTTCGGATGGATCAGGACGCTGCCCTGGCAGAACCCGATGATGCTGGCGGTGACGTTCTCCTTCCTGCTGCTCGGCTTCGGCGGCGCCGGCGGCCTGATCAACATGAGCTATCAGCTCGACAGCGCCATCCACAACACGCAATGGATCACCGGCCACTTCCACCTGATCTTCGGCGGCGCCATCGTCATCATGTATTTTGCGATCGCCTACGATCTGTGGCCCCACCTCACCGGGCGCGCTTTGCCCGATCTGCGGCTGGTGCGGACCCAGCTCTGGCTGTGGTTCATCGGCATGATCGTGACGACCTTCCCGTGGCACTGGGTCGGCATCCTCGGCATGCCCAGGCGCATGGCCTATTATGACTACGCGCATCCGGCGCTCGCGCCGCAGGCCTTCCCGGTCACGCTGTCGGCGATCGGCGCGTTCATCCTGCTGACCTCGGGTCTGCTGTTCCTGTACATCCTGGCGCGCGCGCATGCGCAGCCCGCCACCGATGCCGGCGACTACCGCTTCAGCGTCCCCGTTCACCCCGTTCGCTCGGTGCCGCTGGCGCTCAACACGTTCGCGATCTGGGTCGCGCTGATGATCGGGCTCACGGTCACCAACTACGGCTACCCGATCCTTGTGCTTTCGGCGCGCTCGGATACGTCCGTGCCGGCCGTCTACGTCGGAACGCAATGATGAGCGCCCGCGAGCTGTTCACATTCCGCAACCGCTACTTCTCCTTCGGCGTCGGCGTCGCCGCCGGCCTGTTCGTTCTGACCTTTCTGGCCGGCTTCATCCTGTTGCCGAAACTGCAAAGGGAGGTGCAATTTGCCGGCATCTGGGACGCGATCTGCAGCGCCGCCGGGCTGCCGCAGCGTTCCGCGACGACGACCGAGCCTGTCAAAGCCGCCCATCGCCTGTCCGAAGCCGTGCTGACGTCAACGACACTGGCAAGGCCAGGCCAGGAATCCATCGGACGAGGCGCCACGCTGGCGCAGCGCTGCGCCATCTGCCACGGCCCGACCGGCATCAGCCGCGCCGACTCGCCCAATCTCGCCGGTCAATATGCGGCGGTGATATACAAGCAGCTCCTCGACTTCCGCTCCGGCGCGCGCGTCAACGCCGTGATGACCCCGTTCGCAACCGGTCTCACCGATCAGGAAATCGCCGACCTATCGGCCTACTATGCCTATCTGCCGCGGCTGCCGGCCTATCACCCGACGCCACAGCTCCCGAAACCCCGCATCGTAATCTACGGCGCTCCGCTGCGTGGCGTCGCGCCTTGCGGCTCCTGCCACGGCAGCCTCGACAACAAGACCGGAAGCCCTTGGCTCGAGGGACAATCGGAAGCCTACATGAAGGCGCAGCTGACGGCTTTCGCCTCTGGCGAGCGCCGCAATGACATCAGCCAGCAGATGCGCAACATCGCTCGCGCCATGACCCCGCAGGAAATCAGCGAGGCCGCCGCCTACTATGCCTCACAACCACCCGACATCGTGAAAGCGACGGATTAAGGTTTCTTTGTTTGCACCAACACCGCGGCGTTCGCGCCTTCCGCGAATTCAACTTCGCCTAGCTCCCCGGGGTGCGCACGCGTCCTTCATCCGGCTAAGAAGCCGTCACCGCGACCTTATCCGACTGTTGGTCTCACGTGATGCCAATTGCAATCTGGTGCAAGCGGTCGCGCAGCCAGCGGTGTGCCGGGTCGGTGGTATGGCGAGGGTGCCAATACATGGCCTCGTGAATGTCGGGCAGCGCAAATGGCGGCTCGAACAGGCGAATCTTCAGAGATGAGCCGAGCGCACGAATCTCGCGCTCGAGCACCAGGCTGACCAGAGGCGTGCCCTCGATGAGAAACGGCGCCAGCAGGAAGCTCTCCACCGTGACGTGAATTCGGCGACTGATTCCCATCCCGGCGAGGTGCTGGTCGGCGAGGTTAAGCTGGCGATCAATGCCGATGCCATACACAAGGTGCGGCAGCTCGAGGAACTGCTCGCAGGTCAATTCAGCCTTGGTGACGAGCGGATTGCCCGCGTCCGCCACGCAGAGCCAGCGGTCGCTGAGCAACGGGGTCGAGGGAAATCCGTCGTTGCCGAACAGTTCGCTCGGTTCGATCACGAGGTCGGCTTGGCCGGTCTGCAGCATGCGCGCCGCGTCTCGCGCGCGCGGCAGCAAATGGATGACCACGTTGGGCGCCTCAGTGGCGATGGCGCGCACCAGTGGTCTGAGCAGCACTAGCCCGGCATAATCAGAGGCGCTGATGGAAAAGGTGCGCGCATCTACCCCGGGATCGAAGCCGGGTTTTTGCAGCAAGGTCTGCTCGATGCGATCAAGCGTCTCTCGCACTGGAATGATCAGTTCTTCGGCATTGCGCGTCAGCACTAGCCCGCGGCCGACGCGCACCAGCAGCGGATCGCCAAACAGTTCGCGTAGACGGGCGAGGGCCGCACTCATGGCCGATTGGGTGAGGCCGATGCGCTCGCCGGCGTGGCTAACATTACGCTCGGTGAGCAGCGCGTCGAGCACGACGAGCAGGTTGAGATCGACGTTGCGAAGATTCAAGCGCTCCCTCCTCACTGGCCGGTTGAGCCGGCCGGAACACGACAGTGTGACCCCGTCGCCCACGCGAAATCAACCGCGTGCGAGCCGGAATTTCGCTGTTGCGGCAGCACGCTATGGAAATATCGATTCAATCGATTGCTAGCATGAGCCGGATCGATACCAAAACGTAGCGCCCGCCTGGCGACAGCATCGGCGTGATCGCGCCGATCGTTTGCGTACAAATGGATTGCTGGCGTCGATAGTTAAAATGACAATTATCGATTGGACGCTTCGCAATCCTTCCCACTAGCCTCCGCATCGTCACGAGCCTTGCATTTGTTCGTAGGCCAACGGCGCAGCACGTATCGCTCGCGACAACGCATTGGAGGCAGCATGACGATGCGCATGATGTTCGATGATCCGGGCGCGAGCGTGCCCGACGCGCCGTGGGACCTCGCCGCAGGTGCGGCCCCCGACGCCTTCCGGGAAGCGATGCGCCGCGTAGTCGGCGGCGTTGCCGTGGTGGCGACGCTGCGCGAAGGCCGGCCCTGGGGTATGACGGTGAGTGCGTTTGCACCGGTTTGCATGGAGCCGCCGACGCTCCTGGTGTGCGTCAACGCGGCGACTGCGACCGCGGCGGACATCGCACGCGACCGAAGGTTCTCGCTCAATTTGCTAAGCGAGAGCCAGCGCGGCGTCTCCCAACACTGCGCTCAGGCCGGCGCTTCGAAATATCTCGATGAGGAGGTCGTGCGCGCGGACGGCATTCCAATGCGCATCGTGATGCCGGTTCTGCGGGATTCGCTCGCCACCTTCGACTGCGAAGCATCCGAGATCCGGCGGATCGGCACCCATATCGTCGTCGTTGGCGCGATCCGCGCCATTCTTGCGCCGCAGATGCGCCGCCCATTGCTGTATGGCCAGGGCGGCTACCTCGAAAGCATCACGCTCGACGTTGCGGCGGATGGAGTCCCGGCATGAGCATCGATCGCGTAATCGAGCGGCTCTACCAGGCCTACAACGCGCATGATGCCGCGGCGGTTGCGGCGCTCTATGCGGCTGAAGCCACCCACGAGGACATCGCCCAGGGCAAGCCGAAGCGCGGGCCAGACGAGATCGCCGCCGGTCTTACGCGTTTCTTTGGCTGGTTTCCCGACGCATGCTGGACACCACAGCATCAGGCGATCGGCGAGAACAGCATTGCCGCCGTGAGTTATCTCCTCGCTGCGACCCTCAAAAGCCAGTTCGGGCCGATCGCTCCGCGCGATCAGGCAATCTCGCTTCGCGGCGTTCACATGCTGCAAGTTCGCGAAGGCTTCATTTGCCGCAGCGAAGACTACTGGGACGCGGCGACGTTCCAGCGTCAATTGAACTATGTCCATGAAGGGAGCTGAGCGATGAGAACTGGGAAGGAATATTTGGAATCGTTGCGCGATGGCCGGCGTGTCTATGTCGGAGGTGAGCTGATCGAGGATGTCACCACCCATCCCGCGACCAAGGGCTATGCCCGCGCCATCGCCGAATACTACGATCTGCACCTCGATCCGAAGAACCAGGAAATCGCGACCTTCGTCGACGGCAACGGCAAGCGCCAGTCGATGCACTGGTTCCTACCGCGCTCCAAGGAGGACGTTGTGCGCCGGCGCAAGTATTGCGACTTTCTTTGCCGGCACTTCAGGGGCGGTATCTTCACCCGGCCTCCAGCCGGCATGAACGTCGTCATGTTCACTCAGGTTGACGACCAGAAGCCGTGGGCCGAGAACTCTCGCTTCAAGGGCAAGACGGTCGATCTCTCCGGCAACATCCAGCGCCAATGGGAAGAGGTGACGTCAAAGGATCTCGCGATATCGCCGATGTTCCTCGACGTGCAATTTGATCGTGGCCGCGACAACGCCATGGCTGAGACGCCGATGCTGAAGATCGTCGAGGAGCGCGACGATGGCATTCTGGTACGCGGCTGGAAGGCGATCGGAACGTCGGTGCCGTTCGTCAACCATCTGCTGATCGGCAACCTGTGGCGTCCCGGCCAGACCGCCGAACAGACCGTCTATGCGCTGGTGCCGATTGCGACCAAGGGCATCTCAGTGGTAGCGCGCAAATCCAACGCCGCGCCGGACGCCGATCCTTACGACCGGCCGCTCGCGACTATCGGCGATGAGCTCGATGCCATGGTCTACTTCGACGATGTGCTGATCCCTTGGGCGCAGGTGCAACACATCGGCAATCCGGACCACGCCAAGTGGTATCCACAGCGCCAGTTTGACTGGGTGCATCTCGAGACCCAGATCCGCCACACCGTTCACGCCGAGCTGATGGTCGGCCTGGCGCTGCTGCTCACGCAGTCGCTGGGCACCGGCCAGAGCCCGGTCGTGCAGGGGCAACTCGCCGAGCTGATCCGCTTCCGCGAGACCTGCCGCGCCTTCATGATCGCCGCCGAGGAGACCGGCTTCGCGACGCCGGGCGGCCTGTACAAGCCGAACAACATCTATATCGACTTCGGTCGAGCCTACTACCTTGAGAACCAGCACCGGATGGTCAACATGCTGATCGACTTCTGTGGTCGCGGTGTGGTGATCCAGCCAACCCGGCGCGAGCTCGATGATCCCTATATCGGGCCCAAGCTGGCAGAGGCGCTGCGCGGCCCCGAGATCAGTGCACGCGACCGCATCAAGATCTTCCGGCAGATCAGCGAACGCTTCCTCACCGAGTGGGGCAGCCGCCACGAGATGTTCGAGAAGTTCAATGGCACGCCGCTCTACCTGATCAACCTGCTCACCATGCAGCGTACGGAGTACCAGGTCGATGGTCCGCTCACCGAGCTTGCGCGGCAGGTGCTGGACTTCGGTGATACCGCCGAACTTGGCCGGCGCGCCGCCGAGGCGGAGAAGGCGTCGCACTACGCCAACGTGCGTTTCCAGCCCGAATACGCTAAGGCGCAAGACGTGCGGGACGGCTACATGACGAGCGCCGCCGAATAAGGCGGACCGCATGGCACCCGGGGCCGCGGCCCCGGGGCTTTCTGACCGGTCATGCAGCAGGCAGAATATCCAGCGCGGCCGGCGAAGCAGCGCGTGGTAGGGACAGTTCGGCGTCGAGTACAATGCGTACGTGATCGCATTTATTTTACGCACGCTGCGCCTGTGCTTGGACCGCGTTGACAGTTTGATGCCGCGTAGTAGAAAACTAGTCGCCGCACCAGCGGTCATAGCCAGCAGCGGACATTCCATAACCGCTCATTCCGCGAAATCCAGCCCTAGTTGGGAACAAGGCTCGCGCCTAAGCGCTACCGCAAGCGCAAATGTCGTATCAAATCGGATATTGGGGACGACCGCATATCAGAACGACGATGCCGGACTGAGTATGAGCCCCACCGATTTGTACGCTGGGCTACGCTACCGCCCGCTCGAAGGGAAATCATGCTTTCGCTTTGCGCGGCCATCGTTCAGATAGAGCTGCGAGGACGACAGGAGTAAGCGCTGCACATTGGAGCAGGTGACAAAGTTTCAAGAGCAAGGGTCGACGCAAATGTCTCGCTACGCTTGCATGAGATAGAATTGGAAAGTGCCAAACAGACATCTCGCCATCTGAACGGGCTTCGTCAGCTGATCACCAAACCGATGAAGGGGCGGATCCAACAAGGGAAATTTACGCGGGAAAAGATAGTAACTTTTCGATATGAGTAACAATGTGGGAGGCTAAAACCCCTTTCGTATCAATGGCTTATGCCCTTGGTGCGCTCGGAGGGACTCGAACCCCCACGATTTTACTCACTGCCACCTCAAGGCAGCGCGTCTACCAATTCCGCCACGAGCGCTTGGGATACCG
>Ga0081540_1002581_pt1 | contig 14706 bp, 13 predicted proteins | sample TabmetS2T1R1_FD_71024 | JGI IMG/M metagenome (GOLD analysis project Ga0081540, IMG submission 71024) | Tabebuia heterophylla rhizosphere microbial communities from the University of Puerto Rico - S2T1R1 | ecosystem: Host-associated > Plants > Roots > Rhizosphere ... | reverse complement strand
GCCAAGTCGCTGTTCCTCACGGCCAACGCCGACACAGTGTACTTCATGGGAATTCTGAATCTGTCGAAAGGTCCGCTGGTGGTCGAGCAACCGCCGGGAAGTCTCGGTACCTTCAACGACATGTGGTTCAGCTGGATCATCGACGGCGGCTTCCCGGGCCCGGATCGCGGCGCCGGCGGCAAGTACCTGCTCGTTCCTCCGGGCTACGAGGGTCCGCTGCCGGACGGCGGTTTCTTCGTCGCCAGGTCGAAGACGATCCGCGTGCTCTACGCATTTCGCGCATTCCTCACCAACAACGACCCCAAGCCGACCGTCGAGAACATCAAGAAGAACCTCAAGATCTATCCGTACACGCCGGGCGGCTACGGGACAAGCATCGGGACGGCGCTCGAAGGCAAGGCCCGGCTCGCCAAAGACCCGCCCATCCCCGAAACCAAGTTTGTCGAGGGCAGCGGCAGGGCGTTTAACACGATTCCGCCCAGCGACTACGGGTTCTTCGAGATGATCAACGAGAACGTGCAGCAGGAGCCGGCGACCAGTTACGACGTCGAACTCGCAGGCCAGTTGGCCGCCATCGGCATCGTGAAGGGCAAGCCTTTCAAGCCCGATGCGCGGATGAAGAAGATTCTCACCGACGCCGCCGCGGTGGGCAACGCGACCGGACGCGTGTTGAACTGGCGCTATGCCGTGGCTCATCCGGACTGGTCCTATTACCCCGGCTCGATGTGGGGCAGCATGTTGTGGGAAGGCGGAGCTTTTTTCGAGACGCCCCCGCCGGAGTTCACCCGCGAAGGCATATTCAAGCCGTTCCCACCCACCGGGGCGCGCACGCTCGACTCGCGCACGGCGTTCTATTACGCCTACACGATGGATACGCCGGGCATGATCATGCGCATTCCCGACGTCGGTTCGCAGTACGTTATGGGATTCCTCGACTCAAACGGCAATCCCTATGACGGCGGCAAGACCTACAAGGTCACGTTGCCGAAAGGCATTCCCGCTCGCACGTTCTGGTCGTTCACCGTGTACGACAACCAATCGCGCTCGATGCTCGACACGCCGCAGCGCTACCCGCGTGCAGGCAGCCAGAGCTATCCGTCGCCTGCCGCGGAACCGAACCCCGACGGCTCCACGACGGTCTACTTCGCGCCGAAGCAGCCCGGCGGGGTGAAGCGGGGCAACTGGATCCAAACCCTCCCGGGCAAGGGCTGGTTCACGATCCTGCGCCTCTACAGCCCGCTCGAGCCGTTCTTCACCAAGGAATGGCGGCCGAGCGAGATTGAACTCGCCGCCGCCGGCACAACCGGAAAATGAGGGCCAGTCATCATTCTGTGTCTCTACATCCTTGCGATGTGGCTTTTGTTCTCGAAATTCAAGCTCGTGCGGTGGGGCTCGGTGTCGGCAACCGACCATCCGTCTGGAATGCGTGGGTGACATTCTCGATCTCGCCGATGGCGCCAACCAGCACGGTGACGCCGACGCGACGGATCGTGACGAAATAGCTGCGGCCTAGGGCGAGGTGCGCGACGTACCTCGAAGCACCGTTCGCCGCTGCTGCATCAAATGATGGAGCCTTTGCGCGGCAAGGCCGAGCGCGGCCATCTCATTGCTATCGGCGCCTTCGCCGTTCGCATTCCTGGCAAGCTCCGCTTTCAGAATGTCGTCGATGCGCCTTTCCGTTTCGTCCAACTCGCTTTCGCTCCTGGCATTCCTGATCTCGTTGCCTAGCGCGTAGAGCGGCTCCAGCATGCTTTTCGACCCGATCCCGGACTTAGCGAAGCGCCATGCGGCCAGAATGACTGAGATCAACGATCCCAGCAGCAACGACGCGTAATAGAGCTTGTCGTCGTATTTATCGAGGAAGCTCTGCTGGGTTCCGTTGTAATACGTGGCTGCCCCCGGGTGGATCGGAATCAATGCGTTAGCGTCCGTGCTGGGACCGGCGGCCTGGGCCAGGATCGGATATTGCGAAAGCAAATCCCGGCGAACGTCGACGAGCGATTGCGTCAGGTCCGTGATGGTATCGGCGTCCACCGACTTGTTGGCGACCAGAAAAAAAGACACCCTCAGCGAGGTCAGGTCGTCGGACGGAATTGGGGGCGCACCGCGCAAAGTGCCTTTGGGAATGTCGTAGCTTTCATAATACTGCGCGACGTTGGCGACCGCGCCGGCCGATTCGATTTCAATCAGTTTCGGCGCTGCGCCCTTCGCGCCGGCGTGCTGAAAAAATTGCCGGACCTTCGCTAGGTACTTCTCGGTCACGGGCATGACGGCCAGCAGTGCCTGCACCTGTTTGGACGACAGCGCGGAGGCGCCTTCCGTCACCGCAACGTCCTGAAACCGGACGTTTGCTCGATCGAATTGATAAACCTGCTTGAGGGCATCGACCACCGGCTTGTTGATGCCGCCTCCGACGACGCCGATGATGGCATCGCGCAGATCGCCAAGAGCTCCGGCGCTCGCGTCCGACGGCGCCATGATCAGGACAACGCCATGCGTCAGGAGGAGGACACTTCTTGCATCCGCAAGCCCGCTAGTGTCGCCGCGAACGATGGCAAGATCGGCCGTACCCGATGACAAAAGCTGCGATGCGCCGGCCGACGTGACGCTGTCGACGACTTTCAGCCGCGTGTGCGCGTTGGATGCCACCAGACGCGCAGCAATCGCCGAGGTCAGCGACAGCGCCTCACCGTCGATCGAACCGACAGCCACGGTGAGGTAAACGGGTTTGGCAAACTGACGATAGACAAGCCATCCGCCTGTTATGACGGCAGCCGCTGCGATTCCGACGACCGCTACGCGCAGCCCACGGGGCCACTGATCAACGGCAAGGCTTGGCATCGCTTTCCCCCTGACCGGGCAGCAAGCCCAGCGCACTTTCGCGACTTGCGATTTTACATAGGAGATCGCACAAGGCGAGCCTAAACTGATTGCGATTAGCTCAATGAGGAGACAGCCACGTGTGTCGCCAAGCTATACCGCCGCTGGACGTTGAGCGGTGCATCAATGTTGCCGGACACACCCACCGTTAGTCAGCTCTCGCAGGTAATCTCCCAAGCGGCAGCGCCCGCGTTCAACGGGCGAGCTATCGCAGGTCTTGGAACGGATCCGCACCATCAAAGGCATATCGGCCTCCGAGACGAGCATTCACCTTGCGACGTTCAGGTAGAGAAGGTCGTGGGGCTCGACGAAAAGCGCCGGTACCTCCTCACCATTGTCTAGAAATGGGTAGGTGAATTGGCTATGAAGCGCCGAGTTATCGTCGGTGCGCATCTCTTATTCGACAACATCGGCTGATCTACAGGCCCAATCAAGCGCTTGCAGTATCTTGGAGCTGCGTGATGCAGAATGAGTTGTGGCGATGGTCTGCTGTTGATCTAGCCCGTGGCGTTGCTTCCGCCGCTATCTCCAGCAAGGAGGCCGTGCAATCGAGCCTCAAACGTATCATGGATGTCAATCCGGTGCTCAACGCCGTCGTCGAGGTTCTTGCCGAGCAAGCGTTATCGGCCGCAGACGCTGCGGATGCCGCCGTAAAGGCCGGCGCCGACCTCGGCCCTCTGCACGGCGTGCCAGTAACGATCAAGGTCAATGTTGATCAACGTGGCTGCGCCACAACCAACGGTGTCGTTGATTTTCGTAAGCGCAACAGCGTCTTACTCAACTTCATAACTGGTTCAGAGCGAGCCCGAGCAGCTGAAGATCCTGGCAAGAGCCATCGGGCTGTCCTGGGAAACCACAGAGCGGATCCTATGCCTGCATGCCGTGCCGGAGGACTCGATGCGGCTCAATCATTGTCTTGAAAGCTATCTCCGTCTCAAGCCGAAGACAGCGCAGACCGCACTGCAGTTCTATCGGATGCGCGACCGCGCTAAGTTGCCTCAGATGGCGGTCGGTTGAACTCGGTGATGCCTGGCTTGGCGGACCGTCGCAACGTTTCCGAGGGCATCTCACCAAACAGAGTACGGTAAGCGACGGAAAAGCGGCCGAGCTCCCAAAAGCCATGATCCGTGACGACGCGGGTGACAGTTGTCTCACCCGCATCTGCTGCGAGAAGAGCCCGGCGAACGAGATACATTCGGCGCAGGGTGAGATAACGCACTGGCCCCATGCCCAGATGGTCCTCACATGCACCACGAAGTGTGCGCTCTGCGCCACCGAAGCCCGCGCAAATTTCGGTGAGATAAAGCGGCCGATTGGGATGTGCCGCCAAAAACTCTTCGAATTTTGTAATGATTGCATCTTGCCTGCGACAGCCGGCCGTGAACTCAAGGTCGGTACCTTCTGCAAGGCACCTTACCATAAGATGGATCAACTTCTCCTCGAGCGCGCGGCGGACTTCTGGCAGCTCGATAAGTTCCGGAGTGTCGTGGGCCAGTTGTCCGACCACCCTGTGCAATTTCAACAGACGTGACATCAAAGCCGAGTTCGGCCGAACGATAGGTCGGGCGCGCCGCTGCATGAAATCGCACCCGACGATTGCTTCGATGGCTGCGTGAAGCACGTCCGTCGGCAGCGACATCGTCCCGGCGTGAACATCCGTCTCGGCTTGTCGGCGTCTGCCGGTTTTCAGCAGCCGGTGAAGTTCCGACTGACAATCAATCTAAACACAGCGAGGGTACTTAGTCTTATGGTGCCTCCAACACTGCGCGTCAGCGCCGACGAGGTGATCGAATAGTCGCCAATTGGGCCCATAGCGAACATTTCACCGAGGTTGTTCGCCCGTCGGCTTATGACCCAGCTGAGACATCTGGGGGCGAGAAAGTCCACTGGTAGTGAATCTATCGCTGCCGGATTAGCGAGATCGCGTGGCGCGCACCGTGCCGATAAAGTTGCGTGAGTGCGTGTATCACTGCGCTCGTCATTCGCGGATCGGCCCCAAGCGGACCAAACATGGAATCCACGGCCAGCAGTGCCGTCGCCAGCCGGTCGGCGACCGGACCCGCTTCGTGCGCAATCGCTGCAAGTTTTCCTGCAATCGGATCGCGTACATCAATTATCTTGCCCTGCTCGTCGCGCGCGGTGACGTAGCGCATCCAGCCTGCGACGGCGAGCGCATGGGTATGGATTGGCAGGCCCCGCTGCAGCCGGTCCCGTATCGTACCTAGCAGTCGCTGCGGCAACTTCTGCGATCCGTCCATGGCGATCTGCCAGGTGCGGTGATGCAGCGCCGGATTGGCGAATCGCTGCAGCAGCGATGCCTGATAGGTCGCAAGGTCGGTGCCCTCGGGCATCTGCAGCGTCACCGCCGCGTCTTCCATCACGCGCGCGGCAAAGGCGGCGAAGTTTTGATTGGCCATGGTCGCCGCGATAGTTTCGTAGCCGGCGAGATAGCCGAGATAAGCGAGCGCCGAATGGCTGGCGTTGAGCAGCCGCAGCTTCATGTGCTCGAACGGCATGACGTCGGAAACAAGCTGCACGCCGGCCGCGGAAAAATCGGGCCGTCCGGCGGCAAAGCGGTCCTCGACGATCCATTGGGTGAAGGGTTCTGTGATCACGGGCCATGCATCGGTCATGCCGAGCGCGGAAGAGACCGCGGCGCGGTCGGCGTCCGTGGTCTCCGGCACGATCCGGTCGACCATGGTGCAGGGGAAGGTAGCTTTGTCTTCGATCCACCGGCCGAGGTCCTTGGAGCGCAGCGTGGCGAAGCGCGCGACGATGCGCTGCACGGTGCGCCCGTTCGCGGAGAGATTGTCGCAGCAGAGAACCGTGAAAGGCGACGCGCCGGTGTCCTTTCGGCGCGCCAGCGCTTCAACGATGAAGCCCGCAGCCGATCGCGGCGCGTGCGGATTTTTGAGATCATGCACGATGTCGGGATGGCGCTCGTCGAGCTCGCCAGTTTGCGGCGTGTGGCAATAGCCTTTTTCGGTGATGGTCAGCGAGACGATGCGCGTCGCCGGATCGGCCATGCGCGCGATCAGGCGTTCGGCATTTTCGTTGCCGACTTCCATCCCGAGGATCGAGCCGATCACCCTGATCTCGGTGCCCGCGCCAGAGCGAACCGCGACCGCATAAAGACAATCCTGCGGAGCGAGCGCGTCGCGTGCGTTGGGATTGCGCAGGCTTCCGCCGGCTATGCCCCAATCGGTGACACCGGCGGCAAGCAGGTCGTCCATGACAACCGCTTGATGTGCCCGGTGAAATGCGCCGACGCCGAGATGAACGATGCCCGGCCTGACCGCCGACCGGTCGTAGCGGGGACGCCGGACGGTAGCCGGTAGCCGGTCGAGGGTGAGGCCGGAGAGGCGCAAAATACCTCCAATTGGGGTCGAAGCGGGGATTTCCGGCGCTTCCCTTGACAGGTTCAGAAATTTCAGTCAATCCTTTGGTCAATTGGTAAGGCCAACTAGCCAATAGTCGGGCTGAACCGGACAGGGATGGAGCCGACCCAGAGCGGGTCGCCGAGAGGGATTTTGGGCGTGCCACTGGAAGCCGTGGAAGCACGACGCCTTTATCGTCAGGTCGCCGATCAGCTGCGCGCGCTGATCGATGGCGGCGAATATCCCGTCGGTAGCCGCCTGCCGACCGAGCGCGAACTTGCCGAACAATTGCGGGTGTCGCGGCCGACCGTGCGCGAAGCACTGATTGCGCTCGAGGTCGAGGGCAGGGTGCGCATCCGCGTTGGCTCCGGCATCTATGTCATCGAGCCGGCAGCCTCCGCCGAGCCGGCTTCTGCCATGATCGAAGGTCCGTTCGAATTGCTGCGGGCGCGCGAGTTCATCGAGGGCGCGATTGCCGGTGAGGCTGCCCGGCTCGCCACAGCAGAAGACATCGCGCGCCTCGACGCCGCACTGGCGGCGATGGCGACCGTCGAGCACCCGAGCGAAGCCTCGATGATTCATGACCGCGCCTTCCACGTAGCGGTCGCCGGATGCCTCGGCAATGCCGTGCTGGTCCGCGTCGTCGGCGAACTGTTCGACCAGCGCCTCAATCCCTATTTCGCGAAGCTTGCGAACTACTTCGAGAACCCGCAGTCATGGCGGGCGGCGCATGCCGAGCACGAGGAAATTCGCCACGCCATCGCGGCGCGCGATCCCGAGCGCGCACGGATTGCGATGCGCGACCATCTGGCGCGCTCGCAAGGGCGGTTCGCCCAGAGTTTTGGAGCGGAAGCAACACCACCTCGCATCCGCGCCGGAAGCGGATGACGCCAAAACGTTTCAATTGAACAGAACAGAATTCAAACCAGGGAGGTAATTCAAGTGTTCAAGAAAGCAACAATCCTGTCCGTTGCGGCTGCCGCTGCGCTGCTAGCTGCGCCCGGCGCAGGCTTGGCCCAGACCAAGCTGAAATGGGCGCATGTCTACGAAACCTCCGAGCCTTTCCACACCGCGTCCGTGTGGGCCGCGCAGGAGATCGGCAAGCGTACCAACGGGCGCTACCAGATCGACGTCTATCCGGCCTCCCAGCTTGGCAAGGAAACCGACATCAACCAGGGCCTTTCGCTCGGCTCCGTCGACATCATCATTTCCGGCTCGAGTTTTGCGGCCAAGAGCTATCCGCCGATCGGCGTGACCTATTATCCCTACACCTTCCGTGATGCGGATCATCTGCTCGCCTACACCAAGAGCGACGTCTTCAAGGAACTCGCTAAGGGCTATGAGGACAAGAGCGGCCACCACATCCTGGCGGTCACTTATTACGGCGTGCGCCAAACCTCGTCGAACAAGCCGATCAAAGCCTGCGCCGACATGAAGGGCCTGAAGATGCGGGTGCCGGACGTGCCGGCTTATCTGGCGATGCCGCGCGCCTGCGGCGCCAATACTGCGCCGATTGCGTTTGCCGAAGTCTACCTCGCGCTGCAGAACGGCACGGTGGAAGCGCAGGAGAATCCGCTCACCACCATCGAGGCCAAGAAATTCTATGAGGTGCAGAAGCAAATCGTGCTCACCGGACACATTGTCGATCACCTCAACACGGTGATGGCCGGCGGGCTCTGGAAGAAGCTCAGCGAAGAGGACCGCAAGATCTTCACCGACGTCGCGCAGGAGGCCGCCGCGAAAGCGACCAACGAGATCAAGGCCAACGAGGCCAAGCTCGTCGCCTTCTTCAAGGAGAAGGGGCTCACCGTCACCGAGGTCAACAAGGACGAGTTCCGCGATGCTGTCATGAAGGCGATCAGCTTCGAGAGCTTTGATTACCGCAAGTCCGACTGGGATCGCATCCAGGCCATCAAATAGCGCCAACGAGACCTCGCCCCTCCGCCGCTGTGGCGGGGAGGGCGAGGGCGGTCGACTCCGTCTTCAACGCTTTGTGGGGAAAATGCATGTCCACGGCTGAAATACACCGGCAGATTACTGCGGACGAGATCGCGCATACGTTCGAGGAGGGCGAACCCGTAACCGCCGACCTCCGCCCGTATGCCGCCGAGGACTGGCTGGCGCTGGCGATCTTCTGGATCATGGCGCTCTGCGTCTTCCTACAGTTCTTCACCCGCTATGCGCTGAACGACAGTTACGCCTGGACCGAGGAGATCGCGACCTATTGCCTGATCGCCGTTGTCTTCGTTGGCTCGGCGATGTGCGTGCGGCTGTCGCGGCATATCCAGGTCGACCTCGTTTATCGCTATCTGCCGCGTTTGCCGGCGCGTGCTCTCTCCACCGCGATCGACGTCATCCGCATCGGCTTCTTCGCTTATGCAATCCGGCTGGTCTGGATCTTCATCGACGTGATCGGCGATGAGCGGATGACGACGATCAGGTTTCCCAAGAAATACGTCTACTACCTCGTGCTGCTCGGCTTCGTGCTGATGACGGTGCGCTCGATCCAGGTCGCGGTCGAAAACTGGCGGCGCGGCTATTCCATTCTCGAGCGGCCCGGCGCATTCGACGGCACGGAGGGCTGACACCATGTTGCTCCTGCTTGGATCGTTCCTTGTCTTGATGCTGGTCGGCCTGCCGGTTGCTCTCGCCATGGCCGTGGCCTCGCTGCTCTATATCCTCGTCACCGGCATCACGCCGGACGTGACGCTGGCGCAGCGCATGATTGCCGGCGTCGAGAGCTTTCCGCTGCTCGCCGTGCCCTTCTTCATTCTCGCCGGCAACCTCATGAACATCGCTGGCGTCACCGGCCGCATCTACCGCTTCGCGGTGGCGCTGGTCGGTTGGATGCGCGGCGGTCTTGGCCACGTCAACATCATCGGGTCGGTGATCTTCTCCGGCATGTCAGGCACCGCGATTGCGGACGCCGCCGGTCTCGGCACCATCGAGATCAAGGCGATGAAGGATCACGGCTATTCCACCGAGTTTGCCGTCGGCGTCACTGCGGCTTCCGCAACGCTCGGGCCGATCATCCCGCCATCGCTGCCGTTCGTCATCTACGGCATGATGGCGAACGTCTCGATCGGCGCGCTGTTCCTTGGCGGTGTCATCCCCGGCGTGGTGATGACGCTGGCAATGATGGCGACGGTTGCCTATTTCGCCCACAAGAACGGCTGGGGCAGCGATACGCCGTTCTCGCTGGCTCAGGTCGGCGAGGCTGGGCTGGAAATTTTCATCGTGCTCGCCTTTCCGTTCGCGGTCTGGCTGCTCGTCGTTGCCGGTCTCTCCGTCAATCTGGCGGTCGGCATCGGCCTCGTGGTGCTGCTGGCGATCGACTGGTATTTCGACTTCTCCGCCGTGATGGCGCTGATGGCGCCGGTGATTCTGATTGGTGGCATGACGCTCGGCTGGTTCACGCCGACAGAAGCGGCCGTTGCCGCGGTCATCTGGTCGCTGTTTCTGGGATTGGTTCGTTATCGCACAATGACGCTACGGACGGTGGCGAAGGCGACATTCGACACCATCGAGACCACGGCTTCCGTGTTGTTCATCGTCACCGCGGCTTCGATCTTCGCCTGGCTCTTGACGGTATCGCAGGCGGCTCAAACCCTGACGGACGCGATGCTGTCCTTCACCCACAACAAATGGGTGTTCCTGCTGCTCGCCAACATCCTGATCCTGTTCGTCGGCTGCTTCATCGACACCATCGCCGCGATCACGATCCTGGTGCCGATCCTGCTGCCGATCGTGCTCAAGCTCGGCATCGATCCGATCCACTTCGGCTTGATCATGACGCTGAACCTGATGATCGGCCTGCTGCATCCGCCGCTCGGCATGGTGCTGTTCGTGTTGGCGCGGGTGGCAAAACTCTCGGTCGAGCGCACGACCATGGCGATCCTGCCCTGGCTGGTGCCGCTACTGCTCGCGCTGATCGCCATCACCTACATCCCCGACCTCACGCTGGGGCTACCGAAATACATGGGACTTGCGAAATGACTTTGACGACGTTTGCTGCCACGCTGTTCGGCCCCGAAGATCTGCGCATGGTCGAGCGGCCGCTTGAGCCGCTCGCGCCCGACATGGTGCGCGTGCGTTTCGGCGCCGGCGGCATCTGCGGCTCGGACATGCATTACTTCCGCCATGCCCGCACCGGCGATTTTGTCGTGACCTCGCCGCTGGTGCTCGGCCACGAGATCGCGGGCGAAGTCGTTGACATCGCGGGCGCAGCACCGGGGCTGAAGATCGGCGATCGCGTCGCCGTCAATCCGTCGCGCTGGTGCGGCCATTGCACGCCCTGCCGCGAGGGCAGGCCTAACCTGTGCGAGAACATCTTCTTCATGGGCTCGGCGTCGAAGACGCCGCATATGCAAGGCGGCTTTGCCAGCTACTTTGACGCCATTCCGGCGCAATGCGTGAAGATTCCCGATCACGTGCCGTATCAAGCGGCGGCGCTGGCCGAGCCGCTCGCGGTCTGCCTGCACGCGGTCGCCCGCGCCGGCGATATCAAAGGTAAGCGTGCCGTGCTGTTTGGCGCCGGTCCCATCGGCCTTTTGACGATGCTGGCGGCACGCCGCGCCGGCGTCGCTCACGTCACCGTGGTCGACATCGCCGCTGCGCCGCTCGCCTTTGCAAGCCGCCTCGGCGCCGACAGCGTCGAGGATATTTCCAGCGGCGATGAAGGGCTGAAGGCGCAGGCCGCGAAGACGCCGTTCGACGTGGCGTTTGAAGTGTCGGGAACGGCGCCAGGATTGGCCGGCGCCATCGGCATTGTCCGACGCGGCGGCATGGTGGTGCAAATCGGCAACCTGCCGGGCGGCCAGATCCCGACGCCGTCCAATGCCGTGATGGCCAAGGAGATCGACCTGCGCGGTTCCTTCCGCTTCGGGCCGGAGTTCATGACGGCAGTGCAGCTGATCTCGGACGGCAGCGTGGACGTGCTGGCGCTGGTGACGGCGGAGCGTCCGCTGAGCTCCGCGCCGGACGCGCTGCGGCTGGCCCTCGACCGCTCGCAGAGCGTCAAGATCGTGCTGACTGCGCATTGACGCGCGCCATCCAGGGAGAGTCCGACATGCTTGAGGGGTGGCGCTGGTACGGGCCCGACGATCCGGTGTCGCTGGACGATGTGCGCCAGGCCGGTGCTGCGCACATCGTCACCGCGCTGCATCAGGTGCCGATCGGCGAAGCCTGGACGCGCAAGGCGGTGGAAGAGCGCAAGAACATCATCGAGAAAAGCCAGCCCGGCCGCTCGCCGCTGTTCTGGTCAGTTGTGGAATCGATTCCGATTCCCGACGACGTCAAGCGGCTGGGCGGCAAGGCGACGCGCTCGATCGAGGCGTGGATCGCCTCGCTGGAGGCGGTGGCGAGCGCCGGCATCAAAATCGTCTGCTACAATTTCATGCCGGTGGTGGACTGGTGCCGCACCGATCTCGAATGGGAACTGCCCAACCGCGCGCGCGCCATGCGCTTCGATCAGGAACGCTTTGCGGCGTTCGAACTCCACATCCTGCAGCGTCCGGGCGCACCGACGGAGTATTCGTCCGCTGCGCAAGCGCGTGCGCGCGCGGTCTTTGAGCGGATGAGCCAGTCCGACATCGACTATCTCGTGATGGTGATCGCTAGCGCTCTGCCGGGTTCCACCACAGAGCCGATGACCATTCCGCAATTTCGAGACCGCCTCGCGCAATATCGCGACATCGATTCGCAAGTGTTGCGAAAGCACTTGGTCGAATTCCTTGACAAGGTGACACCTGTTGCGGAGCAACTCGGCGTGACGCTGACCCTGCATCCCGACGATCCGCCGCGCCCGTTGTTCGGCCTGCCACGCATCGCCTCGTCGGCGGAAGATTATCAGGTACTCTTCGATGCCGTGCCATCGAAGGCGAACGGCATTTGTCTATGCACCGGGTCGCTCGGCGTCCGCGCGGAGAACGACCTTCCGGCCATGGCCGAGCGCTTTGCGTCAAGGATCGCATTCGCCCATCTGCGTGCGACCAGACGCGACACCGACGGGCTTTCCTTCCATGAATCCGACCACCTCGACGGCGACGTTGACATGATCGCGGTGCTGAAGGCGCTACTGATTGAAAACCGCCGTCGCTCTGCCGACAACAAAATCGTATTCCGGCCTGACCACGGCCATCGAATGCTCGATGATCTTATCGCAACAAAGCGAACCAATCCCGGTTATACCGCGATCGGGCGTCTAAAGGGTCTCGCGGAATTGCGAGGTGCCATCCGTGCCATAGAACACGGCAGAATTATACACCGGGCTTAAATGGACGAGGTAGCTATTGACTTGGTGGGTGACTAGATGATGAACGCGTCCGCAACGCGCTCAGGAGATCGTCCGAAGCGTACAGGAGGTCGAGAGCGGGCTGGCCGTCGGAGCCGCGTTATGATGGCCGCTTGGGAGCGGAGCCGCTGACGTCCGCTTTCAGCAACCGGGACAGGAACTTCACACAGGCGAAGATGGAACGGCGGCGTGCCCAGCTGGAGGAGGGCGTCGCGCGCTATCGGAGCCAGCTTGACACGGCCGACCGGTAGGAGCCAAGCGAGGCGTTGGCCGCGAAGGTGATGAGGCTTACCGAGAAGCTGACAAAGCTGAAGGAGGAAATGGGCAAGCTGACCGTCTACGAGAAGCAGATGCTGGCTTCGCCCGATCAGCAAATCTCGCTAACCGATCCCGACAGCCGCTCGATGGCGTGCAGGTCGCCGTCGATACCGAGCATCATCTGATTGTGGCGCATGAAGTGACGAACAGCGGCTCCGATCGGGCGCAACTGGCTAATATGGCCAAGCAAGCGAAAGCTGTTCTCCAGACCGAGACGCTCGAGGCCGTGGCCGATCGCGGCTACTTCAACAGCCCGGAGATTCTAACGTGCCACGAGGCCGGCATCACGGTAACCCTGCCCAAGCCGCAGACGTCGAGTGCCAAATCGGAGGGGCGCTTCGGCAAGCAGGACTTTGTCTATTTGCCAGAGGAGGACGCCTATCGCTGTCCAGCTGGGAGCAACTGCCATATCGCTTTACGAGCGAGGAAGACGGCAAGCAGCTACGGCGCTACTGGACCACAGCCTGTCAAACTTGTTCGCTCAAATCGCAGTGCACGACGGGGCCAGAGCGGCGGATTACACGATGGGAGCACGAGCACCTGCTCGAGGCCGTGCAGCAGCGGCTTAACGCAAACCCAGAAGCCATGCGCCAGCGTCGGGAGACGGTCGAACATCCGTTCGGCACGATGAAGGCCCGCATGGGGGCGACGCACTTCCTCACAAAAACGCTTCCCAAAGTAGCCGCCGAGATGGCGCTCTCGGTTCTGGCCTACAATCTGACACGGGTCATGAACATTGTCGGCATCAAGCCGCTGATCGCTGCGATCGCAGCCTAAGAGACCTGCGGCTCCTGGCTCTCAGGACCGATCTCACTTGGGACTGTTTTTACACGGCCAAGACCCATAGCGGAAGTCACGCTGGCATACGTCCTTTTACGGCATTTGCACGGGCCTCGTAGGTGATGCGGCCAGTTGCATCTGCTGGAAGACGCTCACGTACACGAGCCTTTAGAATTTCCTTGTCTTCGGACGGCATTGCAGCAAACGTCGGGCGAAGGACGGGGATAAGCAAGGTAGTCGTCCAGAAGTCGTCAAAATCTTCGAAGGTGCGTTGCACGTCGATCTCTCTTGTCTCGATAGTATCGAGACCCGCATCTACCCACAATTCGTGAAGTGCTTCAATCCGCGAGGCATGAGCGCTGGGCTGTCGTGATGGCGTGTAGCCCATCGCGACCATCTCCGACTGAATAGGGGTCGCAGTGGCTTTGCCGCCGACGACGTCCCATACGAAAGCTGCGATTTGGCCACGCGGTCGGACCACCCGAGCCATCTCGGCGACGCCTTTGGATGGATCAGGAACGAAGTAAATTGCCAGCGCCATAACCGCCACATCAAAACTGTCATCCGAGAACGGGAGTGCCATCGCATCGCCCAACTGAAATTTTGCGGTTCGAGCCCATGGACGCGTACGAGCAAAATCTAGCTGTGCCTCTGACGGATCAATTCCATGTACTTCAGTCGGAGCGAAACGGTTGAATATCAGTTCTGTGAACGCCCCGTTCCCACAACCGACGTCAACCCATCTCAATCCTGATTGCGGTTTTAGCCAGTCAAGAAAGACGTTACCGGCAAGCTTGCTCCAAACTCCCGTCGCCCGTTCATAGCTGGCTCCGTCATCGAAACGGATTTGTGGTTCGGGCATCGGCAAGCGCTCCTCTAGCACCGGTATTAGCCGCCTCAGCCTGGGCTCGTTGCATCATTCTATCATAGCGACCGAAGAACAGCGGGGGCTTGGATGTCTGTTCGTGGCCCAAAGCCGACATGACGGCTCGATCCGCCCACGTCCGCCTTCAGGGGGATTGTGTTGCAAAAGTCTTTTTGGGGTGACGACCAAAATTT
>Ga0081540_1002580_pt1 | contig 14707 bp, 11 predicted proteins | sample TabmetS2T1R1_FD_71024 | JGI IMG/M metagenome (GOLD analysis project Ga0081540, IMG submission 71024) | Tabebuia heterophylla rhizosphere microbial communities from the University of Puerto Rico - S2T1R1 | ecosystem: Host-associated > Plants > Roots > Rhizosphere ... | reverse complement strand
GTAGGTGATCCGTTCCGGGAACCGACGGATGATCTCGACGTTGTTCCCGCCGCAGTAGGCCACGTGGCCGGTGTCGAGGCAGAGGTTGACGAGCTCGGGGTCGGTGTCGGACAGGAACCGCTCGATGCGCGCCTGGGTGTCCACGTGCGTGTCCGCATGCGGGTGGAAGACCAGCTTCACACCGTACTCCAGGAGCAGGTACCGCCCCAGCTCGTCGGTCCCGGAGACGAGGGCCTGCCACTGCTCCGGGTCGATGTCGGCGGACTCCGTGAGCGCCCCGCCGTGCTGGTCGGTGTACTGGTCGGGCAGGTGCACCAGGTACTCGGCGCCGACCTCGCGGAGCAGTCGTGCCTCCCGGCCGAAGTCCTCCTTGGCCTTGTCGAGCGCCTCCTTCCCCTTGTGCAGGCCGGCGAACACCGTGCCCCCGCAGACGGTCAGGTCGCGCGCGGCGAGCTCGTCGCGCAGCTGTCCCGGATCCTGCGGGAGGAAGCCTTGCGGCCCCAGCTCGGTGTGCAGGTACCCGGCGGCGGCCACCTCGTCGAGGTACTGCTGCCAGCCGACCTGGTGCGGATCCTGCGCGAACCACACGCCCCAGGAGTCGGGGGCCGTGCCCAAGGTCAGGCGAGACAGGGTCGGAGCGGTCGTCATGGCTGGCTCCCAGGGAAGGGTCGTCGAGAACGTCGAGTGGGCCGGCCGGGCTAGGTCAGCCAGCGCTGTTGTGCGGCCTTGTGCTCATCGAACTCCGGGCGGCCGCTCAGGGAGGCGGGGACGCCCACCTCCCACCAGGCACCCGCCTCGGTCCACGTCGTGGGATGGGTCCGGCAGACCACCACGGCGGGACGCCGGGTCGTTGCGGCGGCCTGCCGTGCGGCGAGGTACGCGCGACGCAGGTCCTCGGCGGTGCCGTCGGGCGGCACCTCCTCGACCGTGCAGCCGAGGGAGCGGGCATGCGCGACGAAGTCGACGCGCAGCCCGCCGTGGCTGGGATCCGGGGCACCGGGACCGCGGGCGTCGACGAACAGGTTGTTGAACCCCGGTGCACCCTGGCCGGTCTGCAGACGGTGGATGACCGCGTAGCCGCCGTTGTCGCACAGGACGAGCACGAACGGGTGGCCGGCGAAGGCGGCCGAGTACAGGTCGGAGTTGAGCATGAGGTACGACCCGTCGCCGAGCAGCCCGGTCACCAGCCCGTCCGGGTGCGTCGCCGCCCGGGCCAGAGCCGCGCCCCAGGCGCCGGCCAGCTCGTAGCCCATGCAGGAGAAGCCGTACTCCAGGTCCATCGTCGCGTCCTCGGCGCGCACCGAGCGCCATCCGCCGTGCAGCTCGCCAGGGAACCCGCCCGAGGAGGTCAGCACGTAGTCCTCGGGCCCGCTCGCGTCGTTGACCGTGCCGACGACCTGCGCGTAGGTCAGCGACCCGTCGGGAGCGACCCCGGCACGCAGCCGGTCGATGTGCGCGTCCCAGGCCACGCGTTCGGCCAGGGCGTGCGCGCCCCACTCGTCGTCGGCCGACCAACCCTCGAGCGCGGCATCGAGCTCGCCGAGGGTGACCTGTGCGTCGCCCACGAGGGCGTGGGTGGCGTGCTTGACCGCATCGAATCGCGCGGTGTTGAGCGCGACGACCCGGACGTCGGCGGCGAAGGCCGTCCAGGACGACGTGGTGAAGTCCTGCAGCCGGGTGCCCACCGCGAGCACGACGTCGGCCTGTCCGGCGAGCGTGTTCGCCGACGTCGACCCGATGATCCCGAGCGGGCCGCCGTGGAGCACGTGGTCGTGCGGCACCAGCGTGCGGCCTGCCGGCGTCTCCACCAGCGGGACGCGGTGCGCCTCCGCGAACGACAGCAGGTCGGCGCCCGCGCCCGAGTAGCGCACCCCGCCACCGGCCACGAGCAGCGGCCGATGCGCCGACCGGAGGATCCGCTCGGCCTCGACCAGAGCGGCGACGTCCGGCCGCGGACGCGGCACCCGATGCAGGCGTTCGGCGAACATCGCGGCGGGGAAGTCGAACTCCTCGGCCTGCGCGTCCTGGGGCAGGGCCAGCACGACGGGGCCGGCGTCCGCGGGGTCGGTCAGCACGCGCGCGACCTGCGGCAGCGTGGCCAGGAGCTGCTCGGGGCGGGTGATCCGGTCGAAGTAGCGGGAGACGGCGCGGAACGCGTCGTTCACCGTGGTCGTCGCGTCGTCGAAGTGCTCCACCTGCTGCAGCACGGGGTCGGGGCCGCGACCCGTGAAGGTGTCGCCGGGCAGCAGCAGGACGGGCAGCCGGTTCGCGTGCGCCAGGCCGGCGGCGGTCACCATGTTCAGCGCACCCGGGCCGATCGACGACGTCACCGCCATCACTTGTCGTCGATTCGTCGCCTTCGCGTAGGCGACCGCGGCGAGGGCCATGCCTTCCTCGGTCTGACCCCGCCAGGTGGGCAGCTGGTCGCGGACGTCGTACAGCGCCGTGCCCAGCCCGAGCACGTTGCCGTGCCCGAAGATGCCGAAGACGCCCGCGAACAGCGGCACACGCGTCCCGTCGAGCAGCTCCGAGCGCTGCGCCAGCATCCAGCGGACGAGCGCCTGGGCGGTGGTGAGCCGGACCGTTTCCGGCGTCGAGGACGCCCGGTCGGCGGCGGCGTCCGCAGCCGTAGGGCCGGTCAGGGTCACGACGTCCTCCTCGTCAGGCTCGTCACGCGCGGGTCGGCGCCCTGCCCGGCCCAGGAATCCCGGATCCAGGCGTGGGCGGGGTCGTCGCAGAAGGCCATCGATCGTTCGGCGCCCGGCCCGGCCAGGACGTTGAGGTAGTACATGGGGTATCCCGGGGCCGCGGCACACGGGCCGTGGTAGCCGTACGGGACCAGGACGACGTCGCCGTCGCGCACCTCGAGCGTCTCGTCGAGCGGTGCCAGCCCCGCGTGAGCATGCTCGGGGCCGGTGTAGGTGCGGTGCAGGCCGAATCCGCCACGCGACGGGGTCACCTGGTCGGCGCCGGCGATCCGGTAGTAGTAGATCTCCTCGTTGGCCACCGGGCACGGTGGCGTGAGGTCGTGCTTGTGCGGTGGATGGCTCGACCAGTTCCCGGGTGGGGTCACGAGCTCGCAGCAGAGCAGCTTCTCCGCGTGGTCCCACACACCGGGGACGGCGACGTTGCGCACCAGCCTCGTCGACCGTCCCGCGCCACGGATCTCGCTCCGGACGTCGTCGGTGCCGCCGTAGGCAGGCGGTAGGCGGCGCTCGCAGCGGGCGCTCGGCAGCGCGACGTCGGCGCCGTGTTCGCTCACGAGGACGAGGTCGCTGTCGCGGCCGGCGTAGGCGAAGTCCGTCGCGCCGGTGAACACCGACCGCCGCCCCACGAGTTCGTAGCGTTCCTCGACCGCGGTCGGGGCGGAGGTCGCGGCGATCTCGACGGTGACCGAGCCAGCCAGGGGGAGGACGAGCACCTCGCTGTCCACGGTCGACACGCTCGACCGGGCGCCCGGGGCCAGCCGCAGCACGCGCAGCCCGGCGTACGCCCAACCGGCCGCTGCCGCCGTGAGCAGGACGTCGTCCTCGGGACGGGGCCCGGCCAGGCTGCCCGCGGGCCGGAGCAACGTCCCGGTGGCCGGCTCGACCCGGGTCGGTGCCGTCACGCCGCACCTACCGGGTGCTCATGCTTGGCGCGCAGCGCCCGCGCCGCCGCGTCGACCGCCGCGGCGACGTCGCCGCCCGGTGGGAACAGCAGTGCGCGGCCGACGACGAGCCCGCGGACGGTGGGCTGGCGCAGCGCCCTGCCCCAGCTCGCGACGTCCTCGTTCGGGTCGGGTCCCGGGACCCCACCCAGCACGACGCACGGCAACGTCGTCGCGGCGAACACCGTCTCGGGATCCTCCGGCGCGGGCAGCTTCAGCCAGGTCCGCGCGCTCGTGGTCCCGAGCGCGGACGCGACGGTGACGGCCCTGACGAGCGACTCGGCGTCCCGGCGGAGCACCATGGCGCCGGCATCGTCCGGGGCGTACGGCAACGGCTCCACCATCGCCATGAGGCCCCGGTCGGCGAGGTCGGAGACGGCGCGCGAGCAGGCATCGATGGTGGCGACGGTGCCGGGGTCGGCGTCGTCGATGCGCAGCAGCATCTTGCCGCCCTCGAGCCGGTAGCGCTCGATGCTCGCGGCGTCGTATCCGGTGAAGCGGTCGTCCATCGTCCAGGCGGCACCGTGCAGGCCACCGCGGTTCATCGACCCGAGCACGACCTTGCCCTCGAGGGCGCCGAGCAGCAGCAGCTCCTCGACGACGTCGGGGGACGCGAGCAAGCCGTCGACGTCCGGATGCGCGAGGGCGATGATCAACCGGCGCAGCAGGCTGCGGCGGTCGGCCATCGCCAGCGGCTGCTCGCGGACGCCGAGGGCGCCGCGGGCCGCGTGGTCGGCCGCGACGAGGAAGAGGGTGCCGCGCTCACCGAGCAGACGCTCGGGCCGGCGGCGCCGGGCGTAGGCCTCGAGCACCGCCTCCGGTCGCGTCGCGCGGGTGGTGAGCAGCTGGTACCACCGGTCGTCGGGCAGCGGGTCGTCGAACCGATCGTGATCGATGCTCACGTCATCTCCTCTCTCCCCCGACCGGCGCTGGATCGTCCAGCTCCGACGGAGCCGTCGGCTGGGCCGCCTCGCCGAGCTCCGCGAGGGTCGGCATCGCGTCGGCGCAGGCGAGCCGGGAGGCGACGAGCGCGCCGGCGGCGTTGGCCAGGCGCGCCGAGCTGACGGCGTCCCAGCCGGTCAGGAGCCCGTGACAGAGGGCGCCGCCGAAGGCGTCGCCGGCGCCCAACCCGTTGACGACGTCGACGCGCCGCGGCGGCACCGTGACCGTCTCGTCCCGCGTCGCGACGAGCACGCCCTCCCCGCCCTGCTTCACGAGCACGAGCTCGAGCCCGTGATCGAGCAACCGGCGGGCGGCCGCTTCCGGATCACGGGTCCCGACCGCCACCTCGACCTCGTCCCGGTTGCCGACGACGACGTCGACCTGGTCCAGCATCCGGGCGTACTCGCGCCGGGCCTCCTGCGGCGACGGCCAGAACATCGGCCGCCAGTCCAGGTCGAGGACGGTCCAACGAGCCGTCGATGCTCCCTGCAGGCGCCGATGGTCCAGCATCGCGAGCTGGGTGGAGCGTGCAGGGTCGACGCTCGCACCCGTGCCGGTCACCCACAGGAGCGGCACCTCGGCGACGGTGTCCCAGGGGACGTCGTCCGCGGTCAGCGTCAGGTCCGGGGCGACGGGGAGCCGGTAGAACAGCAGGGGCGGGTCCTCCGGTGGGGCCAACGCGCAGAACACGACGGGCGTCAGCAGGCCCGCGGCGGTCCCCACGAACCTGGGATCGACGCCGAAGGCCGCCAGCGCGGTGCGGACGTAGTCGCCGAACGGATCCGGCCCGACCTTGGTGAGGACGGCGCTGCGGTGACCGAGCCGGGCCGCGGCGACGGCGACGTTCGTGGCCGTGCCGCCCAGGAACCGGTCGAAGGTCCGGACGGCGGTCAGCGGGGCGCCGACGTGCTCGGGATGGCCCTCGACCGAGGGGTACAGGTCGACGCCGACGCGCCCGACGGTCAGCACCTCCGGTGTCGACGCCACGTGGGACGCCCGTCCCGGCTGGACCGCAAGGGTCACGGCTGCGCCCAGCCCTTGGTGCGGTCGGCGATCTGCTCCCGCATGAACAGGTTGGACTCGCGGGCCCGGTCCTCCCAGGCGAAGACGCAGGCGGTCATGATCGTCTCTGCACGCCGCGCGAAGTCGAGGCGCTCCAGCGTGCCGAAGAAGGCGTCCCAGTCGACCTCGCCCTGTCCGATGTCCAGGTGCTGGTGGATGCGGGCCGGGGTGCCGGGAGGGTTGAGGATGTAGCGGTTCGTGACCCGGTGGTCGAAGGAGTCCGCCACGTGCACCTGGGTGAGCAGGTCACCGGCGTACTCCATGATCTGCACCATGTTCCCGCCCTGATGGAACGTGTGCGGGGCGCAGTAGAGGAAGGTCACCAGCGAGGAGTCGACGCCGCGCACCATGTCCACCGCGACCAGGCCGTCCTCGACGAAGTCGTCGGGATGCGGCTCGAGCCGCAGCTGCACGCCCTCACGCTCGAAGATCGGGAGCAGCTCCTCCATCGACGTCCACCACTGTGCCTCCGACAGGCTCGCCCGTTCCGGGCGCCCGTTGAACTCCGAGTTCATCACGTCGCAGCCGAGGTCGACGGTGATCTGGATGGCCCGCTTCCAGTACCGGACCGCCGCCTGCCGCTCGTCCTCGTCGGGGCCGGCCCAGCGGTACAGCGGCAGCACCGACGAGATCTGGACGCCGGCGGCGTCCAGTGCGCGCTTGAACGCGGCAACGGTGTGCCGGTCGGCCCGGGGGTGGAGGAAGAAGGGGAGGAAGTCCTCCCGGGGGGAGAGCTCGAGGTACTCATAACCCTGTTCGGCCGCGAGCGCGGGTAGCTCCAGCAGCGGCGTGGCCCGCGCCATCCAGGGATCGAGGGCGACCTTCACAGCTCGTCCTCCTGTCCGTTGGCGGATCCGCCTGCACCCGCGTAGAGATCCGGCTTCTCGACCAGCGTGACCTCGGTGCGGGCCCCCCGGGTGAAGGACGCGACGGCGGTCTCGGCCACGGCGGCCGCCGCGTAGCCGTCCCAGGCGTCCGAGGCGCCCTCGGACACGGTCCGGCCCGTCGTCAGGGCGTCGATCCAGGCCTGGATCTCGTCCTGATACGCCCGACCGAAGCGGACGCCCCAGTCCGGCGGTACCGCCTCGCCCCGACGGCCCGCGCCCAGCACCAGCGTCGTCCGCGGGTTGTCCAGGGCGACGGTCCCGAGCGAGCCGACGACCTCGCAACGCACGTCGTAGCCGTACTGGCAGTTGACGAAGGACTCGGCGTCCACGACCGCGCCGTTCGCCAGCTCCAGCAGCACGATCTGTGGGTCACGCAGGTGGGCGGCGCCCAGCGGGCTCTGCCGGACCGGTACCACTGTGGTGGCGACGATCTCCTGGGCGAAGAGCCAGCGGAACGTGTCGAACTCGTGGACGAGGGAGTCGGTCAGCGACATCTCGCCGACGAAGGTGCCGGGCACGCCGGGGTTGCGGTGCACAGCGTGCGCCAACAGCGGTTCGCCGATCACGCCCCCCTCGATCGCCGCCTTGACGTCGCGGAAGCCGGCGTCGTAGCGACGCATGAAGCCGACCTGGACGAGCCGGCGCCCGGCGGCGGCCTCCGCCTGGACCACCTTCAGGGCGTCGTCGGCGGTCGTCGCGAGGGGCTTCTCGCAGAGCACGGGCTTGCCCGCGGCGAGGCACGCGAGCACCTGCTCGACGTGCAGGTCCCCCGGGGAGGCGATGAGCACGGCGTCGACGGCGGGGTCGTCGACGAGCTCCGGCCACGACGCCGCGGCCTGCGCACCGACCTCCGAGGCCAGCGCGGCGGCCCGGTCAGTGGCGACGTCGAACACCGCGCCCACCCGTGATCCGACGACCTGACACGACAGGCGGTGAACATGCTGTGTGCCGATCATGCCGGTTCCGATGACGCCCACAGAGACGGCCACGGCGCTGTCCTCTCCCTCGCAGTCCATGCCCTCGCAGTCCATGCCCTCGCAGTCCATGCCCTCGCAGTCCATGCCCTCGCAGTCCATGCCCTGCGGTCCATGGAGCATGTCAAGTCACGCCGGCTCGGCAGTCCCGCAGGCTGGCTCGGGACCTTCCGGACCGCGATCCCCGGATCTGGCGGAACGGCCCGCCGACGTCTCGATGAAACATCGGCCGAACCTAGCCGTCAAGACTTTGTCCTGACATACTTCTTCACATTGTCACGTGGTCAGGTCATACTGCGGGGGTGGATCAGCTCCCCGCCACCGGCGCAGCGCGGGCTCAGCGTGCAGCTGCTCCTTCCATCCGCTCCTTCCATCCGCTCCTTCCATCCGCTCCTTCCATCCGCCCACAGGACACCGTCTCGACGTAGCGGTGACGTTCGAAAGGCAACCTCAATGACTCGTTCGAAGAGTGCGGCAACGGCCGCGGCCGCTCTGACTGCCGCCTTCGCCCTCGCCGCCTGCTCGTCGTCCGGTGGCAGGGCCGCCTCGGAGTCCTCGTCCGGGAGCAGCGCCGGCGTGGCGAACACGCCGAAGATGACCATTGCCATGATCACCCACCAGGCGCCGGGCGACACCTTCTGGGACATCATCCGCAAGGGCGCCGAGTCCGCGTCGTCGAAGGACAACGTGACCCTGCAGTACTCCAACGACCCCAGCGCTGACAAGCAGGCCCAGCTGATCCAGGCCGCCATCGACAAAAAGGTGGACGGCATCGCGGTGACGGACCCGAACACCGGGGCCCTCGGCGCCACGATCAAGAAGGCGATCGCGGCCGGCATCCCCGTCACGATGTTCAACGCCGGGGGCACGGACGCGCTCGGCCTCGGCGCGCTGGGGTACTTCGGGCAGGGCGAGAAGGACGCCGGGCTGGCCGTTGGCAAGCGGGTCGTCGGCGACGGCGGCAAGAACATCCTCTGCGTGATCCAGGAGCAGGGTCAGCAGCAGCTCGAGGACCGCTGCGACGGCGTCACCTCGGGCGCCGCCGGCGCGAAGGTGTCCAAGATCTACGTCAACGGCCGCGACGACTCTGCGGTCACCACGTCGATCCAGGCCAAGCTCGCCCAGGACAAGAGCATCGACTACATAGTGACGCTCGGGGCGCCGTTCGCTCTCGACGCCGTCAAGTCCGTCAAGGGCGCGGGCAGCTCGGCGAAGATCGGCACTTTCGACACCAACAAGCAGCTCGTCGCGGCGGTTCAGGACGGCTCCGTGGAGTGGGCCATCGACCAGCAGCCCTACCTGCAGGGGTACGAGGCCGTCGACGCGCTCTGGCTGTACAAGACGAACGGCAACACGCTCGGGGGCGGCAGCAACGTCGCGACGGGCCCGGCGTTCATCGACAAGTCGAACATCGCGCAGGTCTCCAAGTTCGCCGCCAATGGCACGCGGTGACCTGACGGTGACCCGAGGAAGGTGATCTGAGATGGCGACCGTCACGACCACACCGACCGACGACCGCGTCGCGACCCGTTCGGTGACCGCGACTGTCCTCGGCCGCCCCGAGGTGGGAGCGCTCATCGGCGCGATCGTCGTCGCCCTGCTCTTCATCGCGGTGGCGCCGGCGTTTCGCAGCGTCAGCAACATCGGGACGATTCTGTACGGCTCCTCGACGATCGGCATCATGGCGGTCGCCGTCGCCCTGCTCATGATCGGCGGCGAGTTCGACCTGTCGGCCGGTGTGGCCGTCACGACGTCCGGGCTCACCGCGGCCCTCACCACGTGGTACTTCAGCCTCAACGTCTGGGTGGGCGTCCTCATCGCGCTGGTGGTGTCCCTGGCGATCGGCGCATTCAACGGCTGGCTGCTGCACATCACGGGGCTGCCCAGCTTCTTGGTCACGCTGGGCACGTTCTTCGTGCTCCAGGGCGTGAACCTCGCCGTCACGCGGATCGTGGCCGGCGGCGTCTCCTCGCCCTCCATCAACGACGTCGCCGGGTTCGACAGCGCGCAGGCCGTGTTCGCGTCGAACTTCAGTATCGGCCCGGTGAACATCGAGATGACGGTGGTCTTCTGGGTGATCCTCACGATCGTCGGGCAGTTGCTCCTGCTCCGCACCCGCTACGGCAGCTGGATCTTCGCCTCCGGTGGGGACGCGCCGGCGGCACGCGCTGTGGGTGTCCCCGTGACCGCGACGAAGATCGCCCTGTTCATGGGCGTCGGTTTCTGCGCCTGGCTGCTCGGGATGCACCTGCTGTTCAACTTCAACAACCTTCAGTCCGGGCAGGGTGTGGGCAACGAGTTCATCTACATCATCGCGGCCGTCATCGGCGGCTGTCTCCTCACCGGCGGGTACGGGTCGGTGGTCGGTGCCTCCATCGGTGCGCTGATCTTCGGCATGACCCAGCTCGGCATCACCTATGCCGGTTGGAATCCCGACTGGTTCAAGACCTTCCTCGGGATCATGCTCATCCTCGCGACGTTGGTGAACCTGTACGTGAAACGGAAGGCGGAGGCCCGATGAGCGCCATCGACGACACCAGGGTCGACACGGAGCGCGCAAGCGACGAGCCGGTCCTGGAGCTGGACGACATCGGCAAGAGCTATGGCAACGTCCACGCCCTGCGCGGCGTGAACATCTCGGTCCGTCAGGGGGAGGTCACGTGCGTGCTCGGTGACAACGGCGCGGGCAAGTCGACCCTGATCAAGATCATTGCGGGGCTGCACGACTACACCGAGGGCACCATGAAATTCAACGGTGAGGTACGGCACTTCGCGTCGCCCCGGGTGGCGCAGTCGATCGGCATCGCCACCGTGTACCAGGACCTCGCGCTCGCACCGCTCATGTCGGTGTGGCGGAACTTCTTCCTGGCCAACGAGATCCGCAAGGGGATGTTCCTCGACGTCCCACGGATGAAGCAGATCTGCGGCGAGGAGCTCACGAAGATGGGGATCGTCATCCCCGACCTCGACCGCCCGGTCGGCGGCCTCTCCGGCGGCCAGCGACAGTGCGTCGCGATCGCCCGGGCCATCTACTTCGGCGCCCGCGTCGTCATCCTCGACGAGCCGACCGCAGCGCTGGGCGTCAAGCAGTCCGGCGTCGTCCTGAAGTACATCGTGGCGGCCCGGGACGCCGGGCTCGGGGTCATCTTCATCACCCACAACCCGCACCATGCCTACCTCGTGGGCAACCACTTCGTCATCCTCAAGCTCGGCCGCGTCACCCTCGACGCGCACCGGGACGAGCTGACCCTGGAGCAGCTGACGGCGGAGATGGCCGGCGGCCAGGAGCTCGCCGAGCTCAGCCACGAGCTCCGTGCCGCCGAGCCAGGCAAGGTCGTCACCCCGCACGACGTGACGCACGGCGCCGTCGCCGCGCCCGATCTCCAGCCACACGAGATCGCCGGGACAGATCAGATCTGAGCACCTCGCCAGGCCGGGCGGCACCTCCTGCTGGAGGTGCCGCCGGGTCAGGTCGCCGATCAGGTGGCCAAGAGGCTGAGGGAGAAGCTGTACCGACTCGCGGCGTACACGTGGCTGCCGTACTCGACGACGCGCCCGCGGTCGTCGTACGCGACCCGCTGCATGGTCAGCAGCGCCGCGCCGCGCGCCTCGTCCAGCAGGTGCGACTCCTGCGCCGTGGCCTTGCGTGCGCCGATCGTCTCGTCGGCCGCGTGCAGGGTCACGCCGGCCGCACGCAGCATCCGGTACAGGCCCGTGGACTCCAATGCCTCGACCGTGAACGCTCCCGGGCCCAGGCCGGGCAGGGTGGTGGGCAGATAGTTCGTCATGCGCGCGATCGGCCGGCCGGCGGCCGACCTGAGCCGGACCATCGTGTGGAGCGGGGTGCCCGTGGCGATCCCCAGGGCTTCCGCCGCCTCCCGAGGGGCTGCTGCGAGGCCGAGCGACAGGACGGTGGTGGCGGGTTCTTGGCCGGCGGCGACGAGGTCGTCGTACAGGCTCGTGAGTTGGAGCGACCGGCGGACCTTGGGCTGCACCACCGTCGTCCCGACGCCGCGCCGTCGGATGATGAGGCCCTTGTCGACGAGGTACTCCATCGCCTTGCGCATCGTCGGTCGCGACAGCCCGAGTTCGTCGGCGAGCTGGATCTCGTTGTCTAGGCGGAACCCGGGTGGCAGCCGACCGGCCTCGATCGCCGTCTGCAGCGCCTGTGCCACCTGGTAGTACAGCGGCACGGGGCTGTTCCGGTCGACCACGACGACGTCGCCCAAGGTGAGCGCGCTGCCGGCGGCAGGAGGGGGGCCTTCGGGCTCCCTCCTGACCGGCTGCCGGCTCATGAGATCAGTATGACATGACAACCCTGGATTAGGCGTTCGTTTCACTCTTCCGTATGTAAGGACAAAGTCTTGACGTCGCACGCGCCGGCCGGGTTCAATCGAAGGGTCGACGTGCCGGCGCCCCACGAAGGGTCGGGGGTGGAGCACCAGGCCGTCGCTCGGTGACGGTGGAACCGTCGTCGCACACCCGGCGTAGAGGAGAACTGGACGTGAGGACGATCGGGCATTGGGTGGGCGGGCGCGCGGTGGGCGAGTCCGCGGCCGGTGGCGAGGGTTCCCGGACGTCGCCGGTGTGGAATCCGGCCACGGGTGCGCAGCAGGCACAGGTGCTGCTGGCGTCCACCGGCGACGTGCAGGCGGCGGTGCGGAGCGCGGCCGCCGCCTTCGAGGAGTGGTCCCAGACCTCGCTGAGCAGGCGCGCGAAGGTGATGTTCGCCTTCCGAGAGCTGGTCAACGCGAACGTGGACCGCCTCGCCGAAATGATCACCGACGAGCACGGAAAGGTGCTGTCGGACGCGCGCGGGGAGGTGCAGCGCGGGCTGGAGGTGATCGAGTTCGCGTGCGGGATCCCGCAGCTGCTCAAGGGGGAGTACTCCGACCAGGTCTCCACGGGCGTGGACATGTTCTCGTTCCGGGAGCCGCTGGGCGTGGTGGCCGGGATCACGCCGTTCAACTTCCCGGTGATGGTCCCGATGTGGATGTATCCGGTGGCGATCGCCTGCGGGAACGCCTTCGTGCTCAAACCGAGCGAGCGCGACCCGTCGCCCTCGCTGTTCGTCGCGGAGCTGTGGAAGCAGGCGGGCCTGCCGGACGGCGTCTTCAGCGTCGTCAACGGCGACAAGGAGGCCGTCGACGCGATCCTCGGCGATCCCCTGATCGCGGCGGTGTCGTTCGTGGGGTCGACCCCGATCGCGCGGTACATCCATCAGCATGCGTCCGCCAACGGCAAACGGGTCCAGGCGCTGGGCGGGGCGAAGAACCACGCCATCGTCCTGCCCGACGCGGACGTCGACTTCGCCGCCGACCACCTGGCGGCTGCGGCCTTCGGGTCCGCCGGGGAGCGGTGCATGGCCATCTCGGCCACCGTTGCGGTGGGGGGCGCCGCGGACGCGGTCGTCAAGGCGGTGTCCACCCGTGCAGAGGCGGTCAAGGTCGGATCCGGGCGGGACGCCGGCAGCGAGATGGGCCCGGTCATCACCAAACAGGCCCAGGAACGCATCACCCGGTTGATCGGCAGCGGTGCCGACGAGGGCGCCCGGCTGGCGGTCGACGGCCGCGGTCTGCAGGTGCCCGGCTACGAGCAGGGATTCTTCGTCGGCCCTACCGTCGTGGACGAGGTCCGACCGGAGATGGACGTCTACCGTGAAGAGATCTTCGGGCCGGTGCTGAGCGTGCTGCGGGTGGACACCGTCGACGAGGCGATCGCGCTGATCAACGCGAACCCGTACGGCAACGGTACGGCGATCTTCACGAACAGCGGCGAGGCAGCGCGCCGGTTCCAGCGCGGCGTCAAGATCGGGATGATCGGGATCAACGTTCCGATCCCGGTGCCGATGGCGTTCTACTCCTTCGGCGGCTGGAAGGACTCGCTGTTCGGGGACAAGCACGTCCACGGCCCCGAAGGGGTGTCGTTCTACACCCGCGCCAAGGTCGTCACCGCCCGCTGGCCGCACGTCGAACACCCCGCCGACGCCAGCTTCTCCTTCCCCACGTCCCGCTGACCCGGCGCGAGGACTCCACCGGGGGCTGCGACGCCGCCGCCCCGCCGAGCCGCGGTCGCCCGGCGGGCACAAGAACGCGGCAGAAGAACGCGGCAGAAGAACGCGGCAGAAGAACCAGGAGTAGAGAAGGAGTACGCATGTCCACCGAGACTCCCTCCCGCACGGCTGCCGAGCCGCCGCTGCTCACCATGGCCCGCACCACGCCCACGCGGTTGTGGAACGACTCGGTCGATCCTGCCGAGCTGACGGCCGCCCTCGGCTGGGGCGCCGTCGGCGCCACCTGCAACCCCGTGATCGCGCTCGCCGCCCTTCGGACGGATGCCGCGCGATGGCGACATCGGATCGCCGAGCTCGCCTGTCTGCACAGCACGGCGACGGAGTCCGAGCTCGGTTGGCTCGCCGTCGAGGAGCTGTCGGTGGCGGCGGCCGCACTGCTCGAGCCGGCGTTCCGTGCCTCCGCGGGGCGGGACGGCCGGCTCTCGATCCAGACGAACCCCAGATACTGGCGGGATCCCCAACGGCTCGTCGAGCAGGGCGTGCACTTCGACGCGCTCGCCCCCAACATCATCGTCAAGATCCCGGCGACGTCGGCCGGGATCCCCGCGATCGAGGAGCTGACCGCGCGCGGCATCAGCATCAACGCCACCGTCTCGTTCACGGTCCCCCAGGCGCTCGCGGTCGGGGACGCCGTCGAACGCGGGCTGCGCCGCCGGGAGGCCGCGGGCCACGACGTGACCCAGCTGGGCCCGGTCTGCACGATCATGGTCGGCCGGCTGGACGACTGGGTCAAGGTCGCCGCGGAGAAGGAGAAGGTCACGCTCGACCCCGGCTACTTCGAGTGGGCCGGCGTGGCGGCCTTCAAGCGTGCCAACCGGCTCTTCGTCGAGCGCGGTTACCGGACCCGGCTGCTCTCCGCGGCGTTCCGCAACCACATGCACTGGAGTCAGCTCATCGGCGGCGACGTTGTGATCTCGCCGCCCTTCGCCTGGCAGCAGCGCCTCAACGGCAGCGGGATCGCCGCGGTGCCGCGGATCGACGACCCCGTCGCGTCGGACGTCGTCGACACGCTGTACCGCCAGGTGGGGGAGTTCCGGCGGGCGTACGACCCCGATGCGCTCTCGGTCGCCGACTTCGACGCCTTCGGCGCCACCCGCCGGACCCTTCGCCAGTTCCTCAC
>Ga0081540_1002579_pt1 | contig 14708 bp, 15 predicted proteins | sample TabmetS2T1R1_FD_71024 | JGI IMG/M metagenome (GOLD analysis project Ga0081540, IMG submission 71024) | Tabebuia heterophylla rhizosphere microbial communities from the University of Puerto Rico - S2T1R1 | ecosystem: Host-associated > Plants > Roots > Rhizosphere ... | reverse complement strand
CGTCTTCCAGAGGTTCGCCCGTGGCGAGGGTTCACGCACCCGCGGCGCCGGCGGCACCGGCCTCGGTCTCGCGATCGTCGCGGCGGTGGTCGAGGCGCATGGTGGCTCGGTGCGCGTCGACAGCCGGCCGGGACGAACCGTCTTCGAGGTGCGCCTGCCCGCGCGGGCGATGGCGCCCACAGCTTCGGCATAGCGCGCCCTCACCGTCGTCATACCTACGGCAGACACGGTGGAGCCATGGACACTCCATCGATCGATTCCACGGACACCGGACGTCGCCGCACCGTCGTCCGCTCGGCGATCGTCGCGGGTGGCGTCGCCGCCACGCTCGCAGTGGCCGCCGTGGCGCGCGCCGGGACCGCCTCGACGAGCTCGGCCACCGCGTCGGGCTCGTCGAGCTCGAGCACATCGAGCGGGACCAGTTCGAGCGGAACCGGCTCGAGCGGCTCGACGCAGCTCGGATCCGGCGGCAGCGGCGGCTCACAGGCGACGTCGGGAGGGTCGTGACATGCCCCTGCTGGAGACGCTTCCCGTCGACGCGCGCACCGCGCAGTGGTCGCTGTGGAGTACGACGGCTCGCGTCGTCGTCACGCAGCCCGAGCAGCTGGGGGCGGCGGAGGCGCTGGTCCGCGAGGTGTGCGACGACGTCGAGCGCGCATGCAGCCGGTTCCGCCCGGACGCCGAGATCGCCGTGCTGCCGCGGGCGCAGGGGCGGCCGGTCGGCGTCAGCTCGACACTCGCTGCGTTGCTCGCCGCCGCCGTCGACGCTGCACGACGAACGGACGGCGACGTCGACCCGACCGTCGCGAGGGCGCTCACCGACCTCGGCTACGACCGGGACCTCTCCAGCCTCCGGCAGCCGTCGGGAGAGCAGGAGAGCCGGGAGGAGAGCCGGGTCCGGCTCGTGGTCCGGTCGCGAGTGAGCTGGCGAAACGTCGAGCTCGGCGACGGCTGGGTCCGCGTGCCGCCGGGGGTCGAGCTCGATCTCGGCGCCACGGCGAAGGCCTGGGCCGCGGAACGAGCTGCCGTCCTGGTCGCCGGGCAGCTCGGCGTCGGCGTCCTGGTCGCTCTCGGTGGAGACATCGCGACCGCCGGCGAGGCGCCGATGGGCTGGCAGGTCCTGGTGCAGGACGGCCGGGATCAGCCCGCCGACGTCGTGACCCTGCCCTCCGGCACGTCGATCGCAACCTCCAGCACCCGCTCACGCCGCTGGGTCCACGATCGGCGCGTCCTGCATCACATCCTCGACCCCGTCACCGGGATGCCGGCCGAGCCGGTCTGGCGGACGGCGACCGTGGCGGCGCCCTCCTGCGTCGAGGCGAACACGTTGAGCACGGCGGCACTCGTCCGAGCAGAGCGGGCGCGGACCCTGCTGACCACGTCGGGCCTGCCGAGCCGGCTGGTGACGGCCGACGGCGAGGTGCTACGCCTCGGCGGGTGGCCACCGCCCGACGCGTGATCAGCTCCTGCGGCCGGTCACTCCGGCATGCCGGCGTCGATCCAGCGCTCGAACAGCTCCACCTGCTCCTCGGGCCACTCACCGTCGCACGGCATGGTGCCGTCACTGAGCCGATCGAGGATGGCGTCGGCGTTGTCACGGACGTCGTCGTATGACCAGAGGTCGAAGAAGCCCTCCATCGACCGGCGGTCCTGCTCCCGGAACAGCGGCTTGATGTCCCGCTCGAAGCTGACGGACCTGTCTGCGGCGCCCTGGGTCATGTGTCGGCCACCTCCTCGACGGCGCCGCCGATCATAGGGCGGCCCGCGACGAAGGCGAGTGCCTCCTCCGCCAACGCGCACCAGGTGTCGAGCTCTGGGTCGGTGACGACGACCCACCCCTTCATCGGGGTTCCCCTGCCGGCGTCGAACGGGCGACCGGCTCCCTGGGCGATCAGTTCGTTCACGCGCAGGCTGGGGAGCTTCAGCACGAGCTCGTCGCGGGTCAGCATCGCGAAGATCGAACCGTTCACCCTGAGCGCGGACGAGCCGAACCGCCGGCGGCCACCTCCGGGGCCGTTGACGCCCGGACGTGCGGTGAAACCCTGGACGAGCTGGTCGAACCGCTGGGCCGGCGTACCGTTCGAGGACCGCTCCATGGTTCCCTCCTGAGCACTGCCCGTTCCAGCCGTCGCCGGCGACGCTAGCGCGCCCCACCGACAGGGATGTGCACTGCTCCGCCTTCGGAGCCGTGCACATCGCCGTCGGTGCAGACTCTCGGGTCGATGCGCCGGAGATCCACGTCGACCCGAGGACCGCCTCAGGCGCCTTCCTGCACCTGGAAGATCTCGTCTGCCGCGAGCCCGTGCGCCGTGCAGTGCACCGTGTTCGCCGCCTCCGCGCTCGGGGCTTCGACCAGGCAGAACACCGAGCCGGAGTCCTCGTCCACCCAGTACCGCAGGTAGTTGACGTCGTAGTCGCCCTGGGTGGCCAGGTCCGCCTGGTGGGCCTTGGCCACGTCCTCCATCGCGACGCCGCCGCTGAAGTGATGGATGTCCATGAAGAGAGGCATGTGTCGTCCTTCGCTGGATGGCGCCGCGTCCGGTGGATCCGGATCGGGGTTCCGCGGCGCCGCTTCGATCTGACCCCTCAGGTGTATCCGGCGAACCGGCCGCCTCGGATCGGCAGCGACTACCCATCCGTCGCGGCGGCGCTACCCACATTGGCCGCCTGCATCACGGCCTCTCGGCGCGAAGACGCGCCGAGCTTGGCGAGCACGGCCGCCACGTGGTGCTCGACTGTCCGCCGGGACAGCACGAGCCGCTCGGCGATCTCGGCGTCCGACAGGCCCTCGCCGACGAGCGCGAGCACTTCCGCCTGGCGGGACGTCAGGCCGGCGGGGTGGGCACGCGTGGCGGGCCGCGGCGACCGTGGCGCCGGCAGCCCGAGCCCCCGCAGCAGAGCACGGGCGCGTGCGGCCGCGACCTCCGCGGCGATGGACTCGAACAAGGGAACCGCCTCCGCCAGCGCCTCGCCGTCGAGGCTGCGCGCCAGCGCGAGAGCCTGCTCGAACGGGCTCTCCAGTCGTTCCCACTCCCGGGCTGCCTCCAGCCAGCGCCCGGCGCGCTCGAGCGCATACGGCTCGGCGACAGGAGGACCAGGGATCTCGGCGTCCGGAGCCAGCCAGGTGGCGACCATTCCACGGGTCCAGGGCGAGTCCGTCACCGGCGCCTGCCGGAGCACGCGCTCGGCCAAGCCTCGTGCGGCGGTGAGGTCGCCCGAGAACCAGGCGACTTCGCACCGAGCCGCGACCACGAACCCGAGTCGCTGCAGCTCGCGGGAGGTCTCCGCCAGCTCGGCGGCGCGCTCGAGCGGGGCCTGCCAGCCGTCCTGGCCGAGTCGCGCCCGGCCCCGCGCGATCACCGTCAGCGGCAGCATGACGCTGATCGGCGCCACTCCGGGCCGACGGACGACGGACTGGGCCCAGCTGATCGCGCCGGCCGCGTCGCCGCGGTCGAGCAGCATCTGCGCCTTCCAGCCGAGCAGGTAGAGCCACCAGGCGTCGAGGTCGCGCTCGAAGCAGTAGTCCAGGCCGTCGTCGAGGCGGCTGCGGGCCTCGGCGTGCTCGCGTTGCAGCACCGCAGACGTGGCGAGGTTGCAGTACGCACGGGCCGCGTGCTCTTGGAGCCCGGCCGCGAGGGCCTGCTCCAGGCTGCTGTTGACCATCTGCCGGCCCGCGCCCACGTCGCCGGCGGTGATCTCCGCCGTGCCGAGATTGTTGAGGACGTGCACCGAGACCTCGGTCCGCTCGGCGCCGCTCGGTCGTCGGCCGAGCAGGTCCAGGGCCCGCCGCGCCCAGCTCCGGGTGCCCTCCAGATCCCCACGGAGCATGCACAGCTGGGACCGGTTGCTGTAGGCCATGGCCAGCTCGACCGACTCCGTGCCCGCCAGGGCGTCGACGGCCAGGGCGGCGTGCCGCTCGGCCGCCTCGCTCCGCCCCGCCCACCAGTGCATCCGCGCCAGCCACCGCTGGGCATTCCCCACCCCGATGACGTCGCCGAGCCGGCCCCTGATCCGCAGCTCCTCCTCCCGCGCGGCCAGCGCCTCCGCCCCCAGGTCCGTCAGGTAGTACTCGTAGGCCAGCTGACCGAGCAGGTCGGCTCGGCGCTGCTCGTCGAACCCTGCGGCGTGTCGCAGCACACGTTGGTACTGCTGCAGGGCCTCGCGGTGCGCGCCCAGGGCCGCAGCCCGGGCGGCCGCCTCGAAGGCGTAGGTCACGACCGCATCGTCGTCGCCGGCTGCTTCCGCGTGGTGGGCCAGGCGCGCCGCCTCCACCGGGACACCCTCGTCCGCCCTCGCCCGCAGTGCCGTCAAGATCCGGCGATGGATCGCGATCCTCCGAAAGGCGGGAACCTGCGCCTCCACGGCGCGCCGCGCGATCTCGTGCCGGAACGTCACGACGCCGCCGTCGAGCCGCAGGACGTCGCGCTCGAGCGGCTCGTCGATGGCGTCGAGGTCGGCGCCGAGCAGCGTCTCGAGCAGCTCCAGCTCGGTGCGCGGCCCGGCGAGGGAGGCGACGTCGACCACCGCGCGGGCTGTGGCAGACAGCCGCGCGGTGCGGGCCAGGACGGCATCGCGCACGCTGACGGGCACGTCCGACCCACCGCCTGCCAGCACCTCGGTGACGAAGAACGGGTTTCCGCCGGTGATCCGGTGCAGTCGCTCGACGTCGGCGTCCCCGCCCTGCCACGCGCCGGCCGCGCGGCTCAGGGCGCGGACGCCGCCGGGCGACAGCGGCGCCACGTCGAGTCGCCGGACGCCGGTGGCGGTCGCCGCCTCGCCCAGCAGAAGACGGAGGCCGGAGCTCGCGGGCAGGTCCTCCGGGCGGTAGGTCACCAGGATGAGGGCTCGCCACATGTGCACCCGCCGAGCCAGGTGTCGTAGCAGGTCGAGGGTCGCCTCGTCGGCCCAGTGCACGTCCTCGACGACGAGCAGGTAGGGCGCCGGCGTCGGCGGCGCCCGGAGCGCCGCGGCCAGGTTCGCGAAGACCTCGTGCCGCGGGGCGCCCGGCGGCCAGACGTCGACAGGCAGCGACGGCAGCAGGTCGAGGAGCGGGCCGAGCGGTGCCGGGGTGCTGGACCCGTCGCAGCCGCCGGACGCCGAGCGTGCTCGGTCGCCGGCGTCGGCCAGAACGCGCCGGACGAACGTGGTCTTGCCGACCCCGGCCTCCCCGGCGACGAAGACGAGACGGCCGTGGCCGGCCGCGGCCTCGGCCAGATACGCCGCCGCGGTCGCCAGCTGGGAGTCGCGCTCGAGCAGCGCCACCCGGCGATGGTACGTCTGTACCCGACGCGCTCATGACGAGAACATGTGTTCGATGACCCCGCCGCTCAGCCGCGGAGCGGATCCAGACGAAGGACCAGCAGGGGCACGGCGAGCGGAGGTGGCAGGTCCGGGCCCGGCTCCTCTCGGCCGACGAGGACGAAGCCGTTGCGCTCCAGCACCCGCCGGCTGGCCGTGTTGTGCTCGGCGACGACCCCGTGCAACGGCCGGTGCCGGTCGATCGTGAGGAACTCGGCGAGCGCGGCGGACGCGAGCCCTCGCCCCCAGTACGGGCGTCCCAACCAGTAGCCGACCTCACGGACGCCCTCCCGCGGGAAGCTGAGCACGTGCCCTGCGACCACGCCGTCGACGTCGATCACCCGGATCAGGACCTCGGGGTCGGCCATGATCTTCTGGAGGTGCTGGGTGTGTTCCTCCCGGTCGCGGGACGCCACCGCGGCCTGCCGGCTCGCGTCGGCGTCCGCCTGCTGCTCGTAGAGCACAGGGAGATCGCCGGGCTCGACCCGACGCAGGCGCACGCGACCATCTTGCCGTCCTCCCGGAGGCTCGACGGTGCCTTCAGTAGGGTGCGGCGCCGTGGCGGACACCGGAAGCAAGATCGTCGTCGTGGTGCCGACCTACAACGAGCGGGACAACCTGCGCGTCCTCGTCGAGCAGCTCATGGCGCTCGGCCTGTCGGGCCTGCACGTGCTCGTCGTGGACGACGGCTCGCCGGACGGCACCGGTGACGTCGCGGAGAAGCTGGCGGTGGACTACCCGGGCGCTGTCGGCGTCCTGCACCGTGCTCAGAAGGACGGTCTCGGCCGCGCCTATGTCGCGGGCATGACCCGTGCGCTGGCGGAGGGCGCCGAGGTCGTCGTCCAGATGGACGCCGACCTGTCGCACCCGGTGCCCGTCGTCCCCGTTCTGGTCGAGACGCTGCGGACGGCGGAGGCCGCCGTCGTGCTCGGCTCCCGGTACGTGGCGGGCGGGTCGACGGCGACGGACTGGGCGTGGCACCGCAAGGCGCTCTCCGCGTGGGCGAACCTCTACGTCAACGCGATCCTGCGGCTCGGCGTGCACGACGCGACGGCCGGGTTCAAGGCGTGGCGTGCGTCGGCGCTGCGATCGATCGATCTCGGGTCCGTCCGCAGTGACGGCTACTCGTTCCAGGTCGAGCTGCTCCACCGAGCGGCGCAGCGCGGCCTGCGCATCGTGGAGGTGCCGATCCGGTTCTCCGAGCGGGTCCGAGGCGCGTCGAAGATGAGCCTGCGCGTGCAACTGGAGTCCGCGGCCCTGCCCTGGCGGCTGCGGTTCGGTCGGCGCCGCTCCTAACGCACCTGCGCGGGCGGACCGAGCGACGCGATCTGGGCCGGCGTGACGAACAGTGCGTGCCGCAACCCTCCGCCGCGCTCCGGGCGGTCGACGCGGGCGCCGCGCAGGTCAGCCCCGGTGAGGTCGGCCAGCGCGAGATCGGCTCCCCGCAGGTCCGCGCCGACGAGGACGGCGCCGCGAAGGTCTGCGCCGCGTAGGTCCGCGCAGCGCAGATCGGCACCGACGAGCTGGGCGCCGCGCAGCATCCGGGGCTTCCGGACGCCCGCGCGCGCCACCTCACTGGCCCGCCTGAGCAGGCTGTTCACGCGGTCGCGGTGGGCGTCGACGTCCAGGGCGGACAGCCGGGCGGCGGTACCGCCTGCCAACGCGTCGGTCTCCGAGCGGGCCGCTTCCAACTGCGCCACGAGGGCGGGCGCCGCGTGGACGCGGGGCAGCTCGAGGGCCGCCACGACGTACCAGAGCAGCTCGTGCAGCGCCCGCACGGTCTCGAACGCGGCGAACATCGGCGGCGCCACCGACGGCGTCCGCCAGTCGTCCCCGGCGAACGTGACCTGCGTGACGCGCTGCCCGGCCCCGAAGCAGTCGTACACCGCGCAGCCGCGGAACCCGCGCTGTCCGAGCTCGGCGTGGATCGCGCAGCGGAAGTCCTCGCCCAGATGCGGACACGGGGCGCGCGCGGGCTTGTCGATCGCGAAGTCCGCGGACGCCGCGAACGCCGGCACGACGCAGCACAGCCCGACGCATCGCGAGCAGTCGGCGGTCAGCTGCGTCCTGAACTGCGTCCCTGGTTCCATGCTCGGACCAGCCTAATGGGACTGCATTGAGCGCCTGTGGGCCAGACGAGGACGGTAGGGAATGGCCGACCCCGACTAGGCTCGCAGCCGTGGGAACCCCCTTCGGCACGCTCTCCGACGGCACGCCGGTCGAGCGATTTCCGCTGCGCAGTGACGAGCTGGAGGTCGTCGTCCTGTCGTACGGCGGGGTGCTGCAGTCCGTGCTCGCGCCGGACCGGTCCGGTCACCGCGCCGACGTCGTCCTCGGCTTCCACGATCTTCGCCACTACGAGACCGACAGCCCGTTCTTCGGCGCCCTCGTCGGCCGCTACGCCAACCGGATCGCCGGTGCGCGCTTTTCCCTGGACGGCGTCTCGTACCCGCTGGCCGCGAACAACGGGCCGAACACCCTGCACGGCGGCGTCCGGGGTTTCGACAAGCGGGTCTGGTCCGCCGCGGAGCTGCCCGCGGCGAACGGCGTCCGGCTCTCGCTGGTCAGCCCCAACGGCGAGGAAGGGTTCCCTGCCCGCGTGGCCGTCTCGGTGACCTATGCGCTGAGCGGTGACCGGCTGAGGCTGGACTACGAGGCGCACAACGACGAGCCCGCGGGGGGACTCGCGACGGTGGTGAACCTCACCAACCACACCTACTGGAACCTCGCCGGCGAAGGCTCCGGCTCGATCGCCGACCACCGGCTGCAGCTGCACGCGTCGTCGTACACGCCGACGGACGCCGCCTCGATCCCGGCCGGTTCTCCGGTGCCCGTGGAGGGCACGCCGTTCGACTTCCGCCTGCCGACGGCGATCGGCACCCGGTGGCGGGAGGGGCACGAGCAGCTGGCCCTCGCGGGCGGCTACGACCACAACCTCGTCCTCGACGGTGTCCCGGGCGGGGCGCCGCAGCACGACGGCGTGGCGCTCGCCGCGCTGGTCACCGAGCCGGCCACCGGCCGGAGGCTGGAGGTGTGGACCGATCAGCCGGGCGTCCAGCTGTACTCGGCGAATCACCTCACCGGTCAGTTGCGCGGCAAGAGCGGCCGGCTCTACCGGCAGGGCGACGCCTTCTGCCTGGAGACGCAGCACTGGCCGGACTCCCCGAACCGGTCCGAGTTCCCCTCGACGACGCTGCTGCCGGGGCAGACCTTCCGGACGTCGACGGTCTTCCGGCTCACCGCTTCGTGATCAGCGTGCTCCGGGTGCCGACCGGCGGGCCTGCTCGAAGGGCAGCCGGTCGAAGATGAAGCGGCTGTACGTGATGCGCCCGTCGCGTACCCGGACCAGCTCGGCCCCGGGCCCGCTCCGCACCGGCACCGTCCGGGTGTCGTAGACGACGGTGGCGGTCTCGTCGTCCCCGAAGGCGCCGAGCAGCTCGGCTCCCAGCAGGATCTCGACGAACGGGCCCAGAAACGCGCGGTAGGCATCCACGCCCACGATCCGCCCGGCCGGCGCGTCGCAGACCACGTCCGGGGCGATGTAGGTCAGGGCGAGCTCCAGGTCGTTGCCCGTCCAGGCCCGGAAGTAGGCGAGCGCGACCTCGAGGGCGCGGCCCGGAGTGTCGGTCATCGGTGGTCTCCTTCTGCTGTGGGGTCGGCTGACAGCAAGGACACCGCCGAGGCGGAGAACGGAACGCAGCCTGGGCTCGGGGTGCTCGACGCGGCCCGTGCCGGCGACCCGGACGCGTTCGCGCGTCTCACCGAGCCGTACCGGCGCTCGTTGCTGGCGCACTGCTACCGGCTGCTCGGCTCGCTGGCGGACGCGGAGGACCAGGTGCAGGAGACCCTGCTGGCCGCCTGGCGTGGCATGGCCGGGTTCGAGGGGGGATCGGTGGCGCAGCTGCGGGCCTGGCTCTACCGCATCGCGACGAATCGTTGCCTGAACGCCCGGCGAGATCTCTCCCGGCGGCCCCCGCCGGAGCCGACGCCGCCGTTCGCGCCTCCGGAGCCGACTCGCCGAGGGGACGTCCCGTGGCTGCAGCCCTATCCGGACCGCCTGCTCCCCAGCGACGAGGCCGCCGGCCCCGAGGCGCGGTACGAGACCCGCGAGAGTGTCGAGCTCGCCTTCGTGGTCGCGCTGCAGCGGATGCCGCCGCGTCAGGCCGCCGTCCTCGTGCTGCGCGACGTCCTCGGCTATCCGGCGAACGAGGTGGCCGCGCAGCTGGGCACGAGCACGACCGCGGTCAAGGGTCTGCTCCAGCGGGCCCGTGGCACCCTCCCGTCGGGCAGTGCTCCGGACGCCGTCGCGCCCGGGTCGGCGCAGGAACGTGCCCTGCTCGCGCGCTTCGTCGAGGCGTTCACCGCCGACGACGTCGACGCGGTGGTCGCGCTGCTCACCGATGACGCGTGGCTCGCGATGCCGCCCGCTCGGCACGAGTACGTAGGACCGGACGCCGTCGCGGCGTTCCTCAGGGCTGGTGCGGCGTGGCGCCCGGGCCGCCGGCTGCGCCTGCGACCGACCCGGGCCAACGGTCAGCCCGCCTTCGGGTGCTACCTCGACGCGGCGGACGGCGGCGACATCGCGCGGCCCGCGGGGCTCGTCGTGCTCACGCTGGCGGGTTCCCGTGTCCAGGGCATCACCCGGTTCCTCGGCGCCGACGTCTTCGAGCCGTTCGGACTTCCGGCCGAGCTGCCCGGCCGCTCGCGCTAGGGCGCCAGCGCGGCGTCGACGGCGGCGGCGACGTGCAGGCGTGTCGTGGGGAAGACGGGCACGGGGGCGTCGTCGGGGCCGACGAGCAGCTCGATCTCCGTGCAGCCGAGTACGACCCCCTCGGCGCCGGCCGCGACGAGCCGCCCGATGACCTCGCGATAGGCCTGGCGTGATTCCTCGCGCACCAGCCCCACGCAGAGCTCCTCGTAGATCACGCGGTGCACCTCGGCGCGGTCGACGGCATCCGGCACGATCAGACGCACTCCGCGGGTGGCGAGCCGCTCGCGGTAGAAGTCCTGCTCCATCGTGAAGCCGGTGGCGAGCAGGCCGACCGTCCCGAGCCCGGCACCGGTGACGGCATCGGCGGCGACGTCCACGATGTCCACGAACGGGACGCTGATCGCGGCACGGACGGCGTCGGCCACGATGTGCATGGTGTTCGTGCACAGCAGCATGAGCTCGGCACCGGCCACCTCCACACCCTTCGCGACCCCGCCGAGCATCCGGCCGGCGTCGTCCCAGCGGCCCTCCACCTGCATCCGCTCGACCTCCGCGAAGTTCACCGAGGCCAGGACGAGCCGGGCGGAGGACAGGCCGCCGAGCCGGTCCCGGACGAGCTCGTTCGCCAGCCGGTAGTACTCGGCGCTCGACTCCCAGCTCATCCCGCCGATCATGCCGATCGTTCGCATGACGACAGGCTTGCTCCGGTCGGCCACCCCGCGCAAACCTGCCGGGATGACGACCCCCGAGGCCGACGCTGGTGGAGGCGGCGCTCACGAAGGTGCGGGCGTGATCGCTGGTCCGCCGCCGTTGGTCGGGCGGGTGGCCCTGGTCACCGGTGCCAGCCGGCGGACCGCGATCGGTGCTGCCATCAGCCGCAGGCTGTCCGCGGACGGCGCGGCGATCCTCGTCCACTCGTGGTCCCCGCACGATGCCGCGCAGCCGTGGGGCGCCGACGAGGGTGGGCCCGAGGCGCTGCTGGCCGACCTGCGCGCGCGGGGCGGCGCCGCTGAGCACGTCAGCGCCGACCTGGCGGACCCGCGGTCTCCCGCGGCGCTGGTCCGGTCGGCGCGGGACGCCTTCGGGCGGGTGGACATCCTCGTCGCCAACCACGCCCGCAGCAGCGACCAGTCGCTGGAGGAGCTCACGGCCGACGAGATCGATCTGACCTTCGCGGTCAACACCCGTGCGACCCTGCTGCTCGTGCAGGCCTTCGCCGCGCAGCACGACGGCGCGCCGGGTGGCCGTGTCGTGCTGTTCACGTCCGGCCAGTACCACGGGGGGATGCCGGGCGAGCTGCCGTACGTCGCGTCCAAGGGTGCCCTGCACCAGCTGACGCCGAGCCTGGCGATCCACCTCGCCCCGCGGGGCATCACGGTGAACTGCGTCGACCCGGGACCCAACGACACCGGCTGGGCCGACGACGAGACGCGTCAGGCGGTCGCCGCCAGGCATCCCGGTGGGCGCTGGAGCACTCCGGAGGACGCCGCCCGCGCCGTCGCCTGGCTCGTGAGCGACGAGGCCGACTGGATCACCGGCCAGGTGCTGGCCTCGGACGGCGGCTGGTCCGCCCGCTGACGGCCCCCCGGACGCTCCGAGCGGATCAGCGGCCGCAGCCGGACAGCACGTGCGGGCGCCAGGTGTCGTGGTCCGGCTTCCCGGCGGGGTTCGGGGCGGCCGCCGGTGCGGGTCGCCTGCCAGGTGTCACCAGCCGGACGCCGGCCAGCGCGACCCGCAGCGCGACGGCCACCCCGGCGAACGAAAGAGTGACGAACGAAGGAGTCATGACCTCACCCTGCGCCGACATCCTGGGCGCCGGCTGACGGCCACCTGAGCATCGGTGCTGGCTCTCGGCTCACAGACTCCCTACAGCCCGCGTGCAGAACGGTCCCACCGCGGCCCGGCACGGTTCCTCCCATGGTCACCGCAGATCTCAGCGAGGCGCCGATGCCGGGCGTCGAACCGGTGGACGACGCCCCCGCCCCCGCGGTCGACGTCGTCGTCCCCGTCCACAACGAGGAGTCCGACCTCGGCCCCGGCATCCGGCGCCTGCACCGCTACCTCACCGACCGCTTCCCGTTCAGCTGGCGGATCACGATCGCCGACAACGCCAGCACGGACCGGACACCGCTGGTCGCCGCGCTCCTCGCCGCCGAGCTGCCCGGGATCTGCGTGGTGCGTCTGGACGAGAAGGGACGCGGCCGGGCGCTGCGGACGGTCTGGTCGGCGAGCGACGCCCAGGCGCTGGCCTACATGGACGTCGACCTGTCCACCGATCTCGACGCCCTGCTCCCCCTGGTCGCACCTCTGCTGTCCGGGCACAGCGACCTCGCGATCGGCACCAGGCTGGCCCGCTCGTCGCACGTCGTCCGCGGCCCGAAGCGGGAGATCATCTCTCGTGGGTACAACCGACTGCTCAAGATCGCGTTGCGAGTCGGGTTCACCGACGCCCAGTGCGGGTTCAAGGCCGTCCGTGCCGATCGCGCCAGGGCGCTGCTGCCGCTGATCAAGGACGGTGGCTGGTTCTTCGACACCGAGCTGCTCGTGCTCGCGGAGCGCAGCGGGCTACGGATCCACGAGGTGCCCGTCGACTGGGTCGACGACCCCGACAGCAGGGTCGACATCCTCTCCACGGCTCTCGCCGACCTCAAGGGCGTAGCTCGCCTGGGCCGCGACCTCACGACGGGCCGGCTCCCCGTGGCCCGGCTGGGCGCCGAGCTGCGCTCTCCCGGCCGGCTCGCGCGAGGCCCGTCCTTCGCGGGCCAGGCGGTGCGGTTCGCCACCGTGGGGGTGGCCAGCACGCTGGCGTACCTCGCGCTCTACGTGCTGTTCCGGCTCGCGGTGCCGGCGCAGCTCGCCAACGCCTCGGCCCTCTTGCTCACGGCCGTCGCCAACACCGCCGCCAACCGCCGCTTCACGTTCGACGTCGCGGGCCGGGCCGGCGTCCTGCGGCACCACCTGCACGGCCTGGCCCTGTTCGGCGCAGGGCTCGCGTTGAGCTCGGCGGCCCTCGGTCTGCTCCACCTGGTCGATCACAACCCTCGCCGCGCGCTCGAGGTCCTCGTCCTCGTGATCGCCAATCTCGTCACGACCGCGCTCCGCTTCGTCGCCATGCGCTGGTGGGTGTTCGCGCCCCGCGCTCGCGTCGTCCGCCCGACCCGCCCCGTTCCCGTGGAGGAGACCCGATGACGTCCACCCTCGGCGCCGCCGGCGGTGCCCTTCCGTACGGCGCCGTTCCCGACGCCGTACCGGCGCACCGGACGACGACCGCACTCGCCCGTCCGCGCTGGGAACGGCCGGCCCTCGGCGGCCTGCTCCTCGTCACCGCCGTGCTGTACCTGTGGGACCTCGGCGCCTCGGGCTGGGCGAACGCCTTCTACTCCGCGGCGGTGCAGGCTGGGACGCAGAGCTGGAAGGCCTTCTTCTTCGGCTCGTTCGACGCCTCGAACGCCATCACGGTGGACAAGCCGCCGGCCTCCCTGTGGGTGATGGAGCTGTCGGCGCGGATCTTCGGCGTCAACTCCTGGAGCTTGCTGGTGCCGCAGGCCCTCGAAGGCGTCGGCGCCGTCGCGTTGCTGTACGCCACGGTGCGGCGGAGGTTCGCGGCGCCGGCGGCGCTGCTCGCCGGCGCCGCGATGGCGTTGACGCCGGTCGCCGTGCTGATGTTCCGGTTCAACAACCCCGACGCGTTGCTGGTGCTGCTGCTCGTCGCCGCCGCCTACGCGCTGACCCGTGCCCTGGAGGCAGCCTCGACGCGGTGGCTGCTGCTCGTCGGCGTGGTCGTCGGGTTCGCGTTCCTCTCGAAGATGCTGCAGGCGTTCGTCGTCGTCCCGGGCTTCGCCCTGGTGTACCTGGTGGCGGCGCCGACGCCGCTGCGCCGGCGGATCCTGCAGCTGCTCGGCGCGGGTGTCGCGTTGCTGGTCTCCAGCGGTTGGTGGGTTGCGATCGTGGAGCTGTGGCCGGCGTCTGCGCGGCCCTACATCGGTGGTTCGCAGACGAACTCCGAGCTCGAGCTGATCCTCGGATACAACGGCTTCGGCCGGCTCACCGGCGACGAGACGGGCAGCGTCGTTCCCGGTGGGGGGCAGGGTCAGACGGGCCAGTGGGGCGCGACGGGCATCTCGCGCCTGTTCGACGCCGAGATGGGTGGCCAGGTGGCGTGGCTCCTGCCCGCTGCCCTGATCTTCCTCGGTTACCTGCTGTGGATGGCCCGGCGTGCGCCCCGCACCGACGGGCGGCGCGCCCAGGTGCTGCTCTGGGGAACCTGGCTCGTGGTCACCGGGCTCGTGTTCAGCTTCGCGCAGGGCATCATCCACCCCTACTACACCGTGGCCCTCGCGCCGGCGATCGGCGGCCTCGTCGGGATCGGAGGGTTCCTGGCGTGGCGCTACCGGGCGCGGACGGAGTCCCGCGTCGTGCTGGCCGGGGTCCTGCTGGTCACGGTGCTCTGGTCCGCCGCGCTGCTCGATCGCTCGCCCGACTGGCTGCCGTGGCTGCGCGGGCTCGTCGTGGTCGCCGGGCTCGTCGCGGCGGTCGGACTCCTGCTGCCGCCCGCGACGTGGGCCGCGCTGGCCGGGCCTGCTGCCCGTCGCGGGTCGCTCGCGGCGGCCGGGCTCGCGGTCGCGGCCGGGCTCGCCGGTCCCGCCGCCTATTCCGTCGACACGAGCTCGACGCCGCACGGCGGAGCCATCCCTTCGGC
>Ga0081540_1002578_pt1 | contig 14710 bp, 16 predicted proteins | sample TabmetS2T1R1_FD_71024 | JGI IMG/M metagenome (GOLD analysis project Ga0081540, IMG submission 71024) | Tabebuia heterophylla rhizosphere microbial communities from the University of Puerto Rico - S2T1R1 | ecosystem: Host-associated > Plants > Roots > Rhizosphere ... | reverse complement strand
TGCGCCATGGGTGATGCCGAGCGCGTTCTGGATGGCAACCGCCGTGGCCGGAAAGGTGTTGTCCGGCGTCGAGGTCGCCACCACGATCAGGTCGATCGATTGCGCGTCGATACCGGCATGGGCCAGTGCGGCACGCGCGGCGTGGACGCCGAGATGCGAGGTGAACTCGTCATCGGCAGCGATGTGGCGCTGCCGGATACCGGTGCGCTGCACGATCCACTCGTCGGAAGTATCAATGCGTGCCGCCAGTTCGGCATTGGTCAGCACCTTCTGCGGCAGATATGACCCGCAGCCGAGCACGACCGAACGTATCGCAGTCACGAAACAGCCTCCTGTGCGGTCGGCGCCTTGCCCAGCGCACCGCCGTTACGATTTAGCATGCGGTTGATCTTGGTGAGGAGATCGTAGTGCACGGTCTCATAGCCAACATCGACCGCGTACGCAAAGCCTTCGGCGCTGATTCCGCCGTGACTCTTGACCACCACGCCGTTGAGGCCAAGGAGCACCCCGCCGTTGGACTTGTTGGGGTCGAGCTTGTCCCGAAGCTCCTTGAAGGCGCCGCGGGCCAAGAGATAGCCGAGCTTGGTGAGCCAGTTCCGCGACAGCGCGGCGCGCAGGAACTCGCTCATCTGGCGCGCCGTGCCCTCGGCGGCCTTCAGTGCGATATTGCCCGAAAAGCCCTCGGAGACGATCACATCGGCTGCCCCCTTGCCGATGCCGTCGCCTTCGACGAAGCCGATATATTGCAGCTGTGGCAGGTTCAGCGTGCGCAGCAGCTCCGCCGCCTCGCGGATCTCTTCGTGTCCCTTGATTTCCTCAACCCCGATATTGAGCAGGCCCACCGTCGGCCGCTCCTTCTCAAACAGCACGCTGGCCATCGCCGCGCCCATCACCGAGAGCGCCACCAGATGCCGGGCATCGCCGCCGATGGTGGCGCCGAGATCGAGCACGATGGAATCGCCGCGCAACGTCGGCCACACCGCGGCAATTGCCGGGCGGTCGATACCGGGCAGCGTGCGCAGGCAGAAGCGCGCCATCGCCATCAGCGCGCCGGTGTTGCCGGCGGAGACCGCGACATCGGCTTCGCCCTTTTTCACGGCTTCGATGGCCAGCCACATCGACGAGGTCTTCCGGCCGCGGCGCAGCGCCTGGCTCGGTTTGTCGTCCCCGCTGACGGCGACGTCGGTATGGGTGACGCGCGAAACCTTCTTCAGCGCGGGATGCTTGTCGAGCTCGGCATCGATTTTGGCGCGGTCGCCGAACAGGAGAAATTCGGTGCCGGGATGCCGGCTCAACGAAATCGCGGCACCGGGAATGACGACCGAAGCGCCGGCATCGCCACCCATGGCGTCAAGCGCGATTCGAACCTTTTGAGGCATGAACGTCCCGGAAGCCTGATCTCTTGCGGTCTTTGACGTGCTTGTGCCGCACACTCGATGCCGTCGCAGAACGCGGCGCGACCAAGCGCCGCGTCCCGGCCGGGGCGCGACAATAGCGTTTCCCGGTCCCGACACAACCTCTTGACGGCGGCCTTCCACGCATGGCCGCGAGGATTCGAGACATAACATTTATTCCATATAATTCAATATGTTATATGGAAATCCTGATCAGTCGACCGAACCCGCTGCGGCGGAATGCGAGTTCCGCAGACGAAGCAGCCGCCTATTTGCCTTTCGGCTTCCGCTTCGCCTTCGGCCTGGCCTTGAGCGCCTTCAACGCGGCGAACGGATGGTCTTCCGGATCTGATGGCGTGACCTCGTGATCGAACACCGCGTCCGGCTTGCGCGGATAGGGATCGATGCCGAGGAACAGCGCGTCGGTGGCGAGCCGGCCGAGATCGATGATACCGCCCTCGATCGGCTCCGGCGGATCGACGTCGTCTTCAGCAGCAGCCGCATCGTCCACCAGATCCGAGAGCGCGGGGATTTGCTCCGGCGGCGCAAACATCAGATCGACCGTCTCATCGATCTCGGTCTCGATGGGATCGAGCGTCACCACGCAGGTCTGCCCGACCCTCGCGCGCACGTGGCCCGCCACATGAAAGCGCCCGCCGCTCTTCGGCGTCACGTCGAAAGAAGCATGTGCGGAGAGCACCTCGCGAAGCCCGGCTATATCAGCCATCGCCTTGCGCTGCGCCTCATCCGCGTCGAGCTCGCGATGCAGGCCGCCTTCGGGGACCTGCGCGAGCGGCACGAGCGAACGCCAGGGATCGGGCCTGTCCTGCCGGTTGATCACTGCGGCCTCGCCTGCTGGGGGAACGGAAACTGCCAGCCACCGCCGAGCAGCGCGGCGTCATCCACCTCCGCGAGCTTTGCCATCGCGGCCTCAGCGTAGGCCGCAATGTCCCTCGCCTTCTCCATCTTCTCCCCGTTGAGGACATTTTTGCAGATTGCACCGGCGAGCGCCTCGGTGCCCTCGGTCAGCGCCATGTCATAGGCGGCGGTGCGGCCGTAAAAGGCCTCGCCGAACTCCCGCATGCGTTTCGGCACCGTTTGGTCGCCCACCCCCATCTCGCGCAGATTGTCGTCCATGTCGGTACAGAAGTGGTCGAACAGGGCCTGTGACAGGGCCGTTCCGGACCCAACCGATTTCAGGCGGCGCAGGACCAGCCACAGGTGCAGCAAGACGAGGTCGAATCGGCCGTTAACCGTGTCCGGAACCCCCAAGTCCCGGTAAAACAAGGGTTCTCGCGCCTGTGTCACGATCATGCCATAGATGGCTTCAATGGTGCCGGGCGCGGCGATCCGGGGTTTCCTGAAGTGATTGAACGGCCAGAGCATCGTGGGTTCCGCGCGCGGGACCGAAAGGCCCGCTCTTGTTGCAATCTCGCGCTCAGCCCGGTACGTCAACGCCTCGCTGGAGGCAAGGGGACGGAACTGTTCCAAGAATGACCGTATTTGCCCACACAGGTTCTCGCGCGCAGCCGACGCGCGGCAAGGCGCGCTGGCGCGCCGTGGCCGCGGCTGCGCTGGTTGCGGCCGCGCTGGCGGGCTGCACAGGCGAACAATTCCAGAAGGGCTACATCCTGCCGCCCGGCGCCCTGGAGCAGATTCCGATCGGCGCCAGCCAGGACCAGGTGCTGATCGTGATGGGCACGCCCTCCACCGTCGCCACGCTGGACGGCGAGGTTTTCTACTACATCTCGCAGCGGGGCGAGCGTAAGGTCGCCTTCATGAACACGCAGGTCGTCGACCAGCGCGTGATCGCGATCTACTTTGACAAGAAGCGTCAGGTTCGGCGGCTGGCCAATTACGGACTCCAAGACGGCAAGATCTTCGACTTCATCAGCCGTACCACGGCGACCTCCGGCCAGGAGCTCAGCTACCTGACACCGCTGTTCAAGCTGCTCAGCTTCAACTAGCGCAAGGCTCCAGCTAACCCACGGCCGCCTGCGCGCAATCGCGCGCTTGCCCTCACCGGCTGCGCTTCCTACCCTCTCGGGCCAAAGCAACAATCCCGCAGGGAGGAATATTGTGACGACCAGATTGCTGTCCCGCCGCCGTGTATTGACCGGAGCCGCCGCGCTCACGACAGCCGCGATCGTGCCGCGCTCAAGCCTCGGCGCCGGCGACTGGCGGCCGACCGAAACCGTCAGGCTGATCGTGCCGGCGGCCGCCGGCGGCTCGACCGACGTGATGGGCCGCATGCTGGCCGCGCATCTGCAGACGGCATGGGGCCAATCGGCGATCGTGGAGAACCGCTCCGGCGGCGGCGGCACCATCGGCACTGTCGAGGTCGTGCGCAACAAGGGCGACGGGCACACGATCCTGGTCGGCAATCCCGGTCCGAATGCAATCGCCTACACCATCTTCCGCAACCTCACCTACAAGCCCGATCAGCTTCAGGCGGTCAGCAACCTGATCCGGATTCCGAACATCGTCTCGGCCCATCCAGACACCAAGATCAAGTCGATCCCCGAGCTGATTGCCTACCTCAAGGCCAACCCGGACAAGCTCACCTGGGCCTCCTCGGGCGTTGGGCAGAGCCCTCATCTCACCGGCGCTTGGTTCCTGCAGCTCACCGGCTTGAAGATGACACACGTGCCGTTCCGCGGCGCAGGTCCGGCGTTACAGGCGGCACTCGCCGGCGACATTCAAATCCTGTTCGACAATCTCTATCCGTCGCTGCCGCAGGTCGAGGCTGGCAAGCTCAACGGGCTTTGCGTGACGACAGCGGAGCGCAGCGCATCGGCGCAGAACCTTCCGACCATGCGCGAGAGCGCGCCGGAACTCGCCAAGTTCGACGTCTCCTCATGGTTCGGCATTTTCCTGCCGAAGGCTGCACCCGCCCCGGTGGTCGAGGCGCTGAACAAGGAGATCAAGGTGTTCCTGGAGCGCGAGGACACCAAGAAGAACATCGCCGCGATGGGCGCCCGCACCGACTACGGCACGCCGCAGCAATTCGCGGACTTCGTGGCCGCGGAGACCGCAAAATTCGGTGACATCATCAAGCGCGAAGGTTTGCAGATGGATGTGAACTGAGGGGCGGCATGCGATTTCACCGCTCCAAACAAAAACCCCGCGGCTCTCACCGCGGGGTTTTCATTTTCGTCCTGGCGATACTCAGTGCGCGAGGATCGCCAGCAGCAGCAGCGCCACGATGTTGGTGATCTTGATCATCGGGTTCACCGCGGGGCCCGCCGTGTCCTTGTAGGGATCGCCGACGGTGTCGCCGGTCACGGCGGCCTTGTGGGCATCAGAGCCCTTGCCGCCGTAATGGCCGTCCTCGATGTACTTCTTGGCGTTGTCCCAGGCGCCGCCGCCCGAGGTCATTGAGATCGCGACGAACAGGCCCGTGACGATCACGCCGAGCAGCATGGCGCCGACGGCCGAGAACGCCGCCGACTTGCCGGCCGCACCGCCGCCCGCGATGGCGTAGATCGCGAAATAGACGACGATCGGCGACAGCACCGGCAGCAGCGAGGGGATGATCATTTCCTTGATCGCCGCCTTGGTCAGGAGGTCGACGGCCTTGCCGTAGTCCGGCTTGTCCGTGCCCTGCATGATGCCCGGCTTCTCGCGGAACTGGCGGCGAACTTCCTCGACGATCGAGCCGGCCGCGCGGCCGACCGCGGTCATGCCCATCGCACCGAACAGGTACGGCAGCAGGCCGCCGAACAGCAGGCCCACCACGACATACGGGTTGTTCAGCGAGAAGTTCGGGTCGACGCCCGCGAAGTAGGCGTTCTTCGAGGCGATGAAGAACTTGAGGTCTTCGTTGTAGGCGGCAAACAGCACCAGCGCGCCGAGACCGGCCGAGCCGATCGCATAGCCCTTGGTGACCGCCTTGGTGGTGTTGCCGACGGCGTCGAGCGCGTCGGTGGACTTGCGCACTTCCTTCGGCAAGCCCGCCATTTCGGCGATGCCGCCGGCGTTGTCCGTCACCGGACCAAAGGCGTCGAGCGCGACGATCATGCCGGCCAGCGCCAGCATCGTGGCGGTGGCAATCGCGATGCCGAACAGGCCGGCAAGGCTGTAGGTGATCAGGATGCCGGCGATGATGACGATCGCGGGCAACGCGGTCGCTTCCATCGAGATGGCGAGACCCTGGATCACGTTGGTGCCGTGCCCGGTCACCGACGAGGCGGCGATCGACTTCACCGGACGGTAGTCCGTGCCGGTATAGTATTCGGTGATCCAGATGATCAGGCCAGTGACGACGAGACCGACGACGCCGCATTCGAACAGCGAAAGGCCGGTGTACTTGACGCCGGCAAGCGGACCGAAGCCGACCAGATAGTAGATCACGCCGGCAACGCCCGCGAGCGACAGGATGCCGGTCGCAATCAGGCCCTTGTACAGCGCACCCATGATCGACTGGTTGGCGCCGAGCTTGACGAAGAAGGTACCGATGATCGAGGTGATGATGCAGACGCCGCCGATGGCGAGCGGCAAGGTCATCATGTTCGTGAGGATCGGCGTATTGGCGAAAAAGATCGCCGCCAGCACCATCGTGGCGACCGCGGTCACCGCATAGGTCTCGAACAGATCGGCCGCCATGCCGGCGCAGTCGCCCACATTGTCACCGACGTTGTCGGCGATGGTGGCGGGATTGCGCGGATCATCCTCGGGAATGCCGGCTTCGACCTTGCCGACGAGGTCGCCGCCGACGTCAGCACCCTTGGTGAAGATGCCGCCGCCGAGGCGGGCGAAGATCGAGATCAGCGAAGCGCCGAAGCCGAGTGCGACAAGCGCATCGACCACAACGCGGTCATTCGCCTTCAGGCCCATCATCTGCGTGAGATACGCGAAATAGATGGTGACACCGAGCAGCGCTAGGCCAGCGACAAGGAGGCCGGTGATCGCGCCCGCCTTGAAGGCGAGCTCGAGGCCGCCGGCGAGCGAGGTGGTGGCCGCCTGTGCGGTGCGGACGTTGGCGCGCACCGAGACGTTCATGCCGATGAAGCCGGCCGCGCCCGACAGGATCGCGCCGATCGCAAAGCCGACCGCGACCAGCATGCCGAGCAGCCAGGCGAGCAGTGCGAAGATCACGATGCCGACGATGCCGATGGTGGTGTACTGGCGGCGCAGATAGGCCTGCGCGCCCTCGCGCACGGCGCCGGCGATTTCCTGCATGCGCGGATTGCCGGCATCGGCCTTCAGCACGGAAGCGGTGGCCCAGATGGCGTAGACGATGGAAAGCACTCCGCAGAGCACAATCACCCATAATGCTGTCATTGATTTTGCCTCAGATCCTTGGATTGACCCCCAACGCCGAATTGCCGCAGGAGCGGACCGGCGTCCAAAAAGTGGGCCTGCCCTGCGTAGAAGGGCGGCCTCAAATCGGCCGGGACCATGCCAAAAAGGTACCCCCGGTGCAACGCTGCGAACGGCCAAAGCCGGTGATTTCGTCAGGTATTTGGAGCCCGAAAGCGCGGTTTTAGGGCGTTTCCTAAAAATGGCTCCAGGAGCGGCGCGTTAACGCAAGTTCCCTGCCCCGCTCGTCGAGGAAGGAGGGAGCAGCGCTTCCCGCGATGACGGCGCCAATCGGGGTCACCGTCACGCCAGCCTTCCGCGCATCCTGCGCGAAAGCCTCGAAGTCGGCTTCAGGCACGGCGCAGACGATTTCGTAATCGTCTCCGCCCGCGATCAACGTATCGATCCCGATCGTGCGGTTGGCAACGAGCGCTGCCGCGGGCCGCGACAGCGGGATCCCGGGCGTGTGGATCGCCGCTGACACGCCGGAGGCGGCGCAGAGCTTTGTCAGGTCGCCCGCAAGTCCATCGGACACGTCCATCGCGGCACTGGCATGGGCGCGGATCGCGGCGGCGAGCGTATTGCGCGGCTGCGGCACGCGGTAGCGCCCGACCAGCATCTGGCGTGCTGCTTCATCGCCTGCCAGTGCCGTGGCGACCGCCCCGCCCTTGAGGATGTCGAGACCGAGTGCGGCGTCGCCGATCGTGCCGGTGACGACGACGCGGTCGCCGGGCCGCGCGCCGCTACGGTGGACCATTTTGCCGGCTGGCACGCGCCCGAAGGCAGTGACCGAGATCGTCAGCGGACCGGGCGTGGACACGGTGTCGCCGCCGATCAGCGGACAGCCGTAGGATTTGGCGTCGTCGCCGAGCGCCGCCGCGAAGGGCTTGAGCCAGGCATCCTCGGCCGAGCGCAGCGCCAGCGTCAGCACGAAGCCGGCCGGTGTCGCGCCCTTGGCGGCGAGATCCGACAGATTCACCCGCAGCGCCTTGCGCGCGACCGTGTCCGGGGGATCACCGGGGAGAAAGTGCACGCCTTCGACGATGGCGTCGGTTGTCACCACGATGTCGGCGCCTTGCGCCTTCAGCACTGCCGCATCGTCGTTGAGGGAAAACGCGCCCGCGTCGGTCGCGATCGGCTTGAAATAGCGCGCAATCAGCGAGTCTTCGCCGGATGCAGGAGCGCTAGCCACGCGAAAACTCATCCGCTCGGAACTGGCGGGCGATCTGGTCGAGCACGGCATTGACCATGCCGGTTTCGTCCTTTTCGACAAAGGCGTGGGCGACGTCGACATATTCCGACACCACGACCTTGCCCGGCACGTCCCTGCGATGCTCCAGCTCATAGGCGCCGGCGCGCAGCACGGCGCGCAGGATGGCGTCGATCCGCTTCAAGGGCCAGCCCCTGGACAGCGCATCGTCGATCAGCGGATCGAGCTTGGCCTGGTCGCGCACCACACCGGAGACGACGTCGCGGAAGAACGCCGCTTCCGCCGGCAGGTATTTCTCGCCCTCGACCTCGTTGCCGATCCAGTGGCTCTCGAACTCCGCAAAGACGTCGTTGATCCCGGCGCCGCTGATGTCCATCTGGTAGAGCGCCTGCACGGCGGCGAGCCGCGCGGCGCCGCGCCGGTTGGCTTTCTTCTCCGGGGCCTTTGCGGCTTTGTTCTTGCCCTCGGCCATATCAGCCTTTCGCCAGACCGCGTTTGATGCGCAGCACCGCGAGCGCCGCGCGTGCGGCATCGCCGCCCTTGTTGAGCTCGCTGGCGCGTGCCCGCGCCCAGGCCTGTTCTTCGGTATTGACCGTGATGATGCCGTTACCGAGCGGGAGCTTGCGCGCAACGGCAAGCTCCATCAGCGCGCGCGAAGACTCCATCGACACGATCTCGAAATGAATAGTGTCGCCGCGGATGACGCAGCCCAGCGCAATCGCCGCATCATACGGCCTGCCGTTCTTCTCAGCGGCATCGAGCGCGATCGCGATAACAGCGGGAATCTCAAGCGAGCCGGTGACCGTGATCACGTCGTGAGACACGCCCGCGCTCTTCAGTTCCGCCACCGCACCTTCCAGCATGGCGTCCTGGATATCGTCATAGAACCGCGCTTCGACGATCAGCGCGCGAGCGCCGGAAATGTCGGTCTGGTCCTTCAGGGGTGCGCGACGCGCGTCTGCCATCGTTGCTTTCCGTATTTCTTTGTGGTGGGCGTTGTAGGCGCGGCAGGCCGCGCTGCCAAGGCCCGAACTACTTCATTTCCGACAGCCGGGCCGCGTAGCGGGCCATCAGGTCGACTTCGATATTGACCTCGCTTCCATTGCGCCAGCCGTTCAGCGTGGTGACTTCAAGCGTATGCGGGATGATCAATACCGAGAATGTGATGTCGTCGACCGTGTTCACCGTCAGCGACACGCCGTCCAGCGTGACCGAGCCCTTGGTGGCGATGAAGCGCGCCAGCTCCCGCGTGGTGCGCAGCGTAATGCGCGCCATGTCGGGCAGATCCTCGCGCTTCTCGATGGTGGCGATGCCATCGGCGTGTCCCGCGACGATGTGGCCGCCGAGCTCGTCGCCGATCTTCAGCGCGCGCTCGAGGTTGAGTTTCGTTCCCGCCGCCCAATGCTTTGCCGTGGTCATCGACAGTGTTTCGGCGGCCGCATCGACATCGAACCAGGTCTTGCCGCCGTCGACGCCCGACGCGACGACGGTCAGGCAGACGCCGTTGCAGGCGATCGAGGCGCCATCTGCAATTGTCTTCTGGTCATAACGGCACGCGATCCGCATGCGATGCAGCTGGCCCTGCGCCGTCGGCTTCAGGCTGGCGATCTCGCCGACATCGGTGACGATACCCGTAAACATCAAACTCTCTTTGGTTTGAGCATGATCTCCGCGCAAACGTCTCGCGTTTGTCGCAGGGAAAACCGGCTTCCACTCTTCCGGATCATGCTCGCTCGTAGATCGTAAGAGTGTCCCTATCCAGCGTCTCGCTAGCACGAACGCGATAGGCGGGCGACTGCGTGAGAGCGGCGAGCGGCATTGCGTCCAGCGCGGGCACCCCGTCCGCGCCGACGGCAGCCGGCCCGCGGAGCAGCCAGATTTCATCGACCAGACCGGCCGCAACGAAGGAGGCCGCCACGCGCGCCCCACCTTCGACGATCAGCCGCGAGACGCCTTTTTCGTTAAGCGCATGCAGCACCGCGGATAGATCGAGCCCCGGCTTCGTCAGATCAGTGGGCACACGGATCACCTGCGCCCCGGCCGCTCCGAGCCTCATCGCCGCCGCCGCCTCCGCCGTCTCCGCGCTCATCACCCACAGCGGCGTCGCGCGCGCCGAATGCACCAGCCGGCTCTCCCCGGGGATACGCAGCGCCCGATCCAGCACGACCCGCACCGGCGAGCGCGCCTCCATCCCGGGCAGCCGGCAGGTCAGCAGCGGATCGTCCGCCAGCACCGTACCGATCCCGACCAGAATGGCGTCGCTATGGGCGCGCAGCAGGTGCACCTGCGTCTTCGCGGCATCGCCGGTGATGGCCAGTGGCTTGTGGCCAGCGGCGCCGATCTTGTCGTCGGCGGATACGGCAAGCTTGAGGATCACATGCGGGCGCTTGTCACGGATGCGGCGAAAATGCCCGGCATGGTCGCGTGCGGCCTCCGCGGCGCAGAGACCGACATCAACGGCGATCCCTGCGGCCCGCAACTTCGCGTGTCCCTGCCCCGCCACTTCGGGGTTGGGATCCTCGACGGCCGACACCACGCGCGAAATTCCCGAGGCAATCACCGCATCCACGCATGGCGGCGACTTGCCGAAATGCGAACAGGGCTCGAGCGTCACATACAGCGTGGCGCCCCGCGCGGCCTCGCCGGCGCGCCGCAGCGCCTCCGGCTCGGCATGGGGCCGCCCGCCGGGCTGGGTCCAGCCGCGCCCGACGATGACGCCGTCCTTCACCACGACCGCACCTACGGCCGGATTGGGCCAGGTGCGTCCCTGTCCGCGCCGGCCGAGCGCCAGCGCCAGCTGCATGTAGCGCTGGTCGGCCGCCTTGGAATCCCGGATTTTCTGGGCGAACTGATCTTCCAGGATACGGAAGATCATTTGCGTATCGTGGCGAGCCGGCTGTCCTCGTCGCCATGGAGCTCGCCGAGCACGGTCTCAAAATCCTTGGCCTCGCGGAAATTGCGATAGACCGAGGCGAAGCGGACATAGGCGACGTCGTCGAGCTCGCGCAGATGCTCCATCACGATCTCGCCGATCGCCTCCGAGGACACTTCTGACTCGCCGCCGCTTTCGAGCTCGCGCACGATGGTGGAGACCATCTTCTCCAGCCGTTCCGGCTCGACCGGGCGCTTGCGCAAGGAGATCTGCAGCGAGCGCACCAGCTTGTCGCGGTCGAACGGCACCCGCCGCCCGTTGCGCTTGATCACGGTGAGCTCGCGCAATTGCACGCGCTCGAAGGTGGTGAAGCGGAAATTGCAGGCAATGCAGACGCGCCGCCGCCGGATCACGGACGAATCTTCCGTCGGCCGGGAATCCTTGACCTGCGTATCGAGGCTGTTGCAGCTCGGGCAGCGCATCGAAAATGCCTTACTGGTAGATCGGGAAGCGGTCGGTCAGCGCCCGAACCCGTTCCTTCATCGCCGCTTCCACCAGCGGCGCCTTGCCATCCGGCGACTGCGCCAGCGCATTGAGCACTTCGGCAATCATGCCGCCGACCTGCTGAAACTCGGCGACGCCAAAACCGCGCGTGGTCGCCGCCGGCGTACCCAGCCGCAGGCCCGAGGTGACGAACGGGGTTTCGGGATCGTAGGGGATGCCGTTCTTGTTGCAGGTGATGGCGGCGCGCACCAGCGCCTTCTCCGAGACATTACCCTTCAGGCCCTTGGGCCGCAGATCCACCAGCATCAAATGGTTGTCGGTGCCGCCGGAGACGATGTCGAGACCATGGGCCCGCAGCGATTCGGCAAGCGCCTTGGCGTTCTCGACCACGTTCTTCGCGTAAACCTTGAAATCCGGACGCAGCGCCTCGGCGAATGCGACGGCCTTGGCGGCGATGACATGCATCAGCGGACCGCCCTGCAGGCCCGGGAAGATCGCCGAATTCAGCTTCTTGGTCAGAGTCTCGTCATTCCACAGCATGAGGCCGCCGCGCGGACCGCGCAGCGACTTGTGGGTGGTGGTGGTCGTGACATGCGCGTGCGGCACGGGCGAAGCATGCACGCCGCCGGCAACGAGGCCGGCGAAGTGCGCCATGTCGACCAGCAGATAGGCGCCGACGCTGTCGGCGATCTCGCGGAAGCGCTTGAAGTCCCACGGCCGCGAATAGGCGGAGCCGCCGGCAATGATCAGCTTCGGCTTCACTTCCTCCGCGCGGCGGGCAACGGCATCCATGTCGATGAGTTGATCCTCGCGCCGCACCGTGTAGTGCTCGGCCTTGAACCACTTGCCGGACATGTTGACGGGCGAGCCGTGGGTGAGATGGCCGCCAGCGGCGAGGTCCAGGCCCATGAATGTGTCGCCGGGCTGCAGCAGCGCCAGGAACACCGCCTGGTTCATCTGGCTGCCGGAATTCGGCTGCACGTTGGCAAACTGCGCGCCGAACAGCTTCTTTGCCCGCTCGATCGCCAGCGACTCGGCGACATCAACCCACTCGCAACCGCCGTAGTAGCGCGCGCCGGGATAGCCTTCCGCATATTTGTTGGTCATCACCGAGCCCTGCGCTTCCAGCACGGCGCGGCTGACGATGTTTTCGGACGCAATCAGCTCGATCTCATGGCGCTGCCGGCCGAGTTCACCCTTGATGGCGGCGGCGATCTCCGGATCGGCCTCGCCAAGGGTGGCGGTGAAGAAGGAGTCGGGCGCGGAAGCGGTCTTGGCGGAAGAGCTCATCGGCGAAATATCTCCACCGCCGCAGCAGCTTAGGCCTGCGGGCGGTTCTGGTTTGGCGGTCGAAAGAAGCGCCTGCGCCATACCATATCGGGCCGGATTGGCCAAGCGATTGCGGTAAGCGCCTGATACTTGTGCAACATATAGTGGGGACGAAGGCCGTTGGAACCCCTCGCGCAGGCCATTGCGGCGCTGCACCAACTGCAGTCTCCCGGCGCGTCGTCTTGGGCCGGACGGCGCCGGCGCCAACAACGGGTGTCACCCGATCGTGAAGCCACCGTCTGTTCCGCTGGCGCGACTAACACCTAGCTCAGCCAGTTGCAGTGCTAGAGGAGCTAGCCAATGTCAGAAGCGGCGGTATTCCGGCAGAAGGCCGAGGCGTTCGAGCAGCGCGCGCAAGACGCTACCGATCCCATTTCCAGGCAGCATTATCGCGAAATGGCTGCCCATTACCGGAAGCTTCTCGTCGAACACCTCGACGAAAAATCCTATGAGCTGACTGACTGGCAGAAGCCGTGATCAACTAGCCCGCCAGACGGTAGGCTCCACCCTTCTCCACCGAGCGCTTGAACGCTGCCCGCGCATGCATGCGCGTCAGCCAGCCGGCGAAGTTCGGATACGCAGCGAGCTTGCCGAACGAGTTCGCCACTTCAGCTACGAAGCTCATCTGGATGTCGGCGCCGCTCAGCGAGGGCCCGACAAAGAATTCGCGGCTGCCGAGTGCGCCCTCGATATAGCCGAGGTGATTGGCGATCTCGCTCTCGATCCGCGGATGCAGCGGCGCGCCCGCCTCCTTCAGCCGCGACACGTAAAGGTTCAGCATCAGCGGCAGCATTGCCGAGCCCTCGGAGTAGTGCAGCCACTCGTTATAGGCTTCGTACGCGTCGCTGTCAGGCGCCGGCATCATCGCGCCTTTGCCATAGCGGCGGATGACGTAGTCGACAATCGCGGCCGACTCCGCGATGCGCACGTTGCCGTCGGTGATGACAGGCGACTTGCCGAGCGGATGCACAGCCTTCAATTCGGGTGGCGCCAGCCGCGTCTGCGCATTGCGCTGATAGCGCACGATCTCGTAGGGCGTGCCGAGCTCTTCGAGCAGCCACAGAATCCGCTGCGAGCGGGAGTCGTTCAGGTGATGGAGTGTGAGCATGGCGTTTCCCCGGATCGTTTCCGATCCGAGGTGTAACAGACGCTGTTGCCTTGTGGGAGCGGCTTACAGCCCCGTGTATCCCGCCTTGACGGGATCGCTGCTGCCGTCGAGCTGGCGCAGATAGGTCAGGCCGCACACCGTCAGCCGGTGTTCGTCCTTCTCGCCGGCGTCGGACAGCGTCTTCACATATGCCGTCACCTTCTCCCGCGCCTCCGCGCTGGCGGCAGCGGTCTGGTTCACCAGTAGACCGTAGGTCTGCATGATGCGGTCGATGGCGGCTTGCATGGATGGCTCCGTTGCGGGGTCAGGCATTGCAAAGTCAGGTGGAAATCAGCGTCTCGGCCTCGAATTTCGCGATCGCCTTGTTGGCAAGCTTGAGCTTGTTGTATTCGCCGCGCTGGAACAGCTGCACGATGATGCCTAGCAGGCGTTCATTGGTGGCGAGAGTATCGGCGAGCGCGCCGGTCCGGCGCAGATAGTTGGATGCGATGGCGTAGGCTTCGCCTACTGCCTCGACATTCATCACCTGCAAACCGCGTTCGACCAGCATGTTCAAGTCCTCTGCTACGGGCGGATAATGCAGAGCACTCAATTAAGTTCCAAATCAGGACACCATTGTTTTTCCACGACAAACACAAAAGCGCACCGGGCCCGGAAAGTCCGGTCCCGATGCGCTTTATGGGAAGTATCGCTTTGGTTTTAACGGCTGCCGGTCTTTTTCTACCGCCGGCTTGGCCGTCAATTCTCAGAGACGATAGAGGATCTGGTCGGTCCAGAACCGCTCGAGGCGGTGCAGCGACTTGTTCAGCGTGGCGAACTCCTCGCCCGAGATGCCACCGACCTGCTCAACCGTCTTGACGTGCTTCTGGTAGAGCGAGTCGACGATCTTGCGGACCTCCTGGCCCTGCGGGGTCAGGCGGATACGCACCGAGCGGCGATCAACGCGCGAGCGCTGATGATCGAGGAAGCCGAGTTCGACCAGCTTCTTCAGA